>Ga0315902_10006516_pt1 | contig 16153 bp, 11 predicted proteins | sample LakEriMetagenome_9_FD_203523 | JGI IMG/M metagenome (GOLD analysis project Ga0315902, IMG submission 203523) | Freshwater fungal communities from buoy surface, Lake Erie, Ohio, United States - Buoy 12 MA117 | ecosystem: Environmental > Aquatic > Freshwater > Lake > Lake biofilm | place: USA...
GTCCTCCCCTGCACGACCCACTGCCGCTCCAGGTGGTGTGATCAGCGGTATGACTACAGGAACTTCTTACACGGTAACTACAAGTAATGGATCATGTACGTCAGCACCGAGTGCATCCTTCAGCCTTGCTGCTCAGCTTGTTACTCCGGTAGCACCGACGATCACAACAACAGCTGCGACTTGTTCATCAGCGGGCACAGCCACAATTTCGAACTATGTTAGTGGACAGACCTATACGTTCACCCCTGCAGGACCAACAGCGGGAGCAGGTGGTGTGATCAGCGGTATGACTACAGGAACTTCTTACACGGTAACTACAAGTAATGGATCATGTACGTCAGCACCGAGTGCATCCTTCAGTATTGCAGCACAGCTTGTGACACCTGCGGTACCAACAATTACGACGACTGTTGCGACTTGTTCATCAGCGGGCACAGCCACGATCAGCAACTATGCGGGAACGCAGACCTATACGTTCACCCCTGCAGGACCAACAGCGGGAGCAGGTGGTGTGATCAGCGGTATGACCACAGGAACTTCTTATACGGTAACTACAAGTAACGGATCGTGTACGTCAGCAGCGAGTGCATCCTTCAGCATAGCAGCGCAGCTTGTTACCCCTGTAGCACCGACGATCACAACAACAGCTGCGACTTGTTCAGCAGCGGGCACAGCCACGATCAGCAACTATGTAGGCACACAGACGTATACGTTTACCCCTGCCGGACCTACGGCAGGAGCGGCAGGAGTGATCTCCGGAATGGTGTTCGGAACATCCTACACAGTTACGGCAGGTAATGGATCGTGTACTTCAGCTGCCAGTGCATCATTCAACATTTCTGGACAGCTTAACGTTCCTGCAGACCCTGTGCTCACCATCACACAACCAACTTGTACAGCTCCAAATGGGACAATCGTTGTGACTAGTCCAACGGGCGCAAACCTTGAATATAGCAACGGTGGCACATATCAGTCTTCACCAACATTCAGTGCATTGGCAGCGGGTAACTACTCAGTTACCGTTCAGGATGCTGTTTCCGGATGTACGTCCAATGCAATAACTGCCGTTGTAAATGCGGTGCCAGCTGGTCCGTCCGTTTCTCTTGTTAACCAGACGAACATTTCATGTGCCGGAGTGAATGACGGTTCACTTGAAATATCGATCAGTGGTGGATTAGCTCCATACGGTCAATCGTGGGCACCAAATGTTGGAAATGGCAACATCATCTCCAACCTCTCAGCTGGCACCTACACGATTGCTGTTACGGATGCTAACGGTTGTACGGCGACGTCATCCTTTAATATAACCGAGCCTGGAGCTTTGGTTGTAGCAGGTGTCGCTCAGAACATCGATTGTGCTGTAGGCCCTGGGGCAATTACTACAACAGTATCAGGCGGTACCGGACCATTTAGCTATAGCTGGATTCCGGGTGGACAGACGGGATCATCAATTTCAGGCTTGTCTTCAGGCACATACTCGGTAGCAGTGACAGATGCAAATGGTTGTTCGAATGCGGCTTCCTTCACAATTGGTCTCACCGGTTCCCTGGTTATTTCGACAACCCAAACAGCGGTGAATATCGACGAGGGAGAATCAGTCGACCTGACAGCTACCGGTGCTACAGATTATTTCTGGACACCTTCAATGGGATTGAGCTGTAACGATTGTTCAAATCCAACTGCTACACCTAGCCAGACTACAACCTATTCCGTTACCGGTTCGGATCAGTACGGGTGTACAGGCAGCGCTCAGCTTACGATCTTCGTGGAGCAGTTCTGTGATGATTTCTTTGTACCAAACATTTTCTCTCCAAATGGTTCGGGTCCAGATGTAAACAATACACTTTGTGTGGCTGGAAGTTGTTTGGTTGAGCTTCGTTATGAAGTATTTAATCGATGGGGTGAAAAAGTCTTCGAGACTTTCGATCAGGACAATTGTTGGGATGGAAATTGGCGGGGTGAGCCGGTTGGTACAGGAATTTTTGCCTACAAGCTTTATGCAAAGAAGCAAAATGGGGAGATCATCGAGCAGAGTGGCAACCTGACTGTTGTTTACTAAAAGTTAATAAAGCACATTATGAAAACAACATATATCATAAGAAGACTTTTCACAGCGATATTGGCATTTGGCGCACTGACGAACTTAAAAGCTCAGGACATCCATTTCTCTCAATGGGAATATTCACCAATGACCCTTAATCCTGCTCTTGCGGGAGCAAATTCACCAATGCAGGCAGTGATCAATTACCGTAATCAGTGGTCAAAAGTGGGGACAGCTTACCAAACGATGGCTGCTAGTTTCGATGCTCGTTTAAGTGAACCAAAACGAGGTCAGAGTGGTATATTCGCAGCCGGTTTGAATTTTTACAATGACCGTGCCGGCGCTCAGCGTATCTCAACCAATATCATGACACTTAATCTTGCTTATCATTTGCTAATTGATCGTGAAAGCATGCTTGGTATTGGTCTTTATGGAGCCTACGGACAGCGAGCCTTCTCCTCGGATGGTGCGCAGTGGATGAGTCAGTATGATGGCTTCGGCTATAATGCCTCATATGTAAGTGGTGAAGAATTCAATTCACCTTCTTTCAACATGTTCGATGCAGGTGCAGGGATCGTTTACTCATACAACATGCGTGGTGGATACATGACACAGAACATTCGAAAGCGCATAAATGTCGGCTTCACAGCTTTCCATGTTAATCGACCCAAATTTTCATTCATCGATCAGGATAATGAACGATTGGCAATACGTTATTCCGCTTTTTTTAACGGAGATTTCGGAATTAAAAATACGAGAGGAATAGTTCAACCAGGAATTTATTATCAGCGCCAAGGAGGACATCAAGAGATCATGTTTGGAATGAATTATGGTTATGTGCTTCATGAAGGATCTAGAGCGACCGGGTTTACTCGCCCGATGACACTTTTTCTTGGAATGTTTTATCGACTTCAGGATGCGGCAGTGGCGAGAGTTATGTTTGAATATGACCTTTTCTCTTTGGGATTTGCGTATGATATCAACCTGTCCAACTTGACATCGGTAACTAATTCAGTCGGCGGGTTTGAGCTTTTCATGCGTTATAATTTTGGTGATGGAGGTGGATTCCGCCAAGCGAAACCAATCAACAGGGTAAGATTCTGATTCAAAAGCCACCGTTTCAGGTGGCTTTTTCGTTAATTTGAGCATGCAACGCGGAGCACAGCAACTTACTTCTTTTGACCTCACTATTGTTGTGATCAGCCTGGTGATCGGCATGGGGATCTTCAGGACCCCGACGGAGGTAGCCGGTTATGCTGGAACTCCAATGATTTTTTTTCTTGCATGGGCTGCCGGTGCCCTGATCAGTTATTTCGGTGCGCTTACTTTCGCGGAGATCGGTTCACGCTATCCCGCGACAGGGGGATTTTACAAGATCTTCTCATATTGTTACAGCCCTGTCTTTGCATTCATGGTGAACTGGATCACTGTGATCTCGAATGCAGCCTCCACAGCTGCTGTAGCTATCATGGGGTCTGAGTACCTAGCATCAGTCCTCGCTCCGGAATCAGCTTATTTAAGTCAGTTCATAGCGTTTTTTACCGTTGTTATGCTCATGATCATCAATCTCATGGGGATCAGAGTCAGCAAGTCGGTGCTGAATGCGTTAATGATACTGAAGGTGCTTTTCATTCTCCTATTAATCAGCTGCGCATTTTTACCCTCTCAAGAGGTAGCGCTTTTAAAAGAGGCTCCGACTCATAACAGCGATGCTAATTCCTTCACGGCTTTTCTGTTGTGTTTTGTGCCGGTTTTTTTTACCTATGGAGGGTATCAGCAAACGATGAACTTTGGCGGGGATGTCGCTACTCCCTCCAGCACCTTACCCAGGGCCATTTCCCGAGGTATACTTTTAGTGATGTTGTTATATCTTGCCGTTAACTTTAGTTATTTCGAAGTATTGGGAATGGATGGGATGGCTTCAACAAAAACGCTCGCCTCCGATGTGATAGGGAGTGTTTTTGGCCCTACATCATCTATGATTGTTTCTGTAATTCTGTTCTTCGCTGTGATGACCTACGTCAATGTTTCGATCATGAGTAATCCGCGTGTTTATTTCGCCATGGCGGAAGATAAGGTTATGCCGGCGGCATTTCTCAAGGTGAATGAGCGCACTAATGTTCAAACTACGGGGGTGGTCGTTTTTTGCGGGATGATCTTGCTGACGCTCCTTTTCGTGAGTTCTTTTCAGAAGATCCTTGAATATGTCATGTTCTTCGATAGTATAAGTCTTATAGCAGCGGCAGCCGCAATCTTTGTGTTGCGCAGAAGGAAAACCGGGGAGAGAGAACCTGCCTTGTACCGCATGAAGGGCTATCCTCTAGTTCCGATCCTTTACATTGCTATCTATGGGGCGGTCAACATTAGTGTCCTCATTGCCAATCCGGCTGCATTCGGTTGGGGTGCATTACTCTTTATACTTGGATTCCCCCTCTTCTATTTGATCCGAAGAATGATTTCCGGCAGGAGCTAATCACCACCGGTCATCTCCAACATAGTTTTTAGATAAGGCCATCTCCAGTCACTATCAACATTGATTTTATCGAGGTTAGCATTCAACAGTCCGTAACTGCCATCATTGAGTAGCTCCTCCTCGAGCGTCCACCAGCAAAATCCCATTTGTTTGCCTACGGTGTAATTAGAAAGATCCTTGAGCCAGGATTCTACTTCCGGAGAAATACTGCTGCATCCAAATTCACCGAGTATGACAGGAGTGCAATGCGCGAAATTAGTATCCACAACATATCCCCAATTCTCTTCGAATTGTTTGAAGCGTTCTTCAGACGACACATCCATGTAGCGCACTTGTCTTTTCATCGCAAGCACATTTGCTTTTATCCAGCCGAATGAATAATTGTGTACCTCATAAACCAACTTGTTCGGAACTTCAAACTTCACAGGGCGTTTCTTCACCGGCTTCAAGAGTGGGAATGTCAACTTGGAGAGGAAGTGGACACGGGCATTGATCCCTTCAACAACGATCAGCCAGTTGGGATTGAACTGATGAATAGCATTTCCGGCCTGAGTTGCTGCTTTGTGCCAATCGCGTTTATTCTTTTTCCCCCAGTTGGGATTTTTGGGTAAGGGCAGCCGTCTTCCACGCGCTGGTCTTACTTCATTTCTCAAATCAGCACCGATAACATGCCGATTATTCCCATAGCGCTGCGCAAGCATGGTCCAGTCGCTTATCCAATCTGCTGTAGTCTGTGAGTAAAAGTCATTTCGTCCGAACCATAACCCGTTGAAATCATAATTGCAGCACCAGTGCGTGGTGGTAGAGTGGTTGTTTAACAATACAAAAAGTCCCTCTCGAGTCAATACATCGATTACTGAATCCATGACTTCAATTGGCGTTAATCCAATGAGGTTGCGGTTCGGTCCAACCCAATCTGCCTCCGCTTTAGTTCTATCGTGTAGCATTTCATTGGAAAACGGTAATCTAACGGTATTAAAGCCTGCTTCTTTTATCACTTTTACGATCACGTTGAGCTTCTGAACGTGCAGTCCGAAAGGCATGGAATGCGTATTCGTTCCTTTACTGTGTTCATTGGAATAAGGTATCAGGCTCCCATTCGCTCCCCACCAATTCACGCCTTTCATGATGAAAATATCTCCATCTGCATCAATGATATTGGGTCCTGAGGTAGAAAGCGGTGTAGTTTGAGCCACTATTACTGACTGGAGTATGCTAAACAGAAGCATTTTAGAAATATTCGGAAAGGACATGCATGTGAAGTTGAGTTGTAAATGTAGTTTTTCCTTTTTATTCAATTACCTTGTCTCCCCCGATTGAGTGGATGATAAAGGGAGAAAGCCTTGGATCAACCAAAAAGTATTGGCACTGAATTTATATGAGCCGGATGCGCCGGTTTGAGCAATAAATAGATTAATTTTCGGACCTCAAACAAATGGAACGTTTGCCGGATATATTGAACGAATTGGTCATTCAAGGGACCAGAATTGGAGTTTGGAACTGGAATATTCAGACCGGAGAAACCTATTTCAATAATCGTTGGGCAGAGATCATTGGATACACGCTGGAAGAACTTGGGCCGATTAGTATTGACACCTGGGTTAAATTTGCTCATCCTGATGACCTGAAGGTTTCCAACACCCTGCTGGAAAGACACTTCAGAGGGGAAGTAGAATTCTACGATTTTCATTCGCGGATGTTACATAAGAATGGACAGTGGGTTTGGGTTCACGACAGGGGAAGAGTTTTTGAATGGGATTTGGACGGTAAGCCTTTGTTGATGTGCGGTTCACATATTGACATTACTGAGATGAAAGAACAGGAGCTGCGATTAACGAAAGCATTGAAAGAAAAAGAGGTTCTTCTAGCGGAGGTCCATCACCGGGTAAAGAATAACCTTCAGCTACTTCAAAGTATTGCCCGATTGAAACAAAATAATGGGAAGATCGATGTTTCGGAAGTTGAGGAGAGCACGAATGCGATTGCTTTGGCCTATGAGGCAGTTTACCGGTCGGAGGACTTTGGAACGATCGATACGGGCACCTACCTGAATCAAATTGCACGACCTCTGCTTCAAGGACACAATGTTCATTTTGAATTGCATTCAAACTTGTTCCATGCAAATATTAGTACACTTATTCCAATAGGTCTTATCGTCATGGAATGTATCGGGAATAGTCTTAAGCATGGGTTCGCGGCTGATTTCTGTGATGAAAAACGCATTTCGATCAATGTTGAAACTGTTGGGCAATTCTGTACTATGGTGATCAAAGATAATGGTCAGGGGATAGGTTCAGACCAACTGGCAAACATCAATTCTCTGAGTAGCTATGGGGTACAGATCATTAGATCCCTTGCCGAGCAGATCGATGCTACTGTCAGATTTGACAACGAGAAAGGGGCTCGGGTTTCTTTAACTATCCCTATCAAGAGCGCTAATTGATGTGATTTCCGAGAGAGCCACAAAATTCGTATCTTCATTTTGTAATTCTTATTATTAAATGATTCGATGAAATTTCTTGTCCTTATGGCAATTTTTGTCAACTGCGTCCTTGTAAATGCTCAGTTGAATATCCAGAATCGGGTTTTATCGACCTGCGGAGATCGTTTTACGGAAGGAGGAGTGATGATCGATTTTACGTTTGGCGAAACATTTACTGCCGCACTCCCTTTGGGATCCTCCTATGTTTTTACGCAGGGATTTCAGCAACCATTACGCAGGAAGATCGGTATTTTAGAGCCGGTGGTTGCTGTTTCTGAGTTGGCGAATTTTGAGTTTGCGGTCTATCCGAATCCATTCTTGAGTGAGATATCGCTGGAAATAGATGAGAAAAGTCAGCTTGAACTCTTCATTTATGACAATTCCGGTAGATTGATTCACAATTCTAGTCTGAACGATCTGCGCACCTCCATCGATCTTTCCGGGATTTCCCCCGGCAATTACCAGCTGGTTTTAACAGACAAAATAAAACAGATTGGAAGAATGCCGATTTTAAAAATCGACTAATTATTGGCTATGAAGAGATTTATTATTCTTGCAACGATTTTTATCACGAACACCATTCTGGCACAAGCGCCACAGGGTATCAATTACCAGGCTGTGATCCGTAATCCCAACGGTTCAACGGTGAACAATTCAAATGTTGGGTTAAGATTTAACATTTTGCAGGGCGATCCTAGTGGATCGGTTGTTTATTCGGAAAGCTTTACGGAAACTACCACGAACATTGGTTTGGTGAATGTTGTCGTCGGTGATGGCACTGTCCTCCTGGGTAATTTTAGTTCGATCAACTGGGGAGAAGGGCCTTATTATCTTGAAGTGGCTGCCGATGCTTCCGGTGGAAGTAATTACGTTGTAATGGGAACGCAACAAATGATGAGTGTTCCATATGCTTTGTATGCCGAGAATTCGGGTACGCCGGGACCGCAAGGTGCACAGGGAGAGCAAGGACCCCAAGGACCTCAAGGCACAACTGGACCTCAGGGAATTCCAGGGCCAGTCGGCGCAAACGGAGCGAGTGCGTATTCGATTTGGTTGTCTCAGGGAAATGTTGGAACGGAGGCAGATTTTATTGCGTCTCTAACTGGTCCTCAGGGGCCACAGGGCGCACAAGGTATTCAAGGTCCCCAGGGCACAACTGGACCTCAGGGAATTCCAGGGCCAGTCGGCGCAAACGGAGCGAGTGCGTATTCGATTTGGTTGTCTCAGGGAAATGTTGGAACGGAGACAGATTTTATTGCGTCTCTAATCGGTCCTCAGGGTCCACAGGGAGAGCCTGGGGTTGGGATCCCTCAAACACTTTCGCAAGTAGGAAATACAGTCACACTGAGTAACGGCGGTGGAAGTGTAAGTATCAATGATGCAGATTCGTCCCCGACGAATGAGCTTGAATTACCTGTTGTTCCCGGAACCGCAGGTCAAGTATTGACTGCAAACGGTGCAGGAGGTGTGCAGTGGACGAATCCTCCGACAGGCGGTGGTGGCGCGGTAATGTACATTAACAACGATCAGGCATGTCCTTCTGGCTGGACGAAGCACGAGATCAATGTTCAGATTTGGGGAGTCACACCTGTTGATGCTTGTTGGACAACACAGCCGTGTATGGTCATGTATATCTACAACGGTCAGAGCTGTCCGTCAGGCTGGGTTTTTCACGACATCAGTGCCGCAGTGATCAATGAGTCGACCATTCCTGTGGATGCGTGCATCAAGTATTTTTGATCACTTACTGCTTCAGAATCTTAAGAATTGCCTCTTGGTCCGATCTGCTAACTTTCAGGAAATAGATCCCGGGAGGATACATTGCAAGGGGAATAGAATGGATGTAATTCCCTTTTAGGACGATTTCTCCTCGTACATTCGTCAGCTCGCAGTACCATTCCGATGATCCGGGTAGGTGAAGGATCTCCAATACCGGGTTGGGATAGGTGAGGAACATATTTTCATCTTCAACTAGTGCAGATGACGGACAAGCTTTCCCGCTTAGGAATTCCCAGATCACTTCCGGAGAGTAGAAATCGAAGTTGATGGTGCCGACACCTCCCACAAGGGTTTGAATACCAGGCCACTGATGGCCCCCACCCGTTATTTTGATCAATTCCAGATCATTCAAGCAATTCTGCCAAGTTATGCGCTGCGGCGAAGATAAGTCGAACATGTTTTGATTCGGCATATTGATCGATACAGGATCTGGATTGCAGTTCAGAAAACTACGCCACTTCTCCATCACCTGATCCACAGAAACTCCAGTTCCAACGCCACCATTATAAGGAACAACGCCATCGGCCGTACCGTGTATGTGCAAAATTGACGGTGTAAATTGAGGGGCACAATCTGCGAAGGTGGTATCACTCATATTCCCCGCAACAGTCGCTATAGCTGCAAAGCACATGGATGATTCGCATGCGATCTTGTGACTCATGAATCCTCCGTTGGAAAAACCTACCAGGTATTGCCGTGCCGGATCGGTCCCCAGATTGTTCTGAAAATAGGTCGCGAGCGCCTCAATGAAACCAAGATCATCGGCCGTGGAGACCGTAACATTCATGTTTGCATTCCAGGCGAAATTCTCACCATCGGGATACACTACCACAAAACCGTGTTGTTCGGCAAGATCGTTGAACTGTGTGATATCCATAACACCTCCACCGGTTTGAGTTAACCCATGAAGGACGATCATTAAAGGAAGTTGTTGCTGCTCTGTCCAGGTAGATGGAGTGTAGTATACAAATGTCCTCGTACTGCCGTCATGCGGTAAACTTCCATTCGTTTGTGAGAACAGAGGCAATGAAAAAAGGAGTAAAAAAAATACGGTTGTTTTCATGGTTAAATTTACGGCCATACATGTTTTCTCGAAAAATGTTTGTATTCTTAATGTTAATTTGCTTTGGTTCAATTTTGGTTACATATTTTAATGAGGTGTAAAAATAAAAAACTATGAAAAGAAGTCTGTTCATCTTTGCCCTAATTCTGTTTTTCGGTGAACCCGTGTTGTCCCAAACAGGAGTGATCTATAACCTAGCTTTTCGCATCGACGATGAGTTGACAACTCAGACGGCAGTCCAGAATAAAGATCACAAGATACTCAACGTTGCAACAATTGAAGAGATGCCTAAGGAACTTTCGGACACGATCGCATTGATCAGTGAGCGGCTTATGTCAGACGTATTGAAGTCAGAGGTAAGCAGTTTGATGCCTGAAGAGAAGTTGATCATGGCCGCATTGCCCCAGCATTTGATGTACCTCCCTGCGAATAGCTTGAATAAAGCCATTAAAACTGTTAAGAAAGATTATTACATTTCGATCAATTGTTACATAGCCGCCTCAGGTGGCACAACGATCAGTTTCGGAAATGAAAGTTTTTCAAAGGTGAAACCAAAAGTCACATTGAACATCGATGTTTTCGACGGTGAAAAGAACAAGATAAAAGAAGGTAAGGTGGTTTTGAAGGATTTTGAAAAATTGCGTTCACATTCTTTTGAAAACACATACAGTGTATTCGGACTGAATGAAACTACGGATAATGTGACCGTATCTGAAACACTCAATTCCAACGATATTCTTCGGATGTATCTGATGGGACTGGAACAGGTTACATTCGAATAAGCATTCGTATCAGCCAACAAAACTGTGCTTTTCATGCAATTAGATATCGATATCAAAGACTAAATACAACAACACATAAAGACAAACGGGAGGAAATAAGCCTCCCGTTTTTGTTTCATATTACATACAAAAAAACAGCCACCTTTCATTTTTACCGAGACCGTTAACACAATTTACCTTTTCATCATTACGCAGATACACGTAATTATAGCATGAATGATCTGTTTCAGTTCACTTGTAAGATTTACCCAAAATAATTTAGCACCAAGAAACAAAAACGAACATTCACAACCCAAAACACATCGTTATGAAATCACTTTACCAGTTCAGTATGACACGCATCCAAAAAAGCAAAGGCAAAATGCTATTAATCATCCTAGGGGCATTGCTGTTTCAGACAGCGGGCAACGCGGCCACCATTTTCATCAACAGTTCAACGGGAAATGATCTTTCCGGCGACGGATCAGCAGGATTGCCCTATCAGTCTTTTCACAAAGCTTATTCGTTAGCTGTATCGGGAGATATTATCGACGCAACCGGAACTTTCACATGGACAGATGCTACTGAGGTAGGTGATGTTTCCCAGACGGGATATATCCTTGATAAAAATCTGACCATTCGCGGAAAAGGGAGGGATTTCACTTTCTTCCAGGCGGCATCAACCAGAGGCGTTGCCGACAGAAGTGTTTTCTTTGTAAGTGCGAACCGCACGATTACTTTCGAGAACCTGACGATCCGATACGGAAAAGTAACTGCCGAAAAATTGGGAGGAGGACTCACACTTGCTGGTTCATACTGTGGCAATTATCCTTGTTCCTCAATCACCGGAACAGCGATCCTAAACTATGTAAACGTGGTTGAAAATGATGCCAACGGTGTCACTTCCAATCAATTTTACATGGCAGGAGGAGTTTATCTGCGTGAAGCCTCCACAATTACGATCAACCACTCAAATGTAAGTTCAAATTCGTGCACCTGTACGCTTTATTCCGGAGGCGGAATAGCCGGTGGTGAGCAGTCACAATCCGTTACGATCACCAATTCCACTGTTGCATCGAATTCAGCTACATCTTCTTTTGGAAGTAGTTACCCATACAGTTATGCCTCTGTGGGTGGCGGAATGGCATTACAACGATTTGGGCGATTGGTTGTTACCAACAGTACCTTCTTTGGGAACAGCACCAATAATTACGGAGGAGGAATTAACATCTGGTATCAGAATTGGGCTACATTCACGAACACTACGATCGCGAACAATACGGCGACGCTTGGTGCGGGTGGACTTCTTTGGGGTACTCCAAACCAAACCGCGTATGATTTCTATAAACTTTATATAAAAAATACACTCATCGCCAACAACACCGGAAATTCAATATCCAATGACCTCTACGCCTATGATGCTTTTTCAGGGACAATGGTCAATGCGGTTAACAGCATCGTTGAATACAGCAGCAATGCGACATTATCTGGCACGGGAATGATAACTGGTGAGCAGGCAAATCTCGGTCTCGCATCTGAGTTGGCCGATAACAGTTCTACCACTGGTACACGTACTTTGAGCATCTCTAGTTCAAGTGTTGCCCTGAACGCAGGAAATTCAACAGCCCACGGGTACGGTGCATATACTGTTACGCCTCCATCTACTGATCAGCGTACTTTAACGAGAGACTCACAAAGAGATATCGGTGCATTCGAATTCATCTCCGCACTACCGGTTGAAATGGTTTATTTCGAGGCAATTTGTAACGAAGGAGATCCTATACTGATGTGGGCAACAGCCTCTGAACATAATTCGGATCACTTCATTATCGAAACGAGCACAGATGGTGAGCACTGGGATGAAGCAGGCAAGGTACCGGCAGCCGGTAACAGCACCTCTGAGATCAGCTACACTTTTTCTGTTAGCAGCAAGAGTAGCTCTGCAATCGAACTTTTCAGACTTCGTCAAGTTGATATTGATGGCGTGTCGAAATTGTACGGACCTGTTTCACTTGACTGTGATGTTGAAGATGAAGACCGCATTTATCCGAATCCGGTGAAGGACCAGTTCGTACTAACAACAACAAGCCAAAAAGAGGACAAGGTGGTGTATTCCCTTTTCAATAATCAAGGACACACTGTATGGAGTCAGGAAAAAGAATTGAATTCAGGCCAGAACAGTATTTTGTTCGCTCTTCCTGTACTTCAGCCTGGGATCTACTATCTTAAGAACAGTTCAAGTGACCATGTTTCCCGAATCGTAATAGTGCAATAGAATTCATTGAATCAGCAGTTTTAAGACACATTCAGCATTTTTTCTTCTCAAGTGTTTAGGGCACCTCCGTCAGGGTGCCTTGTTTTGTTTTCCTGAAATTCATCAGTCAAGAGCATGTGTGGTAATTGAATAATGATTCAACCATTAGAAATCCTCTCAGGCATAGCTTAATCACAAGAACGAACAAAAAGGGTTTACCTTCTGTTAAGAAAAAAAGGAAACATGAGGATAGTGTTAGTCTTACTTATCTTTGTTGCAGGTTCACTGCAAGCGCAGGAACTTACAACCTATAATTCGGAGAGACTTAAGATAGATCAGAGGCTGATGTTGACCTTAGGCTCTTGGTCATCAGTTAATTTTGTCGGGAGCGGTATTGGATGGGCTATTGCCCAACCGGGAGAGGCGCGTTACTTCCATCAGATGAATGTCATGTGGAACACCGTCAACCTAGGTCTTGCTATTCCTGGCTATATCAAAGCTAAAAAAATGAACAGTTCAATGACATTAGCTCAGAGCATACGAGATCAGCATCGAACCGAAAAGATTTTTCTATTAAATACGGGGCTTGATATCGCATATATTACTTCAGGATTCCTTTTGCGCAATGAAGCGAAATACAACCTGGAAAAGCGTGATCAGTTCAATGGTTTCGGAAACAGTTTACTCCTCCAGGGCGGTTTTTTGTTCCTCTTCGACATTGCAGCACATGCTATCCATGTTCGTCATGCAAACAACAAGCTAAGTCCTATCATGGACCGTTTAACACTGAGTTCTACGGGTGTGGGTTTAACTTGGTCGCTGAATTAGTGAAATAAATCAAAGAAAGAAACAGTTGTGCGTTCCGAGAATTATTCAGTATGAAAACATATCTATTTATTGGTGCGAATTCGGATATCGCATTGGAAACAAAAGAACGACTTCAGCGGTCGGGTGATCGGGTGATCTGTGTTTCACGTACACCAAATGATCGTTACAAGGATTTTTTGATCGGCGATGCTGTTGCCAATGATCTTCCCGAGATCGAGGATGCAATCGATGGCCTGGTTTACTTTCCGGGAAGTATAACATTAAAACCATTTCGATCTATCAAGCAAAGTGATTTCCAGTCTGACCTCGACATCAATCTTTTTGGCGCTATCCATGCGGTGCAGAAATACAGTAGTCGCATGAACGAAGGATCAGGTATTGTTTTGTTCAGTACGGTCGCGGTACAGACAGGAATGCCGTTTCACAGCTCAGTGGCTGTATCGAAAGGAGCTATTGAAGGCTTAACACGAGCATTAGCTGCTGAATTTGCTCCAAAGATCCGCGTCAATTGTATTGCGCCCTCACTTACTGCGACAAAAATGGCTTCAAAATTCTTAGCTACTCCGGAGAAGCATGAAGCATCAGCTCAACGTCATCCTTTGAAAAAAGTGGGTTCACCAGGTGATATTTCAGAGGCTGTTCTTTTTTTACTCAGAGATTCATCTTCCTGGATGACCGGTCAGGTGCTTCATGTGGATGGAGGATTGTCCAGTATTCGGGTTTGATATAAGAAATCTCAAAATTTCAAGACTTTTCTTCCACTGATCCGTGTTCGATATATTTCGAACACTCGAACACTCGAATTCGCGAATTTTCAAATTTTCGTGTCATAATGACCGTGTTATCAGGTGGCATTAAATTGGGGTGAAATGGTTGATTTCAGCAAGAAAGAGGTTGTATGTACGTACAACTACGTATGGATTACAGAAGGTGACTACGTAATTGTTTTAGTGTATGGTTGAAAATCTTTTCCATCGGGCGTAATGGTTATTCCTTTGTCTCAAGAAACAAAGAAAAACACCGCCCAATGAAAACAAGAATGACAAAAACGATCAGCAGCCTAGTAGTAACAGGGATGTTAATTATTACCGGAACAGTTAGCGCACAGCAGAGCGCATCGATCTGGGTAAAGGTAAAGCAGGAGAACAAAGTTCAGTACACACAGCAGAACGGCAGGGTTCGTTTTACTGATGCTTTGGTTGAGTCAACGCTTGGTTCATTGAACATTACGGGTGTATCGAAAGCGTTACCATCGTCACGCAATGCAGAGCTTCAGAAGGTATATGAGTTGACATGCAACTGTGATGTGAACGATCTAATGGTAGCTGCATCACGTGTTCCATCGGTTTTTGAGGGAATGGAAGAAGGACCTCGTTATGAGACAATGGAAACACCGAACGACTATGCAACGGCGTTTACAAATGACTACGCTTTGAACATGATCAACGCAGGCGGTGCGTGGGATCTTACTTCAGGCGATACGACGGTTGTGATCGCTATCACGGATGCGAACTACTATCTTGGACACGAGGAGTTGGTTGGCAAGTATGATCTGGTAACACCGAACTACAATACGACTTACACGCACGGTACAGCAGTAGCAGTAACGGCAGCAGGGAACACGAACAACGGATTGGGTAAGAGTTCTATCGGCTACAACAGCCGTCTTCAGTTGCGTTCAATGAACTACAATGAGGTATTGGATGCGGCTTATTCAGGAGCACAGGTGATCAACATGAGCTGGGCGTCAGGGTGCTACTACAGCCAGTATCAGCAGGACGTTATGACGGAGGTACACAACTTGGGCGTTGTATTGGTAGCTTCAGCAGGAAATGGATCAACATGTAACAATGCAGCTGCTCTGGTTTATCCTGCATCATACCAGTATGTGATCTCTGTGAGCAGCGTAGGTCCAATGGACAACCACGAGCGTTTCATTGGGAATGCAGCATCTACACACCAGCACAATGCAGCAGTAGACATCTGCGCACCGGGATACGATGTAGCATTGACCACAGCACCTGGTGTTTACACAACAGGTAACGGAACTTCATTTGCAGCACCATATGTATCAGGAACAGTAGCCTTGATGCTTTCAGTGAACAAGTGTTTGACACCGGATGATATCGAATACATCTTGAAGGCAACGACAACGAAGTTGGATGAATTGAACCCACAGTATGCAGGACTTCTTGGGGCGGGACGTCTTGATGCAGCAGCAGCGGTAACAATGGCATCAAAGATGAATAAACTTGGAGTAACGGTTTCATCAACATACAAGTGTGTGACAGGCGAATACACGTACTCAGTAGATGCAGCATTGGCAGAGGCACCCTACACGATTGTGTGGAGCAACGGTTCAGAAGGACAGGCAGCAGACCTTACAGCGGGATCACATTGGGTGAAGGTAGTTGATGCAAGCGGATGTGTTGGATACGTTTCATTTGAAGTAGCACCGGTAGAAGCGCTGGA
>Ga0315902_10006518_pt1 | contig 16152 bp, 18 predicted proteins | sample LakEriMetagenome_9_FD_203523 | JGI IMG/M metagenome (GOLD analysis project Ga0315902, IMG submission 203523) | Freshwater fungal communities from buoy surface, Lake Erie, Ohio, United States - Buoy 12 MA117 | ecosystem: Environmental > Aquatic > Freshwater > Lake > Lake biofilm | place: USA...
CCCCTCCCCCCTCCCGTATCCCCCCTTATATACCCCCTTTTTCGGTGTCTGAATAGGGGGGACAATGCTGCAAGAGAATATTTTTCCAGAATTTTTTGGAAAATTCGGTTTTTTTGGGTATAATTAGAAAAAAAATTTTCCGGAAATTTTTCAAAAATGGGGTTAGTAGAGTACAAAACAAAATATCATAGATTAAATCACCAACTAATCATTGATGATTATAATAAATTAAAATCAATAAAGGAGGTTTCAAAAATTCATTTTACATCTGAAGCTCTCGTTAAAAAGGTTTTAGTAAATAATAATATCGAACTACCAAAAAAAATATTAATACAGGACATTAAACCAGATAATATTATAAAAAGGTACAATGAAATTCGTAATACCCAAATAGTTGCTAAGGAATTTAGTTTATCCGCATCAAGTATTCAAAAAATACTACATAAGAATGGTATTAGGGTATCTATGATAAAATATTCTGATGAAGAGATAATCAAATATTATCAGGAGGTAAAAACAATCGATAGGGTTTGTAAAGATTTATCCATTAGTGATTCTACCGTTAGAAATGTTTTAGACAATCACAAAGTGGAGAGGTTAACGTTAAAGAGAAAAGAAATCGGCGACATATTCGGTAAATTAACTATTATAGAGGAGACAGAACCAAAAATAAGTTCGGGTGGAAAAATAAGAAGACAGTTTATTTTACAATGTGAATGTGGTAATAAAGTAAAACGTGATTCATTAAAACTTTCATCGGGTAAGTCATGGCATTGTGGGTGTGTTACGGAAGAGAGAAAAAAATTAAACCAAGAAAAAGAAAGAATTAGAAAAGAAGAATATCAAATACTTTTATTAGAACGAGAAAAGAAGAAAGCAAACCAACCTAAAAAAGAACCACGGAAAAAATATAATATAGGGGATATAAAAGATAGATTAACAATACTTTCAATCGGAACCGAATCACAGGATAAACGAACAATTCTTTGTAAATGTGAATGTGGTAACATTAAAGAAATGTCAATGCATAATTTTTATCAAGTGAAATCATGCGGTTGTTTACAGAATGAAAATAGGGTGAAAGCATCCATAAAACATGGTAACGCTAAAAGAGTGGACCCCAATAGACGTAAATGGTATGATAGATGGAGAAGTATGATTAAAAGATGTTATAACCCAAAAATAAAATCATACTCAAACTATGGTGGTAGAGGTATTACGGTTTGTGATAGATGGAGAGAACCAGATGGGGTGGGATGTGAAAATTACTATAATGACATCCATAATATCTTAGGACCACAACCAAGTCCTGAACACAGTATAGATAGAATTAATAATGATGGACCATATGAAATCACCAATCTCAGATGGGCAACAAACTCTGAACAAAATAAAAATAAAAGGTACCCAAGAAAAATCTCTAAAAGTTGACCTTATGGGTAAAATCGATTCCGGAATTTTCCAGAAATTTTTCCAAAAATCCGAAAGCGGGGGTAAAGTGGTTTTAAAAATTTTTCAGAATTTTTTGGAAAATCCGAACTTTATAGTATATTTGAATATCGATTTCTGTTTTTCATTTTGAACATTTCCCCACCCCACAAGGTGGGGTTTTGTTTTTATGGAATATTTATGTATAAAACAGAAAATCATGTATAAGAATTTTAGTTTAAATAATGATGAGAGAAAACAAATTCTCGAGATGCATCAATCTCATGGTTATAAGAAACCATCAGTAAATGAATATGATGACAGTAATTCATACGCAATGAAAGAACCATATTTTGGTTCACATAACAATAGAACTTGGGTTGGAGCATCAGGTAAAAATTATGGTGAAATAGATTTTTCCGAGTTGGGTGACTTCAATGATGACGGTGTTGTTGATTATAATGATTTAGTATCAAGATATCCCGAGATTTTAGATGGTAGTCGCAATCTTCGTCACGGAGATAGGTGGTATGGAAAATCAGGAGAAAGTGGATTTAATTCGTATAATAATCAAATTGGTCCCCTTGTTATTAAAAAAAGAAGAATGCCAGAGATGGGTGACCAATTACCTTCAGATGATTTAAGTGAGTTGGACCATGCGGGTTTCCATGATAGGGACGATTTACAGGTGTTAAGAGACGCTATTGATAGAAATAAGATGGTGAGTGTGGCTTTCGTTAAGAAAGACGGCACAGTACGTCATATGTTGGTTAGAAAGAGTCTTAAATCATACGTTGGTAGTGATGTCGAGAAAACGGACAATCAAATGAATGTTGAATCAAACCACGACCTTAAAAAGGTGGTTGATATTAACTCGTATAAAAGAGAACTTAAAAGATTAAGAAACGATAATCCTGAAATGAATCCTGATGAGATGAAGACCATAGCGGCAAAAACTTGTTGGAGGTCCATCAGTCTTAAAAACGTTCTTGGTTTCATGGTGAGTGGTCAGTTTATTGACCTTCGTGATGAGAACGATATTATGGGTCGTTTTGGTGAAGAAGTTAATAACTCATTGACAAGGTCCATGGTTAATGCGATGAATCAGGAAGTTGCACAAGCCGAACCTGAGGTTGAAAACGAACCTCTTGCACCGGAAAATCCTGAGGAACCGATTAATGAGTCCATAAAGAAAATAGTTATTACCGAATCACAACTTAAAACAATCATTAATAGAATGATGAGTGAACAATCTGTAACAAATACATCATCAGCACCTACTCCTTCTACATCAAAATCAAATCCAAGTCAGATAAATACTACTGCGTCTTCTAAACCACAATCAGGTTCTCAGTCTGTTAGTGGTTCCGAAATGGAAAAAGCTATATTACAAGGAGGTAACTCAGGATTTAAAGGTGTTGAGTCCGCTGTTAATTTTTGTAAAAGCAAAAACGTTCCTAATATTTCAAAAATAGATGATATTGAACAAATGATTTCCTCAGCGATTGGTGGTGTTGAGAATCCACTTAATGTTATGGGTGGTTCACCAGGACTACAAAAAGTTGGACAAATTATTATTAGAAATATTTCAAACACAACTGAATTGTGTTCTCTACTTAAACATTATTATATTAATGGTGAGGATTTTTTAACCGCAATGAAAGGTGAAATTAATACTAAATTAGATTCTATAAGTGCAGCTGATTTTATTTTAAACGCAATAAATAAAATTAACAATCAAACAAAGGTTAATTAAAAAAATAACTTAAACCAAGATTTAAACCCCACTCACAAGGTGGGGTTTTTTATTTGTATTTATATTATATGAGTGAGAAGTACATAGAGTTGTTTAAATGGTTCATTAGTAGCGTGGTGATAGTATCCGTTACCTTAATCGTAGATACGGGGTTTAAGGACAGGGAAACGGGTATAGAAGAGATTAAGGTGTATAATCAGTACGTGGATATTATTCTCAACGCAGAAGATATTGAACAGAGGTGGAGATTGGTTGAGTACTTTGCCACAGTTACCCCAACTGAGAGATTAAGGGAGAGGTGGATGGAATATCAGAAGGTCATTAAACCCGATTATATAAAGTACCATGAATTGGAGAACCTTGAGAGTAGAATGATTAATCAATCCAATATACCTATGGATAGTATTATAATCATTCATGATAAGAAGGTTCAGATAAATGGTACACTTAAATCCAATAAGAAGTATGACCTTGCATTGGATTATGAGAATATGGGGTTTGAGTGTTTACTCAATAAAGATATTATGTGTGCTATTGATAACTTCAAGTTATCTGAACAGAGTTATAATGGGTTTCATCAAGTGTATGAGATATATGTGTACTTATTAAGGAATAAGAGTAATCCTCAATGGGATATTATCTATAATGACATTCTCACCCGTTATTCTTGGAAGATGTCCCCCGAGGTTAAAAACCGATTCAAAAACCAATAGATTATGGGATTTAATAAATGTATCGTCCCCTCCATCGATTACCTTCATACTGTTATCCTCCAGGACGGCATTGATGCCGTTATTAAACGATATAAGAAATGTGATTGCTATATTGGAGATTCTAACGCCATTAATCTCCTTGAGAATCTTATAAAGAAGAATCAGGAATTAAACCCCGATAACCAGCTCCCACTTTAACCACCCCACAATTAGTTCGTAGTTACCATTGAGATACCTTGTGTGGGTTATCTTGAATATGGGTAATAGATACACCTGACAATATATGGTGGATAGATGAATACTCATAGTACTAATATACAAAATATATTATTGAAAAACAAACCTCGGACGCCGGAACCGGGATTCGTATGCCGGGATTTATTGGGTCCTTAAAAAATCGTTGACAATATCTATGGTCGTCGGAATTACCTCCCTATTTTGAAGGAGTTCATAATATGTGAAATACTTCCATGATGTATGTTCCTCACTTAAACGAATGTCTTGTTCGTTGAAATCGTTATCGATTATAAAAAACATATTCATAATCTTCCCCTTGTTATTGTACCTCTTTAAGAACTGAACATTATAGATATTCATCCCTATCTCCTCCCTTACCTCACGGATTAATGTTTCGGTTGGGGTTTCGTTCTTTTCTGATGTACCACCCACAAAACCATACATACCAGCATGGGTTCCACTCATATCTCTTTTAAAGAGCAAAAATTGATTATTCTTAACAATTAGTAATAATGACACCATATTTATTAAATATGATAATCGTAGTAATTCTCGGTGGCATTTTAATGGGTTGGTTCGTTGGGAATCTTCTTCTTGATAAATGGTTAAACGACGGAATGAACGAATCAAATAATGAAGAAATAAAACCATAATCATGGCAAAAGCTCAAAAGGAACATCCAAAACCCAAAAGCAGAAAATCAATTAAGAAAACCGCAAAGTTGATTAAACATAATAACGAAGTATTAAAGAAATTTTATGAGAACAATAAAGTTTGAAGAAAAAAGAATTGTGGTTAAAGGTGAGGACATTACAGAAGTGTTCACATTGTATAAATCAACCGATTTGGAAGGAAACAGACAATACATAACCTATCAAGGAAGAACCTTCTTTCTGACCCAAGTAATTCACACAATTTAACTATTTATAGGTAATGAAAAAACAATCACTAAACGAAGAAATAAGCAGAATCAAATCCATTATGGGTTGCTGCAAAGGAAACATCAATGAAGATGAATCCAACTGTTATAGCCCCGAATCTCCACAGGGGATGCAAATGATTAGTTCATTGGCATCAGAAATTAAAGGTCTTGGAGTAAGTGCTCAAGATGTAAATGGTTCGGACCAAAATACACCTGAAATCACCGACGCTAAAGCAAAGGTTGCCGAGATGTTGAATCCCGTTCTTCCAAACGCATCAAAAGATGAGTTAAAGAAGATGATTCAAGACCTCAAAGCAATGAGAAGACAAAAAAGACAAGCCAAACAAGAACCAACCCCACAAGAAGAACCGGCACCAATCAATGAACAAGCCGGCGCTCTTGCCGCTTGGGAAACTGTTAAAGTATTCTTATTGGGATTACCGGCAGGTGTTTTTATCGCAATTGGAGCGTGGTTGATTCTACGTCTTTTGAGATGTCACATCTATGAAGGTCTTGGAAGAATCAGTGTTAGTTGTGGTTTAGATATCCAAAAGAGTTTCTTGGTGAAACTCGCAGAACTTGTGTTCTTGGATTTCAAAAACCTATTCGAAACTGACCCCGTATTATGGAACTGTAAATAAAATCAAAATAGAATGAAGAAGTATATTTTTACCGAAGCACAATTAAAGAAAATCATCGATAGTGAACTTGGTGAAAGAAGTCGTTCACTGGCAATGACTCGCAAAAAAAGATTATTCCCCAAATCGGCAATGGACTCAAATCCTGACCGTTTCAAAGAATACGATAAGGAAGTTAAAGATATTGAAGATGAGGGTGTCGAAGAATCATTAAATGAGGGTATGTTGTCTTACGGTAATCCAAGTAAGTATACTTTATCACCATCTGGCGGATTTTTAAAAGACAACATGGGTAATCTTTTATGTGTTCAGGTCGATTCATTCCTAACAGGAGCGTTTCCTCAAGGAATTGATAACATGTGGAACACTAAGGATGGTGGTGCCGTTATTGTACCAACAAAGAGTAAGGTTGGAAACATCATGGTACAACCGAGTGAATTTAAAAACATGATGGAAAAACTTAAATCAGGTGGTACCGTCGTGATGGAAAAATCGGGAGCAACGATTAAGATTGGAAAAGGTTTAGTGAATTGGTGTAAGAGCCAATGGAAGTAAGATAGTCGGGGTTTGAAGACCCCACTTAGGACCGGGACTAGTTCACGGACGGGGATAGAAATTCGCTACTTCTATCCCCTTTTTATGCTACAAACTTGATTAATAAAAAGTTATATTTAAAATAAAAACCATGGCACTACCTTGTCCAATGTGTAAAACCCCTCTCGGTTTGACCTTAGAATTTATCATCAAACATCCCGTTTCCGCATGTCCCAACTGTAAAACCGTGCTCGACTTCACTGTAAATGAAGACATTAAAAAATCATATAACGAAGCCATGGGTGAAATAAAAAAAATTAAAAACCAATATAAGGGAATGGTAAAATTTGGTTGATGTTTTTAATTCATTCTTAGGTATTTATAGATAATAAAATAAATTTAAACAAAAAATTATGGCAGGAATCGCAGACAATTTCGCAGGTCTTCCAATTGAAGATTTGATTGTTTCACCGATTGTCGGAATGGCAAAAGGTCAAGCAAAACTAAATGAAGTGACTTGGAGATACATCTCTGAAGTGGCTTTTGAAAAAGATAAAGACGGTAAAACATCTGCTCGTTCATTGGACGTTGAGATGAACAGAGTCGTTACTAACGGTGAAACAGGTGAACAAGAAATACAGAAATTGTACAACAAAGTTCCTATGTTACCATTGGTTCCACTACCTTCTTTGGCAATCACATCAGCAGACATCGCATTTACGATGGAAGTTAAAACATCTGAAACATCTAAAGAAAGTTCAGACAGTGAATCTTCATATTCAGCAACAGCATCCGCTAGTTGGTGGGGTATGAAATTTTCAGCAACTGTTGCGGGTAAAGTGGCAACTCACAAAGAGAACACAAGAAGTACCGATAACTCCGCAAAATACGAAGTTAAAGTACACGCAGAGCAGTTACCACCAACTGAAGGTATGTTAAAGTTGTCTGACTATTTGACACAAATGTTAGAACCATCTTTAATTCCTTTGACAGCCGACCCAAGTAAGTAATACTTGTTTTTCTCGGATTTTTTATTTATATTCTTCATATTAAGAACTTAATATGGGTAAATTAAATATTGACGAGGTAATTAGTGGGTTATTAGAAGCTTCTATTGTTGCACAAAGGGTTTCCGAACAACAACACATAATTAATTTAAACAATTACTTTAATAAAGACGGTACCCCTAAAACCACATCAATTAATGTTGGTGGTAAGGTTTTGGCGGTACCGTTATTTACTTTGGCAAACCTCTCATCCATTAACATAGATGAGTTAGATGTAGAATTTGATGCCAGAATCATTGTAGGGGACCATAAACCCTCTAATATTAAAAAGATGTTGTGGGGTCTATTCAAACACGATGAGGAAGCCAAACACAATATAAAGTCCATTGATGTGGATTCTGGTGGTAATAATACCGCTAAGATTAAAGTGAAATTTAAAGCATGTGACAAACCTGAAATGATTTCAAGGATAGTTGACATGTATATTCAAAAGATTGACCCAACAGACCCTCAATAAGTGAAAACGGCGACTATTTATAGTAAACCAAACACCTATGAAAGAGAAAATATTATATTTTTTAGAAAACAACGCCGGATGGTTCGGACTTATCGCAATTGTTGCGTGGTTGTTGTTCTTGGGTAATTTATTTAAACCTTAAAGTTCCAAATATCATTCGCATCGATGATTTTGTCTACCCTGTATTTTTCAGGATTTAAAGAATAACTACCAGTGTAATAACTGGTTATAATTGCATTTTCATTTACTATACAAAAGAAAATATTACCGGTTGATGAGGTATCCTCATCATGAAGGTAAAACTCCCCATCATTATTTACCATTAATCTCATTGCCCCCAATCGAGTATCTGCATCATAAAAATTGATATCGGATGGTGAGATATTAAACCTATGAATTATAATCCCAAGTTTAATGTTAGGGTCAACATCTATCGATAATATCTGATTATATTTTTTTTGAATAAGGACTTTTGTTTCGTCGGGTATGGAATAGGTTCCCACTCTTTTAAATTTAAGTCCTTCATTGGGTTTCTTATAAACAACCCTTACCTCTAAATTTTCCTTGTTGGATAGACGTTGCATCACCCTTTCTTTGGAATGGAACTTTTGGTCAAGCTCATCCATCGGTGCAACTATTTCATGTAATATCTTCCTAATTAATTTTTTCATTAAAATTGAAAGTTTGTTCCTATCATAAATAGGACGGGATTACTCTTTTTATATCCAACCGATTCACCCAATTTATCCCAAGTTGTGTTATATCTAATATTGGTGTTTAATATAAATCTTTTACTTATTTTCCAATCCATAGATGTACCATAATATAAATCCAAATTAAAAGCATTCCAATATGATAAATCGGATGATGTGCCGTTTTTGAAAACTTTGTATATGTCACTCATTACGAATATTTGTGGTGAAATGTTTACTTTCTTTGTTTCTAATGTATATGTGTACATTAACATACCTCTATAATTCATTTCACTAGATGGAGGTATTATTGGGTATATATTAGATACCCAATTACCGTTTGAGTCAACAATATATTCCCCTTCCCACTGACCTTCGTATTCTCCCCAAAGTGATTTACTGGCGGTTAAACTATATCCAAATGTTCCATATTTTTTAGTTCTAATCACATCTATATATGATAACATAATAACGTTTTGAAAATCGAAGTCGGTTGATAAAAATGTTTGTAATGTGGTGGTTCTTTTTTCTGTATTTCGTTTAAGACCGTAACCCACACCATAGTATTTCCAAATGGGATTTATTGATGATGAGAATGAGTGACCCCATTTACTATTATTAGACGCCCTACTATATCCCAAATTTAAGGTAGTAGATACTTGTTTACCAACAATACCAACTGATAAGTTTGATGATGAAAGTACGTCTTTCGAAAAATCAATATACGATTGTACTATACCTAAGTTATTCCAATTACCACTCTCCTCAAATAGTTCTTTTGGTGATAGTTTTATTGTATCTACTGTTTGAGCACTTGATATAAACCCCATACAAAGTGATGACAATATGAGTATTAACTTTTTCATTAATATCTACCGGTTAAATAAACATGAATAACTTCAGGAATCTTTGTACAAGTCGTTGGGGTTCCTTGGGAATCAACACATTCGATATAAGGTAGACGTTCAACCGCATCTCTGATTGGTTTAGGTGCAATATAAAAACCTTTTGAATTTTTAGCAAGTAATCTTTTTACCAAGCTCTCTCTATGGTAAAGTTTGTCTGGTTCAAATGATTCAGATACCAATTTTCTATTAACGCTTTTGTATGTTGATTCAGAAATCAGATATTTCATTACTACTATTTTCCAATAAATACTTGAGGAAACGAATGTGTACAGGAAGGGTAATAGATTACCCAGTATATACTAGTATGCCTTTCTAGTTATATCTAGTTTGCTAGAATCTAGTACTAGTATAAATACTGGGTAAAATTTGAAAAGTATTCAAATTGATTGGGTGTTTAGATATATTTATAGATATTAACCTTATAAAATGAAAAAAGTAATCAAATTAAAAGAAAGCGATATTGTACGAATGGTTAAACTTGTTCTTGAACAAGATGGTGACGATGACGGGTTTATGTCAATTCAGGATGCGGTCAATTACATGGAAAACAAGTTAAATGATGAGATATTACCGAAGCTACAAAATCAATTATTAAACGAATATTCGATTAGAGTTAAGCAGAATGCTCCCGAGGACTTTTCCGTAATAATTAGGGGGTCCAAGGATAATCGACCTGAAGAATATGAAATAAAACTTGAACAAATTAATGACTATGTTTATGGAGTTAAATTTGGAGGTAAATTTAAAATTGGTGAGCTAAATACCTTAGCAGCTCTTGAGGAGTTAAAGAGAGAACCGAAGGTTAAAAATTTCTTGGATAAGAATCCAAGATTTGAAGATGAAATTTTAAAGGGTCTTCTTATTGCTACCTTAAAAACCGACTTACAAAATGGTGGTCAATTTAAATTAACTTTTTTTGGTATTAAAAGGGGTAAATTAGAAGGGGCAGTTTCCGCGGGGGTTGAATATCCGTTAGCGGATTTCTTCAGTAGAAACTCATTACCAATGGTTGTAACCAAAGAAATTGGTGCGAACTTGGAATCGGGTAATATGCAATTAATTTTAAGTAAGTTTTACTTCTCGGGTCCGGGTGTCTCAGATTATGTCAGAACAACAGGAAGTACAACTCCAAGTACAGGAACAACCACTTCAGATACTCATATAAAATTGAATTTTACATTGGTGGATGCATTCAAATTTGACGAAACAAATTTTGTTGATGAGTCGAAAGCGATGGAACAAATCGATGTGTTTGTAAACAAAGTAAAAGGTGGGGTTCAAAAGTATGGTCAAGAATTATCACAACACATAATGAGTGCTGAACCATCAATCGTTGGATATGCGAGTATTGATGCCGACCCTAATGAAAAAATTACAGGTAAATTTGGTCCATGTAAATCAAAATCAACAAGAGGCGAATACAATAAGTGTTTATCTGAATATAGAGCTAAAAAGATTAGTGAGATTATAAATCAAAAATTGGACGGTACGGGGGTATCACTGAAATTCTTTGGTGCCGGTGAAACTACTAAATTTGGTCCGGGTTGGTCAAAGGAAAAACCTACAACAACTCAGCAAACTTCACCAAACAGAAGATTCACATTAACACCTATTCCACCATTTACTAAAGTAATTAAAGGAAAATAATGAAGTTCAGTGATTTATTAGAATCGTTATTGTTAGAGGCAACACCTGACGAGATTTACAATTCATACTACAAGGATATCCCAAGAGATGAGTTTAATCAAATCGTCATGGCGGACCCTATTTCCGTTTCTAATGAATCGGGATTGAAAAGAATTGGTAAGTACGCCAAACTTTTAATTAACCTATATAGAAAGAAGGGATTAAAGCTCGAGGATTTACCAAGGGCAAAAGAATACCTTGATTATGTTTATAAACATAGTGTATCTCTCGATTCTAATAAAATTAAATCCCTGACGGATTTATATGACGTGGTAAAAGGTTACTATACAAAAGATACTACGGATTTAGGTTCAATCATTTCAGCACTTAATGAGAAAGAATACAAGAAAGTATATCAAGGTGAGAAATGGTCGGTGTTTACACCATTAACAGAGAAAGCATCTTGTTATTTGGGCGTTAATACTGAGTGGTGTACAACATGGGGTTCAGAATCATTAAATCCAAAGCACAAAGACCGAGGTAGTTTATTTAACAGATATCACTCACAAGGACCGTTATATATCCTGATATCCAATTCAAATGTCAATGAGAAGTATCAGTTTCATTTTGAATCAAAACAATACATGGATAGAGACGATAGAAGAATAAATGTAACAGAATTCCTTAATGGTAATGAAGATGTTAAGAATCTATTCTTTCCATCATTGGTTAGTGATGATGTTTCTGACGAAATGGTTAGAACACAAATCACCAGATTAAATGCTTTAGATGAAGACGATGCCGGTATATTAGTTAATAAACTTGTAACCAAGTCGGCACCCGACAATCAACTCATAATGGCTTTGATTTCAAAAGATGAAGATAATGTTCGTCAATTAATTACCGATGAAGACATTTATGAATTTGAAATTGATGGTGAGAACTTAAACTTAACATTTAGAAATACTTATGGTGGTGGTTTAAGAACTACACAAGAAACTCACTCATATTATTATTCCGAAGCAAATTCAGGTTATGATATGTTGTGGGAAAGGATGAATAATGAAGATTCTGATTATATAAAAGATACTCTTTCTCATTATTTAGAAGAACATTATAAACAAAATGAATCGGAATTAAAATCATCTCACGGTTATCAAAACTATGAAGAGTTTAAAGCCGACCATTATGATAATTTCGTTGAGAATGACGATATGTGGGATGAATATTCATCATACTTTGTTGATAAGAATGCGAGATTTTATGAGGACGCGGCTCAAGCTGAAGTTGATGCAATTGAAAAATATATTGATTTTGACCACAATTACGGAGGTAAAGAAACGGTAATTGTTAGAATACCATACTTGTTGTTGTTTTTAGTTAAACAAGGGTACCAAAAAATTGATGGTGAGAATTTGTACATGACAGATTTATTAGCGGAATACGTGAGTCATTACAATATTGATAATGACTATGAAGGTATATACGATTACCAAGAAGAGAGTGTAAAATATGAGGAATTAAAACCAGCAATTGAAAAATATTTCGATAAAGTTTTAGAAGATAACGAAGGAATAAAGAGATGTTCTGAACTGAGATTTGTTTTAAATAAGACAATCCAACAAGTTTTCAAGGGTCAGACATATATTGATAATGATGAATTTATGGTTAGAATACCATCATTAAAAATCGATTGTGATAAAGAAAGTATTAATGTTTATTATTACAATAAAAAAACAGGAGAACGATTTGATGGTCCCGTAAAAGTGGAGAATTTAGCATCTTTCGCAACTAACTATAAATTATTTGAATCCGTACTTAATATTAAGAATTTACTATAATGAAGATTATATCGTTAGTTGAGGAGTTAGTTGTTGAGGCAAGCAAAAAGGATGTACTCATTCAAAAACTTGGTTTCAGTGATGATAATGCTGAGGTTCTCGCTAATTTAACAGGACCGTTAGCGGTATGGATGGGTAATAAGATAATTGACCTCGTTAGAGACAATTTAAAGAGCTGGAAACAAGAAGAGGTGTCATTAGAAGACATTATAGGTAAAATCAATTCTGGTGGGGTTATAAGGGGTAAGAGAAGTGAAATTACATCCATTATGGATTGGATTCGTGTGGGATTGAATGGTAACGTTGCTCAATGGAAGGATAAAGACTTCGCAACCTTATATCAGGAATCGAGAAATTGGCACGAATCTCTTGGTACGGGAGAAGGTGAAATCAACTATGAAGAGAAAAATGAAATCTTACGTGATTACAGAAAAGATGGAATGGGACTATATTGGGTGGACCTACAAACTAATAATTCTGAGGAAGAATGTAATAGAATGGGTCACTGCGGTAGAACAAGTGGTTATAATACAATTTACTCGTTAAGAGAAGTGAAGAGAATCAATCCACAGTACACAATTAACAAAAGTCATTTAACCGCCGCGGTTGGTAGTAGTGATGGTATTATCTACCAAATGAAAGGACCAAAAAACTCAAAACCAAAAGAAGAATACCATCCATACATTGTTGATTTAATTTTAAATAACGAAGACATTCAGGGATTTGGTTCGGAGTACGACAGTGCTTCCGATTTTAAAATTACTGATTTGTCAGAACCTGAAATTAAGAAAATATACGATGCTCGTCCTGAATTATTCAACACAAGAGCACTGAAGAGGGCACTCGCTAAAATGGGTATTGGTGATTTTGAAGAACCAAATACAACATTTGAATTAGATATTGACCCAACATATGTTGGGAATTATGTTGATGGAGATTGGAATGTTCGTCAGTATAAGGATAAGAATGGTAACACCAGAAGAGTATCGTTTATTGAAACTCTCTTATCGGGAGATATATGGGATTTGGTTGATGGTTATCATGATGATTGGAAAGGTGGATTGGAATATTATACAAACGAGGAGAACACACAAAAAATACTTGAGATTATCAAACAAAGAGCGGGGGATGATTTTGACCCTGAAGAATCTTTAGAAAATTTAATCGGGGAATACGATGAGGATTATGAAATTAGAAACTCGATTGGTTCTGCATATAGTGATGCTGCAAATAGTAGTTACTACGATTATGCTATGAAACAACTTAGGAATGCACTTGAGGAATATGGTGAGGTTACCCAATTAAATGATGAGGGAGCGAAAATCACAATAAATCTAAAAGATGTGATTGACAAAATGGGGGTATCAGAAGAAGACCTTGACACATATTATGAGAATTGTGATGATAGTCCTTCATGTGTTTTTGATGAGATAATGGGACAATATTATGATAAGCCCAGATTCTACATTGATGATAGGTGGTATCCCGATATTGACAATGAGGATTTCAATTCATATTTAAACGACAGATTATATGACATTAGGTAATATTTGTATGTTCAAAACCAACTTCCCCGAAGCGGATTTTTGGTTACAACGCAAGGGTTCGGAAAAAACGGTAGGTTCACCAACTAAAGAATTTTATGAAGAAAACATCGGAGTTAAAGTGAAAGAAGAATATCAGGACAAGGTTGACCCAAGTTATCTATATTACTATTTCCAATTCTTACATCAACAAGGTGTGTTTGCGCCATTATCACACGGAACATTAGGATTAAAAAACGTAACAATTTCAGATATTAAATCAATACCTATAAATTTTAAATAAATCCAGATATTTATATAAAAAACTAAAAATATGTCAAGAAAAGTAGTTCACATAACTGAGAGTCAATTAAAAAGACTAATTGAAAAGGTAATCGAAGAGCAAACAGTTTCGAATACTGATGGTAACTTCCACATGGGTCAAAGTGCAATACAAGGAGCACAAAGTACCAAAGCGAGTGGATTGGCGGCAAAACAAGCCGTTGTAAAGGCGGCTGGTGAGGTTGCTAAAGCCGGTAAACAGGCAATAATTAGAATCGGTAATGTAACCATTACCGCCATTACTTATGGTGCCGCAGTTATATGGTTAATCGGTAAAGGTGTTTATAAATTAACCGCAGCAATTGCCAATTCACTTATTAAATTAATAACAGCCACCGGAAAGGTTGTTGTAGGTGCCGCAACTGTACTTGGTACTGCAGCAATCAACGGTTTAAAAGCCGCAGGTATCGCAATTGAGAAGGGAGCAAAATGGGTTGGTCAACAACTTAACTCATTAAAGGATTCAACAGTTGCGGTTGGTAAGTGGTTAATCGGAGTAATGAAACAATTTGGTGCTAGGGCTTGGGCTAAAGTTTTGGCGGGGGCAGCAGCAATTGCGGGACTTGGTCAACAACTTGGAGGTTGGTTACAATCTCAGTGGACCTCAATACAAAAAGAAATTGGGGTTGCTTGGAACCAAGCGAAATCTTGGGCATCAGGAGCTTTAAAATCCGCGGGACAGGCAATATCAAATGCTGCGTCGAGTGTAAAACAAGGAGTGGCAAATGCCGCCAATACAGTTGCAGGTGCTGCTGGTAAAGCCGCGGGTTGGTTACAAGGATTCTTATCAGAATTATTTAATAGATTTGTATCATTCAAAGGTAATGATATGATGTCTATCTTATCTGAAGCAAGACAATACAACGGTAAAGCAATCGTTCTTTAATAGATACGTTTTATAAAATAATAAAGGGGACTAATGTCCCCTTTTTTTATGACCTTGTGATTAGTTTATTTTAGAATTTTGTTCCGCAATGAGGACAAAATTTATGGTTATCTTTTTTACGTTTTGAACCACATTCGGTGCAATAAACTACCAAATCTTCTTTAACCAATACTTTGGTTGAGTTTGGTTTTATCTTCCACCAATTAGTTTTAGTTGGGTAAGAATTAAAACTCGAATTATCATATGTAAATGTTTGATTCGAATTAGAACCCTTTTCAACCCTACCCGTTTCAAGATGCCTTACTTCACTTGTTTTCTCTTTACGGTAATTTACCTTAGAGTCATTGATGTAAGAATAATTTGATGTGGTAATTGTTCCATCAAAACTACCACCAATTGAACTTGTATTTGTAAAATACTGAGTATTGATGTCATTGGTGTACGTTGGGAAACTATATCCACCGGTTGTTGTTCCGTTGGTCCACGTTACAGTACTAGAACCATTCAATACAAATGGTGAAGTATATGTTTGTGGTTTGACTTCGTCATAAAATTTAACCACCACATCACCATTATTAGAGA
>Ga0315902_10006519_pt1 | contig 16151 bp, 10 predicted proteins | sample LakEriMetagenome_9_FD_203523 | JGI IMG/M metagenome (GOLD analysis project Ga0315902, IMG submission 203523) | Freshwater fungal communities from buoy surface, Lake Erie, Ohio, United States - Buoy 12 MA117 | ecosystem: Environmental > Aquatic > Freshwater > Lake > Lake biofilm | place: USA...
GTTTGGGACGTGGACCCGGTTTCTTTGCTGTAGTCTTTCACTCCTCTGAAGGCTCCGTTGACAGCGCGCGGGCCTCCCGTAATGGATGCGCACCATGTTTAACGTGTCGCTCCCCGCTTCCCTCCGTGTTTTTGCGCTCTTGCTGGCGGCTTTGGCGCTCGGTGCCTGCTCTTCATCCGTCGAGGGGCCTGGCGGCAAGATCACGAAGGTGAAATATTACCACCTGCAGCCCGCCGTGCCGACCATCACCCAGGTGCAGGCTGTGAATTTCGAGCGCGAGCACTATCTCTACGGCGCCGTCACCGCAGAGGAGATCCGCAACCGCTTTGGCCACTACTACACGATCTTTTGGAAGCTCGATGACCGCACCGGACCGGTCACCGTGCGTTTTGATTACCGCATGGCGAACTCCGCCCTCAAATCGTTCTCCAAGGAGATCGTCGTCGATGACATCCGCCGCTCCAACATCACCAAGTTTGAGGTGAACGGCGAGGAGTATCAGAAAAACGGCCGGGTCACCATGTGGAAGGTCTCCGTCCTGCGCGGCAAGGAGGAGCTCGTCAGCCAGCAGTCCTTCCTTTGGTATTGATTCTCCATCTGAGCCCGCCGTATCGCAGCAACGCACCCCCGCCATGGCCTCCCCCCTGTCTCGCATCCTCGTCGGCATGATCGGAAAAGTTTTTTGGATGCGCGTGGATGGCAAAGGCACGTTTCAAAACAGCGTGCAGGCCAAGGCCGCGTTCCAAGGCATGCTGAGCCGCGGCGTGCATGATTTTGTCATCGATTTGGAGCGTTGTCCCATGATGGACAGCACCTTCCTCGGCGTCCTGACCCAGGCGGCGCTGAATGCGCAGAAGGAGACGCGTCCGGGCTCCGTCAGCGTCCTGAATGCCAATCAGCGCAATGTCCAGCTCCTCACCAGCCTCGGGCTGAATCACATCCTCCAGCTCGACACGGATGGCCGTCTCTGGAGCAGCGAGCGCGAGCAGGCCAGCGCCGCGCTGAAGCTCTGTGATGATGTCACGCCCGACTGCAAGGAGACCCAGGCGCAGCACATCCTCGATGCGCACCAGACGCTTTCGGACATCAGCTCAGAGAATGCCGTGCGCTTCCGCGATGTGATCGATTTTCTGGAGAAAGAGCTCGCCGCAGCGGCATCGGGCAAGTCGGAGGCCTGAGGCCCGCCGTTCACGCGTCTGCAGGCCAGCAAGCGGCAGACGGTGATGCAAATCCGCTGAAATAGCGTTTTGGCATTCGACATTCGGCCTTATTTCGTCATTCGGACATCGTCCCCCGTCGTCCTGGAATGACCACTGCACTTCTCGCCATCATCGCCTTGCTGCTCGCGATGGCCGTCTTTTACCTCGCGAAGCTCGCGCGTGGCCAGAGACGTGCCCTGCGTGACTTGCGTGCGGAGGAGGATGCCATCGTCGCGGAGGAGCGGCGTCTCTTTGGCTTCCTGCATGAGCTGGGCGAGGCCATTTTCCGCGAGGACCAGCAGCAGGCGATGCACAAGCTCATCGTCGAAGGCGCGATGCGCGTCACGCAGTGCAGCGGTGGCGCCATCTACCTGTTTGACGCGCCCACGCAGCGGCTGGTGCCGAAGTTTTTCAGCGAGCACTGCGCCTCGCCCGTGGATCTGCCGGAGCGTGCGCGGCAGAGCAGTTCCGCGCGCCTGAGTTTCCTGCGCATGCATGCCATCGCGCGGGATGAGGGCGTCATGGGCCGCGTGTTTGTGTCGCAGAAGAGCGAGCAAGTCGGCGAACTCGGCTTTGGCAGCGCCTCCACCGCGCTCATCGGCCCGTTGAGCTTCGGAAACCGCCGCCTCGGCGTTTTGCTGCTGACCGCCCCCAACACCGACCGCAGCTACAGCGCGAATGACTTCGAGGTCTTCACCTCCATCGCGGAGCAGAGCGCCGTGGCGCTCGCGAATGCCATGTCGCACCAGGAGGCCGTGCGCAATCGCGCCGATCAGAGCGAAATCGACAACGCGTGCGAGATTCAGAAGGTGCTCCTGCCTGCGCGCGATCCGCAGGTGCCTGGATTCGCCATCGCGGGCAAAAACATCCCCGCGCGCCGGCTCAGCGGTGACTACTTTGATTTCCTCCCGCTGCCGGACGGCCGTTTTGGCGCTGTGATCGCCGATGTGTCTGGCAAAGGCATGCCGGGCGCGCTGGTCACCGTCATGTGCCGCACGCTGCTGCGTGCCGCCGCCCTCGTGAACCCCTCGCCCGCCGCTGCGCTGGCCCGCGTGAACCGCGCCATCGCGCCGGACATGCATGAGGGCATGTTCATCACGATGACCTACCTCGTGCTGGAAAAAGATGCGCAAAGCGTCAGCCTCGCCCGCGCCGGTCACACCGCCGCGCTGCTCTGGCGCGCGGCCACGGGCAAGATTGAGATCATCGAGCCCGGCGGTCTCGGTGTGGGCATCGATACGGGCAATGTGTTTGAGCGTGTCACCAAGGAGGCCTCCTTCGTCATGCAGCCCAGAGATTGCCTCCTGCTCTACACCGATGGCGTGAATGAGGCCCTCGATGCCCAGGATGAGGAGTTTGGCGAGCCACGCATCCACGCCTCCCTCGCACGCCTCGCTCCCTCGGGCCCGCGCGCCGTCATCGATGGCCTCATCGCCGATCTGGACAGCTTCCTCGGCGGGCGCCGCTCCCATGACGACATCACCTTGATTGCCCTGCAAAAGACGGCATGATCGCGGCCCCCCAAACCCGAAATGCCCCTCACCTATGACCGAACCGAGCCCTGACGCCATCCCCACGCCCGAGCCCGAAACCGTCTCCCCAGCCGAAACCTGCGAAATGAGCCCCGAAACGGCTCCCACCGACCCTGTGGCCGCTTTGAAGGCTGAAGTCGAAAAGTGGAAAGACAGCGCTTTGCGCTCGATGGCGGAGCTGGACAACTTCCGCAAGCGCAGCGCCCGCGAAGCGCAGGAAACCCGCGCTTATGCCAACACCGACCTCCTCCGCGGCATCCTGCCCATCATCGACAATTTCGAGATGGGCCTCGAGGCCGCACGCGCCGAGTCGGAGAAAAGCATGATCTTCATGGGCATGAGCATGGTGCAGCGCCAGATCGCCGATTTCCTCCGCGACATGGGCGTCACCGAGGTCGAGGTCGGCCCCGGCAAGGCATTCGATCCGCATCTACACGACGCCGTCTCCACGGAGGCCTCCACGGCCCACCCGGAAGGCTCCATCCTCCGCGTCTCCCGCCGTGGCTTCAAGCTCAAGGACCGTCTCCTCCGCCCTGCCAGCGTCGTCGTCGTTGGTGCTGCGAATCAGGAATCGAAAAACTAACACCCGGAATCCCGATCATGGCGGACAAACGCGACTACTACGACACCCTCGGCGTCTCACGTGATGTGAGCGCGGAGGATTTGAAGAAAGCCTACCGCAAGCTCGCGGTGAAATACCACCCGGACAAAAACCCCGGTGACCAATCCGCGGAGGACAAATTCAAGCAGGTCGGTGAGGCCTACGATGTGCTCAGCGACACCGACAAGCGTGCCGCTTACGATCGCTACGGCCACGCCGCCTTCACGCAGGGCGGCATGGGCGGCCCCGGCGGCGGCGGTGGGGGCGGCGGCTTCCACGATGCCTACGACATCTTCAATCAGATGTTCGGCGGCGGCGGTGGTGGAGGCGGTGGCGGCATTTTTGAGGCCTTCTTCGGCGGTGGCGGCCGTCAGCGTCGCAGCGACGGTCCTCAGCGCGGCAGCGATCTGCGCATCGGCATCGAAATCACCCTCGAAGAAGCTGCGCACGGCGTGGAGCGTGAAATCGACTACGAGCGCCTCACCGGCTGCAAAACCTGCCGTGGCAGCGGCTCCACCAGCGGCGCTGGGAAGAAAACCTGCCGCACCTGCGGCGGCCACGGCCAGGTCATCATGTCCCGCGGCATTTTCCAGGTCCAGCAGCCCTGCCCGGACTGCAAAGGCGAGGGCGAAACCGTCTCCGATCCCTGCCGCGACTGCCGTGGCAGCGGCATGGCCAAGGAAAAGGCCAAAGTGCGTGTCAAAGTGCCCGCCGGCATCGAGGACGGCTCACGCCTCCGTTCCACCGGCAATGGCAACGCCGGCACCAAAAACGGCCCGTATGGCGATCTCTACGTCGTCGTTGGCGTGCGCAGTCATGACATCTTCGAGCGCGAGAGCGATGACCTGCATTGCCAGATGCCGCTCAGCTTCCCCGTCGCCGCGCTCGGCGGTGAGATCACCGTCCCCACCATGGGCGGCAAAGCCTCCGTCAAAATCCCCGCAGGCACGCAAAACGGCACCACCTTCCGCCTGCGCGGCAAAGGCATGCCCGTACTCGGCTCCAGCGCCACCGGGGATCTCTACGTGCACGTGCAGATCGCCGTCCCCACCAAGCTCAGCGCCGAACAGCGCGGCAAGCTCGATGACTTCGCCAAATCCCTCGGCGAAACCACCTCGCCCATGGAGGAAAGCTTCTTCGAGAAAGCGAAGAAGTTCTTCCGCTGACCCCAAGTGGAACAGGTTTCCAACCTGTTCGGCCATCAGGCCTTCCTCATTCGTCATTCTTGCCTCCCACGGCTCCTCCCGCCATAATCCGCGCTCCTTTTTCCAGCCTCATGTCCGCCAAGATCCCCACCGCCGCCGAAATCCGCGCCACCTTCCTCGACTTCTTCAAGTCGAAGCAGCACACCATCGTCCCCAGTGACAATGTGGGCTACACCAGCCGCGACGGCGCACGCATCTTTACCAATGCGGGCATGAACCAGTTCGTCCCCATCTTCCTCGGCGAGCGCAGCGCGGACGTGGACACTTGGCCGGGCGTGCTCGCCAAAGGCCTGCCCACCCGTGCCGCCGACACGCAGAAGTGCATCCGCGCCGGCGGCAAGCACAACGACCTCGAAGACGTGGGCCTCGACACCTACCACCACACCTTCTTCGAGATGCTGGGGAACTGGTCCTTCGGCGACTACTTCAAAAAAGAAGCCATCTCCTGGAGCTGGGAGCTCATCGTCGAACGCTTCAAATTCCCGCCGAGCCGCGTCTTCGCCACCATCTACCAGCCGAACAAAGAGAAAGGCGACCCCGCCGATCGCGATGAAGAAAGCTGGAACCTCTGGGCCGAAAAATTCCGCTCCGTCGGCCTCGATCCCGACATCCACATCGTCAACGGCAACAAGAAGGACAACTTCTGGATGATGGCCGACACCGGCCCCTGCGGCCCCTGCACCGAGATCCACATCGACCTCACCCCCGGCCCCATCGAGCTGAGCGAGGACCGCCAGCGTGAAGGCGCGAAGCTCGTCAATGGCAGCGACGCCAGCTGCATCGAGATCTGGAACAACGTCTTCATCCAATACAACGCCAACCCCGATGGCACCTTCACCCCGTTGCCCGCGCAGCATGTGGATACCGGCATGGGCTTCGAGCGCCTCACCAGCATCATCCAGGGCACGAAAAACTTCACCGACTTCGAAACCGCTAAGATCAGCAACTACGACACCGACGTCTTCAAACCCATCTTCGATGAGCTGACGAAGCTCAGCGGCAAGCACTACCAAAGCACGCTGCCCAAAGCGAACGAGCAGGGCCACGTCATCCCCGTCACCGAGCAGGAAAAGATCGACGTCGCCTTCCGCGTCATCGCCGATCATCTGCGCACCCTCAGCTTCTCCATCGCCGACGGCATCCAGCCCGGCAACAGCGACCGCAACTACACCCTCCGCCGCATCCTCCGCCGCGCCGTGAAGTATGGCCGCACGCTCGAATTCAAAGAACCCTTCTTCTACAAGCTCGTCGATGTCCTCGCCGCGCACATGGGAGATGTCTTCCCCGAACTCCGCGTGAAGAAAGAGCAGGTCAAAGCCGTGCTGAAGCTGGAGGAGGAGGCGTTTAATCGCACTCTCGACCGCGGCGTCGCGCTTTTCGAAGATCAGGTCGGATCGGTCGGATCAGACCGATCTCTGAGTGGTGCTTTCGCTTTCCAACTCTACGACACCTTCGGCTTCCCCATCGACCTCACCGAGCTCCTCGCTCGCGAACGCGGCCTCACCGTCGATACCGCAGGCTTTGACAAGCTCATGGACGAGCAGAAGCAACGCGCCCGCGAAGCCGGTCAGAAAAACAAGCAGGTCGTCTCCGTCAGCGAGATCGAAACCAAGGACGCCACGAAGTTCCTCGGTTACGACGCGCTCGAAGCCGATGCCAAGGTGCTCGAAGTCGTCGCCATGAAGGACAAGACGGCGGTGGTGCTCGACTCCAGCGTTTGTTACGCCGAAATGGGCGGCCAGATCGGCGACAGCGGCCAGATCATCATCGGCGCGAACGCTTTCCCCATCTCCAGCACGACGAAAGTCGGCAACACCTGGCTGCACTTCATCGAAGGCGAAGACGCACCCGCCGTCGGCTCCAGCGTCCGCGTCGCCGTCGATGCCACGCGTCGTCACGCGATCGAGCGACACCACACCGTCACGCACATCCTGCATTGGGCGTTGCACGAGGTCGTCAGCCAGGACGCCACGCAGAAAGGCTCCAACGTCACGCCGGACAAGCTCACCTTCGACTTCAACAGCGCCGCTTTGACCCCCGCGCAGCTCGCCGACATCGAAAAACTCGTCAACGAGCGCATCGTCGCCAACGACATCGTTTCCTGGACCGAAGTGCCCTACACCGACGCCAAGGCCAACAGCGGCATCATGCAGCTCTTTGGCGAAAAATACCCCGAGAACGTCCGCGTCGTGCAGATCGGCGGCAAAGCGCATGCGCTTGATGGTTGGAGCATGGAACTCTGCGGCGGCACCCACACCCGCCACACCGGCGAAATCGGCCTCTTCCGCCTCGTCGCTGAAGGAGCCGTCGCCGCCGGCGTGCGCCGCATCGAAGCCATCGCCGGGATGGAAGCCTACAACGCCGCCAAAGCCGATGCCGACCTCCTCAAGCTCCTCGCCGGTAAAGTCAGCGCCCAAGGAGCCGCCGACCTCGAGAAGAAGCTCGACCAACTGCTCACGCAGCAAAAAGAGCTCGAAAAAGCTCTCAAGTCCGCCCAGCAGCGCGAAGCCAGCGGCAAAGCCAAAGACCTCCTCGCCACCGCCGAAGGCAACGCCATCATCGCCAACCTCGGCGACGTCGATGCCGACTACGCCATGGCGCTGAACGACGCCCTCAAAGGCCAGTTCAGCGGTATCATCGTCCTCGCCGCCACCGGCGGCGGCAACGTCACCCTCATGGCCAACGTCGGCAAAGAGCACCAAGCCAAGGTCCAGGCCGGCAAAATCATCCAAACCATCGCCCCCATCGTCGGCGGCAAAGGCGGCGGTAAGCCGGACTTTGCGCGTGGCGGTGGCAAAGATGTGTCGAAGGTCGATGCGGCTCTCGCCGAAGCGCGGAAGATTTGTACGTAGTTCGGGCTTTAGCCCGCAAAGACGCTCCCAAACCACGGGCTGAAGCCCGAACTAGGTACTCAATCCTTCCCCGGCAGCAGCCGCTGGAAGAAATTCCGCTTCTTCGGGGTCTCGGGCAGAGCTTTGGGGATGACGGGCGCGGGTTTCGCGTTGCCGCCGCCGAGGATTTTCGGCGCCCACTTCGAGTCGGCGATGGTTCCCGTGCCGTGGAAGGCGAACAACTCGCTCACGAGCAGCAGCGGGATGCCCAGCAGGCCGCGCACGCGCACCTCCGCATCGAAGTCGATGTCGTCGCGGATGAAATTCACATCGCCGCGGCTGGTGATGCGGAAGCTGGAGGTCAGCGCTTCCAGATTGCGCGTGCGGAAGTAGCCATCGGACACATCAAAGGTGCAATCGGCCTCCTTTGCGATGTTGTAGCCCGCGATGGGCCTCGGCAGCAGCGCACCGATGAGCGGCGTCAGCGGCCCGAGGATGGGCAGGGACATCAAATTGCCGTTCACGATGATGAGGGAGCCTCCCCCCTTCAGCGCGACCCAGTCGTTCATGCGCCCGGTGAATTTGAAATCGCCGCTGAGGTCGCCTTTGCTCGTGTCGTCGTTCTTCGAGTAGGTCTGCGCGAACTTGGCGAAGTCCATCGCGTCGATCCGCAACTCACCCGCATACGGATTGGGCGTGCGCGACTGGTCGAGCGAGCCTTTGAGCGTCATGCCGCCGCCCAGCACAGTCGCTTTGACATCAAAGGTGAGATCCGTGCCGCGATTCCGCACGGAGGCACGCATGCCGGTGAAATCGAGTGTCTTCGAAAAGACCTCGTAGGGGAACGTGCCGGCATTCACATCGACATTCCATGCGGAGACACCCGGTGAGAGATCGGTCTGGCCCACAGCGCGGAAGGGGCGCTGAAACAGGCTGCCTTTGACGTCAAAGGAGAGCGTGGAGCCCCTCCCGGTCACGACGCCGTCGGGTGAGTGGATGGTGTAGTCCTCGTCCCAGAGCTCGTAGTGGCCTTCACCGCGCGGTGCTTTGAAGGTGACGACGTAATCGTCGAACTTCCGCTCCAGAATGCCGATGGTGCCGTTCACCGTGACATCCGTGCCGATGCTGAGGCGGTATTTGGCAATGTGGTCAGCCGTTTTCGGCGCAAAGGCACGCATGATGTCCGGTGTGTCGCAGGCGGCGCGCAGGTCGGTGAGGCGCACCCACTTCTGCTCATCGTTCAAAAAGATGTCCTCCGCGCTCGCAGGGCCTTTCGGGTGCTGGATGCGCACGTTGCGGAAGTTTTGGAAGAAACCGGAGAAGGCGATGTCCGCCTCCATCTCATCCAGCAGCACACCATTGTAGCGGAAGTGCTTCAGCACGCCGTGGCCGGAGTTCACCCCGTCCTGCAAGCGGAAGGACGGCCCCTCGCCAGCGACGCGCACGTTGATATAGGACTTCTCATCAAACTGGAAGCGGCGGACGACCTCGCGCGTCTTTTCGCGCAGGATGAAGGGCGTGAGGTAGTTCGGATCCATGCGCAGCGTGGCGTCATACTTCACGCCCTGCTCACGGTGCTGCATGACCTGCATCTCCACGGTGCCGGTCTTGTGCCGCAGCACCGCATCGCGGACGTAGAAGCCTTTTGCGTTCACGCCGATGTTGGCGCTCAGGCCTTCAAAGATCGCGCCGCGGCTGCCAAAGCGTTTGCACTCCACATGCCCGGTGACCTCGGCAGGGAAGACGCGCTCCGCGTCGGCCTTGCCTTTGTTGATGCCGGGAAACCAGTAGCCCTCCAGCGCGAGGTCCGGCGGCTCGTAAAACACCGCCTCATTGAGCTCTCCCACTTCAAAGAAGGTGCGTGCGAGCGCGGGAATGTCCGCGCTGGAGGTCATGCGAAAGCGCGCGCGGTCCGTGCCGATGCGCCAGGTCGCCGTGGCCTCGATCTGGCCGAGGTGGTCGGTGAGATGGATGCGGCGGATGTCGATCATGCCGCCGTCGTAGGACGCCTCCACGTTGAAGGAATCCCAGGTGTAGCTTTCGAAGTGCAGCGCCTCGGCGTGCAGGCTGAGCTCTGCCTTGATCTCCTGCGGCTGATTCAGATCGCCATTCACCTCCAGGCTCACCAGCGGCGGCTGCGCGGACTGGAAGCGGCCCAGCCAGTCCAGCACGCTCTGCACCTGCGCGCGGTGCGCGCGGATGAGCTGGAGGCGCTCCAGCGCGCTGCGGTTGTCTTCATCCGGCTTTTCCCGCGGCTTCGGCAGCACGAGGATGCCTCGGATGTCCACGCGGATGCCGGAAAGCACGCCCTGAGCCTGACGGATGTCGATCGTGTTGCCATGCAGGTAGGCGCGGGCATTCAGATCCTGGAGCTCGATCACCGTGAGGTCCGGCAGATCGGGATCGACCGGCAGCGCGACATTCGCATGCGACAGCTCGAGCGATTCCACCTCCACCTGGCCCTCCAGTAGCAGGGACAGATTGATGTCGAGGTTCAAATGGCTGAGCGAGGCCAGCTGCGTGCGTTTGGCACTGTCATTGAAGACCCGCACCTCCTCCGCCACCAGCCCGCCCAGCGGACTGATCACCAGACGGTCGAAATCGATGAATACGCCATGCTTGGCCAGCTCCCCGGTCACAAAGCCGCGCCAGCGTCGGCTGAAGCGCTCCGAGCTCGTGTACAGCCCCACCGCCAGCACGAGGCTGCCGAGGACGAGCAGGAGGACGTTGCGCAAGAAGCGGAGCACCGTGGAGTTGTGAGTTGCGAGTTATGAATCACTGAGTGGAGTATGCAGAGCCCTCACTCATTGATTCACCAATCATAACTCAAAACTCAGCTTCCTTCATGCTTTCGCCTCAAGAATTTGGCTCCCCGCAGGTTTCCATCATGACTGGAAAAGCCGCCTACGATGACGCGCAGGCCCTGGAGCGCCAAGTGGAGGCCGCAGTGGCCGCGCTCGACCTGCCGGAGGGTTTTGTCCGCCCCGGCGAGCATGTGGTGATCAAACCGAACTGGGTAAAAGAGCACGACACGCGCACTCCGCAGGATGAATCGAGCTGGCTCACGATCATCACGCATCCCGCCGTCGTGCGCGAGGTCGCACGCTGGACTGCACGGCAGTTGCAGGGCAGGGGACGTGTCACCCTGTGCGATGCGCCGCAGAGCGACTCGTCTTTTGATGCCATCCGCCGCCTCTGCGGGCTGGATGCGCTCATGGAGGGCCTCCGCGCGGAGTTCCCCACGATCGAGTTCGTGCTCTTTGACATGCGCTGCGAGGAATGGACGATCAGCGACGGCGTCACCATCGCGAAACGCGAGCTGCCGAGCGATCCGGCGGGCTCAGTGGACATCCATCTCGACGAAAAAAGCCAGTTTTTCGGCTTCAAAGGCCTCGGGCGGCTCTACGGCGCCTCGTATGATTTCGCGACGACGAATCGCCAGCACACCGATCCGAATCACGAGTATCGCATCTGCAAAACGCCCATGGCGGCGGATGTGCTCATCAACGTGCCGAAGCTCAAAACGCACAAAAAAGTCGGTTTGACCGTCGCGCTCAAAAATCTCGTCGGAACGACCCCGCGCACGAACTGGCTGCCGCGGCACACGGAAGGCACTCCGGCCGAAGGTGGCGATCAATTCGCCGAATCGAGCGCCAAACGCGCGCTGGAGGGCACTTTGATGCGCACCGCGAAGAAGATCCTCTTTGGCCGGCATTTCCTCTCACGCCTGTTTGTGCCGCTGAAGAAGCTGGGACGTCTTTTCTTCGGCGATACTCAAGAAGTCGTGCGCAGCGGCAACTGGCATGGCAATGACACCGCGTGGCGCATGATCGTGGATTTGCACAAGTGCTTCTTCTACTTCGACGGTGAAGGAAAACCGCGCACGCGGCCGCTGCGCTACCTCACCATCGTGGACGGGCTCATCGCGGGCGATGGCGACGGGCCGATGAGCTGCGATCCGGTGCCCTGTGGCGTCATTTTGGCCGGAACGCATCCCGTGGCCGTCGATTGTGCCGCCGCGCGTCTGATGGGCTTCGATTGGAAGCAAACGCGCCTGCTCAAAGGCTCGTTTGAGGTCAAAGAGCTGCCCATCACCGGTTTCCGGCCGGAGGATGTGATCGTGAAATCCGACAAACCCGCCTGGAACGGCCGCTTTGATGAGATGCAGGACGTTTTCGAATTCCGCGCCCACTTCGGCTGGCAGGGTCACATCGAAAGCGCGGAACGGAAGGCGCGGATGGCCGCCTTAAAGTGATTCTTCCGCAATTACAAAGGTCACACTTGTGATCCCGACCGCAGACAGGGTGTCCATGCACTCCACCACTGCTCCATACGGCGCCTTTGGCTCAGCTTCGAGCGTCACGCGTGGCGGACGCGGAGCGCACCTTGCCTGAAGCTGGCGAAGTGCGTCTTTGAGTGAGCCTGCGGTCACCGCGTCATCATCCAAAGCCAGAACTCCAGCGGCATTGATGGTCAGAAACACATCCTCATACTCGACCGGCTCCTTAGGCGGGACCGTGTCCGGCATGATCGCGCGCAGCTCCAGCTCCTTGGCAACGGCAAGGTTGAAGACATTCATCAGCAGCCTCATCTGGCTGCCCACGGCCACCATGATGCATGCGACGAACAGCGTGACGCGCCGACGTGCACCATCGCTCGGAGAAGGACGCAGGCGACGACTCATCGTGTCTCACACCGTGTAGTCGATCATGTTCAGATTCCGCGCGTTGAGCGTCGAGGTGCTGAGGTCGGGCTGGAAGCGGGTGAGATTCGGGAAGACCTGCTGCACCTGCATGTCGGTGAGGCCGAACCATTTGCCAATGAGAGCGGCTTTTTGATCGACGGAGGTGCTGGGGATCCAGCGACCGCGATTGCCGGTGCAGTCGATGCCGCCATTGACGGTGAGATCGGGGAAGGTGCCGTAAATGCGGCCACCCTGCACCGCGCCGCCGGCGATGAGGCTGGTGCCACCCCAGGCGTGGTCGGATCCGCCGGTCTGGTCGCTCTTGTTCGGCGTGAAAGTGCGGTTGAAGTCGCTGGCGCTGAACATCATCACCTTGTCCCACATGCCGATGGCCTTCATGCAGTCCGCAAAGGCGCGGATGGAGCGGGAGAGGTTGTTCATTAGGTTGTAGTAGCCCTGATTCTGTGCGGTGGGGTTCGGGATCTGCGAGACGTGCGTGTCCCAGCCGCCGATCTGCACAAAGAAGATCTGACGCTTGTTGGAAAGAACGCTGCGGCCAGCGATCATGCGGGCGACGACTTTGAGCTGGTTGCTCAGGTCGGTCTGGTTAAAGCCGCCGGGGAACCAGTTGGTCCAGTGCTGGTCGAGCGTGGGATTGGGCGCGGCGGACTGCGAGAGCGCGTTGCCGACGAGGCCCTCCGTGTTGCGCGCGCTCTGAGGGACGCCGACGTAGGTCTCGTCAAAGAGGCTTTCGTGCGACGCGGCGAGGATTTGCTCCAAAGCGCGGAGGCGCCAGCCTGCCGAGGTGTTTTGGTAGTTGGTGCCGCTGAGCGGATCACCGCTGGTGAGTCCGCTGATGCCGTTGAGCGGGTTGTATTTGTTCGCGGTCGTGGTGCCGCCGAGATAGTTCGGATTCAGCGCGGTGTTGCGCAGGGCGCTGCCATAGGCGGTGGAGGGTGTGCCGCCGGAAAAGCCGCTCAATGAACTCACCGCGCCGCTGCTGTTCATGAAGTAGGGCTGCTCGGTGAGGCCGATTTGAAAACTGTTCGCACCGGCGACGCTGACGCTGACTCCGAGGTCGCCGCTGTTCATCCCGGCGACGATTTCCGCGATGCGGCCGCCCCAGCCCTGGGAGAAGGGCTTGTCGGGCAAGGAGGACTGCCACTGCACCTGCTGATCGGAGTGGGAAAACAGCTGCGGCGGCTTCGTGGAGGCTGGGAGTGTGTTGAAGTTGGAGCGCGTGATGTTTTGCGTGCCGACGAGCGTGCCGATGTTCGTGATGAAGGCGAGATCCTGGCTGTCGAAGAGGCCTTTGAGCGGATACGCGCCGGGATGCAGGGCGAACTGGTTCTGCGTGTAGTTGCCGCGGCTGGCGGGATCAAAAATGCTGCCGCTGGAGCTGCCATTGAGCGGCGTGATGCGCGTGCTGACCTGCGAGGTGTTGTTGTTCGTGGTGCCGTCAAAGTAGCCGTTGTTCGCGGCGGGTGTGTAGTCGAACTGCGTGTCCGGAATGCCGACGACGCCTCGGGCGCTGTTGTAGTTCGCACGCGCCGCGGAGGTGGTGCCGGCGGGCATGAGCATGTTGTTGGAATCGCAGCCGCCATTCAGGAAGACGCACACGAGCGCCTTGTAGTCGTCGCCCGCGCTTTGAGCCGCAGCGGAGCCGACGAGCTTCATCTGCGCGATCGTGTTCACCATCGTGGTGAGGCCGAGAGCCGAGCACCCGGACTGGAGCAGGAAGTCGCGGCGGTTGGGCTTGCGACGGTCTTCGGTCTTTTTGAGGAAGATGTTCATGGGGAAGAAGCGGGGCTGGAGAGGTTGGTGGAGCGGAAAAGGACGAATGACGAATTCAGAATGCCGAATGAATGACGAAGCTCGAAGGACGAAGGAGATGGTTCATGGCGGATTCGATTCGGGGTTGGGAATTCGGCATTATTTCGGCATTCGTCATTCTGGTTTCGTCATTCCACGCTAGTGGCTGATCAAACCCGGTGCTCCCACACTCATGAGGTAGCCGCACCAGCGGACGCGGTCGCGGATGTCGTTGTCGAAGGTGGCGGTGGGGGGCGTCTTGGGATTGTAGGTGCCTTGGACGGCGTAGCGGGTGGTGGCGGGCAGATTGCTGCCGCCGCTGTGGGCGTAGATGGCCTCGATGATGGTCTGGCGCGGATTCACGGGCGGCAGCGGCACCGGCGGGGCGACGTGTGGCTCGATGAGCACGGGGAAGCGGGCCTTCAGGCTGCCGCCATTGAGCCAGAGGTCCATTTGATCGACGACGGCCTTGCTCGCGGCCCAGTGAGCCCGCTGAATCTTCTGGAGATCGGCGGCGACGGTGCTGGTGGCGAGGTTCGCAGGGATCGTGCCGCCAAACAGCGTGGTGAGCGTGCTGTAGAAGGTGCTGCGGTAGTGCAGGATGCTTTCGGTGTAGTCGATGACGATGTTGTCGCGCTGGTTGGAGCCGCCCTGGTCGTTGGTGAAGTAGCCGCTGGCCTTGCCAATCTGCGGCGGCGGGATGAAGAGCATCGGCGGATACAGCGTGAGGGTCACATTCGTGCCTGGAGGCGGCTGCGTATTGAGTTTGATGAGGATGCTGTCATGCGGGCCGCCTTCGGTGATGACGGTGTCCGTGCCGCCGACGTGTGTGACGTCGATGCTGGCGCTGTCATTGTCCCAAACCGGCACCGTGAGGCTGGCGGCGCTGGCGTTTTGATACAGCGGATCGCTGCTGGCCACGCTGTGGGTGATGAGGCCGTTGTGCTGGTTCGCTTCGACATCCGTGTCGTTCACCGCGGTGATGGTGATCGTTTTCGGAGCCCAATCCGCGGCGGTGAAGGTCAAAACACTCTGCGAGAGGCTGTAGGTGTCTGTGACGCCGTTTTCGTTCGTGAAGGTGCTGCCACCGCTCTGCGCGAGGCTGATGCGCGGGCCGTCGTTGTCATAGACGCTGCTGGTGACGGGCGAGATGGCGATGTTGTTGTAGGCGCTGTCAGAACTGGCCGCGGTGGCGGTGACGACGCCCCAGTGCAGGATGGTGGGCTCCATCACAGTGTCGTCGATCGCGCGCACGGTCACGGTTTGCGCGGTGTTCCAGTTCGTCGTGCTGAAGACCACCGTGGCGGGCGAGGTCGCCACCTGCGAGTCGCCGGTGAAGGTGAGCGTGACCGGCCCGGTCGGCTGCTGCCCCAAGACGATGGTGAAGGTGTCCGTCGTGGTGCTTTCGGTCACACTGCTGAACCCGCTGCTTTCGGCGATGCGCACGAGGTTTGTCGCGGTGGTGTTGTCAGTCGCGTTGTCCGTGATGACGTGCGTGACGGCCGGGATCGTGAGTGTGGCGTATTCTGCCGCCGAGGTGGCATTCACACTCACGTTGATCGGCGCGAGGTGGCGCAGTTCGGCGGCGGTGTCATCGACCGGGAGCGTCCAGATCGTCTGCGCGGTGGCCCAGTTCGCTGGTGTGAAGGTCAGCGCGGCCGTGGTGCCAGTGCCGACGGTGCTGCTGGTGCTGAGGCGGCTCTGCGTGCCTCCATTGAAATCGAGCACGACATTCGCGGTGGGCGCCTGCGTGAGCACGACGGTGAAACTGTCCGTGGTGGTGCTGCCTTCCGTCGTTTGCGTGGTGCCGCTGCTTTCCACGATGCTCACACCGGGCGATTCGTTGTCCGTCACATACACGGTGACGGGCGGCACGAAGGCACCGTTGAAATAGCTGTCCGTGCTGGCGACATTGAAGCCGATGAAGCCGTTGTGAGGTGTGCTTTCCACCGTGGTGTCTTCCACAGCGGTCACAGTGACGGTTTTCGTCGCGGTGTCCGTGCTGGTGAAGCTCACCGTGGCTGGCGAGACAGTGATTTGAGCGTTCGGCACGAGTGTGACGGTCACCGTGGTGCCCGCAGCTGGATTGCGGCCGTTCAGACCGACCGTGAAGGTATCGCCGACATTCGGCGTGCCGCCGGTGCCGGTGGTGCCGCCTTCACGGACCGTGGTGAAGATATTCGTCTGCGTGACGGTGAGCGCGGGATCGTTGTCGAGCACGTTCACGAGCACCACGGGCGAGTTCACGCGGTTGTAGGTGTCATCCGTGCTCGTCACGTTGTGCGTG
>Ga0315902_10006520_pt1 | contig 16147 bp, 32 predicted proteins | sample LakEriMetagenome_9_FD_203523 | JGI IMG/M metagenome (GOLD analysis project Ga0315902, IMG submission 203523) | Freshwater fungal communities from buoy surface, Lake Erie, Ohio, United States - Buoy 12 MA117 | ecosystem: Environmental > Aquatic > Freshwater > Lake > Lake biofilm | place: USA...
GGTGATCTGTTCACCTACTCCACAGCACCCGCTAGGTTGGCTGTCGGCAACAACGGTGAAAGCCTCGTAGCAGATAGTTCCACTTCAACAGGCTTGCGCTATACAAGCAATTTTGCAGCGGGTAAAAATAGCGTTCTTAATTCAGATTATTCAACTTGGCAGCGTGGGACTACTTTTACATCTGTTGCAAATGTTGGCTATACCGCAGACCGCTGGTGCATTTTTACTAATTCAGTTTCAGGTCGTGATGTCAGCCGTCAGGCAACAAATGACACAACCAATCTACCTTTTATTAAATACGCTGCTCGCGTAGGTCGTGCAAGCGGTAATACAAACACCACTAACTTCTTTATTGGTCAAAGTTATGAGTCAGTCAATTCAACCCAACTGGCTGGCAAAACAGTTACAATTTCGTATTATGCACGAGCAGGCGCAAACTATTCAAGCGCATCAAATGTGCTTAACGTTTATGCTGCTTGGGGAACTGGAACAGACCAAAACATTTTTGCAGGTTTCACGGGTCAAACTTCGCTTGGAGTTAGCAACGGAACATTGACAACCACTTGGCAACGTTTTACAACTACTGGCACTCTGGGTGCAACTGCCACACAGTTTGGTTTGTATTTTGGTTATACACCAAGCGGAACCGCTGGGGCTGCAGATTACTTTGAGATTACAGGCGTTCAAGTTGAAATCGGTTCAGTCGCTACCGCTTTCCAAACTGCAACAGGAACAATCCAAGGAGAATTAGCCGCTTGTCAGCGTTATTACGAAACATTCGCAATGTCGGCACAAAGAAACACTATGGCAGCGCAATCAACATCATCTGCTTTTGGTGCAATGTTTTACAAAGTAACAAAGCGCGGAACACCAACGGTAACACTTCCAGCAAGCGGTTCAGGTAGTGGTCAGATAGCAGTTCTTAACAGTTCTGGTTCTTATCCATCAACTATTGGAACAGTAGCAGCAGACCAGATAACAGTGGATTCTTGCTGCATAAAGGTAACTGGCGCAACTTCGGCCTATACCGCTGGACAGGCTCTAGTTTTATACACAAACGGCGCAGCAACGATTGCAGTAGAGGCGGAGTTGTAAAATGACACAATACACAGAACACGAATTAGTTATTGAACGTAAAAATGAAGATGGTTCAGTTTCCTTTATTCCTAAAGACGAAGCCAACTCAGACTATCAACGCTATCTAAATCCTGAAGCGGAACAATCCACACCAAATCTGCCTGCTTAACAGTTAGATCATAGACCTGAGTATGTCTCTAAACTGCTCATAATTTTATGCCAAAAAATAATCAAAGGAGTAAGTAGATGGCTGATAACCACGACATAACCGAGGCTATACCCTACATACTTTCCAACCCTGCTGGATCTACTAACTATTCAGCAACTGGTGAAGCCTACGACGTGGCTATTGGTGGACTACCGTTCTTTTTGCTTAACTCTGATGATGCACCTTATCGTCGTGTAACTGCCCAGTATCGTAAGCAACAGATTGACCAGTCCAGAGAACCAGGTGAGCAGACGCTCACAGGTTGGTGGCTACGCTCTCAATCCTCATTCCACTATGGACAAGGCATCAAGTTCTTTGAACCTATCCAGGATGAGTCGCTTCGCTTCCAGTACACAGATTCTAAAGGTATTGATGTCTGGACTAAGGGACAGGCTACCCTGCTTAAATCTTCTGATAGTCAGCACATCACCACAGGTGGCATCAGAACTGATGGTCGTCCTTGGCAGTTGATGCGCTCTATCCAATGGGATAAGAGCAGCAACACCTATAACGGTGTGCTTCTAGTTGATGAGTACGATGTAGATAAAGTCTTTCCTGCAATTACTGTATCTATTAACAACAAGGCTTTGACTTCTAACGTGGCTACACTGACAACTAGCGCAGCACACGGTCTATGTACTGGTATGGAAATCACCATTACTGGCGTGGATGCCACCTTTAACGGTGACTACACCATTACTGGGGTGCCAACAACCACAACTTTTACATACGCTAAGACTGCATCTAACGTTGCATCTACTGCAGTATCTCCAGTAGGTACAGGCGTAGCAGAGATTATCCACTTCATTGATTACAACTCAGGATCAGACTATCCAGTACACGCTATCTGTGATGATGGTGTCTATGCTTACTGGGTTACTAACGTACTTAACGCTGGAACTCCAAGGTTAAGAGTATATAAGAAACTGCTATCTGATGACAGTTCTGTATCACCTACTCTGATGATTACTGAGAACAGCATCACTGTAACTAACGCTGTTATGGAGTACACCAAAGAGCGTATTGTAATGTGTGTTAACGATAAGGTCTATGAGTTCTCAACAAGTGCTACGACATTACCAACTGCGGTCTATTCACACAATGATCCAGATCATATCTTTACTAGTATCACATCAAGTGGTGCTGCTATCTACATCTCTGGCTACTCAGGTATCCAGTCAAACATTTACAAGTTTACCCTCTCTACTGCAGGTGCTATGCCTACGCTGACTAGTGCTATCACTGCAGCAGAACTACCAGTAGGTGAGATTGTATTTAAGATTGCTTACTACCTTGGCAATATGGCTATTGGTACTAGCCAAGGTATGCGTATGGCTGATGCAAGTCAACTCGATGGTTCCATTACCTACGGCGCTTTAATCTTTGAATCAGATCAACCAGTCTATGACTTTGCTTTCCGTGATAGATACATCTGGTCAGCCTCTGGTGTTGATGGTCAGGTGGGTGTAACCCGCGTAGATATGGGACAACCATTAGGTAACCTTCAGTTCCCTTATGCCTGGGACTTGTATGACCCAGATGATGCACTAGCCCATTACACAACAGCCTGTGCTTTCCTTGGTGATACCAACCGCTTAGCATTCTGTAACGCTGGTAATGGTTCTGATGGTGCTATCTATATCGAATCAGCATCTACCTTGATGGCAGAAGGCTTCTTGCGTACAGGCTATGTACGCTACAACACACTAGAACTTAAAATCTTTAAGTTAATGCAGGCTCGTATAGATACCACTAATGGTGGACTTAACATTGATTCTATTGACTATGCAGATAACTACTTCCGCATTGGTACCTTTGCACAAGAGGCACTTGTACCAGAGATTAACATTAACTATCCACAGGCAGCACAAGAATATCTTGGCTTTCAGTTTACTCTGACTCGTTCAACTACTGATACAACTAAGGGACCACTCTTTACTGGTTACCAGATTAAGGCTCTGCCTGCTATCCCACGTCAGCGACTTATTCAGTATCCACTTTCTTGCTTTGACCACGAATCAGATCACTTCGGTGTAGAGGTTGGCTATGAAGGCTCTGCTTACTTCCGTATGTCACAGTTAGAAACAATAGAAAATGCTGGAGATACCATCCGCGTTGAAGACTTTAGAACTGGTGAGTCCTTTATTGGACTTATTGAAGAGATGGATTTCAGAAATGCAACACCTTCGGATAAGCGATTCACTGGTTATGGTGGATTACTACTAGTAACCATTAGGACGGTATAATGCAGGCACAAGACTATGCAACAGTTGCTGTTGCTCTAATAACAATAGTAGCCAGTTTTGCTGGCGCTGTTCGCTGGATGGTTAAGCACTATCTCATTGAACTCAAAAGCAATGGCGGATCGAGTATGCGTGACTCATTGGACAGACTAGAACAGCGTGTTGATGACTTGTACAAGTTAGTAGCGGAGAAATAAATGGGACAACGTAATCAATTTCTAATGGCTGCTCGTGCTGAGATTGGTACGATAGAAGGTCCAAAGGATAATGAAACAAAGTATGGAGCATTTACTAAGGCAAACTTTAAGCCTTGGTGTGGTTCATTTGTAATGTGGTGTGCCAACGAAGTTGGCTTAAAGATTCCAAACGTAGTCTCTACTACTGATGGAGCAGAGAAGTTCCAAGGGATTGGGCGTTGGGCTAACACAGAAACTGCTAAGCCTGCACCTGGTGACTTGGCCTTCTTTGATTTCGCAGAGGGTGGAAACCCTATTGACCACGTTGGAATTGTTGTCAGAGATAATGGCGATGGAACCATTGTCACTATCGAAGGCAATACATCAGGTGATAAAAAGAAATCTACCAGTGAACGTAACGGTGGAGAAGTAGTCCAGAAGGTTAGGGCTTATCGCACTGATAACAAGAAAGGACTGAAGTTATTTATTGTTGGCTTCGGTAGTCCAAAGTTCAAAGACTAGGAGAACAAATGAACAAAGAGAAGTTAATCGCTATGGCAGGAACTTATCTACGTGCAGGAATTGCGTCAGTAATTGCGCTATGGCTTGCAGGTGTGACAGATCCAAAGGCTCTAGCAACAGCAGGAATTGCAGCCATCGCAGGTCCAGTGCTCAAGGCACTTGATCCGAAATCAACAGATTTTGGTCGTGGGTCTAAGTAACCCACCAGCGCGAGGCAAATGGCCCTCATCCCTTCGGGGATGGGGGCCTCTTTTTTGTACCACAAAACTAATTGATACCTGAGTTGCTATCTCCTGCAAGGTGGGTCTTGAGCCTGTGGCAGTTAGCACACAGGGTCTGAAGGTTGGCTGGGTCATTGTTAAAGCGGTCACCGTCTATGTGGTCTACATCCAGTTGAGAGATGTGTACTGGCTTGAAGTCACACTGCTCGCAGTAGTCCTTACGGTAAGCGTGGTAAGGAGAACGTGCCTTCATCTGGCTTATCTTGTATACGGTATTGCACCTGTATCTACCTGATACTGGCTTTGATTTATCCCGCATCTTGATTCTTGTGGGGCCACAAACTAAGCACATTCCTGTGCGTGCTACTTCATTAATCTCAGAGAGTCTGTGCTTCATCTTTATCTACTGGACAAGGGACAACTACTAGATTGCCACAACTGGCACAGGTAGCATCAAGGAAATACCAGACTAATTCATAGTCCTCAAAGGATGCCATTATGTTAAAGACTTGTGAGCCACAAGGACAGACGTGTACTGGACCAAGTGCTCGTAAATCAGACCCAAATTTGTCTCTTAATTTAGACCTAAATTTAGGCAGCCTTGGTAGACGGAACCGCACAGTCAGTACTGCACCATCGTGCCCCCTCGGGGCACCCTGTTCTTTTATTCGCCTCACGGCTCATATTGTAGTAACTAGTAGTGTCGCTAACGCGACGACACGCCGTTCTCTAGTATGATTCTATCTATGACAACAATCGCAGCGCTGGAAGGTATTGACTACGCCGTTCTAGTAGCAGATTCACAGATCACAGAAGATAATTTAGTAACGCTTGCAACCAGTACACCGAAGATAGTTGAGGTTGGCAAGTACCTAATAGGTCTATCAGGTGATACACGTCCAGGCGATATTCTTTCCTACAACTGGAAGCCACCGCTCTATCGTGGTGAAGACCCAGCCCAGTTTATGGGAAAGAAAGTTATACCCAGTATTATTCAAGCATTTGCTGACAACAACTACGACTACAACAAGGTGGACAAAGATGATGGCTTCGATTATCTCATTGCTTTTAACGGTAATATCTTTCGTATTGCTTGTGATATCTCTTTTTTCCAAGCAAATCACGGAGCGTATGGCATTGGTTCTGGTGGTCAACTTGCTCTTGGCTACCTGTATTCAATTGTCAAGCCTGATATGGACTTAACCTATGCAAAGAGACACGCCCGTAGAGCCGTAGAGATTGCTTCGGTCCTTGACGCTAACACTGGTAAGCCATTACAGTTAGTAGTCCAGGAAAGGATGTAAGTAATGGAAGTTTTTTTAATTGGATTGATGATAGGTGTTCTTATCGGTAGAGCCTTTGATATATGGGTAGATTGGAAGTACAAGAAGTGACTGACCCAAAGGAACTACTACTAACTGCACTACGTGCAGGTGATGCAAAGCGTTCACGTTCTACACAGGTACAGATAGGACCATCAGAGTTAGGTGGCTGTCGTCGCAAGGTCTGGTACAGATTAAATGACCAGCCTGAAACTAATGAGAACGAGATGAAACTTGCTGCCATTATGGGTACTGCTATCCACGCAGAGATTGAGAAAGCGTTAACAGATAATCCAGATGTAATGATTGAAACATTAGTTGAACACAACGGTATGAAAGCACACATTGACTGCTATGTACCTGGTACTGGTGATGTCATTGACTGGAAGACAAGCAAGGTGCGTAACCTTTCATACTTCCCAACAACACAACAACGCTGGCAGGTGCAGACATATGGTTATCTACTTGCTAAGAATGGTCACGATGTAAAGCGTGTGTCTCTAGTTGCTATTGCACGTGATGGTGATGAGCGAGACATCAAGGTACACACAGAAGATTATGATGAAAGCGTTGCACTGCAAGCATTGAATTGGTTGGAAGCAATCAAGGGTTCAGCAGAGGCACCAGATCCAGAGCGAGATGCTAGTTACTGCAAGTTCTATTGTAAGTTCTACGATGCATCAGGTGAGATGGGATGCGTTGGTATAAAAAAAGAACATACACCAGTGACTGATGTGGTCATTGAAGATGCAGACATTGACAAGAATGCATTGCTGTATCTACAATTAGCAGGACAAATCAAGGAGTTAGAGAAGCATCAGGATTCTTTGAAGGCTTCTTTTGAAGGGTTACTAGGTACTACACAGTCTGGCCTGGAAGTCAGTTGGACAACAGTGCGAGGTCGTGAAAGTATTGACAGTGAAGAAGTAGAAAAACTTATTGGGTATGTGCCTAAGAAGTTTGGTAGTGAGTCTCAACGGTTATCAATCAAACAAACTGGAGGAAAATAAATGGCTGCAAATGCAACAACAAAGATACAAGTTAACTATGGCAAGGATGGTGTCCTAGTAAATGTTTATGCTGATAATCAAGGTGAACTAGAAGCATTACTGGCCAGTGTCCAGGATGTATCTTCATTAATTAACTCTGTTAATGGATCACTACGTGGTGCACCAGTTGCATCAGCACCAACAGTTGAATCAATTGAAAAGCAATTCAATACACCACCTGCTGCTGCACCTCAAGTTGTAGAAGGACAAGCCCCGACCTGTAAGCACGGCACTATGGCGTTTCGTAATGGAACCTCAGCACGTGGACCGTGGAAAGCCTGGATGTGTGCTGCGCCAAAGGGTGCAGCAGATAAGTGCGAAGCAATCTTCCTAAGATAATTGAATGCGGGAACCTCGTGAGTACGAGAACCCGTTATGTGCACAGATAGGTGGTGACTTCTGGTTCCCTGAAAGAGAAGAGGGAGCAGTAAGTTACGTTGATGGTCAGTATGCGAAATCAATTTGCAGAGGATGTTCTCATAGAATTGAATGCGCTGAGTGGGGAATCCGCAAAGAAGCATTTGGTATATGGGGTGGGTTGGCACCACGTGAACGTCAAACTGTAAGAAGACAACGCAGAATAAATCTTGGAGGGGATGGGGAAGTTGCTTAATCTAAAGCGGGCACTGGGCACCAGCACTATCAAGGCTGTGCCCCTGCCTGATGTATGGACTGGCCTTGCTGGTGAGTCCATTAAGTTTAGACGAGGGCAAGTATGTATGGTTGCTGCTGCACCGAATGCTGGTAAGAGTATGTTTGCTCTTGTCTATGCAATCAAGGCAAAGGTACCAACACTTTTCTTTTCAGCCGATACTGATACTGCTACAGTCTTGATGCGTTCAGCAGCGCAGATCTCAGGGCATACACAGTTAACAGTTGAATCCAATATGGAATACAGAGATGACTTCTACGCTGACCACCTTAATAAGATGTCGCACATACAATGGGTCTTTGATTCAAGTCCATCACTCGATGACATTGAATTAGAAATCAAAGCCTACGTTGAACTCTTTGGCATAGCACCTGAGTTAATTATTATTGATAACTTAATGAATGTTGCAGCCGAAACAGACAATGAATGGGCAGGACTACGTGCAATTATGATGGAACTGCACGATATGGCACGCAAGACAGAGGCTTGCGTCTTAGTACTTCATCACGTATCAGAACAGAGCGAGTATGGGTCACCGTTGATGCCACCTCCACGCCGTGCTATTCACGGTAAGGTCAGTCAGTTACCTGCTCTTATACTTACATTAGGCTATGACCCATCACAGGGTATGTTGCGTGTGGCTGCAGTCAAGAACCGCTTCGGTCCACATACAGCAGATGCTTCTAAATGGGCTACACTATTTGTTAACTTCGCAGCGTGTCAGATAGGAGACCAAGATGCACAAGGCAGGGCATACTTGCACTCTAATATGCAGACGGTGTACTGATGGCTAACAAGAACGGACGTAAAGGTTCTCAGTTTGAGACAGATGTAATGAAGTGGCTCCGCAATGCGGGTGCTATGGCAGAGCGTTTGACTAAGGCTGGGGCAAAGGATGAAGGAGATATGGTTGTTATCATATCTGGAGAAACTTACATCCTTGAACTCAAGAACAGGCAGACCCTTTCCCTGCCTGAGTTCTGGAGAGAAGCGCAAGTTGAGGCGCTTAACTATGCAAAGGCACGAGGTCTTGGGGAAGTACCTATGTCTTATGTTGTAGTTAAGCGTCGCAACGCATCAATAGATCAGGCTTGGGTAATCCAAGACTTAACTCAATGGCTAAAGGAGAAACAATAATGCCAGTACCAGGTGGAGAAATAACAACGACAGAGATACTAGTACCAGAAATAGCATCACTAGATGAAGCACTCATCGCTGCTGATGCAGAAGAAGTAGATGATAGTTCAACTGAGCAAGGATGAGGTACGAGTCTGTACCTTGTTAGCAACAGAGCGTTGGCTTGCTAAGTATGGGTCAGTAGACAGACCTAACTATGCAGAGGGTAAGAAGAACGGCTACTTAGAGCACGAACTTCTTGCCAATGTGCGGGCCAACGTATCTGAGTGGGCTGTTGCATCATTGACTGATACTGCGTGGAACGTACCGTGGTATCCCAATGAACTACACCCACGCCGTGCAAAACTACCTGATGTTGGTAACAACTTTGAGGTACGCACTGTACGCACACGTGACTCTATTCCATTTTGGAATAAGGATAACGGGAAGATCATAGTAGGAACAAAGATTCTTGATGAAGATTATTACTCACAGGTTGAGGTCTATGGTTACTGTAACCCTGAAGAGTATGCTACATCCCATTACAGGGATGAGACTATTAGTGGATGGCGTGTACCAGTAACTGAACTGAAGGAGTTCAAATGATTTGTGAAAACTGTATGAAAGGTGGAGAAGAGAACTCTCTTTCCCATTACAAACGTGCCTCTAATTGGCACGATAAGTGCGACTTCAAGGGGTGTGTATGCCAACACAAGACTGGTCCAGGGTACGTAAAGCGGGAGGGTTCAAAGGTTCCATTGATGCAAACACAATCCCCATAGGATTGATTGTTACCCACTATGGTGGGGAAGTAAGAGAGGGTAGGTCAGCATCTGTTAGGTGCTGCATCCACCCAGATAAAAGACGTAGTGCCGTCATTAATACTTATGACAACCTATTCTTTTGTCACACCTGTGGGAAGGGTGGCAATGCAGTAAATGTTGTCGGGATAATAGAGAACTTGGAGTTTAAGGATGCACTCAAAAGAGCAATCGAAATCGTTGCTGGAAGCGGTCACACACTACAGCAAAAGTCTGGACGCAAAGGCGCTGGAGTATCTCGAAGGACGTGGGATCTCTGAAGATGTTGCTCTGCAGTTTTCATTAGGACTAGTCACTGACCCTATCAATGGTCACGAAAACCACGCGGGCTGGCTTTCTATCCCCTACCTGACTGCGTTAGGTATGTGTGTTGGCGTTAAGTTTCGCAGGTTAGATGATGGCAAACCTAAGTACGGTGCACCAACAGGGCAGAAGGCTCATCTGTTTAATGTTGCTGATATAACTATTGATTCAGGTGCCATTGTCATATGTGAAGGTGAGTTGGATGCAGTAGTTGTATCAGGTCTAATCAATCTACCTGCAGTGGGTGTACCTGGAGTGCAGGCTTGGAAGCCACACTTTTCTAAGTTATTTACTGGATACGATACCGTCTACATTGTAGGTGATAACGATATCAAAGAGGATGGCACCAATCCTGGGGCTGAGTTCTCTCGCCGTGTCTCACAAGAAGTATTGAACTCACGCATAGTATCATTGCCTGCATCAATGGACATTAACGATTACTACCTTGCACACGGCAAAGAAGAATCGTTAAAACTATTTGGAGGTGCGTGATGTATGATGATGACCGAGAACGAATGGGTCATAATGCTACAGACTTTGCAGCATATGGGCTTTCACATCTTGCACCAAGACAGGAAGACTCAGACAATACTGATACGCCCGCAGCCAACCCGTTAGTAGATCACGCTGCAGTTACTGGCTACCGTGCACTGGGTGTATCAACTGAGGACTTAACATCCTTCATTGAATCCTTTGCATCTCTTCGTGCTATGCGAGTCAAGGGTGTGGGCCACGACCAGTACTCACACGCTAAGGGGCAGAAGTTCGAGTCCTTTACTACCTCAGATACCATTAGAGAACTGATCGAAGAGTTAGCAGATGCCAGTAATTACATTGACTTCCTTGCTATCAAACTACTTAACATCCAACACACTATAGATTTGGTGCTACCTGACTGTGACTGAACCTCATCCAATACTCAATGACATTGTGCCTAGTGTAGTAACCCTTGTTCATCGCCGTTATCGTAAGTATGTAGACCGTGATGACCTGACACAAGAGGCATACGCCTGGCTAATGACACGTGCTTCTTACTTCAATGGCTTACTAGAGGAAGAGAATGAGGCAGTGCGCTTGGCTAATCAAAGGCGTATCGGTTGGCAGATGAAGCGTGCCATTGAACGCTATGCCCGCAAAGAAAAGGCTACTCGCTCTGGCTACCAAACCAACGATGAATCCTTCTATGATGTTGTCACTATTGCACAGTTGTTACCGTATGTAATTGCAAGCGTGGTCAATGATACCGCCATTGAACAGGCACAGAACCTAGTCAATGACGGCACACCACGCAAACCTTCTGCTCCTGCTGAGGGTGGCAACCTATTAGCAACACTCATTGATATCAAGAAGTCTTATGAATTACTAGACGAAGATGAGCAGAAGATACTACGTCTTAGATACCACGAGAACTATACGCTGCAACAACTCAGTGAGGTACTAGAGTGTGCTATCTCTACTGCAGATCGAAGATGCGGTAATGCTTTGCGTAAACTACTTAACTTTATGGGAGGGGAGTCACCTTACGTATGATGTATGACTATGAATGTCCAGGATGTGGTGATGTGCGACAGATAGAGCGCAAGATGACTGACCCTGAAGAGACTATAATTTGTACCAACTGTCACAATGAGTTCAGACGTGTGTGGACTTCTCCTCCTGTTACATTCAAAGGCAAAGGCTTCTACTCTACGGACAAATAAAGAACCCCACCGCAGGAAGGGTAGCGGTGAGGTTCTTTACGCCCGAAGAAATGGTGCACTTATAGTGTATCAGTACCAGCCTCGTCTGTTGCTATGTTGGAGAGCGCGACACGCAGATTTTCCGTAGCGATGACCAAGGTATCGTATACCGTGAAGGATTTGTAGTTCAGGCTGGCTACTACGCTCTCCAAGGAGTTGAGCAATTCCGTAAGCCGTGCTTCGTTTGTTATCTGCGAGGTGGTCAAACCTGCTCTCACGGGTCCAAAGGGTGAGCAGACACTTGATCTGACTGTTGTTGTAACCGAGTGCTCGTGCGTAACTAACTGTAAGTGCCCTGTTCTCACGCTTCTCCTCCATTGTCGCCTTCGTCCGTGCCTTTATCAATGTACTCTTTGATGACAGGGGCACCTCGCCCGTCTGATGTGCGGATACGAACACCGACAACAGGAATAGTATTACCGTCAAGGTCAAGCCACGTTTTACCTTCTTGTTCATCTGTCTGCTTCTCCATTTCAAGCAACTGCTTATAGGTATCAGGGTAAAGATGAGCAAGACGCACTAAGGCGCGGTCTCTTGCCCTTCTGTAGTTACGTTGGCGTACTGCTTGGTTAGCAGCACCAACCATTCTCTTATTCTTAGCCTCCATTATTTGTCTTATCCTCCCACACTATTAGAACATAGGCTATGAGCAGTACCACTATCAGACCCAGTACTAGGCTCATTGTATTCCTGCCATTACTGCATAGACAATCTTTGTTATATCAATGGGTTCAATTATCAATCGCGCATCCTCTTCCCCTGCTTCCCAGCACGAGACCAATAGGCGTGAGTCCATTGGTGATTGGCGTAGCCATTGGAATGCACTGTGCGGATCTTCCCCGCCCCATACTGCGTTGCCTTCCTTGGTTGCTACCTCATAGAAGTTTACCAGTTTATTCTTGGGATGAAATCCCACCACGTTCTCATCAGTTGTCATTGCTTCCTCCTTCTTGCTTAACCTTTACCCATACAAAACCCTTTGTATCCTTGCTTAGTTCACCTAAGATATTAAACCAGCGTTGGTCTAACTCTGCCGTAATCACATACTTAATCATCACTTCCTCCTTCGTTGAATGTATCTACCATAGACAGGGCGTAGACCATACGCATAAGGTTCATCCCTGCCTCCTTCTCTGTCTCTTCATCTTGTACTTGTAGTATCGCTAGGTCTTGACACAACTGTGCCTTAGCACGCCAGTAGTCTACCGTAGGCTCAGACATTACTAACCTCCTCTACTTCGAAGAAGTACTCCACCTTGTTATCATCGAGTAGTTCTTTGTATCTATCACGCTTTGCCATAGCCCACAGACGGGCTTCTTCTTCTGTGTTGAACTCATCAGTTGTGCGATACACAACCTTGGATATGGTCACCTCATACGCCTTCATCTTCTGCCTTCTCCTTCACTAAGTCACTCACGGTTTTCTCCTGCTTGTCTATTGGTAATTCGATCTTCGATAACGCTTCACCTAGCGCCGTGCGCCAGTTGCTACCCTCACCTGCTGCGATTAAGTCAGGCTTTGTGCCTGCAAAATCCCATAGTTCTACTTCGTATCGCTTGTTATCAGGCACAATCACTACCGTAAACACGAACTGCGCCGTCTTATCCTGCTCACTCATCTTCTCCTCCTTCTCTAGCCTTCTTCTCCATCCAATACGCAAGGGTTGCGATTGGTACACCATACAGTAGCAGCAAGCCCCATAGAACTATCGCATCAGTCATTAGCGCCCCGCCTTATCTAGTTGGCATCCGTGGCACTCGCATATTTGTGCAGCGATTGAACACTTCCATCGATCAGATTTACGTGCCTTGTAGAGACTCTCATACCGTGCAATCGGTGAGCCATCGCTATCCTTCACCCATTCGCGGGCCAGTTCTCCATATGGGCACAGCGTCACGATTTCATAGGTGCGGGCATCATCGTCTCGCTTGTTGGATACGATTACCATTAGAGAATCAATCCCGCGAGGGCTAATCCCTACTGGCTTGAAGTCTGCAATCCGTGACTTAAAGAATCGCATCGTGTCCTTAGTAAAGAAGTGCCCCTGTGCCTTTCCTGCTATTTGGTGCTCGTTCCACACCTCGGCGGGGCGGGTTGGGTAGTTCCTGCATCCGTTGCAAGAGCAATCGAAGCGTAGTTTTTTCTTCTGTTCTTGTGTTGTTGTCATCTCTCTCCCTCTCTCAGTTGGTCTTATAGAAGTTTAAGGCCCAGTCATAGACCGCGCCCTCGGTGAGTTCTGTTTCGTCTTCATCGGTAAAGTATGTAATCGTAATCTCTCCAAGGTCTAAGTCTTCCTGGATTTTTACGCCGTCGTTGTGTCCTCCTGGTACATCCTCGAAGAATAAGGACATCACCTTAAAGCGGTTAGGCCCCTGCTCTGCAAAGAGGATTGGATTACTAACGCCCATATCCTCGGCGTCTTCTAACTCTTCCCGCATCTCATCGGTTAGGGCTATGACCTGCTCATTACGGGTCTGCAATACCTCTAGGATATCGCTACCGTTACAACACACGCATTCGTTCTCGCATCCGCCATAAGCGCGGGTACCGTCGGGTTGTGTCTCTAGATATATCGAACACTTACAGGTCTCACACATCACGGCCATTATTTGCCCGCCTTTGCGTTGTATCGCTTAACACACGTGGCACATTCTTGTCCTGTTAGCGCCTCCCATTGTGTCGGGATGTTGTTACCGTCGTGATTAATCCGCCCGCAATATGATGTTCCCTTAATCGTGATGTGCTTGCTATAAGAGTTCACCCTAATAATCGCCACGTCCTCCATTGGAAGACCTAACGCCGTTGCCATCTCTTGCCTTGTGATTGTCTGCATTTGTCGCCCTTCCTAGGCTAAGGCGGGACGGTGTGTCCCTTACCTTGTGCCCCCGTCGGATTATGAATCCGTAGCCCGTAGCGCGGGGGCGATTTTGATCGATTTTGATTATCCTACCGCCCTCACCTCCTCGATTACTAGAGTGTCGCGGTCTACCTTCTCACAATAGGCGCGGGCCTGTGCGCTTGTCGTGAATGTCTCGCGGTAGGGAATCTCCATATTGAAGCCGTAGTATCCTGCCCGCCAATCGTGAGCCCCTTCTCTCTTAATCCAATAGTACCAATGCGCCCGTGATGTTCCCTTTACGGTTATCTGCATCTTGCCTATACGTGTTCCCCAATTAAGTCTCATCCCTCCACCTCCACATCTTGCGCCGTGCCGTGCTCTCGGATTACATCCTCCAACTTATCGAATGCCCCGAGGTCTATCTCCTTTTCCTCGGGGTAATCGTTGGCAACTGCCACCGCCAAATCCTCCTCCTTGATGATGAATAAGGTCTGCCCTGCCGTTGTGTCGGTGTCAATCGTCCACCAATCGCCATTCTCATTTGATACGTAGTAAACGCTCATTAGTTCACCCCGCAAGCGACCAAGAAGCGGTCTTCATCAAATCGGACATTGTCATATTTCAAGAGTTGAGCCATTGAACGGGCAACCTCTTGAATTGTGGCTTCATCTCCCGCCTTGCCTTGAAAGTCTGCCTTAGTTCTTGTGTTGCAAATTGCTTCAGCGATTAGCACATAGTCTTTACGTGTCATAATTAGTTGCCCGCTTTCTTTATCTCAGATTTGATGATAGAGTGCTGAGCGTTCCAAATCTTAGCGAGTAAATCTCTCTGGCTTGAATCGGTAGTTTTTAGAGACTCCTTGAGAATCTCTAGTTCTCTTACTGTGAATGCTTTCATTTGTCTAACTCCTCTTAGGTTAATTCAATTAACATTTATTAATTGATAAGGCAACTATACACGGGTGTCTACCGTATGTCAAGCCAAAACAAGGCTTATTTGATAACGATTTGATAACGATTACCTGTGAACTATCTGAGAGTCAATGTCTATTTGTCGACAATTGCAAGGTCTTACGGGTCACGATGTAGTTGAACTTTCAACCAATTACGGGGCGATATGTTACCGCTCAGTAACTTACGGGGATTCCACAAGGTAGACAATTAAACCTTGAATGTCTAAGGTTAAGGTAAAGGGTTATTAATAGGCATAGGATTAGATTATGTAAGGGCGCCGAGAGTGGAGCCCGCCCGTTTACTTTACATAATGTAAGGCAAAGAGGTCTGACCAGTTATCAAGGGGGGGCAGGGGGTCTGCCGTAGGCCGTAAAAACCCTACCCCCGTGTGTTAAGTACCGACACCACTACATACATACTCCCCAACAAAAAATATACGCTAAAGTGAGATCCAGATAATGTCCTACTTTGTACACATATTATAGTGACCTTGGTCACAAATAGAAAATAAAATCTACCGTAGACGGGAAATGGGCTATTTTTTCTGCCTTATATATAGTAGGGAGTAAAACGAACCAGTACTAGTTTTACGACCGATACTCGCTACGTTGGCACTACGCGAGTCCCCCTAGGACGAGCACCAACTTACCCCTCGGTCACTGTGGTTCCCTCGGGCGCTAAGCCCGACTTGCGGTGCGTGGCACCGCTTTTAGTGGGGATAGTTCTATCTCCAGTATAGAGATCCTTCCCCTAGTAAAGGAATCCTTGATTCCGTTCGAGGGCTACGCCCCTCGTATAAAATGTTTTGCGCCTCGCGGCGCTTATTAGAGGAGATGCGATGACGGAGAAGTCCAGTGATATCGCTAAGCGAGTAATCCTCTCAGGTGTTGCAGAGGGTATGACCA
>Ga0315902_10006521_pt1 | contig 16147 bp, 10 predicted proteins | sample LakEriMetagenome_9_FD_203523 | JGI IMG/M metagenome (GOLD analysis project Ga0315902, IMG submission 203523) | Freshwater fungal communities from buoy surface, Lake Erie, Ohio, United States - Buoy 12 MA117 | ecosystem: Environmental > Aquatic > Freshwater > Lake > Lake biofilm | place: USA...
AGAGATCGCTGACGGGAATTCCACTTTCCCCACGGTTGTGAAACTTCCAGGGAGATTTCAACACCGTTCCGACGTCATCGAACTGTGTTGGGGGAACCTTCATCTTGATTGGCTGCCCATGCTCACGGTCGAGTCGCGGCTTGGGATCAAAGGTGTCGACCTGGGAGGGCCCGCCATCCATGTACAGGAAGATGACATTCGTCGCCTTCGCCGGGCCGGGAGGCTGGCGAGGGGCGAGGGGATTCCGGGAACCGGGTTCGAAGGGTGCGGCGAGGGTTTGGTCGGCCAACAGTGCCGACAACGCCACCGCACCGAACCCATTGGCCGTCTGGGAAAGGAACCCGCGTCGGGTTCCGGTCTCCGCCCGAAATCGTTGACAGTGCATAATGCGGAACCCTGAAGAGTCGCGGGGATGTTGCCGTCAGTCCACTTTTCTCGATGGCGATTATCACCGGGGCGTGATTCCCGTCAACCACGTCCGCTCGCGAGCGACTTTGATACTATTCACAATTACACAATATTCATTTATTACTATTTTCATTCCCGAAATATCCAGACAAGCCGTAACAATTCTCCCATTCCTCCCAAACCAGTGGCAATGGCACACAAGAGGGGATCAGATGTTCCCTGCAGCACGCGAATTCGGGGGGACTCTTCGAAAAACGCTTCTCTCCAAGTCCTGAGTTGGATCATGTCTGCCCATTCGAAATCATCGTTAGTCTTTACCAGACATGAGCGTTCGTCATATAAGACCCACTCCGCGACATGCCCAACACCGGGGAAGGACTTCCCGGTTTTCGCTGGGACAGAACTCGGGAGCATTCCCGATTCTGGAGTCAGGATGCTCCATTGAACCCGCGACAGGATCGCCTTCCCTCACATGCCCGAATTCCTCGAGAAACGAGATCGCTGGGGCAACAGCGTCGCCTTGTGGGTGCTGTTCGCGATGGTGCTGTTCGTCCCCTGGGCCGTTTGGTCCCTGCGGTCGATGCAACTGCAGAATGAGGTCCATCAGTGGATCCCCCATGGCGATCCGCAGTGGAAGGCATATGAGTTCGCCGAACGCCACTTTTCGACCGAGGATGGAATCCTCGTCACCTGGGATGGCAGCCGGCTGGATGATCCGCGGCTCGACCGACTCACACGACGGATTCGCGGAACGGTTGACGCGCAGGGACGTCGGCGGGGGGCCTCGCCGTACTACTCCAGCGTCAAGACCCCCTACGACCTCATCCACCAGATTCATTCGACGAAGATCCCGATCGATCAGGCCATCGAACGTGTCACCGGGATCCTGGTGGGGCGCGGTCCGGTGCGGATCCGACTGACCGAAGAAGGGGCAACGCGGCGTGACCGGCTGAATCGCACTCTCACCGAGCTGGCCAAATCGAGGCTCGGTCTTGACATCACCATCGAACCGGCCTCACAGCCAATTGTCGAAGAAGTACTGGATGAATCGGAATCACCGACCACCACCGGGACAGCGCCCGCAAGCGAACCGGACTTGGTAGCCAGCACGACCGATTCCCATGAAGCCGCGACTCCAGGGGAGGACGAGGGGGACTTGGAGGATGCTCCCGGAGCATTGCAGCGGGAATCTTCTCTGGCGGAACTGGCAGCGGTTCTGCCTCCGATTGAGGCCCATGACCTGGTCGTCTCCTGGCCCGGGTTGCACTGGCATTCCGACCAGGTCGAGGAATTCACCAGGTTGGCACTCAGTCTCGACTCTCTCGGAACGGGAATCGGACCGGCGAGCACCGGTACGCCGACGACTTCGCTGGTGGAGGCCTGTTTCCAGGTTCCAGGGACTCCTGCTGCCATTGCCGTCTACCTCTCGGCAGCGGGTCAGGCCGAGCGCGAAACGGCTCTCGCGTGGTTGAAACAGGCTGCGACCGAATCGGGAATTCCTACGCAGGCCCTGCACATGGCAGGCAGTCCGGTGGCCGGGAATGACCTGAATGCCGAGGTTCTCAAGGCAACCTGGAATCCGGCCGCCCCATGGACCCGTCCCCAGGAGAAATCGCTGTTCCTGATGTCGGGCATCGTCGGGGCTGCCTTTGCCCTCTGGATGCTGCGGAGTTGGCGACTGGCCCTCGTCGTTCTGGGCGTTTCGGTCTACACCGCTTTCGTGTCGCTGGCACTGGTTCCCGCCACCCGGACCCCGATGAATATGGTGTTGGTGACGATGCCAACACTGTTGCTGGTCACCACCCTCTCGGTGGCGGTCCACATTGCCAACTACTGGCGACATGCGGCTGCGGCCGACAGCCGGACCGCCGTGGCGACCTCCATTCGCACCGCCTACAGCCCGGTCCTCTGGGCGGGAATCACCTCGATCATCGGACAGGCCTCGCTGTGCACCAGTTCGCTTGCCCCGATCAAGCAATTCGGGTTGTTTTCATCGATCGGCACAGCCATCTCGCTGGTGGTCACCCTGGTGGGGCTTCCCGCACTGATGCTGCTGTTCCCGGCTCCAGTGCCCGATGAAGAGGAACTCGACAGCTCCTTCTGGCATGGGCTCGCCGCCTGGGTGGCCCGCCACCAGTACCTGGTGAATGCCACCTGCCTGTTGATTGCTTTCGGCTGCTCGTATGGACTCCGCTGGTTCCAGTCTGAAACCAAGGTGGTGCGGTATTTCGGAGAGGCAACACGAACCTTCCAGGACTATGCCGCGATCGAAGATCGCCTCGGTGGTGTCGTCCCGGTCGATGTCATCGTGCGATTCGACAAGGAAGCCCAGGCGGAACTGAAGTTCCTCCAGCGGCGTGAACTGGTCAGGACGATCGAGCAGCAGATTCGCCAACTGCCCGATGTGAGCGGAGCCCTTTCGCTCAGCGATTTTCTACCCGACTATCAGCCTCCTGCCGAGAACAGTGGCAGTGCCCGCAAGCGACAGCAGCAGCGATACGCCGCCACGTCGCGGGTCATTGAGTCGCGGGTCAAATCCGGGCGCTATCCCGGCTCGGAAGAGTTGCTTTCGGTTTGCGAAACGGCCAGCGAACTGAATGCCGAGGGAGATGAAATCTGGCGGGTGACCGCCCAGGTCGCCGCGTTGTCGCCGATGAGTTACGGCGATTTCCAGAAACAACTCGACGCGATCTGTGCCCAGGTGCTCAGTTCAGCGTCGGGAGCCAGCCAGGAAAAACTGCCGGTCACGGCGGCCAACAGCGACCGTCACTATCGTCCCTATGCGAGTCACCTGATTACCGGACTCGTTCCCCTGTTCTTCGCAACCCAGGAACAGCTGCTCCGCAGTTTCATCGCCAGTTTCGCCGGTGCCTTCCTGAGCATCGCCCTCGTGGTCATGTTTGTGCTGCGTCATCCGGTGGCCGGTTTCCTCGCGATGATCCCCAACGTATTGCCGATCATTTCGGTCTTCGGTGTGATTTCGTGGCTGGGGATCCCGATCGATCTCGGCTCAACAGTGACGGCGTCGATTGCCCTGGGGATCACCATCGACGGCACGCTGCACCTGGTGACCTGGTTTCAACAGGGAATCCGGCAGGGGAAAACCCGGGCCGAAGCGGTCGCCACCGCCCTGGGTCACTGCGGCCCGGCGATGTGGCAGACCACCCTGATTGTCAGTTGTGGCCTGATCGTGATGGCTCCCTGCGACCTCGTCCTGATCAGCCGTTTTGGATGGCTGATGGCAGTCTTGCTGGCGGCCGCATCGATTTCCGATCTCATCTTGACCCCCGCCCTGCTCGCCGGTCCTCTGGGCTACCTGATCGAAAAGTGCACTCCCCGGGATGGATCCGTGGATGCGGTGGAGGAACTGGAGTCACCCCGCACGGCGGGCCCTCATCTCAAGCCCGAGGCAGAGCACACTCCCCCTCCCGCTCCCCATCTCGACAAGCGGCGGATCCGGATCAGTCGTCCGGAAACGTGATCCCACACCTGTCGACGAACTGGCTCGCATCCCGTATTTCCAATCACCCACTTCCCCCCAGCGGTTCGAGGGATTCCCTTCTGCCATGGGAGCCGGGAAATTGTCCACCCAGTGGCATTCCATTTGCTGCCCTGATCTGAGGCCTGCAAATTCGGCAGTTTTCGCCGGGTTGAGGGAGGAAGTCTCCGGAAGTCTTGGGAGCCAATTTGGCAGTTGATTCGCCAAGGCCTAGAATACTTCAGGAGTGTCTCAGTCGCAGTTCAGGGTCTCCCTGTCAGGGGGTGGACGATGAAAGAATTTGTGGAACCATTGGGTCCGCGGATTGTCATCCGCAAGGACGAATCCCGGCAGACGACTCGTGGGGGAATTGTGCTGCCCGACAAGGCCGAGATTCCCACCATCACGGGACGAGTTGTGGAAGTCAGCGCCCAGATCAACCGGGACGACGATTTTCCCATCCGCAAGTATGACAAGGTGCTGTTTCATCCCAAGAACGCGATTCCTGTCGATTTCGAGCCGGACAACCTGTTGTACGTGGTCCCGATCGAAGACGTGGTCGCCGTGTTCCGCCGGGTGAAGACATCGTCCCCGGCCATGGAGCGGACGGGTGAAGACGACGAGGCCGAGGGACCTTCCGAAGATTAGGGACATCAGCCAATTTCCCACAGAGACGCCAGGCAGCCCGGACCATTTGGTACGGGCTGCTGTCTTATTTTCTTCAGACTCGATCGACCGAGATCAGTGGGCCGACAATCGTTCGGCCGTCAGTCGTACGAACTCACTGGCATCTGACGCGAGGGACCGCAGGTCGGCGGCGGTCTGGGGATCGTCCGGATCGATCGTGACGAGCGCGCGAATCGCGGCACACCGAACGGTGATGAACTCGTCGGTGAGTGATTTCCGCAGGAGGGCCACGTCATCTGGCCGGCGACCCGACGAGAGGGCCAGGCAGCGGGCCGCCAGGGCTCGCACCCTCGGTTCCCGGTCCTGCAATGCCTGCCGCACGAAGTCCGGCAGAGGCTCGTCATGCGGTCCCAGCGCGACGAGCGTCTCCAACCCCAGCGGCAGATGACTGCCCGGGGATTGCATGGCAGACAACAAATCGGGGATCAACCTCCGCCCCTGACGCCCCAGTTTCTGCAATGCCTGCAGGGCGTCTTCGGACGACTCCGGGTCGCGCAGCTCTGTCTGGATCAGTTCGGTGACAAATTCCGGAAAGTGTCGCCATGCCTGCTGCAATTCTTCAGCATCGATGGACGAGACAGACGCCGACAACACAGCATCCGCGATACTGGAGCGGTAGAGCCCTTCTCCCTCGAGTCCCAGAAATGATGCCAGTTGCCGAATCTCTGCTGGGGATTGAAATCCCCACACATTGTTCCGCAGACACTCCCGCATTCCTTCGAGCAGCGTCGCGTCCCGAATTCGGAGCCGGGCCACGAGTTGCACAGCCAGGGTCATGCGCTCGTCCGCGTCGAGTTGTTCACCGTCAAAGCGGGAAACTGAGTCATCCTCGCCCCAGAAGTCAGATGTGTCCTCCTCGGGGGCTTCCTCATCTTCTGCACCTGACTCGCCTTGGATCTCCGCGAACTTGAGCATGTCATTTTCCGGTCCCACCGCTTCGTTCACGTCTCGATCCCAGAGCCAAATGTCATCGGGATCGGGCGTCAGAGCCTTGTCGAGGATGACAAATGCCTGAGGGGGTGGCTGAACGGACAACGCCACCAGTCCGGCGGCAGCCACCACTCGCCAGCGATCGTGAGGCTCGTTCAACAGGTCGGCCAACTCCTGCAGGAATTCGGCGTCTGCCGGACACAGACCAAAATGCCGCAGCAGGTGAGCCAGTTCGACCCGCGACAGCAGTTCCCACTGTGAGTCCGCGACGAAATCTCGCAACATCCCGATCTGGGATTCCAAGCCTGGGCCCACAGCGCGCAGCATTTCCACCGCCTCTGGGGAGTAGGTCTTTCGCAGTGACCGTACCAGATCCGGAACCATCATTTGCCGCTGCGCTGGAAACCGCTGCAGGGCTGTGATCGCGGCGCTGGACACAGTCACCTCATCTCCGAACTCGTCTCCTCCATTCTCATCCGCCAGCAACTGGCACAGTCGGCGTACGCTTCGTTCGGGGTCGAATTGGAGATTTGCCAGAGCCAACGCGGCTCTCTGGCGGACGATCGGCTCGGGATCGTAGGTCGCCGCCAACAACCGTTCTCCGACGAATCCCGAGAATCGGCGCCTCGAACCAAGACATTCGACCACACGACTTCGAGGGTATTCCTCCAGCTCGTCCAGGAGGTCCATTCCGACGGCCACAACCTCCTTCCCGATCGCATCAATCTTGTTGAGTGCCCTCAGCAAGCTCACTCGGCGTCGATCACTGCGGTAGAGGGCAGCCAGGGGGGCAGCGGCTGCCTGGGCCTCGTCCCCCAGAGCACTCAGCAGGTCAATCGCCGCGTTCTGCGCTCTGTCGTCAGCGTCCGCCACAAGCTGCTTGGCCAATCCGGCAACGGCTTCTGTTCCCTGGGACCTCAGAAACCCTTTCGCAAATCTCCGCACGACGAAAACATTGTCACTCCCATCGAAAGTCAGACACTCCCGTCCATCGGCCAGCAATTCCACGGCACGGGGAATTGCCTCGCGTCCCCAGGGGGCCAGATTTCGCAACTCCAGCAGGGCGAGGCTCAAGACTTCGGGATCATCGGATTTCAACCAGACCTGCAGTCGCTGAACCCGCAGATCCGGGTCCTGAGGGAGAGCATCGACCCAACCAAAATCCCATTCGAAGACCGGCTCATGCCCTCCCGCAGACGATTCACCCACCCCGGGAGATTCCGCCGACCCGCCAAGTCCGTCTGTCGAGTCCTGGGCTGCCCTGAGCCACTGGAAAAATGGACCACACGTCAACACACCCAGCAGCACACCCCATCGGATCAAGGCACCGGCCAGACCATGTTGGCAGTGATGACAGACTGAGCCCCCGGCCACAATCGCGCTCCTGTGCTGAAGGTTGTTTTGACGAATGTGCAAACACAACCAGCTTAACAGATTGCCAAGTCCGACCACGTCCCAGTCGAACCATCCGTGAACACAAATCGAGGGGCCCGGGTGAGGTTCGCTCTCAACACTCTGGTGGGCCCAGGAGGATCTCAACTCGAAGCACGAGGCAACTCCGACATCAAATCGCTAATTTCATTCGTCATGACCCGCCGTTGTTTGGAGGAGACCCACAATGCGTGAACGCGAGACCATTCACAGCACTCATTGGACAATCCTGCTCTGCCTGACCTCCCTGTTGACAACCGGTCTGGTTCCCAGGGATGCCCTTGGTGAAGGAAATATCGGCAACCATGGCCGGGGCCGGGGGGGAGCGGTCGCCGCCGGGCATCCCGACTCGGTCGCTGCGGGACTGCGAATTCTGCGCGCCGGAGGAAATGCGGCCGACGCTGCCGCCGCCACACTGTTGGCTCTCGCTGTCTCAGATTACGGGTCGTTCGCCATTGGGGGTGAAGTCCCCGTATTGATCTACGACTCCCGCAGTGGAAAGGTCAAAGTCCTGTGCGGCCAGGGAGTGGCTCCCCGTGATCCCGCGGCCATCGACTGGTTTCTGAAAAACGGGATCCCGTCTCAGGGAAACATGAAGGCGGCTCCGACCCCGGGCGCAGTCGACCTCGTGGTCACCCTGCTTCGGGAATATGGCACCATCTCGCTGGCCGAGGCGGCCGCCCCCATGCTCGAACTGCTCGATCGCGGGCAGGCCGACTGGCATCCCCGCCTGGCCAGAACCATCCGCCTCCTGATCGAAGCGGAGACGCTGACATCGGGCAGCCGGTCTGCCAAACTGCAGGCCGCTCGCGACCGGTTTTACACCGGCGACGTTGCTGACGAACTTGAGCAGTGGTACATCGCCACCGGTGCATTCCTGCGCAAGCGAGATCTTGCGGAGCACGTGACCCGCATCGAAGATCCCGTCTCTGTTGAGTACCACGGGCACACAGTCTACAAGTGCCCGACCTGGACGCAGGGGCCTGTGTTGTGCCAGAACCTGCGACTCCTGGAAGGGTTTCCCCTCAAGGATCAGGGGAAACTGTCGGCCGATGCGATTCACCACATCACCGAAGCGATGAAACTCGGCTATGCCGACCGAGACGAATACTACGGCGACCCACTGTTTGTGGCTGTCCCACTGGACCAACTGTTCTCCGACGAATACACCCGCCGGCGGCGGACGCTGATTGACCCGGCCCGGGCCTCATTGGAGCGTCGTCCCGGAGATCCCTGGCGTCTGGCAGCGCAGAAATCGATCCCCCCTGGCCCGCCTGTCGCCGAGCGAAAGCCAACGCAGGACACCACCACATGCGTTGTGGCCGATCGCTGGGGAAACGTGATTGCGGCCACACCCAGTTGCAACCTGTTGACCAATACCCCGGGCCCCTCGGGGGTCAACACGGGCAATCGGGTCCGAAGTCTGAATACGAGCCCTGGCCATCCCAACCAGGTGGCGGCGGGAAAACGACCCCGGACCACTCTCACGCCCACCCTGGTTCTGCGGCAGGGGAAACCGGTTGCCGCGGTAAGTGTGGCCGGGGGTGACCTGCAGGACCAGACGACCCTGCAGGTGTTGATCAACCATATTGACTACGGACTCCCTGCATTCCAGGCGGTCACCACGCCAAGGTTCTACACCCTGCACCACCAGGACTCTTTCAACCCTCACCCCGATCGCTCGCAGGCCGCGGTGGGGTTGGGAAAACTGGTCGTGAATGAGCAGGTGGCCGGCGACATTCGCGAAGAGTTGGCTCGTCGTGGTCACCTGGTCTCCACGACAGCCAGCCCGGTGGGAAATCCCGTCCTGCTGACCATCGATCCGCTGACGGGTGTGATGGAGGCGGCCGGGGACCCCAAGGCGGGGCGCCATGCGGCAGCGATTGAATGAACTGCGGTCCCTGCTGGCCCAGGCGATTGCCAAGACCGCTGTCGTCCACGATACCACCTGAGTTTGAAGGTTCAATCTCCCGGAGTGACCGAGGAACCGGGTCCGACCTGACGCAGATCGGCCACAAAGTGGACCTGACGGGCGACCTCGACAAATCCGACGTCGCAATACAGGTGATTGCCGATTTCATTCTGAGCCAGCGTTTCAATCTTCGCGTGGGTCATTCCTCGCAAACGAAAATGATGACAGGCCTGTTCGAGCAACCGGCGACCCCAGCCCTGTCCGCGCAGTGTGGCCATGACCACGATATTCGGGATATGACCGATTCCCGCGGCCTCATCGCACCAGGTGGAGACATAACCGAGTGGCTGATCGGCGGCATCAACCAGTGTGAAGATCCCTTCTGGATCCCGGCGGAGATCATCGTCGAGATGACGCGCCTTGCGCCACTTCCAGTCATGCCCGGCAATGATCCCATGGACCCGTTCGATCCCCTGATCAATCGAGACACCGTCAAAGGCCTCGACCGTAATCATCTTGAGGGTGGGAAGATCTGACTGCTGGAACGGGCGAATGCGCATGGAGACCACCGTCAGACAACACAACAGCCCGCCAAATGGGGAATCCATGTGGCGGGCTGCGATCAACGACTCTGGGGAAACGTGGTGCTGGCGGGACCAGCCTCACCTATTCCGAGAACGCGGCGTCGAAGGCTCGCTGCGAAGGTTCGAAGTCGACGTTCTTGACGAACTGGCACGCCTCACGGGCCCCGGCTTCGCGGTCCATGCCGCTGTCTTCCCACTCGATGGAGAGGGGACCCGCGTACCTGGCATGATTCAGGGCACGGATGATCTCTTCGAACCGTACACCACCGCGTCCCACCGAGCGGAAGTCCCAGCCACGACGCTGGTCGCCGAACGACAGGTGACTCGCCAGGATCCCGGTGCGACCGTTGAGGGTCACGCTGGCATCCTTCATGTGGGCGTGGTAGATGCGGTTCGGGAAGAACCGGATGAACTCCGCAGGATCAACCCCCTGCCAGATGAGGTGGCTGGGGTCGAAGTTGAACCCGAACTCCTCCCGGTTGTCGATCGCTTCCAGAGCGCGCTGGGCCGAGTAGATGTCAAACGCGATCTCGGTGGGGTGCACCTCGAGGGCGAACTTCACACCGCATTCCTGGAAGACGTCGAGAATCGGATTCCAGCGATCGGCGAACTGCTGGAAGCCTGCCTCGATCATCGACTTGGGTGTGGGGGGAAAGTCATAGATCAGGTGCCAGATGCTCGATCCGGTGAACCCGTTGACCACCGAGACCCCCAGCTTTTTGGCGGCGCGGGCGGTGTTCTTCATCTCTTCGGCAGCCCGCTGGTTGACCTTGGCGGGATTGCCATCGCCCCAGATGTAGTCGGGGAGAATTGACTTGTGCCGGGCATCGATGTTGTCGCAGACCGCCTGGCCAACCAGGTGGTTGGAAATCGCAAACAACTGCAGGTCGTACTTCTCCAGCAATTCCCGCTTGCGGGCGCAGTAGGTGTCGTTCGAGAGGGCCTTGTCGACCTCAAAGTGGTCGCCCCAGCAGGCCAATTCGAGGCCATCGAAGCCCCATTCACTCGCCTTCTTGCACAAAGTTTCGAGGGGCAGGTCGGCCCATTGACCGGTAAACAACGTGACGGGGCGGCGCGCCATGGAGCGGGATCCTTGTTGCAGCAAGAGCAGGAAACGGGACGGTTCTCGAATCCAAAAACTAGACCACCCCTGCCGGGTTGTCAAACGGGGAGCCCCGGTTGCAAGACCTGCGGGTTGCAGGCCTTGGTCTCACTTCATCCACGCATCGGCGAAATCGAGAAAAGTCTTCCAGTCGTCGCGGTTCATCGAATGCTTTCCCTCCCGCAGCCAGTATCCCAACCGGCTCTTCACGAGGCGGCCGGGAGGGGGGTATTCCCCGGGAGCCAACCCATCCACTCCCAGCAGACGATAGACCGGTGAAGCGGCCGCCAGCATGTTGTACTGTCCCTCGGGGTCGGCCCAACTGTCTTCCAGGGCGTTGGTGAACAGCACGGGACGGGGAGCGCAGACGGCGACCAGGCAGTGCTGGTCGAAGGGCAATCGATCGACATTGTCGTTGAATTTCGTGAACTCATCGCAGAACCAGTGGGGAAAGCGATCGTTGATCTGCTTGACCGTCTCACCCACCTTGTGCCGGCTGGGCGCAGTGCCACCACAGCCCGCCTGGTGCGGAATCACCAGGGCAATCCGTTCATCGAGGGCCCCCGCCAGGAGAGCCGTTTTTCCAAGGCGGGAATGTCCCACAACGGCAATCCGCTTCGCATCCAGTTCGGGGGCCGAAACCAGGTAGTCAACCGCCCGCTGCACTCCCCACGCCCAGGCGGCCACGGTCCCCCATTCGTGCGGTCCCGGCTGCGTCTTGCCCGCCGCCAGGAAATGGGGATGGACTCCGTCGCTGAAATCGGGCTGGTCCGGATCGATGTCTCCCGCGTAGACCGTCGCCACGGCATAGCCCCGGGCAATCGACTGTTCGATCGCCCAGACATCCTGTTCCCTGCCCCGACCTTCCTCGGTCGCCCGATTCTCCTTGCAGCCCGGGCAATGCCCCGGCATCCAGACGGTGGGGAGCGGGATCTTGGGATGATTGAGAACTGCGTGGTTCCCGCAGAAGTTCAATCCCACAAAGACCGGGGCCCTGCCATTCGGACGCTGATTGGGAAACGCCAGCAAAAGGTGGATGGGAGGGGTCTTTTCCGGACCAAACCGGAGCTCCAGCAATCGCAAGGTGGCCTTGCCATCGAACAACTGCGGATCTTCATGCTGGACCTTGACCTGAAGGTTCCGGGGCGGCGGAGGGGCGGCTCCATACATGTAGTGCTCGAACAGCCGAATCAATTCGGGCCGGCGCAGAGAACGCCATTGATCGGGTGTCTGGATTCTCTCCCCCTTGAGGTTCACCAGGGGATCGGGCAGATCGGCTTGAACGGGAAGTTCCGAAACCGGGGGGAAAATCTCGGCACCGGTGGCCGTCTGGGGTGACATCATCAGGCTCCCGGCCAACAGGCCGCAGATCGTCGCAATGCGGATCGCCAACATGGTGGGGTTCCTCGGATGGGCCCACCCGGCTTGCGGATGAGCCAGGGTGATGGCTTGCTGGCCGAATCGTGGCGACCGCCGACTGCTTTTGCAACCACACCATCGACAGGTGCAGAGCGTCCGATGCCGTGAAATTGGGAACGATTCTCGATCTCCCGGAACAAGCGAAGGCGGTCTTCCGTGAGGAAAACCGCCTTCGTGTCCCTTGTCTGTCAACCGGCACTCCCCCTGGGCCGTTGCCCGCGGGGAAGTGGGCTCGGAAGGACTACTCGATCACCTTGGCCTTGATCCAGGTCATCATGCTGCGGAGCTGGCGGCCCACGACCTCGATCGGGTGCTTTCGCTCATTGCGGCGGATCGCCTGGAAGGTGGGCTGATTGGCCTTGTTCTCAAGGATCCATTCGCGGGCAAAATGGCCCATCCGGATTTCCTGGAGGATCTTTTTCATCTCGGCACGGGTCTGATCGGTCACGATTCGGGGGCCACGGGTGTAGTCGCCGAATTCCGCCGTGTTCGAGATGCTGTACCGCATGTAATTGAGTCCTCCCTGGTACATCAGGTCGACGATCAATTTCAGCTCGTGCATGCATTCGAAGTAGGCCATCTCGGGCTGGTAACCCGCTTCGACCAGGGTTTCGAACGCCGCCTTGACCAGTGCACTCACCCCGCCACAGAGCACCACCTGTTCGCCAAACAGGTCAGTTTCGGTCTCTTCGGCGAAGTTGGTCTCGATGACACCACCCCGGGTGCCGCCGATCCCCTTGGCGTAGGCCAGGGCCAGCTTCCGACTGGCGTCCGAGCAGCCGGGCCAGAAGGCGACCAGCGAGGGAACGCCCGCCCCTTTTTCGTACTCCGCCCGCACCAGGTGGCCGGGGCCCTTGGGAGCCACGAGTGCTGCATCCACACCTTCGGGAGGGATGACCTGGCCAAAGTGCATGTTGAACCCGTGCGAGCAGAGCAGCAGGCTGCCCGGCTTGAGGTTCGGCTTGATTTCCGACCGGTAGAGGTCCCCCTGCACTTCATCGGGCAGGAGGATGTTGACGAGGTCGGCCGCCCTGGTGGCCTCCGCCAGAGGCATGGGGGAGAACTTGTGGCTGACCGCCAGATCGTAATTGGGCGAACCCTTCCGCTGACCGATGATGACATTGCAGCCGCTGTCCCGCAGGTTCAGCGCCTGGGCATGTCCCTGGCTGCCATAGCCGAGAATGGCAATGGTCTTGTTCTTGAGCAGCGACAGGTCGGCATCGTCGTCGTAGTAGACTTTCGCGGGCATGATGAGCTTGGGGGGTCAGAGAAATCCGGAAAAAGACACAGTGACACCAGAGTGCCACGGCGGTTCGAGTCTGGGGTAAAGGCCCGGGACCAACCCGAGCCGCAAAAACCTGTCAGGCAAACCGGTGTTCAGGCAGAGACAGACAGACGCTGCCTGACGGACACACGGCCAGACACCAACACCGCCAGACAGGTCGCGCACTCTCAGTCGCGCGTCAGACAGTCGCCTCGGGAGGAGGTTCAGGAGTGAGCCGATCGTCTTCCGCCTCATGCGAGGCGTTCGCCGATCGCAGCAGGGCAATGCGGCCCGCCCTCACCAACTCGATGATCCCAAAGGGGCGCATCACATCGATGAAGGCATCGATCTTCCGCTCCTGGCCCGAGATCTCGATCATGACATGGGTGTTGCCCACATCCACGATCCTGGCCCGGAAGATGTCCACCAACTCGTGGACTTCGCTTCTCTTGCCTCCCTCGGTGCTCACCTTCAGCAGCATCAGGTCGCGTTCGACGAAATTCTGCTTCGAGAAATCGATCACCCGTACCACGGTGACAATCTTCTCCAGTTGCTTGCGCACCTGGTCGAGGGTCTTTTCATCACCATTGATGACAAAGGTCATCCGCGACAGTTCGGGGGTCTCGGTGGCTCCGACCGCCAGGCTGTCGATGTTGAACGCCCGTGAAGCCAGCATTCCGGAAATGTGCGCAAGCACACCGGGCTGATTCATCACCAGGGCCGAGAGAACGTGTTTCATTATTCCAGGGGGAACGGGGTCGAACTCGGTCCCGACAGAAGTGCCGTGCAGATGCGGCAGTGCTTCGGGCGCAAGCCAGAAGTCTAACGCCCCCCCCGCCCCTTCAACAAGGATCGCCGAATTCCTGTTCCAATTCCGCAAGCCGGGCAAGTTGTAGCGCAGTCAACTCCCCCCGCTCTTTAAATCCGCCCCCCAGCCCCCTGACGAGTGCGTCCCGCAGGCGAGCCTCCAGCACCGCCTGTGTCACCCGCACAACCGAAAGGTCGCAAATCCCGGGGAACTCGGCAGCCCATTCCGACCGTGCCCACAACAGGCTGCCGTGCTGCAGGATCGCCCCACGCCGGCGACGCTGGGCACTCCCGAGGATCTTGTAGCCTCCACAGACCACATCGAAGCTGTCTCCCCGGGAAAAACAGAGGAAATTCCCCCCCAGTTCGGCATGACTCTCACCCCGCAGACCCGCCGGGACCCCCTGCTGTTGCAATTCCTCCACAACAGCCACGTGCACAAGGTCGTACAACGCGCGGGGATCGGCAGCGAGCGGATGATCGGCAGCGAGCGCCAGCGAATAGGTCAGTTCGTGGTGGTGCAGGATTGCCCCCCCTCCCGTCAGTCGCCGCACCACCGGCAAGGCGTGGAAGCGATCTGTCAGTTCCGAAGGCATTCCCTTCTGAAAGTACCCGAGTGAAATCGTGGGCCCACTCCACTGATACCATCGGCAAGAACTCTGACCCAGTTCGGCTGCCCATTCCAGGAGGAGGGAATCGAGCGCCATCTGCGTTCTGCCGGGGGCTCGCTGGAAACAGGTGATCAGCTGGTGAGGCGAGGCAGTCATGGGGGCCCTTGAACGAGTCGCAAGCCCCTAGTATAGTCTCGACTTACGAAAAAGGGGACGACAAACCAAGCCACGTCAGGAAGGCCTCACAACCGCCGCGTTGCCAGGGTTCGCTGTCCCTCACACAGACTTGGCCGCCCCAGCCTCTCGCCGTCGACATTCCGCTCAGCGGATCGTGCGCTGCGGGTTGCGGCGCCTCCTCCCCATCTGATGCCCGAATCATCGGGAAATCGGCCCTGTTTTCCCGCGGCAACAGCCACCTCCCACTTCGATGTCCAGCACTCCCCCGATTTTCGACCTGCTCCGGTGCGAGGATCCCCGGGATGTGATCCACGATGCCGTCCAACGGCTTTTTCAGGGGGAGATCCTCGGCCTTCCGACCGAAACCCAATATGTCGCGGCTGCTTACTCACTGTCGCCCACAGTCCGTCGACTTGGCGAACTGTCCCGGGAGTGGTCCCAACAACCGCCGCTGCTGGTCGTCAAATCGACCGCCGAGGCGCTCGATTATCTCCCTCGACTGCAACCGCTAGGAAGAAAACTGGTTCGCCGTTTCTGGCCCGGCCCGGTGACTCTGCGATTTCATTCCCCGGCCATCGGAGGCCTGGCCCAAGCCTTGCCGGGCGAAATTGCCACCGCTCTCGACCTGCCCCATTCGCTCGGTTTCCGCCTGGCCGGGCATGAAGTCTTGCAGGCGATTCTGCGGCTGCTGCCAGCCCCCCTGGTCCTCACCTCGGAAATGGCCGATCAGGCAACCTCTGGATCGGTTGTCGAATTCGCAAAACGAGCCACCGGGGACTGCTCGATACTGCTCGATGCGGGGGAGTTGCGTTACACTCTTCCCACCAGCGTCGTTCACGTGAACGACGCCAACTGGACCCTCCACCGGGAATCTGTGGTGCCCGCACGGACCTTGAACCGGCTCGCCGGCAACCTGTATTTGTTTGTCTGCACCGGGAACACCTGCCGCAGTCCCATGGCCGAGGCCATGTTTCGTCGGTTGCTCAGCGAACAGATGCACTGTGCCGACGACGAACTTGTCGATCGGGGTGTCATTGTCGCGTCGGCCGGTGTGGCGGCGGGGTCAGGTCAGCCGGCCAGTGACGAATCGATCGAACAGATGCGGTTGCGGGGAATTGATCTGCGCAGCCATGAGAGCCAGCCACTCACGGGCGACTTGCTCATGCAAGCCGACCGGGTCTTCACCATGACGCGGGGACACCGCGAACTTGTGATTCGTCAATTTCCACAACTGGCCGAAATGGTGGAAGTCCTGTCGCGTGACGGCGGTGATGTGGTGGACCCGATTGGAGGGGGTCCAGACGATTACCAGCGGTGTGCCGAACAGATTGAAACCC
>Ga0315902_10006524_pt1 | contig 16142 bp, 13 predicted proteins | sample LakEriMetagenome_9_FD_203523 | JGI IMG/M metagenome (GOLD analysis project Ga0315902, IMG submission 203523) | Freshwater fungal communities from buoy surface, Lake Erie, Ohio, United States - Buoy 12 MA117 | ecosystem: Environmental > Aquatic > Freshwater > Lake > Lake biofilm | place: USA...
AGTTTGGCAAATTCTTTAGCGTTGGAGCCCTTGGCTATGTGGTGGGGGTTGGCGGCTTTAATCTCCTAGTTCATACCCAAAACGCTCCCTTTAAGGATAAACCCTTAACTGGATCAATTCTTTCAGGAGTGGCCTCGATCCTTGTTGCCTACGTCGGTAATAGACATTGGACTTGGAAAGATAGAAAGCGCAGCGGTGCAAGACGCGAAGTAACCTTATTTTTTATCATAAATGGGATCACTCTTACCTTCGGAGTTATCTGTCTTGCGGTCTCCAGATATGTTCTAAATCTTGATTCCGCACTTGCTGACAACATTTCAGCAAATGTTATTGGCGTTGGCCTTGGAACAATATTTAGATTCTGGAGCTATCGAACGATTGTCTTTAAGCCCCACTAGAGCTCTTTAAGCGATCTGCCATAACAACAGCTACCTCAAGCCAGCGAGTGATTTCATCCTGAGTAAATGGGCTATCAGATCCTCTAACAACATAGAGGCCAGTAAACATATCGCCACTATATTGATAAGCGCCAAAGAGATAGCGTGTTGATTCGCCTTCACCAATTTTGGCATGAACGATAACTCGGTTCTGCTCAGAAACTAAGCTTGATGGAACCTTGGGAAGATTGAGGAATTCATATTTAGTAAAGATGCCATCTCTTTCAGTTCCGCCACCGTTTTTGACACAATTGCTATAACTTAGTTTGACTTCACTTAGCGCCTGTTGAGCAGCGCTTGCACTTCGGTAGCGTACTGATTCTGTTGATAGAAATAGATAGGGATTGCCGCTCCGATTTGCCAATACTTGACGTCGCTCTTTTCTAAGCAGCTCAGAGTCATATTGAGCGCTGCAGAGATCTAGCGTTGGATCCTCCAGCGTTGTTCCACGTCCCATTGGTACTACAAACCACTCTGAGGAGAAGTCAGAGCCATTAAATCCATATCTATTTAGGGCCTTTTGAATTGGATCTTCAAGTGATCTATCAGGCTCTACAGCGTAGCTTTGTGCCTCTGCTATATCGCTGATTCTCACATCAGCTCGAGCAATTCCAAGAAGAACAAAATTGCTTCCCTGAACCTTCACGCTCTTTTTTCTACTACCAACAGCGATACTTGCCGCTTCATAGCTGTCGCCACTCTTCTTTGCTCGAATAGTCTTGGCTGATCCACCTATTAATGAATATTGGGCGCTTCCTGAGCCTAGAACTACTCCTGCAAGGAAAGAGGTTGCAAGGTATGCGGTGCACTTTCCAGAACACTTCATTGCTCCAACTGGGTATTCATTTGAAGCGCTACTCCACTTTCCACTTCGCCTCATATCTGTTGCAGGAGTGAAGTCAACTGCAGCGCTTAACTTTGCTGAGCGGCCATTTCCTAGGCAATCAAAGGTTTGTAGCCTGCCAACTCTTTGTTCGCCAATTGTAATTGGTAGCTCTGGTTTACTCTTTAGTGAACTTCTAGAAATTATCCAACCCTCGGGATTGACTAACTCCGTTGCACAAAGTCCTGTCCCTGCATCACTTATTCCACTTAGCTCAACGCTGACCTTTGAAGAGGTAACTCTAGAAATTGCATACTCACTTCCGATAACCGGAAGGCCTCGGTCAATATTTACTTGAACTACATCTGACCAAGGACTCCAGATCCCTGAAAGATTTCTCACCCTAATTTCAAGACCATATTCGCCTTCCGGAAGATCTTGTAGTTGTAAAATCTTTGGAGCGGTAAATGGGTTTAAATAAGTCGGTTGCCAATCTGCGCTCTTTGTAGTTGTAAGTTTTTTTACAACGCCATCAATTCTTGCCTCAAAATCGGCAATATCATTGACGCTTTGAGAATAGGTACCATCTAAAATTGCAGCATCAGGTGATCGCCAGCTTTTAGGGGAGCTTAAAACTGGCTTCTTGAGATTTCCAGAATCTTTTCTGGTGATGTTAACAATCACCGAATCCTCAGAGGCGCTGGTAGCACTTAGCGTGATATTTCCACTATAAACAGTCGCACTTTTCCCAGGCTCAAGCGTCATAGAGCCAGTTGCTGAGGCAGAGGTGGAATAGATATAGGAATCAAGATTGAGCATCCAAATATCAGTGCTAATAGCCTCGCTGGCATCTGCAAGAGCGTCATTGGCATTAGGTGAGACTATTGCTGAACTTGGCGGCGGATCAGTTCGATAGATGACTAGCCCAGCTTTATATTTAGAACTAGCTTTTCGATACTCAATCCAATAGGTAGAACTTCCATCCCTTAGAAATATTGCTCTGGGTTTGCCATAGATATTTACTGCATTAATCTCAATTGACTCACTACTCCAAGATTGTTTTATCTCACTTTCTCGAAGTAGCCCCATACGCCATTGATGATAAGTTGATAAAGGAGTTGAGACATCAACATTTCCCATCAGATCAATACTTCCACCATACTCAACGCCCTTACATGTGCTCCAGTTTCCATCCGATGCTCCAGAGGAACAGCGAATAAAGTTAGAGTGGCCAAGGCCAAGTGCATGTCCCAGCTCATGAGCGACAATGAATCCTTCAGTAGAGTTGTGTAGAACTATTGATCCTCCTGCTTTTTTTGCATCACCAATGAGAGCTCTACCAGACCAGATACATCCAGCATCGGGAACGAGGATTACTAAATAACGAGATTGCCAATCAGTTATTCCAAGTCGTTTATAGGTCTCTACCTTTACCGCGCTGGTCCAGGTATTGAAATTATTATCACAGGGAATTGCCGCGTTAAGTCGAATTGGAAGGCTTAAAGATACTCCAAATTTGAATTCGATTCTCTTATCTTCAGGATCGCCATAGACCGTAGTCAGCTCTTTCCAGAGTGGACCGACTTTACTTTCAATCTCTTTTTGAGCATCGCTAACACTTCCAGCAGCAGGAGGTGATCCCCCCCATTGAATCGATACGATATCTATAAATCGAGTTTCAAGTGCTAGCGCAGGAGCAGAGTTAAGCTGCGAGATAGTTAAACAGAGAGCAAGGGAGGAAAACCCCAGGCGCTTAAGAATTGCTGCGAATGAATTTTTCAATATCTTTAATAATCTCATCAAGGCTAAATTCGCTCTTCCATCCGGTCATAGAGCGTATCTTGCTGGTATTCGGCACTCTTCGCATAGTTTCCTCAAAACCAGCAGGATAGGCCTTGGAATAGGGCAGATATTCAATCTTTGAGCGCGAACTAGTCAGAGCAATAACTCTCTTAGCAAGATCTGTAATTGAGATCTCTTCTTCGCCCCCGATATTAAAAGCATTGCCTAAGGCCTTATCATCAAAGAAGATATTTACAACTGCGTTAACGGCATCTGAGACATGGCAGAAGACCCTTGATTGCGAGCCATCTCCATAGATTGTGATGGGCTCATTCTTAATAGCAGCTGAAACAAATCTTGGAAGAACCATCCCATAGGCCCCGCTCTGTCTTGGACCAACGGTGTTAAAAAATCTTCCAGTGACAAATTTGAGAGCGTGACTCATATGAAACATTTGCACAATTGACTCATCAATTGCCTTTGCTTCAGAGTATGCCCAGCGAACTAATTGTGGTGATCCAATCACTCGATCAGATTCTTCAGTTAGAGGCTGGATTGGATTTTTGCCATAGAGCTCTGAGGTTGAGGCAAGAAAAAATCGCTTTCCAAGTTCTGCCGCTGCTTTAATGGCGATTTCGCTGCCATGAGTATTGGCAACTAAAGACTCATAAGGCCGCTCAAGAATTCTCTGCACCCCAAGTGCTGCCCCTAAATGCATGCAGCCATCAACTTGGTGCATCAATTCGCGAATTAAACTTTCATCAAGCATTGAGCCTTTGACAAATTCAAAGCTTGGATTTCCTATTAGGCCAGCGATATTTTGCGCGCTCCCTGTTGATAGATCATCAAGAGCAATTACAGAGTGGCCCATCTCAATTAATCTAGAGCTCAAGTGAGAGCCAATAAATCCAGCGCCGCCTGTAATAAGTAATTTCACTCTGTCACCTTATCTAATACATCTTTATATAGGCCAAGGTGAGCATCTGCCATAACTGAGCTGGAAAACTCCCGCTTAGCGCGAAGCTTTGCAGCTTTGCCTAACTTAGCCCCAGATTCCAGATCTTGAATAACCATCTCGATTTTGGCTGCCAAATCTTTAACATCTTTGCCTGCAAGATATCCAGTGGTTCCATCTTCCAATATCTCAGAAACTGATCCCACATCGGTTGAAACAACAGCTACCCCCGCCATCTGAGCCTCAATAAGAGATAGCGGCATTCCCTCACTATCTGAGGTGCAGAGAGCGATATCGGCTATAGACCACATCTCATTCTTATCTTGAAAGCCCACAAAGGTGACATTCCTTGGAGCATCATTCTTTACTTTATCTAGAAGCTCGCCGCCCCCTGCCATAACAAATCTAATCCTTGGCAATAAACGAGCAATCTCTATCACTTTATCTGGGCGCTTTACTTGAGTAAATCTTCCTAGCCATAAAACTAAAGTTTCATCTTTACTGAAGCCAAATCTACTTCGAACGCTAGCCTCGCCAACGAGCTCTAAAGGCGCAATTCCTGGAGGAATAGATAGATACTGCTTCGTTCTTCCTATCCCTACCTCTAATAGCTCATCTCTCACTTTCTTGCCTATCGTAATAAATCTTTTTGCCCTTGGAGCAAGTAGCCGTTCAATAATATTCAAAGTATTTCTCTTTAGAAATCCAAACTCAGGATCATAGAGATGATGGCCATGGAAAGAGTGAATTACTGGAATGTCCCTTTTTCTAAGCCTTACTAAAAGCCCTGCTTTAAAGGTATGGGTATGTATCAGATCTGGCTTAAAGCTCTCAATCACTTTTTCAATTTCTTTGCTAGCCTTTCTATCTTTAGAAAAGCTCAATTCCCTAGAAAGCGTTTCAATTCTCTGGTATTTAAGGGTATTAATAATTGAATCTTCTGCCTCACCTTTTGGGACATTGCCCATAACAAGCAGATTAGCTACCCCTAGTTTTTCAAGGCCATCTATCAAATTGGAAATATATGTCGCGGTCCCTCCCACATTCATACGAGCAATAACGTGAAGGACTCGCATAGCTCTCTAGCTCTTTTGCTGAACGCTAATCAGCGGCTTCCAATCGGGGTATTTTGGATTGAAGTTAGTAGTAAAGATTGGCCCGCCCTTCCATCCACTCATAGATAGATTTGAGTGAGCCACCAATATCACCGCCAGGTCATATGCTCCAACAATTGAGCTAGAGCTCTGACCATCCCATGTTGAAACTAGTGGATCATGCCAAGAGACTTCTGCGCCAAATTCTTTAAGGCTCTCTATAAAAGGCTGCGCCGGGCTCTCCCTAGTATCAGAGATATCAGCTTTATAGGACACTCCCACCACCAAAACTTTTTTGCCCTTTATATCGCCAAATTCGTCTATCAAACGCCTAGCCACATACTTGGGCATCCGATGGTTGATCTCCTCAGAGAGGGCAATATATTTACTTGTTATGCCAAACTCTTTAGCTCGCTCTTGAAGATATATGGGATCTACTGGAATACAGTGGCCACCAATACCAACATTTGGGTGAAATGACATAAAGCCATATGGCTTACTTCCTGCTGCTTTTAAGACCTCATCTGCAGGAATTCCCATGGCGCTCATAATCTCTGCAAATTCATTAACAAGGCAAATATTGATAAATCTAAAGGTATTTTCAAAGAGTTTTGCAGCTTCTGCAACCTCTGCAGATGAGACTGGAACTACCTCATCGCAAAATGTTTTATAAAAAGCAACTGCAGCATCACGGGCTTGATCTGATAGGCCGCCAACGACTCTTGGGGTGTTCTTAACTCCATAGCTCTTATTGCCAGGATCCACACGTTCAGGAGAGATTGCATATAGGTGAGATTGACCAGAAGCGCCATCCACTAAAGGCTTGATTACTTCTCTCAAAGTACCTGGATAAGAAGTTGATTCATTGATAATTAATTTGGGGCTCTTTAGAACTTCGCCAAGTGATTTAGCAGACGAGGTAAGCAGTGATAAATCTGCAGAACCTTTAGCATCAAGCGGAGTTGGAACAGCAATTACTACAACTTCTGCCTCAGATGCCTGGCTATATGATTCACTAACTTGAAAGGCGCCTGAATTAACCGCATTAGCGATCACTGAATCAGTGATTCCCTCGATGTGAGATTTACCAGATTTAAGACCAGAGATCACGGCAGCCGACTTATCAATGCCAATGACCTGATGCCCTGCCAAGAGGGCGCCTTCGGTAATGGTTAGACCGACATAGCCCTGGCCAATAATTGCTACGCGCATTTGCTTAATCATAGTCTTACTAAAAGACCAAAGCCCGGTCTCCCTTGCGGGAGCCGGGCTAAGGCCTTGAAGAAGTTAAGGCTTTACGCCTTTACCTTCTTAGCAATCTTGGCAACAGTGTTGGCAAGAGTTGTAATTTGAGCCTTTAGGGCTGCCATCAGAGTTGCAACCTGAGTTGCAAGCTCTTCAACTGCAGCAGTTGCGGCATCAGCAGCATCGCGTGCTTCTTCAGCAGCGACAGTTGCGGCATCAGCAGCTTCTGCAGCTAGATTTGCAGCATCGGTAGCTGCGTTAGCAGCATCGATTGCTTCAGAGGCGGCATCAGTTGCAGCCTCAGCGGCGGCTGTAGATCCAGCAATTGCTACTGAGTTTGGATCTACAACTTTAGCAGTTGCAGTTACTAGTGTGTTAAGAGCGCCAGTGCCAAATCCTGGAACCTCAATTGTGTAAGTGAGGTCAGCATTGATTGTTGGCATTACTACAACACGAGTTTCAACACCTGTGTCCTGATAGCGAGACATCGTTGTTCCATAAGTGTTATCGGAAGATGATGTTCCACGGTATGGAAGTGTGGTGGAACCAGTTAGAGTGTAATTGGAATAAGCAGCTGCAAGAGCGCCAGAGGCACCACTTGCACTTAGTCTTCCAGCTACATCTTTGGTAGTGATAGTGATAATTCCACGCTCACCTGGTGCATATGTTGCCTTATCAAAGGAAACTGTTGCTGAACCAACTGTGTTACCGGTGATTGTTAGCTCTACAGCAGTTGAGGTCCAAGAAGAACCAGCAACTGTCCAAGAGTCACCAACGGTGAGAGTTACTACTCCAGTATCGGTAAGTGTTATACCGCAAGACAATCTCCAAGTTGCAGCAGAAGTACCAGTGAAGGTAGTGCAACGATGTCCAGTCTGTCCAAATACCGCAGTGGTTGGAACCGATCCTGCAATCTTGGTATCAGAGCTGAAGACATAAACAGTTCCGGCTGATAGAACATTGCCGCCACTGTCCTTTACTTGACCAGATAGAGTTACAGTTCCGGCAAGTGATGTATATGTATCACTTAAGTTAGCGACAACGCTGGCTGGGTCACCGAAGAAGGTAACTGTCTTTGTAGCAAGAGTTGTTGATCCCTTAGAGAAGGTAAGTGTCATAGTTCCAGCTGTACCATCGTTATAGATAACGAGAGTTTCAGTTGGATAGTCATATGCATCGGTTCGACCGTTGGAGATGCTCATGGTCGTTGATTTTCCAAGTGTCTTTCCTTGGGTTGCAATTGAACCCGCATAGACAAGACCAGGACCATTTACTGTTACAGTAACTGAATCTTGGATAGGATTGAATCCGCTACCCACAGCAACTCGTGTATCGCCAGCAGCGTTAAATAGGTTCAAATACGCATACCCAACCGGGGCAGGCGTTGCTGCAGAGCCTCTGGAGACCACAATTGTCGAATCAGACGAACGTGGGCCATTTAGCCAATCTGAGCGATTAATTTGAGCAGTGTTTGTATCGCTGGAAATGTAGACAGTTGCAGATCCACCTGTCACATTTGTTGATGGTGCTGTAACGGTAACTGTCCATGTTACAGTCGTTCCACCACTTGAAAGTGTTAGAACATTGTTTGGACCAGAACCTGTTAGATAGAAGTTGTATGTGTAAGTTCCCGCAGCTGCGAAAGCTTCACCGACTGGAGTTCCAGCAGCAACACCATTGGTAGATACCTGATAGGTAGATCTAGCAGTTGCTGTAGTTGAAGTCGTGGAATCAGTTGAAGAGCCATTGCTAGCCGCAAAAGCCTGGAACTTGTCCATAACTGCAGGAGCTTTTGCCATAACGTTTGCTGTATCAGACAGTTGATTCTGTCTTAGAGCCAGCGTTGGACATGTTGCCCCAGATGGAGCATCGCAGGTCCACCTCAAGGTAACGGAGTCTGTGGTCGACTTATCGGCATCACCAGCCGCGAAAGCAGTATTACCTGTGAACCGAACCGCAATTGTATTAGTAGCGGTATCACCGACAACTGTAGTGCTAGTCGCCGAAGTTAATGTAACAGATGACGTCAGCAGCGCCGCTTGCGAAGAAGGAGCCGACAAAAAGCCGAATCCCATCGAAACGGTTACTGCAAGCGCAATCCGCTTAAAAAATGTCTTTGTGGACATTTATTTCCTTTCCTTAGTCGAGATAGAGACCATCTCTAAATCGGCTTGGCAAAAAGAAGATCTCTTTGCCTCGTGATGCAATGCACGTGCTACTGCACCACATTCTCCGCCGTGTATCCGGACGCGACGAAGAAACTCAATCTGGAAGTTCATTACTTAACTCCCTTTTCAACTACATAAACGGCTTGCGCCAAAATCTGAGTCTTTCCTGGATTTAGTACTAGGCGGGTAATTACCTGCCTTGGGGCCTGCGCTAGATCGCGACCCATAGCCGAAGCAGGGATCACAACTGGCGTCTCAACCTCAGATTCTACTTTAATTATCGCTGTAACTAGGTAATCACCGCTCAGAAGACGCTCAGAATTGAGGTAGGGAAGGGAGGTTATGAGGGGAACCCAGTTCCCAGCCTTGCCAAAGGAGAGGGTAGGCATGTACGTAAAGCCACTTCCATCACTAATTAGCTGTTGTGAGATGAAGATGTTGGCAGCCCCTGAATCAGTCTTTGCGACCTGAGAGATAGTCAGCTCAGTTTCTGAAAGTATGGGTGGGCGGTTTGTAATGTATAGAGACCCCAGAGAGCCAGATGAGTCAGTAACCGTAAAACCAGTGGGAACTCCTTTTTGATCAAGACCTGCAAAGCTCAATGCCTTTGCCTTTGCATTATCTACTGATAGTGATTCCTTATTAACAACCGGCAAAACCTTAGGTGCATTGATTTTTAACTCGTTAGACTTTGCCTCTAGCCCTTGTTTATTTACTGCGTTAGGTTCTTGAGAATTTTTGGAAGAAACAACTTCATCAACAAGAATATTTGGAACACCGCTATCTGTTGGCATTGAGTTAAATCCAAGGAAGGCAAAGAAAACTAAAATTAGTGAAAGCGCTGCTTTACTTGATTTCTTAGCGATATGTGATGCTTTCTTATAAGTCGTTGAGAGCAAATCAAGTGCAGTTAGGCCACGCTCTTTATCAACAATTAACTCGCTCATAACCTTACGTAGGGATGCTCTAGCACGAGATACAGTATGTCTGACAGCAGATTCTTTAATACCAAGCTCTGCAGCGATTTCTGAGGTTGAGCGACCTTCCATCTCCCACATAACAAGAGCTGCACGCTCTGCAGGAGAGAGCATTGCAAGGGCTTGTCTGACAATTGCTGCATCATCTGCCGCAGCGATAACATCAACGTGGTCCTTGATATCGACCCACTTTGATTCAAGCTCTGCTGAGGCATCATCTAAAACCACAAGGTTTGGACGACGACCTTCGATACGGAAGATATCGATACAGAGGTTCTCTATTGTTCTGTGCATATAGCCAAGTGCGTGATCAGTTGATTCAAGCTCAGGGGCAGCGAGCATGACCTTGATCAGGGCATCTTGGATTACTTCTTCAGCTTTGGCTCTATCTTTTAGGATTCGTGAGGCATGGGCGATTAGCTCACTGCGGTGCTCTGTGTAGAAAGCACCAAGCTCCGCTACGGTCCAGACTTTCAGGCCTGCGGAGGCAGATTTCTTGCGTAGTGACACTTAAAGAGCCCCTTATTTCTATACCGGTTCGACTTGCAGAAGCGACCGTCGCCGCCTCTACCCCCTTCTACGAATCAGAGAGAGAATTGTAGCGCCAATTGGACAAAACGGATATTTAGGATCCGCAGAATGAATATAGTTTGGCGGCTAGCCCTTCTGCTGACACCGAAGCGAATGAAAAACTCTGAATTTGGGTTTTCTGCAACGGCTCAACCAAGCCCCATCCTCGCGCAAGTTTATATTTTTCAACAGGAGGAAGGGTTTCCAATTCTGCTCTAAAGGCATCAGATGGGTTCGGCAAATAGCACTTTGATACATATGGATCTATTTGCCTAATCTTCTCTAGGGCGCTGGGGCTTAGAGTGCCAAAATTAGAGGCGTTATCGTAGATAACTAGCCAGCCATAAATACTTCTAGGAAAACGTGTTACCAGTTTCTCAGTAATGGTTGATCCAACATCTTTCAAGTCGGCTTGAAATGCAGAAGCCGCCGCCTTGGATAGCACAAATGTGCTGGCCATTGGTGTTGCGGCAATCTTGAGCATCGTTTCAGCAGACCCTTGATTAGTAGCTCGTAAAAAATCAATATCTGTTTTGAAAGGTAGGAAAGCAAGTGTAAAACCTACTCCCAATGCAATGTAGCTCGATATCACTGAGAGTGCCGGTGGGGTATTAGGTGAACTCTTTCCCACCCTGGCTTTGGAGTTTGACTTCTTTATCATCTCACTCTTGGTTGGACTCTGAGTGAGGGAAACATTGGTTTTCGAGTAGCCAAGAAGCGCCCCACCTAAAATCCAACCCCAAACTCCGACCCCAATCTGATTAATACTGACTGAGGCTTGTACTTGATATGCCAACCAAGACATGCTTAAAGCCATGAATATAGGGTCTTTAGCAAGTCCACTTCTCAGCCCTTTAAGAATCGCCCAAGAAATTACCCCAAGGATTAACAGATATGCGATGAGTAAGGGAAAGCCACCACCAGCGGCCAGATCAATCGAAATATTATGAGCTGAGTTAGCTGTTCGATTTAAAGAGGTTCGAAGGGCAGAAATTATTCCCCGCTCTGCACGATACCAATCATCATAGGAGTCAATCCCGACACCTGTAAATGGATTATGCACCAGCATCGCAATTCCTGCGTGCATGTAATCGGCACGATAAAGAACTGTGAATTGATAAATTAATCCCCTAAGCGGACCCTTATCTAGCAAACCAAGAACTAAGTATATGAATCCAGAAATAAAAATGATTGAAGCGATGATGAAAAGGGCTCGATGAAGATACCAAGAGCGAATCAATAAATAAGTAGAAACCCCAACAACAAGGGCAACCATACCTTGGGTAGAGTCGCTCTTGATTAGGACAAAAATTCCAATTGCAAAAAGGATTGCAAGGGCTATTCTGATTTTCTTGGTGTGCTGATTAGATATAGCAAAAATAAATACGGTTACCAGGCCGAGCCCCATAAAACCAGATAAAAAGTTAACATTTCCTAAGGTTCCGAAAGGAAAAAAAGAACTCCATGAAATGGGGTCGAGCTTTGCAATTTGGATCAAGCAGTATGAACTCATTATCGCAACAGTTACAACTAGACCCCAAGTGATCCTTGAGTAAGTAACTTGATTAGCGACTACAGCAGTCACAAAAAGTATTGCTAGAAGCGCTAGGTAAGAGAGGATGCCAGTATTTCTACCAAAAACCCCCCAGAATTGTTGTGCCTTATTGGCTCCACTAAAGAAGAATGACGACATCAAAGCGAGGCAGAAAAATAATAGAATTAAGCTCTTTCTCTTTCCTGCCCTATTTATAGCCTGCGGCAGGTAAGGAAGAAGTAGTCCGAATGCTGCGAAGCTGGTCCCAGTGAGGACAAGAACTTTTATGAGGTTTATCGGGTCATAGTTAAACCAGGGAGAGATTACAAGTGTTGTCGCCGGTCCGGCAACAACAATTAAATTTGAAATTCTCTTTTCAACCGTTCTTGGCAACAAGTTCAATCCTCCTCCATCCACAATTTACATTTGCTTGACATGAGCCAACCGACGAAATTCATCACCCTTAAACCTTAGTGAATTCAGACAAAAAATTCTGATAGTTAATCCCAGAAATTCGAAATTTCGTGGGCCCTGTCGGGATCGAACCGACGACCCACGGATTAAAAGTCCGTTGCTCTACCGACTGAGCTAAAGGCCCAAATATGAAGGCTGAAGCCTAAAGCCTTATTACTTGCAGGTCTAACAAGGTCAAAATTCAAGATAGACTTTCCCATCCCTAGTCCCCATCGTCTAGGGGCCTAGGACATCGCCCTTTCACGGCGGTAACACGGGTTCAAATCCCGTTGGGGACGCGGATTTCATGCAAGTTTTGTATGAATTTAAGGCCCAGTAGCGCAGTTGGTTAGCGCGCCGCCCTGTCACGGCGGAGGTCGCGGGTTCAAGTCCCGTCTGGGTCGCGAAAGTTTTTTTGGCTGGGTAGCTCAGTTGGTACGAGCGTGCGACTGAAAATCGTGAGGTCGACGGTTCGATCCCGTCCCCAGCCACAAGTGGGTAGATATTGGCATTGTGCGCGCGCACTATTTCAATAAATCACTATTTTCACACTACCACAGCTACTTGCGAATCATGACAAGTGTTGAAATCAAATTTCTAAAAACTGTTACAAAAATCTTACAGGTTCAAGAGAATGTAACCTCTTTTGTAAACAACTAGTAGATAAAGCGCATAATTATGGTTCAAGCGGGGTAAACTAATATTTCTTATGTTTGCATTGGTCGAAAAATGAAAGAAAAAGGCAACGAAATTAATTTCGCCCTGCTAGTTTTTGGGAATCTTGGAAAATCTGCCGAACTCTCCTTAGAATCCATTTGGCAAATAAACCCTCAAAGGGTTTGCGTAGCGGCTGATAACTCAGGAATGGATTGGATTAATAACCACACTCCTGCCGCAAATAGAAGCAGTTTATGCTTTCACTCGGTGCCAAGCGAAGTATTAAACACCCTTGGAATAAGCCTGTCGGAATTCACTTTCTATCAAGAGTTCGGAAAAGAATCTTTTGTGAAATTAACTGCATTTAAATGGTTTTTACTTCACGATGCTCTCAGTAAACATGACTCTCAATTACAGATTATCTTTTCAGACTTGGACGTTTTATGGTTGAAATCGCCAAATCCGAATATTTTCAGTGCAGGCCTTTACTCACAATGCTTTGCAGTCATTCAAGAAGATACATTTCCAACAGAGTTGAAGCACTATTTCTGCACTGGAATCATGTACTGGCAAAATTCAATAGAGAGCTTAACCGTATTGGAATTACTTTTCCAAGGACAATTAAACAATATCACCTCTGGCAAAATGCTTAACGATGAAAAAACATTAAATGAATGGTTAATTACCAGTCCTTATCAAGAAAATTTCAAAGCATTAAGCAAAAGTTCATTCGTTATTGGCCATAGGTTTTTTAGGTTTCTCTCCTCAAGGAATAAAACTTTCCGAAATGTAGTTGCATTTCACGCCAACTATGTGGTTGGAGAAAGTGCAAAGTTTCGTAGATTGAATACTGTTGCTTTGAGGCAACATAATGATTGGAAATGGGTCTTGAATTTAAGTTTAGAAATATTCAAAAAACTCAAATCTAAGATTACCTAGTTTTTATAGGAATAATTCTTAGACTAAAAGCTAAAAAACCTTTTTATTTAAAAACCAAAAAAATAGAATTAACCAACTTAGCGCCCCTATGGCTGAAACTAATCCTTCTAATCTAAAGGGAGCGTATGAAATCACAATGGCAATTGCTGCAAAGTATGCCGTCATTATCCAAAGTGAAATAACAGCTAAACGCTTACTTAATCCACTTCTCATCAATCTATGAGATAGATGATCCTTGCCGCCTTGGAATGGCGAAATCCCTCTTCTAAGCCTTGATAAAACCGCAACTGACGTGTCCATGATTGGTACTGCTAACAACAATATTGGAATCGAGAAGGTGGCAAAGTTATTTATTGGATTTGTATCAAGGCGAACAACTAAAGAAGCTATCAATAAACCGAGAAACAGGGCGCCGGCATCCCCCATATAGATTCTTGCGGGTGGTTTATTCCAAAGAAGGAATCCAGAAGTTGCGCCAGCCAATACTCCAGCCAGTGCAGCAATTAGATATTGCTCTCCTTGCAGGGCAAGGATTAGGAGTGCGATTGAGGTTATGGCAACAGTTCCTGAAGCTCCTCCATCTAAATTGTCAAAGAAGTTTATAGAGTTGGTAATTCCCACAATCCAAATAATTGTAACCAGGGCATCAACCAATACTGACCCCGTTGGACTTCCAACCGTGTCTGTGCTTATCAGTAAAATTGCAGTAATCACTCCAGCGACAGATTGAGCAACAAAGCGAGGCCATGGGCTTAGATTTCTAATGTCATCAACTAAGCCAATTTGGCCCAATGCAATCGCTGGAAGAAGTAGGCTTAAGGCAAGCAGTATGTTTGCTTGAGACGTTGAGAACCCAATTAGAGAAAATAATGTGACAGCCAAAACCCCAAGAATGATCGCTACTCCGCCAAGATAGGGAATTGGAGTTCTATGAGTCTTATGGCTTTGATCAGGGTGATCCACAACATTTAGTCGTATCGCAAGAATGCGCATTAGTGGCGTCAGCAAACCAACAGCCAACATTGATGCTGAAAAAAGCGCAAGGTACTGCGTTAAAGAAATTTGCATCTAGAGTTTTCTATCTAATTGATTAACTCGGACCAGACTTACGACGAAACATTTTCTGAGTGCTGCCCGAAGATTGACCACCTTTAACCTTGGAGTCTCCTGATTTAGAGCCACTATTTGGGGCATTGCCACGCTTTTTTTTCTCTAGCGCTTCAAGAAATTTTGCTCTATCCATATCTTGCCCATCACTACTCATTACTGCCCCCTGAGGTTTGATTCGCTTTAAGAAGGCCCAAGACTTCAGATTGGCGATATCTTCGATGGCCGCCTAGAGTTCTTATTGCAGTTAACTTTCCAGCCTTAGCCCACCTTGTTACTGTTTTAGGATCAACCCTAAAAAGCGCTGCAACTTCCGCTGGAGTTAAGAGAACTTCTTGGTTAGGCAAGCTATTTTGCATTTGTGAATACCCAACTCTTAAAAAATAAAGAGATGTCACGGCTGTCCGATTCGCGCATTATGGGCTGAAGTATCCTTTCTGTGAGAAGGAAATTCAAGTAAGAATTAATTATTGAGCCTGTTCAAAAGCGGCTATCTGACGCCAGCGCGAAATCACCTTGCCATAACCCTCACCGGCCAAGACTCCATCTCCCTGTGATAGACCAGCTATTGATTGGAGCACATCTTCGATGGAAGTATCTTGATAAATTCCATCTCCACCAGAGGATTTGATTAGATTATCAAGATATCCAGCCAACCCGCCGTAATCCAGCTCCAATAAAGAGTTTCCATCAAAGACATTGAGCCAGGCATGTAGTTGAGAGATTTCCTCCACTACAGATCCTTCTCCAAATGCCCTCTTAACTATTGCATGAGTTTCAAGGCACCTCTTTTTCGCAGTCGAAATCTGAGTTCTAAAGAGAGTAAAAGCGTCTGAGTTCTCATATCCAACCATTCGCTCCTTTGGCTCAAAAAGAGCAAACCAGCGAGGTGGAATCATCCATTTCTCAGTGATGATGTGGGGAACCTTCTCAAAGGCATCAGGGCCACCTTCACTCATGGAACTCTCAATCTCTCTAGGAATGAAGAAGTTGTAAATACTAGAGGGGACCGAGGATCGAAATTCTTCCATTGACGAAAGCTTTCGAAGTTTGCTCGACCAAGGACAGACAAATCGCTTTTCGTTCAAATCAATAATGTGGGCACCCTCGCTTAAACTTTTCACTCTATTGAAAAACACTAAACTTTTAATTGATTGCTCTGACTCGAGAGATTTTGTGGGTGAGTTGCTAGGAATAGAGGCAAATTGCTCCCGCAATTCAAAATCAAAACTCTCAATAGGTTCATAGACCCTAAGGGATGCTACATAGGGAGTTAGTAACATGGCTTACTTACGTGGGATGTAATTTCCTTCTGCAAAGGGATCAAAATCATCACCTTCGTCGCCTTCTTGAACTTCACCATGAAGCTCCTTGGCTAGACGTTCAATATCAATATCCTGC
>Ga0315902_10006526_pt1 | contig 16138 bp, 12 predicted proteins | sample LakEriMetagenome_9_FD_203523 | JGI IMG/M metagenome (GOLD analysis project Ga0315902, IMG submission 203523) | Freshwater fungal communities from buoy surface, Lake Erie, Ohio, United States - Buoy 12 MA117 | ecosystem: Environmental > Aquatic > Freshwater > Lake > Lake biofilm | place: USA...
CAGTTTAGACATGAGTTTTATTGTGCTCTTTTTCGGAACACAATTATTGATGAACTTGTTGCGCGGCCTGTAATTACGCTTTAACCAGTACGACCTCAACACCAATCTCAGTATCTTTGATTTCCAATCCAGCATCGCGAGTCATAGACAGTGCTAGAACTTCATCGCCAATGTGCCCAAGATCAGATTCGATTGCCGCCGCGATCTCGTCAGTTGCATTCCAGGTAACGTTGATGCGATCTGAGATATCCAAACCATCGCTCTTGCGACGCTCTTGAATAAATCTGATTACTTCACGCACATTTCCAGCCGCAATCAACGCTGGTGTTAGCTCAAGATCCAGCGCAACGCTTTCACCATCATGAGAAGAAACGCTCCAACCGCTCTTTGGAACTTCGGTGACGACTAGGTCATCTAGTGCGATCTCCCAAGTACCAACAGTTGTTGTTCCAGTTGAACGTAGAGTCTTTACCAGCACGGTTGCATCTGTTGCTGCAATTGCTTTAGCGATTTCCTGAACCGCACCACCAAATTTTGCGCCCAGTGATTTGAAGTTCGCCTTTACGCTGATATCGACCAGGTCGCCATCAGCGGTTGCGATGTCCTGCAAAGTTTGAACATTGAGTTCATCAGCAATTTGTTCGCGCATAGCTTCAGGCAAAGTTGCCCAACCGCTAGCTGCAATCAAGGCACGACCTAAAGGCTGGCGAATTTTGATGCCAGATTCGGCGCGGGTTGCACGACCTAATTCAACAATGCGTCGAGTCAATGCAACTTGCGCCGCTAACTCTGAATCAATGGCACCTGCATTGACCACAGGCCAATTTGAAAGGTGAACTGATGCAGGCTGCTTTGAATCTGCAGGGATAACCAACTCTTGCCATACCTGTTCAGTAATAAATGGAACTAGGGGAGCCAGTAGTTGTGTCAGTGTTACTAAGCATTCGTGCAAAGTTCCGAGCGCTGCTACATCGCCATCCCAGAAACGTCGACGAGAACGTCGTACGTACCAGTTCGATAAATCATCGATAAATCGTGCAAGTGCGCGACCTGCAATTTGCGAATCAAAATCTTCAAGGGCCGCGTCAACTTCTTTCACCAAAAGATTTAATTCAGAGATGATCCAACGATCCATAAGTGGACGTTCGGATAACACCGGAGTTTGAGAAAGCTCAAAGTTTGAGGCATTTGCATACAGGGCGTGAAAAGAAACGGTGTTCCAGTAGGTCAATAAAGTCTTGCGAACAACCTCATTGATGCTGTCATGGCCCACGCGACGAGCTGCCCATGGTGAACCTGCTGCCAACATGTACCAGCGAACCGCGTCCGCGCCATGTTGATCCATCAGCGCCATTGGTTCCAGAACATTTCCAAGGTGTTTACTCATCTTGCGTCCATCTTTATCCAAGATATGGCCAAGACATAGAACGGTCTTATACGAGGATTTATCAAAGACCAGGGTGCCAATTGTCATCAAGGTATAGAACCACCCGCGAGTTTGATCGATCGCTTCACAAATGAAGTCGGCAGGGTAGGAAGCCTTGAATTTTTCTACCGAACCTTCTTTGTGCGGATATCCCCACTGCGCAAAAGGCATTGCGCCAGAGTCATACCAGCAGTCAATAACTTCGGGTACGCGTGTCATTGTTTGTGAACATTCAGCACAAGCAAAGGTGATGTCATCTACAAATGGTCGGTGTGGATCTAAATTTGAAAGCTCTTGTCCAGCTAAAGCTCCAAGTTCCTTTAATGAGTCAACGCAGATTTCATGCTTGTTTTCGCAACGCCAGATCGGAAGGGGAGTACCCCAGTAACGATTTCGAGAAAGCGCCCAGTCAATATTGTTGTTCAGCCAATCGCCATAGCGACCTTCTTTAATTGTCTCTGGGTGCCAATCAGTTGCGGCGTTTTCACGAAGCAACGCATCCTTAATAGATGTGGTGCGGATGTACCACGATGGTTGTGCGTAATACATCAACGCTGTATGACAACGCCAGCAATGTGGGTATGTGTGCTCGTACTGCTGATGCTTGTATAGAGCACCACTTGCTTTGAGTTCTTTTACTAAAGCTTTGTCAGCATCTTTGAAGAAAACTCCACCAACAACGGGTACATCAGCCAAGAAGTGGCCATCTGGTGCAATGGGATTTACAACTGGCAGACCGTAGCTACGGCAGACTGCTAAGTCATCAGCACCAAAAGCAGGGGATTGGTGAACCAATCCAGTTCCATCTTCGGTGGTTACATATGTTGCAAGAACAACGAAGTGAGCATCAGGAATTTCAATGTAATCAAATGGTCGCTTATAGGTGATGCGCTCTAACTCTTTGCCGAGCATGGTCTTAAGGATCTTCTTCTCACCCTTAACAGCTTCCATCAAATTCTTGGCAACGACAAGAACTTCGGTCTTTTCTTCTTCGGTAACTTCGATCGCCACGTACTCGACCTCTGGATGTACCGCGATCGCGGTGTTGGAAACCAAAGTCCACGGAGTTGTTGTCCACACCAATAGAGATGCATTTAATGCGGCAAGTTCTCCGGATGTAATCGGAAAGCGAACAAAGACTGATGGATCAGTAACGGTTTCATACCCTTGAGCTAACTCGTGATCTGATAAACCGGTTCCGCATCGAGGGCAATACGGTGCGACACGATGATCTTGCACAAGTAAACCCTTTTTCCAGATCTCTTTGAGTGACCACCAGACTGATTCAACATATTCAGGTGACATAGTCCAATACGCTTCATCAAAATCAACCCAGAAGCCCATGCGATCTGTCATGTCGGTGAATGCGCTGACGTGACGCTGAACAGATTCGCGGCACTTGTCATTAAACGGTGCAATTCCAAATTTTTCGATGTCACCTTTTCCGGTGAATCCAAGTTCTTTTTCTACAGCGATTTCAACGGGCAAACCATGGCAATCCCAACCAGCTTTACGAGTTACTTGCTTGCCTTTCATGGTGTGAAAACGTGGAAACAAATCCTTAAATACGCGGGCTTCAATGTGGTGAGTTCCGGGCATTCCGTTGGCAGTTGGGGGACCTTCATAAAAAGTCCAGGCAGGTGCACCTTCACGTGCAGCAACAGTTTTTTCAAAGATCAAATTTTCGCGCCAGAACTTTAAGATTGAATGTTCGACGGCAGGCAGGTCAACAGCTGCTGGGATTGCGCGAAATGACATAAAAAAATCCTCCAGAAAACAATCTCTGGAGGGACGATCGCTGTGTTCACAGCTTTCGCGGTACCACCCGCCTTGCACACCATGGTGTGCCACTTGTAATCCCGTGTGCCGGTTCTACATGGACCTAGGCCCATTTCTTCCTGCCAGCTCGTGAGGTGATAGCCCCGTCAACGCCCTGTACGCGAGGTTCTTAGTGTAGATGATTGAATGCTTAAAAATTGACCGTGGCGAACTTGGTAAGGGTGGGCGTGAAGGCATAAGGTTCGCGACATGCCTAAGAAGCCAGTCAAGAAAGCCGCAAAAAAGTCGGCGGTCAAGAAGGCTATTAAAAAGGTGATCAAGAAGGCGAAACCTGTAAAGAAGGTTGCCAAGAAGGTTGCTAAAAAAGCGCCCGCCAAGAAAGCTCCTGTTAAAAAGGCTGTGGCAAAGAAAGCTGCCAAGAAGGCAGCACCTGCCAAAAAAGCTGCGGTCAAGAGCATTCCCGTAAAGAAAGCTCCAGGAAAGCCATTTCCATCAAAGACCACTTTGACGGTCGATGAAAAATCACAAACAGTTTCGGTTTCAACAATTACCGCGCCAGTTGTAGCGCCAGTTGTTGAAGAACGTCGTCTAGTAATGCCGCCTCCACCTCGTCCAATTAAAAGTGGCAAGAAGATCGCTCCGCTTAAGCCAATCAAGGTTGCACCTACTCCTGTAGTTGTTAGCGAAAATGAATCTCCGTGGACTGCAGCTGAAATCAAAGCCATTAAGTCCGAAATTTCAAAAGAGTTAGATCGCCTGCGTAAAGAACTTGCAGTTGTTGAGCAAGAAATGGATGCATTGATTCAGGAATCTGGTGAAGGTGCCGGTGATGATCAGGCTGATGCCGGAACCAAGACTTTTGAACGCGAACATGAAATGTCACTTGTCATCAACGCCCGCGACATGGTTTTGCAGACCGAGCGCGCACTTGAGCGAATTGAAAACAAAACATATGGAAATTGCGAAGAGTGCGGTTCACCAATAGGTAAAGCACGTTTGCAAGTATTTCCTCGCGCAACTCTCTGCATGCTGTGCAAGCAGAAGGAAGAACGGCGCTAACGGTGCGCATGTGGCGCACACTCTTTAGTGTTGCCTGGGCGGTTTGGATCATTGATTTAGCCACCAAGATCTGGGCGGTTAACAATCTTTCCTATAAATCTAATGTCAAAGTAATAGGTGAATTCTTCCAACTTACCTTTGTACGAAATCCGGGAGCAGCTTTTTCCTTTGCTGCCGGTGCAACGGTTTTTCTCTCGATCTTTAGTTTGGTCGTAATGATTGCAGTTTTGTACTACGCGCCAAGAATTACTTCACGTGGGTGGGCTGTGGTTTTGGGATTAGTTTTGGGTGGAATCTTGGGAAATATGGTCGATCGCATCTTCCGTGAGCCCGGTGTCTTAAGGGGACATGTCATCGATTGGTTGCAATTGCCAAATTGGCCGGTATTTAACATCGCTGACACCGCAATCGTTACTGCAGCCCTTCTATCTATGGTTTTAACCGCTAGAAATATCCCACCAATAACAAAGGTAGGCTCATAGCCATGAGTAACCGCGAATTGCGCACCTTGTCGGTGCCAGAAGGAGTCGCGGGAGAGCGCATTGATAGCGCCCTCACACGCGTGTTGGGTTTATCCCGAACCGCAGTTGTAAAGCTTTTAGAAGATGGAGACATCACAACTGGCGGTAAGGCAATGCCGAAATCTGATCGCGTCACCGCGGGTCAAGTTATTGAAGTATTGATGCCTGCACCGATTAATACAGATCCAATCCCATTAACACCATTAGAGGGATTAACAGTTGTCTACGACGACCAAGATATTGTCGTCATTGATAAACCAATTGGTTGCGCTGCTCATCCAAGTCCAGGATGGACTGGACCAACAGTTGTCGGAGCTTTGATGGCCGCTGGATACTCGGTTTCTACTTCTGGTCCGGCAGAGCGCCAAGGAATAGTTCATAGGTTAGATGTCGGAACAAGTGGCTTGATGATCGTTGCAAAGAGTGACACCGCTTTTCATGTTCTTAAGGATGCTTTTAGAAATCGCACCGTTGAAAAGATTTATCACGCAATGGTGCAGGGTCATCTGGATCCAACAACTGGAACCATTGATGCACCTATCGATCGACATCCAAAAGAGGATCATCGCTTTGCAGTAGTTGCTACTGGAAAAGAATCAATTACACATTACGAAGTAATCGAATTTTATCGGGGCGTTTCAATGGTGAAAGTAGAACTCGAAACCGGACGCACGCACCAAATTCGCGTTCATTTTTCCGCGCTGCACCACCCACTTGTTGGTGACACCACCTACGGCGCCGATCCGGTTCTGGCTAAGAGTTTGCAGATGGCTAGACCATGGCTTCATGCTGCGCAACTACGCTTTGCCCACCCTGTGACAGGCCAAGCTCTGGACTTCCAAGCCCCTTACCCAGCCGATCTCACACGCTCGCTGGCGTTGCTTTCCGACGCTGTTCTGCCATAACCACTAATCTCGCCAATCATGCCTGACCAGAAAATAAACGGAGCCGATAATTTCGTACACCTTCACGTCCATACCGAGTATTCAATGCTCGATGGGGCTGCTCGTGTTGGCGATTTAATATCTGAGGTCAAGGCCCAGGGCATGCCTGCAATTGCAATGACAGATCATGGAAACGTTTTTGGTGCCTTCGAATTTTATAAAGCGGCAAAAAAAGCAGATGTAAAGCCAATCATTGGTATCGAAGCCTATGTCGCACCCGAATCTAGATTTGATAAGAAACGTGTGCAGTGGGCAGCCGGTGGAGAAGATGATGTTTCAGGTGGCGGCGCATATACGCACATGACAATTTTGGCTGAAAGCAATGAAGGTCTTGGAAATCTCTTTAGATTGTCTTCACTGGCATCCCTTGAAGGCTATTACTACAAGCCGCGTATGGATCGTGAATTACTTGCTAAGCATTCAAAGGGTTTGATCGCAACGACCGGATGCCCAGGTGGTGAAATTCAAACTCGATTGCGTATGGGTGCTTATAAAGAGGCGATCAAGGCAGCAAGTGCTTACCGTGATATTTTTGGAAAAGAAAACTTCTTTCTAGAAGTTATGGATCATGGAATCGAAATTGAAGCTCGGGTAAAAGCTGATTTGTTGAAGCTAGGTAAAGAACTTGGTTTGCCACTTCTTGCAACTAATGATCTGCACTACACACGACAAGAAGATGCTGGCGCACACGAAGCGCTTCTTTGTGTTCAATCTGGTTCAACTTTGGCAGATCCAAAAAGATTTAAATTTGATAATGACTCTTTCTATGTCAAGACCGCAGCGCAGATGCGCGAGCTCTTTAAGGATATTCCTGAAAGCTGCGATAACACCTTGTTGATTGCCGAACGTTGCAACATCACTTTGCGCGAAGGTGAAAATCTGCTTCCTCAGTTTGAAGTTCCAGCAGGTGAAACTGAAGATTCTTGGTTAAAGAAAGAGGCTGAACGTGGCCTCAAGGAACGACTTGGTTCACGCATCACTCCGGCACACGAGGATCGCTTGAAATACGAACTTGGTGTTATGGAAAAAATGGGTTTCCCGGGTTACTTCCTGGTTGTTGCTGACCTTGTGGGACATGCAAAGAAGGTTGGTATTCGCGTTGGTCCTGGTCGTGGATCTGCAGCTGGCTCTTTGGTTGCGTACTCGCTAGGAATTACCGGTTTAGATCCGCTAGAACATGGTCTTTTGTTTGAGCGTTTTCTTAATCCAGAACGTATTTCGATGCCTGATATTGACTTGGACTTTGATGAACGTCGACGCAGCGAAATGATTCGATATGCAACCAATAAGTATGGTGAAGACCGTGTCGCACAGATCATTACGTACGGAACTATTAAGTCAAAGCAAGCGATTAAGGATTCGACTCGAGTTCTCGGTTACCCATATGTGATTGGTGAAAAGCTCACCAAAGCGCTTCCCCCATCGGTCATGGGTAAAGATATTTCCCTCGGCGGAGTCTTTGATCCAAAAGATGATCGTTACGGCGAAGCGGGTGAATTCCGTGCTTTATATAACGCAGACCCAGATTCAAAGCGCGTAGTTGATACCGCCCGTGGTCTTGAAGGACTGAAGCGTCAATGGGGTGTGCATGCTGCTGGAGTGATTCTTTCGCGCGAACCTTTACTTGATGTAATTCCGATTCATCGCCGCGAAGCAGATGGTGCGATCATCACGCAATTTGATATGGGTGCGTGTGAAGCAACTGGTTTGCTCAAGATGGACTTTTTGGGATTACGAAATCTTTCTGTACTTGATGACTGCTTGCTTAACATCAAAGCAAATCAAGGAAAAGATGTCGTGCTTGAAGACCTAACGCTGGATGATCCAAAGACTTATGAACTCTTAAGCCGCGGTGACACTTTGGGTGTGTTCCAGCTCGACGGTGGACCAATGCGAGCATTGCTCAAGAGCATGTCACCAGATTCATTTGAGGATATTTCAGCGGTTATTGCTTTGTATCGACCAGGTCCGATGGGCGAGAACGCGCACAACAACTATGCCGATCGTAAAAATGGTCGAAAGCCCGTAGAACCAATTCACCCAGAGCTATCTGTTCCGCTACAAGAAATTTTGGGCGATACCTATGGATTAATTGTTTATCAAGAGCAGGTAATGGCGATCGCTCAAAAAGTAGCCGGATTTACTTTGGGACGCGCGGATCTTTTGCGTAAGGCGATGGGTAAGAAGAACAAGGAAATTCTAGATAAAGAGTATGTTCCCTTTGAAGCAGGCATGAAGGAAAACGGTTTCTCAACCGCAGCGATCAAGCGTTTATGGGAAGTTCTGATTCCATTCTCTGACTATGCATTTAACCGCGCACACTCTGCTGGATATGGTGTTGTTTCCTATTGGACCGCTTACCTCAAGGCGAATTACCCAACAGAATACATGGCGGCATTGCTGACTTCTGTTCGCGATGACAAAGATAAATCTGCGCTCTACCTTTCTGAATGTCGCCGAATGGGCATCAAAGTTTTGCCACCAGATGTCAACGAATCTGATGCTGAATACACCCCACGCGGAGTCGATATCCGTTTTGGGTTAGCCGCGATTCGAAATGTCGGAGAAGGCGTGGTCGCCTCAATCAAGAACGCACGTGATGCGAAGGGTCGTTACACATCCTTTGGGGATTTCCTAGCAAAAGTTGATGCTCAAGTGTGCAACAAAAAGACAATTGAATCTTTAATCAAAGCTGGAGCTTTTGGTTCACTTGGTTCCACACGTAAGGGACTCATTGCAGTTCACCTTGAAGCGATTGATTCAGTGATTGAATCAAAACGTGCCGAAGCCATTGGTCAATTTGATCTCTTCGGGGGAGAAGCGGTCACCGCTGTATCTGGATTAGATATTGAAGTACCAACTGGCGAGTGGGATAAAGCGATGCTCTTGTCCTACGAACGCGAGATGTTAGGTCTTTACGTTTCAGATCACCCATTACTTGGTGTTGAACATGTGTTGCGTGCCAATACAGATATGTCCATTAGCGAACTTGCAGATGATGGCGCACATCACGAATCTATTGTGACTATTGGTGGTTTGATTACAAGCGTTACCCGAAAGGTTTCGCGACAAGGTGCATCGTGGGCGGTTGTAACCGTTGAAGATCTAGAAGGCGCTCTAGAAGTTTTATTCTTCGCAAATACTTACAACCAATATTCAATGTCTCTAACAGAAGATCGAATCGTCACAATCAGAGGTCGAGTTGATCGTCGAGAAGATGCGCTGCGCTTTACTGCGCTAGAAATGTCTATGCCAGATATCAGTGCTGGCCCAACTGGACCGCTGATTATTTCTCTGCCGATTCAGCAGTGCACACCACCAGTTGTAGATCGCATTAAAGAGATTCTGCGATCACATCCTGGAAAGCGTGAAGTTCACCTACAGCTTGTCGATAATGGAATTAGCACTGTGATGAAGGTTGATGCATTGATCACATCATCACCTAGCCTGAGCGCTGATTTGAAATCAATTTTGGGCCCGAACTGCCTGGTTTAAATCAATAGGCATCTCACACCGCCTTGCCGTTACAATTGCCTAATGATTCGTACCGTTGACCTGCGCGGACGATCCCTGTCTAAAGCCCAATACAACTCGGAATTACCCCGAGCTACGCTCAATGTTGCCGAAGCAATGCTGCTTATCGAGCCTATTCTGGAAAGAGTAAAGAATGGAACAGAAGCAGATTTAATCGCGCTAGCCCAAGAGTTTGATGGTGTGACACCACCCAGTATTCGAGTCCCACAAAGCGCACTAGATGCGGCCTTGTCTCAATTAGATCCTGCGATTAGAAGTGCATTAGAACTATCTATCTCGCGAATCACTAAAGTTCACAACGATCAGTTACGTACTGAAAAGACGACAACTGTTGTAGATGGCGGAACTGTTACTGAAAAATGGATTCCAGTAGATCGTGTAGGTCTCTATGTGCCTGGCGGTCGTGCTGTTTATCCAAGTAGCGTGATGATGAATGTTATTCCTGCACAAATTGCTAAGGTGCAATCAATCGCAGTTGCATCACCACCACAAAAAGATTTTGGCGGTTTGCCACACCCAACAATTCTTGCAACATGTGCGTTGCTCGGAATCACCGAGGTCTACGCCGTTGGGGGAGCGCAGGCAATTGCACTCTTTGCTTACGGAATGGAAGGCGTCTGCGAAAAGGCTGACCTTGTTACGGGTCCCGGAAACATTTACGTTGCTGCAGCTAAACGCGCACTGCGCGGAATTATCGGAATTGATTCAGAAGCGGGTCCTACAGAGATTGCTGTTTTAGCTGATTCATCTGCAATTGCCGCTGATGTTGCCGCAGACTTAATCAGCCAAGCAGAACATGATGTTATTGCTGCGGCAGTATTGGTGACAGATTCTCTCGAGCTTGCTGCGGCTGTTGAGGCCGAACTCAAAGTTCGTGTTGCAGCAACCAAGCATGCTGATCGAATCAAGAGCGCACTTTCTGGTGTTCAATCAGCCATTGCTTTAGTAGATGACATGCAACAAGGTTTGGATGTCGTTAATGCTTATGCTGCTGAGCACTTAGAGATTCAAACGCGTAACTCACGTAGCGATGCTGACAAGATTCGCAATGCTGGCGCAGTATTTATCGGACGCTTTTCACCGGTTTCTTTGGGTGATTACTCTGCGGGCTCCAATCACGTATTACCTACTGGTGGTTGCGCATGTCACTCAAGTGGGCTTTCTGTGCAGACATTTCTTCGGGGATTGCACTTTATTGAATACGAACAAAAGGCATTTACTGACATTGTTGACACCGTTGTCACACTTGCAAACTCTGAAGATTTGCCAGCTCACGGTGAGGCAATGACTGCGCGTTTGGAGAATCTGTAATGAGTTGGCCTAATTGGTTGCCTTTGCGCGAAACTCTACGTCCGATGTCACCCTATGGTGCGCCTCAGGTTCCGGCAGTAGCTGCGCTCAACACAAATGAGAATCCTTATTCACCGTCACCTGCCCTACAAAAAGCAATTACTGATGCCGTAGCAAAGGTAGCCGTTGACTTAAATCGTTACCCGGATCGCGATGCAACTATTGTGCGCACCAAACTTGCCACTTATATCAATGAAGGCAACGGAACTAGTTTTACTTTGGATAACATCTGGGCGGCCAATGGCTCCAATGAAATTATCCAATCTATCTTTTTAGCTTTTGCACAAGGTGTGGTTTTAGGATTTACGCCATCGTATTCGATGCACCCGTTAATCGCAAAAACAACAGGCGCACAGTGGATTGATGGAAAGCGCAACGCTGACTTTTCACTGAATGCCTCTGATGCGGTTTCTGAAATTCTCAAAAACAAACCGAGTCTGACATTTATCACAACACCTAATAACCCAACTGGCGGAGCGGTGACACTTGCCGAAATTCAAAAGCTTGCAGATGCAGCCAAAGAAGTAGGTGGCTTACTTGTTGTTGACGAGGCTTATGCAGAGTTTTCACAAGAAGTATCTGCAGTTACTTTGGTTGCAAATAACCCACACGTGATTGTCATTCGTACCATGAGCAAGGCTTTTGCTTTTGCCGGTGCGCGACTTGGATATTTAGTTAGTGATGTTGCGGTCAAAGATGCAATGATGATTGTGCGATTGCCGTATCACCTCAGCGCGCTGACACAAGCTGCAGCACAGGTTGCAATCGATCACCGCGCTGAATTGTTAGGTGGAGTATCCACTTTGATTAAAGCCAGAGGCGAAGTTGTACAGGCGCTGCACGATATGGGTCTGACAACCATCACCAGTAGCGCGAACTTTGTTCTCTTCACAGGTTTCAAACACGATGCGCCACAACTGTGGGCAGCATTGCTAGAAAAGGGTGTTCTGATTAGAGATGTGGGATTATCAGGGTACTTAAGAGTCACTATCGGCAATGAAGCCGAGAACAAATTGTTTGTTTCAGCCCTCAAAGAGCTCATTTAAAGGAGAGACCATGAGAACAGCACGCGTCGAAAGAAAGACCAAAGAATCACACGTTCTGGTTGAAATCAATCTAGATGGCCAAGGTGTTATCAATGTTGACACTGGCGTTCCATTCTTTGATCACATGATGTCTCAATTGGGTAAGCACTCAGGTTTTGATTTAACTGTTAAGACAACTGGTGATGTTGATGTTGATTCACACCACACAGTTGAAGATACATCTCTTGCCTTTGGACAAGCGTTGCGTGAAGCGTTGGGTGATAAGGCAGGTATCCGTCGCTTTGGTGACTCAATGGTTCCTTTGGATGAAGTTCTTGTTCAAGCGGCGGTAGATCTTTCAGGTCGTCCATACCTTGTACACCGTCAACCAGAAATCGTCGAACTTATTGGCACCTTTGATACAACCCTTGGAAAGCACATTTGGGAATCTATTGTTGCTGAAGCACGTATCGCACTGCACATCCGTGTTCTGGAAGGTCGCAATGCCCACCATGTTTTTGAAGCGCAGTTCAAGGCTGTAGCTCGCGCACTTCGTGATGCAGTCTCACTCGATGGCAGAGTTGCCGGAATCCCGTCGACAAAAGGTTCTCTTTGATAGCAATTCTTGATTACGGTTCTGGAAATCTTCGATCTGCAGAACGTGCATTTGCGACATCAGGTAAAGATGTAGTTGTTACCTCTGATCGCGCCGTTGCGCTAGAAGCCGAAGGTTTAGTTGTTCCAGGTGTTGGTGCCTTTGCAGCATGCATGAATGGATTAAACGCGGTTGATGGCGCAGCGATTGTTCGAGAGCGCTTAGCTAAAGAACGCCCAACCCTGGGGATCTGCATCGGAATGCAAATCCTTTTTAGTCAAGGTACAGAACATTCAGAAAGCGCAGCCCACGCTGGAGTTGGAATATGGGATGGAGTTATTTCGAAATTAGATGCACCAATATTGCCGCACATGGGTTGGAATACTGTCGAAACTAATCCTGATTCAATTTTATTCAAAGGTATTGAAGCCGAGTCTTTTTACTTTGTTCATTCTTATGCCGCGAAATACGCAGTCGGAAAGATGCAGGCATGGAGCACACACGGTGAGAAGTTTTTGGCTGCCGTTGAAGATGGCTACGTCAGCGCAACGCAATTTCACCCAGAAAAATCTGGTTCAGCAGGCCTTGCATTGATTAAGAATTGGGTGGGGTCGCTATGAGTTACTTAGAACTACTTCCAGCAGTTGATGTTAAAGATGGACGCGCAGTTCGTTTAGTACAAGGCGAACTAGCGAAAGAAAGTATCTACGGCGCACCACTTGATGTAGCACTTGAATTTCAAGCAGCAGGTGCCGAATGGTTACACCTGGTAGATCTAGATGCAGCCTTTGGCCGTGGGGAAAATTCGGCGCTCTTGGCTGAAGTTGTTGGAAAGTTAGATATCAAAGTCGAACTATCGGGTGGAATTCGTGATGACGAATCATTACGTCGCGCCCTTGCAACAGGTTGTCGCCGAGTCAATCTTGGAACCGCAGCTCTTGAAGATCCCGAATGGACCGCACGGGTAATCGCAGAACATGGCGATCGCATTGCAGTTGGTCTAGATGTGCGGGGACATACTTTGGCTGCGCGAGGTTGGACACAAGAGGGTGGAGATTTATTTGAAACTCTAGAACGTTTAGATCGCGATGGGTGTGCCAGATATGTTGTAACAGATGTGGCAAAGGATGGAACCTTAGCCGGACCTAACTTAGAACTTTTGAAATCAGTATGTGCAGCAACCACAAAGCCTGTCATTGCAAGTGGTGGAATTTCTTCACTTGATGACATCGCAGCTTTGACCGCACTAGTTGGCACCGGAGTAGAAGGTGCGATTGTTGGTAAAGCTTTGTACGCCGGAAAATTCACATTGCAAGAAGCACTAAAGGTCAGCGGTAGATGACGCTTTCAGTTCGAATTATTCCGTGCCTTGATGTAACCGATGGGCGAGTGGTTAAGGGTGTTAATTTCACAGATTTAGTCGATGCAGGCGATCCAGTTGAAATGGCATCTCTTTACAACACAGAAGGTGCTGACGAGTTAACATTTTTGGATATTTCGGCAAGTGTTGCAGGACGAGAAACAACACTTGATGTTGTGCGACGTACTGCAGAGCAGGTATTTATCCCGCTAACCGTGGGTGGCGGAATTCGAAGTGTTGAAGATGTGGATCGCTTACTGCGTGCAGGTGCTGACAAAGTTTCGATCAACACATCTGCACTTGCACGCCCACAATTAATCGCAGAGATTGCAGATCGCTTTGGTTCACAGGTGCTAGTTCTTTCAGTTGACGCACGACGAGCCCGCACTGAATCTGGTTTTGAAGTTACAACGCATGGCGGTCGACAAAGCGCAGGTGTTGACGCGCTTGCGTGGGTAGAACAAGCATGCGCACTTGGTGTGGGTGAGATCTTGCTGAATTCGATGGATGCAGATGGAACTCGCGCGGGTTATGACATCGGAATGATTACTGCAGTTCGCGCAATATCCAAGGTTCCATTGATTGCAAGTGGTGGAGCTGGCTCACTCGAAGATTTCTCTGCCGCCCTTGATGCCGGAGCAGATGCGCTACTTGCGGCAAGTGTCTTTCACTTTGGAGTTCACCGAATCGGGGATGTAAAGCGATATCTGGGTAAGCACAATTATCCGGTGCGCGCCGTTGCCTCGCGATAAGGCAGAATAAGCCCATGACAACTCTGGATCCGCAGGTAGCTGCACTTTTGAAGGATTCAGATGCCTTAATTCCAGCGATTGTCCAAGATTCAACCAGCAAAGAGATTTTGATGCTGGCATACATGAATTCACAGTCTCTTGAACTAACCCTGACAACAGGTAAAGCAACCTACTGGTCACGCAGCAGAAATGAACTGTGGGTTAAGGGTGCAACTTCTGGTCACTATCAAGATGTGCAATCTATTGCGTTGGATTGCGACGGCGATGCTTTGGTCTTACAGGTTATTCAGACTGGAGCGGCTTGCCATACCGGACAACGCACATGTTTTCATACCCCGCTAGAGCTGCGATCGTAAAATGAATCTCGAAGAGTTTCGCGCTTATGCAAAAGTTTCAAATGTCATTCCGGTTTCGCGAAAGCTTCTAGCAGATTCAGAAACACCACTGGGCGTTTACAAGAAGTTGGCAAAAAGTGCGGCCAACACATTTCTTTTGGAATCTGCAGAACATGGTGGAGCGTGGTCTCGGTACTCATTCATTGGCGTTCGAAGCGAAGCAACGCTGAGCGAAAAAGATGGTTTGGCATATTGGCAGGGGACCGCACCAGCAGGTGCGCCAACGGGTATAGATCCCTTAGAAGCGTTACGACTTTCTGCTGCTCATTTGAAATCACCAAAGATTGCAGGGTTACCTCCACTAACTGGTGGCTTGGTGGGATTCATGGGTTATGACGTTGTTCGCCGATTAGAGAAACTTCCTTCACTTTCGCACAAGGATATTCCGCTTCCCGAACTTTCTTTCATGCTGACAAGTGATTTGGCAGTAATGGATCACAGCGAGGGAACAATTACTTTAATTGCCAACGCAATTAACTGGGATGGCAGCGATGATCGTATCGATGAAGCGTATGCATCATGTATGGACCGACTAGATCGTATGCAAGCAGATTTAGCAATCTCGATTCCGGGAGATGCAGCTTCAATTCCTGACTTCTCGCTACCTGAATACACAGGCAACATCTCTGCAGAAGATTTCAAGAAGAACATCGCACATGTCAAAGAGGAAATCCTGGCTGGTGAAGCTTTTCAAGTAGTTTTATCTCAACGTTTTGCTATGCCATGTTCGGCTGATGCGATTGATGTTTACCGCATGCTTCGACTGAATAATCCATCTCCGTATATGTATTTATTCCGCTTTACAGATGGAATAGAAATAGTTGGATCCAGCCCAGAAGCGCTAGTAAAAGTTAATCAAGAGGATGTAATGATCCATCCAATTGCCGGTACCCGTAAGCGATCAGCAAATCCCGAAGAAGATCATCGCTTGGCTGAAGAGTTACTTGCTGACCCTAAAGAACGTGCTGAGCACCTGATGCTCGTAGATCTTGGCAGAAATGATTTAGGGCGCGTATGCGCACCAGGTAGCGTTGAAGTTGTTGATTTCATGCACATCGAGCGTTACTCACATGTCATGCATATTGTTTCTACAGTTATCGGAAAACTGTCTAAGAAATCTTCACCCGTTGATGCACTCTTTTCAGTGTTTCCAGCCGGAACTTTGTCAGGTGCTCCTAAGCCACGTGCCATGGAGATCATTGAAGAATTAGAAACTACTAGACGCGGTGTTTACGGTGGAATTGTTGGTTACATCGATTTCACCGGCAATCTAGATACCTGCATCGCAATCCGAACCGCCTTGTTGTACAAAGGAACCGCCTATGTACAAGCAGGTGCGGGAGTCGTGGCTGACTCTGATCCAGAGTCTGAAAATCAAGAGTGCCGCAATAAAGCTGC
>Ga0315902_10006527_pt1 | contig 16136 bp, 9 predicted proteins | sample LakEriMetagenome_9_FD_203523 | JGI IMG/M metagenome (GOLD analysis project Ga0315902, IMG submission 203523) | Freshwater fungal communities from buoy surface, Lake Erie, Ohio, United States - Buoy 12 MA117 | ecosystem: Environmental > Aquatic > Freshwater > Lake > Lake biofilm | place: USA...
TAGTGCATCACGTTGAACAGCAGCGTGGCCGCGGCCGCATGCCGCTCGTCCTTCGCCGCGAGTATCCGCTGCACCACCCAGCCCCCGCCCCCGGGCTCCGCGCCGGGATAATACGTGCTCCACCAGAGCAGCAGGAGCGGAAGCACGACCGCCGCGAGCACGACATCGTGGGCCGCCGTCGCGAGCTCGGGCACGATCGCCATGCGCGCCGCCACTTCCGGCCGGGCCACGAGCCGCGCGAGCCCACCGACTTCCGGCAGGTTCACGAGCCACACGGCCGCGGCCGCGGCGCCGACCACCGCGATCACGAACTGCACGAGGTCGGTGAGCAGCACGCCCGTCAGCCCGCCGGCGGCCGAATAGGCCAGCGTGATCCCGGCCGCCACCACCACCGATTCGAGCGGCCCGAGCCCCAGCATCACGCCGCCGATCTTGATCGCAGCCAGCGTAACGTTCGCCATCACCAGCACGTTGAACAAGACGCCGAGCGTGACGGCCCGCAGGCCGCGCAGGAATGCGGACGGGGCCCCGGAATAGCGGAACTCGTAGAACTCGATGTCGGTGAGCACGCCGCTGCGGCGCCACAGGGCGGAAAAGAAAAACGTGGTCACGGTCCCGGTGAGCAGGAAGGCCCACCACGCCCAGTTGCCGAATAGACCCTGCTCCCGCACGATGCCGGTGACGAGGTTGGGCGTGTGGGCGGCGAAGGTCGTCGCCACCATCGAGATGCCGAGCAGCCACCACGGCTGGGAGCGGCCGCCGAGGAAGTAGTGTTCGTAGTCGTCGCGCTGCGTGGCCGCCGTCCACCAGCCGATGGCGAGATAACCGATGAAGGCGGCGATCACGATCGCCCAGTCGAGCGGTGCGAGTTGCATGGAGGGCCCGGTGCTTCAGGGCGGCGGTGCAGGTCGGGAATGCAGGGCGACGCCGTCAGTGCATTTCCACGGCGCAGCTGCCGAGGCCGCAGCGGGCCGTCATGGCGGCAGATGACGGGAGTGACGGTGTAGTCGCCCGTCTGCAGCACCTCGACGGGTGGCGATGAGCGCACGCTGCAGGCAGCGGGTGTCTCACGGAACCACGATGGCATCATAAACCCGCATAAGCCTCTCGTCTCCCTGTCCTGTCGGACAGTGGCTGGCAGGCAAGCCGAGGGCTGTCGTGCCAGAAGGGGTAAATTATTGTTCTCATATCGGCCGAGAGCCATCCCATACGATGAGGTCAGGAGTTCAACCATGACGCCGGGAACTCTCGTTCCCACGACTCCGACGAGGCCGCCGGTGCGGAAGTCCGGATCACGCGCCGCCGTGGGCTTTACGCTCGTGGAACTTTTGGTGGTGATCGCGATCATCGGCGTCCGCGTAGGTCTCCTGCGTGCCCTGATGGCGCCGCTGTTCGCGGCCGCTCTCGCCGGCTGCCACGGCATCGCGCAGTGCGGCGAGCCCATCCAACCAGCACATGGAAAGGGCGAGTCGCCGGTCATGGCACAGGCAGCGGTGGACAAGAACGTCGTGCTAGTCGCGGAGAACCAGCCGCGGGCGGTGATCGTGCTCGCCGCGGACGCCGACGAGGAGGGGAAATCGGCGGCGCTGTTCTTGCAGGCTTCCGTCACGACCGCGACTGGCGCGGAACTGCCGATCGTCACTGCGGACGCGTACCGCAAGGAGCAAACCGGCATCTTTGTCGGAGCGGAGGCGGTGCGCCGGCTGGGGCGCGGGCCGCCGGCAGAGACTTTTTGGGGCTATCAGGAAACCGGCGGCGCTCTCTACCTCATGGGCGGCGGGCCGCGCTGTCTTACGGTTGCCGTCCGCCGCTTCCTCGAAGACATCGCCGGCATGCGCTGGTGGTTCGAGGACGAGACACTCATTCCCAAGCGAAATGGCTTGAGCGTGCCCGCAGGCAGTTCCCGTTCGGCCGAAGCTGCCTTCGTTCGCGCGGCCGTTCGCCACACCATCTCGCCCCATGGTATCGCGGCTACCAACTACACGTCGTTCTGCCGTTATGCAGCCCATCAAACGCTCCGTTTCGCGCCTCCTGCCAAGTATTTCGCCGCGCATCCGGATTGGTACGCGGAGAAAGGCGGCAAGCGCGCTGCCGCGGCCGAGGATTTCTGCATGACCTCGCCAGATCTGGCCGGACTGGTGGATGAATACGCCAGCAACATGCTGGCCGAGATACGGCAATTCCATGACTCCGATGTGCGGCTCTTCGGCATGGGCCGGGAGGACAACGCGGAATGGTGCCAGTGCGTCACGTGCCGTGCGGCCTACGCAGCCGGCTCCCAGAGCGACGTGTACATGGCCTTTGTCAATCGGGTCGCCGAACGTGTGGAACGGGAGTTCCCGGACGTCCTGATCGTCTCCAGCGCCTACCAAGCCGCGGCCGCCCTGCCGAAGAAGGAGATGCCGCGGCGAAACGTTCTCATCTGGTTTTGCACGGAAAGCATGGACTATTCGAAGAGCATCCATCATCCGGCGAACAAAGGAACCCGCGAGATCATCGAAGGCTGGCATTCCGTGGCGGCACACATCGGTATCTGGCACTACCTCCGCGGCTTCGAACGCTATCGGGGTCGCTATGACGGCGCGGGGTTTGCGGAGTATTTGGGGCCGGACTGGCCGGCCGTCAGCCAACGCATCTACCCCGAGTTCGTCACATTCATGCGCGAAAACGGCGTTGAGTATTTCTTCGCCGAATCCGAGAGCAGTTTCCTGCACCGCGACGCGGCAGTCATGAAGCACTGGATCCTCAATCAGACACTCGAGGATCCCGGACTGAAATACGAAGACGTGCTGCGGACATTCACCGACGGCTACTATGGCGCGGCCGGCAGCAAGGTGCGGGAGTACCTTGCCGTTCTCGAAGCTGCGCAGGAGAAGAACCCACCGTATATGTGGTTCTTCGGTGACCTGATGGCGGCGCGGCACCTGACGCTGGACGCCTGCCTGGACGCAGACGCGCGACTTTCCGAGGCGGAAGCCGCGGTGTCGGCGCCCGAGCAGAAAGACTCCCTGGACCGCGTACGCTTCCTGCGGGCATCCACGATCGACCGGATGTTCATCGTCAAGTGGCCGGCATTCAGGCGGGAGTGGCGGCTGGCCCGCTCGGGCGCGGAATTCCACGTCCGGCCAGATGACCTGGTGACCCGGGCGCGTGCGGCCGGGAACTGGTACGGCCGTGTCGTCAAGAAAGAAAAGCCCTACGCCGACCTGACTGCGAAATGGATCGCGTTCGCCCAGCGCCGTTTCGCCGACGACGTGGTGCTGCCCGTGCCGCAGCAGTTGGCGGAAGCGCCGGCCGCGGACGTGTTTCAGGTGCCGGCGCAGAGCTACTGCTTCGACGTCAACGGCGCGCTGGTGGCGCGGCAGAACGCGGATTTCAACCTGGGCGGCTCGAGCGAGGCGACCGGAGTGCTCGTGGAAACGTCCGCCGCGCCGGGCGGCCGCGTGCTTGCATTCGACGATCCGGCTGGCGAACTGACCTGGACCAAGCTCCAAACCTGGGGCGGCGAAGACAACGCCTCCACCGCCCGCGCACAAGTCGCCGCCCTGTCGGGTGGCGAGTTCCAGTTGATCCGCCTCGGCCGCTACGATTTCGACACGGTAAACAGCGGGCTCGTCTTCAGGCTGGGGAAGCGGCGTTGGACGTTCTTTCCGCTCGATCTGGACCGCGGCGCCTACGAGATCTGGCTCAACGCCCGCTACGACGCGTCCAAGAGCACGTTGTTCATCGAACGGCTGGTCGCGCGGAAGCAGCCGTGACCTGTGGGCAGGAGAGCCGTCGTGTCGGCGAGCCTCCCGACGCGACGGCGGAGGCAGCGAATTCCGCCCCCTGTCCTGTCGGACAGTGGCGAGCCATTGGCAGGGCAACCCTATTGATAGAAACTGGTTCCATCAGTGGGGGCAGGTCAAGTTCCAGCCACTCGATCGTCTTCACGATCGGATCGACCAAGAGATAGTGGCCTACACCGGTGAGTTCATAGAGCCTTCGCTTCGCCGTCCGGTCCTTGTCGGCCGTCGCATCGCCGAGAATCTCGATGGCCAGAGCCGGCGGCCGCTCGAGGTGTCGCCCCGGCTGACTGCCGCAGACCACCATCACATCAGGGCGCACCACGGTGTCGTCGCTGACGATCCAGTCGAGCCCCGCGTACGTGGCACACGAGCAGCCCTGTGCCTGCAGGCACGACTCGATCTGAAACACGAGCTTGGCTGCAGCCCGCTCGTGCGGCCCGAGCGGCGAGGGGCTCATCGCCACCGCGGTGCCGTTCCACAGCTCCCAATCGCCCTCCCACTGGAGGTAGTCGGAGACGGAATAGTGTGGTTCGTAACGCGGAGCCATCGCCGTGCACGAAGTGTACAAAGAGGCAGTTCCGAAAGCAATCCAGCATGGATGCGGGGTCGCTCAGCCGCGGAATTCGAATTTGAAGCGGCCCATCGCGGTGGCGAGGCTCGCCTCCGCGCCGCGCACGGCCTCGTTGTAGCGCTCGCCCGAGAGGATCGCCGCCACGAGGTGCTGCTCTGATCGTCGAGTTTGCCGCGGAAGTGTCGGCCGCCGATCGCCTCCACCTTCACGGGCCAGGCGTTCTTCATCCAGCACACTTCGTCGACGTGACGACCCCGCGGACGACGGCTTCGGGCTGCGCATCGATCTCGGCGGGCGAGAGCGCGAGGATCTCCGCAATCGACCGGAGGGGCTCGCGCGCGGCGGGAGCGGGAACTGCAGCGGGCGCCGCATCAGCGCCGAGGCCGGGAGCGGCCGGCTACGCGCACGCAAACGCAGCGATCCCGGCCCCCGCCAACCAGAATTTCAACCCGCCGAGCATGACCATCCTCCAATTGGATCCGGGCCAATGAGTGCCGATGGCCTGCAGGGGACGCAGCTCTTTTCCCTTATCCCTGATAGAATCAAGGGGGATGGTTTCACCCATGCGATCCCCAGCAAGGACATGGCGGATGACAAGGCTCCTTGAACAAGCGATCGACCAACTGCGGAAGTGCAGCCCCGCCGAGCAGGACACCATCGCAGCCTTGATTCTCGAGGAACTTGCGGACGACACCCGCTGGGAAGCGGCTTTCGCTGCGTCGCAGCCCGAGATCGAGCAGCTCGCCGAAAAGGTTCGGAGCAAGATTCGCTCCGGCCAAACCCGCGACATGGGGATCGAAGACCTGTGAAGTCGAGGCTGGAAGATGAATTTCTTGCCTGCCTGAAACGACTCCCGGATAACGTCAGGCAAACCGCCCGCAAGAATTATCGACTCTGGCTCGATGACCCCAGGCATCCGAGTCTGGCATTCAAGCAGATAGGTTCGACTGGCGTGTGGTCCGTCCGAATCGGGATCGGCTGGCGGGCGCTTGGCTTGGTTGAAGATGACACGATCACGTGGTTTTGGATCGGATCGCATGCCGACTACGACACGCTCGTGAGGTCGCTACGATAGACGGCCATGGGGCCCGACGCCGACCGGCCGTCAGCTGCGGAATTCAAACTTGAAGCGGCCCGGCATCGGCACGGGGTAGAGGCCGTCGGGGCCGCGCTGGAGCGGCGCGGGAGAGTCGTCGGTGAGTTCGGCCACGCCCGCAGTGAGGTCGTCGGGGCTGTCCATCATCTCGGCGTAGGTCATCGTCCGGCCGGTGTGCGCGGCGAAGCGGCCCATCGCGGTGGCGAGGCTCGCCTCCGCGCCGCGCACGGCCTCGTTGTAGCGCTGCCCCGAGAGGATCGCCGCCACGAGGTGCTCCCATTCGAGGCGGTAGGGGTTTTTCTCGGGCTGCTGTGCAGTCCAGAGGATGGCGTCCTTGGCCATCTGCTGCCCCTTGTAGATCGTCGACTTCGCCGGCGCGTGGCCGCGGGCGGAGATCGTGAACGCCCCCTTCGAGCCCTGGCCGAACACGCCAAACTTCTGCTCGCAGTCTTTCATGGTGCGGCCGGAATAGAAAAACTTCGTGCCGTCGGCGAACGTGTATTCCACGCCGTAGCTGTCGAAATTCTGATCGTCGAGCTTGCCGCGGAAGTGGCGGCCGCCGATCGCCTCCACCTTCACGGGCCAGGCGTTCTTCATCCAGCACACCTCGTCGACGTGATGCACGTAGAAGTCGCTGAACACGCCGCCGCTGGCCCAGAGAAACCCGTGGAATCGCTGCGCCTGCCAGAAGAGCTCGCTCATGCCCTCGGGAGGGCCGGGAGAGAGGTCGAGCGGCTGCACCGGCCCGTGCTCGCGGTAGCCATGAAAGGCGATCAGGTCTCCGGCCTCGCCGTTCTGCAGGCGATCAAAGAGTTCGCGGCGGGCCTCGCTGTGGCGGCACATCAGGCCCACGCCCACCTTGAGGTTTTTGGCGTCGGCCTTGGCGGCCAACTCGATGATCCGCTTGGTGCTCACGCCGTCGATCGAGATCGGCTTTTCGAGGAACGTATGCACGCCCTTCTCGACGGCATACGCGAAGTGGGCCGCGCGGAAGCCGACCGGCGTCGCGCTGATCGCGATGTCGCCGGGCCGGAGGCTGTCGATCGCCTGCTTGTAGGCGTTGATGCCGACGAAGCACCGCTCCTCGGGCACGTCGACCCGCTCCTTGAACTGCTCGCTGAGGCTGCGCCGACGCGCAGAAATCGCATCGGAGAAGAGGTCGGCCATGGCGACGAGCTTGATGTTGGCCCCCGGCACGGAGAACGCATCGGCGACCGCGCCGCCCCCCCGCCCGCCGCAGCCGATGAGCGCGAGGCGGATCTCGTCGCTGCCCGCCGCATGGACGGCGGGCGACGGCCCCGCGAGGGCGACGAGCGACGATGTCGCGGCGGCCCGGCCGGTGGCGGCGAGGAATCCACGGCGCGTCGTGGCGGTGCCGATCAAGCGTTGGGCGTTTACGTGAGGAGGCATCGGCTGGAATCCTGGGGTTCGATTGGGCGTCCGCGGGCAAGCGTACCGCAGGAAAACCACGCGTGCCCCGTACGAAAGTACCGGACGGCGTCGTTGAGGCGCGACGTATAATTGATTGAGTTTGACGCTGAAAATCTCCGTGATCGTCATGCGCGTGCATCCCACAGGCAGCTGGCTTCCGATGATCGTCGTGCTCGCATGCGCGGCCGGCAGCGCCGCGGCCGACGAGACCGTCGATTTTTCCCGGGACATCCAGCCGATCCTCGCCACCCACTGCTACAACTGCCATGGCCGCGATCCCCACTCGCGGCAGGCCGACCTGCGGCTCGACGACCGGGAGGCGGCCGCCAGCGAACTGCCCTCGGGCGCGCGGGCGCTCGTGCCCGGCTCCGTGGCCGAGAGCGAACTCGTGGCCCGGATCGAGTCGACCGATCCCGACACGGTGATGCCGCCGCCGGAGTTCAAGAAGCCGCTCACGAAACGGCAGATCGAACTGCTCAAAGCCTGGGTCGCGGCCAACGCTCACTACGCGCCCCACTGGTCGTTCACGCCGGTGGCCGATCCGCCGCAGCCCGCGGCCCCGGCCGACGCCGCGCTCGCCGCCTGGCCCGCCGATCCGCTCGACCGGTTCGTGCTCGACCGGCTCGTGCAGGAGGGGCTCCGCCCCGCCCCGCCCGCCGACCGCGAGACGTGGCTGCGGCGCGTTTCGCTCGACCTCACCGGCCTGCCGCCGACGCCCGACGAGCGGGCCGCGTTTCTGGCCGACGAGTCGGCCGACGCCCGCGAGCGCGTGGTCGATCGGCTGCTCGCGTCGCCACGGCACGCCGAGAAGATGGCGATGCACTGGCTCGACGTCGCCCGCTACGCCGACACGAATGGCTACAACAACGACGAGGAGCGGACGCAGTGGCCGTGGCGCGATTGGGTGATCCAGGCCTTCGCCCGCAACATGCCGTTCGACCAGTTCGTCGTCGAGCAGCTCGCCGGCGACCTGCTTCCGTCGCCCACCCGCGACCAGCGGATCGCCACCGCCTTCGGCCGCAATCACGTGCTCACGACGGAAGGGGGCGTGATCCACGAAGAGTATCGCGTCGAGTATGTCGCCGACCGGATCCAGACCGTCGGCACCGCCTTCATGGGGCTCACGCTCCAGTGCGCCCGCTGCCACGACCACAAATTCGATCCCGTCTCGCAGCGCGAATACTTCGAGCTCTTCGCCTTCTTCAACAGCATCCCCGATCCGGAGGCCCGGTACGCCAGTGGCAAGGCGATCAACGTGGTCGGGCCGTTCGTGCAGCTCCGCAGCCACGCCGACGAGGCGGCGCTGATCGCGATCAACGACCGGCTCGGCGGTGAAAAGCCCGACGACGCCACGGCGAAGGAGATCGCCGCCATCGAGGACCGCACGGTGAACGTGATGGTGATGGCCGACCTGCCCGAGCCGCGGCAGGCGCACGTGCTCGACCGCGGCCAATACGACGCCCCCCGCGACCCGGTCGCCCCCGGCGTGCCCGCCTTCCTCCCGCCGCTGCCTGAGGACGGGGCGGCCAATCGCCTCGCCCTCGCCCGCTGGCTCGTCGATCCGCGGCATCCGCTCACGGCGCGGGTGGCGGTGAACCGCTGGTGGGAGATGCTCTTCGGCCGCGGCCTCGTGGAGACGGTCGAGGATTTCGGCACGCAGGGGGCCACTCCCACGCATCCGCACCTGCTCGACCACCTGGCGACGAGCCTCGTCCGCGGCGGCTGGGACGTGCGGGCCCTCCTCAAGCGGATCGTGCTCTCGGCCACCTACGGCCAATCGTCGCGGGCGCCGGCCGAGTCGTTTGCCCGCGATCCCGACAACCGACTGCTCGCCCGCGGGCCGCGGCTTCGCCTGCCGGCCGAGATGGTGCGCGACCAGGCGCTCTTCGCGTCGGGGCTGCTCGTCGAGAAGGTCGGCGGCCCGAGCGTGAGGCCCTGGCAGCCGGCGGGCCTCTGGGAGGAGGTGTCGGTGCTCCACCAGGCGGCCTACGTGCCCGATCAGGGCGACGGGCTCCGCCGCCGCAGCATGTATACGTTTTGGAAGCGGACCTGCCCGCCCCCGTCGATGGCGCTCTTCGACGCCCCCGACCGCGAGACCTGCGTGGTCCGCCGCGCCCGCACGAATACGCCGCTCCAGGCGCTCGTCGTCATGAACGACCCAACGTATATGGAGGCCGCCAAGGCGCTCGCCGTCCGCAGCCTCGGCGGCGCGGGGCCGTCGCGATCCCCCAGCGCCGCGAGCGACGCGGCCGTGGTCGACCATCTGTATGGCCTGCTGCTCGCCCGCGAGCCCTCGGCCGCCGAGCGGGCGGCCGTGCTCGAAAAACTCGCTGCGTTTCGCGGGCATTTCGCGGCGGATCCGGCCGCCGCCCGCAAGTTTCTCGCCGCCGGACCCGATACCGATCTGGAGGCGCCTGCCGACCTTGCCGCCTGGACGATGGTGGCCGGCACGCTGCTCTGCCTCGACGAGACGCTCACGAAGGAGTGATAGCCATGCCGCACGATACCGCACGCAGCGATCCGGCCACGCTCGTGGGCCGCCGCGCCTTTCTTGGCACGAGCGCGACGGCCGCCTCCACCGCAGCCCTCGCTGGGCTCCTCGGCCGCGACGGCCACGCCGCGTCGTCGGCGCCGGCATTGTCGCTGCCCAAGGGGGCGGTGCTGCCCGCGCTTCACTTCGCGCCGAAGGCCAAGCGGGTGATCTATCTCTTCCAGTCGGGCGGACCCTCGCAGATCGAGTTGCTCGACCCGAAGCCGGGGCTCGTCTCGCGGCACGGGAGCGAACTCCCCGATTCGATCCGCATGGGCCAGCGGCTCACCGGCATGACGAGCGGGCAGAAGAGTTTCCCGGTGATCGCCTCGAAGTATGGCTTCAAGCCGAGCGGCGAATCGGGCGCGCTGATCAGCGAGCTATTGCCCCACACCGGCCGGATCGTCGACCAGCTCTGCCTCGTGCGGTCGATGCACACCGAGGCGATCAACCACGATCCCGCGATCACGTTTCTGCAGACGGGCTCGCAGCAGCCGGGGCGGGCGTCGTTTGGCGCCTGGCTGAGCTACGGCCTCGGCTCGGAGGCCGACGACCTGCCGAGCTTCGTCGTCATGCTCTCGCAGGGCAGCGGCGAGGATTCGAATCAGGGCCTGCTCGAGCGGCTGTGGGGCGCGGGCTTCCTGCCGTCGAGTCATCAGGGCGTGAAGCTGCGGTCGAGCGGCGATCCCGTGCTCTATCTCAATGACCCGCCGGGCGTGTCGCGGCAGCTGCGCCGCTCGATGCTCGACGGCCTCGCCCGGCTGCACTCGCTGCAGCAGGCCCGCGACGGCGATCCGGAGATCGCCTCCCGCGTGGCGCAATACGAAATGGCCTTCCGCATGCAGGCCTCGGTGCCCGAGCTCACCGATCTCTCGAGTGAGTCGGCGGCCACGTTCGACCGCTACGGCCCCGACAGCAGGAAGCCCGGCACGTTCGCGGCCAACTGCCTGCTCGCGCGGCGGCTCGTGGAGCGGGGCGTGCGGTTCGTGCAGCTCTATCACCGCGGCTGGGACGAGCACAACAAGCTGATGAGCAACATTCCCAAGCAGTGCCGCGACGTCGATCAGCCGCAGGCGGCCCTCGTCGAGGATCTGGCGGCCCGCGGCCTGCTCGACGAGACGCTCGTGGTGTGGGCGGGCGAATTCGGCCGCACGGTCTACGGCCAGGGCGGCCTCATCGAGGATTACGGCCGCGATCACCACGGTCGCTGCTTCTCGATCTGGCTGGCGGGCGGCGGCGTGAAGCCGGGGCTCGTCTACGGCCGCACCGACGACTTCAGTTACAATATCGTGGAAAACCCCGTGCATGTGCACGATCTCAACGCCACGCTCCTTCATCTCCTGGGTATCGACCACGAGCGGCTCACGTACCGCTTCCAGGGCCGCGACTACCGGCTCACCGACGTCCACGGCCGCGTGGTGCAGGACCTGCTCGCCTGATCACGAGGCAACTCACGGGATCGCTTCCATGACACGACACCGGAAACGCGACGGCCGACTATCGGGCTGCCCGGCGGCGACGATCGTGGTCGCCGCTGCGGTGTCGCTGCTCGCGCTGGAGTCACTTGGCGAAGCGCCGTCGTTCACCCGCGACATCAAGGGCATCCTCTCGAACCGCTGCGTGCGCTGCCACGGGCCCGACCCGGAGGGCCGGGCAGGCGGCGGCGACGAGGGCCTGCGGCTCGACACGTTCGCGGGGGCGACGGCCGATCTCGGCGGCCACGCGGCGATCGTGCCGGGCAAGCCCGACGAGAGCGAGCTCATCCGGCGGATCACGTCGACCGACCCCGACATCGTGATGCCGCCGCCGGAAGCGGGCGAGCGACTGCCGGAGAAGCAGGTCGATCTCCTCAAGCGTTGGATCGCGGCCGGCGCGACGTACGAGCCGCACTGGGCCTACGTGCCCCCGCAGCGGCCGGCTGTGCCTGCGGTGAAGCAGGCGGCCTGGCCGAAAAACGACATCGATCGCTTCATCCTCGCCCGGCTCGAAGCCGAAGGCCTCGAGCCGCAGCCGGAGGCCGACCGGGCCACGCTCGCCCGCCGGCTCGCCCTCGATCTCACCGGCCTGCCGCCGACGCCAGACGAGGTCGAGGCGTTCGTGGCCGACCCGGCGGCCGACGCGGTCGAGCGGCTCGTCGATCGGCTCCTCGCGCACGACGGCTACGGCGAGCACATGGCGCGGCAGTGGCTCGACCTCGCCCGGTATGCCGACAGCGCCGGCTATGCCGACGACCCGCCGCGCACGATCTGGGGCTGGCGCGACTGGGTGGTCCGGGCCTTCGACGCCAACATGCCGTTCGACGAGTTCACAATCCGTCAGCTGGCCGGCGACCTGCTGCCGAACGCCTCGCTCGACGACAAGGTGGCCACCGCCTTCCACCGCAACACGCTCACCAACAACGAGGGGGGCACGATCGACGAGGAGTTTCGCACCGTCGCCGTCATCGACCGCGTGAACACGACGATGAGCACGTGGATGGGCACGACGATGGCCTGCGCCCAGTGCCACGACCACAAATACGACCCGCTTTCGCAGAAGGAGTATTTCCAGCTCTACGCGATCTTGAACAACACGGCCGACGCCGACCACAAGGAAGAACTGCCCGTGGTGCGGCTGCCGTGGAAGGAGATCGACGACAAGCGTGCCCCGCTCGAGAAGGAGCTCGCGGAGATCGAGGCGGGCATCCCCGCTCTCCGGCAGCAGCCCGCGAACGATCGGCCCGAGCCCCCCGAGTTTCAGCCGGCGCGGAAGATCGTGGCCGACCTCAAGAAGCAGCTCGACGCAATCCCCGTCGTGACGGTGCCGGTGCTCGAGGAACTCGCCGGCGACAGGCGGCGGATCACGAAGATTCAGCTCCGCGGCAATTGGCAGAACCTGGGCGACGAGGTCCGCGAGGGCGTGCCGGACGTGTTCAACGACGCCGCGGCGGCCGAGGGCCGCGTCGATCGGCTCGCGCTCGCGAAGTGGCTCGTCGATCCGGCCAACCCGCTCACGGCCCGCGTGATCGTGAATCGGATCTGGGAGCGGCTCTTCGGGATCGGGATCGTGTCGACGAGCGAGGAGTTTGGCAGCCAGGGCGACCTGCCGAGCCATCCGGAACTGCTCGACTGGCTGGCCTGCGAACTCGTGGAGAGCGGCTGGAACCTCAAGGCGATCCAGCGGCTGATCGTGACGAGCGCCGCCTACCGGCAGTCGTCGAAGTGCCCGCCCGACCTCGTGGCCCGCGATCCGGAAAACCGGCTCGTGGCCTGCGGGCCGCGGGTGCGGCTCTCGGCGGAGGTGATCCGCGACCAGGCGCTCGCCGCCGCGGGCCTGCTCTCGCGAAAGAAGGGAGGCCCGAGCGTGAAGCCGCCGCAGCCGAACCTCGGCCTGACTGCGGCCTTCGGCGGCAGCACCGACTGGCAGACGAGCACGGGCGAGGATCGCTACCGCCGCGCGCTCTACACGACCTGGCGGCGGAGCAACCCGTATCCCGCGATGGCCACGTTCGACGCGCCCTCGCGGGAGGTGTGCACGGTCCGCCGCCCGCGCACCAACACGCCGCTGCAGGCGCTCGTGACGATGAACGACCCGGCCTTCGTCGAGGCGGCGCAGGCGCTCGCCCGGCGGATGGTGCGCGAGGGGGGCTCCACGGCCGCCGACCGGGCCGCCCGCGGCTTCCGCCTCGTGCTCGCCCGGCAGCCCACGCCCGCCGAGATCGACCGGCTCGTCGGCCTGCACGCCGAGGCGCAGGCCGACTTCGCCAAGGTCCCCGACGACGCCGCGAAGATGGCCACCGACCCGCTCGGCCCCGTGCCGAGTGATTTCCCGGCCGACGTGGCCGACCTCGCCGCCTGGACGGTGGTGGCCAACGTGATCCTGAATCTCGACGAAACCTTCATGTGTCCGTGAGGAAGCCGCTTTTCGGAGACGACATCATGGACCCGATTCTCGAACACAAACTGCTCGCGACGCGGCGGCACCTGCTCGGCTCGATGGCCGGGGGCATCGGCGCGATCGCGATGCACGAGCTTTTGGCAGCCACGAGCGCGGCTCCAGTGCCGGCGGTCGCGGCCGATCCGATGGCGGCGAAGCGGCCGCCGCTGCCGGCCAAGGCGAAGCGGATGATCGTGATCCACCTCACGGGATCGCCGCCGCATCTCGACATGTACGACAACAAGCCGGAGCTCACGAAGCGCGACGGCCAGGACTGCCCCGCCGAGACGATCGCCGGCAAGAAGTTCGCCTTCACCTCCGGCACGCCCAAGCTGCTCGGCACGCGGCGGCAGTGGGTGAAATGCGGCGAGAGCGGCATGGAACTCTCCGACGCGATCCCGCATCTCCATCGCGTCGCCGACAAGCTCTGCCTTGTGCGGAGCATGTTCACGGATCAGTTCAACCACGCCCCGGCCGAGCTCATGGTCTACACCGGCTCGCCGCGGGCCGGCCGGCCGAGCCTCGGCAGCTGGCTCACCTACGGCCTCGGCACCGAGAACGCCGACCTGCCTGGGTTCGTCGTCTTGATCTCATCGGGATCGCAGCCCAACGGCGGCACGAGCAGTTTTGGGTCGGGCTTCCTCCCGAGCGTCTACCAGGGCGTGCAGTGCCGCTCGAAGGGGGATCCGGTGCTCTACGTGTCGGACCCGCCGGGCATGAGCCGAGCGATGCGCCGCAAGACGCTTGACGCCCTCAAGGATCTCAACGAACTGCAGGCCCGCGAGCTCGGCAATCCCGAAACGGTCACGCGGATCGCGCAGTTCGAACTCGCCTACCGGATGCAGACGAGCGTGCCCGACGTGATGGACATCTCGAAGGAGCCCGCGCACGTGCTCGAGGCCTACGGCGCGAAGCCGGGCGAGTCGAGCCTCGCCAACAACTGCCTGCTGGCGCGGCGGCTCGTCGAAGACGGCGTGCGGTTCGTGCACCTCTTCGACTGGGGCTGGGATTTCCACGGCACGCGGCCGCAGGAGGACATCCGCGAGGGCCTCACGCAGAAGGGGGCCACGTTCGACAGGCCGGCGGCCGCGCTCATCGAGGATCTCGAAGCCCGCGGGCTGCTCGAAGACACGCTCGTGCTCTGCACGGGCGAGTTTGGCCGCACGCCCTTCCAGGAGGGGCGGACGGCGGCCAGCGGCATCCTCGGCCGCGACCACTACCCCGACTGCTATTCCATCTGGATGGCCGGCGGCGGCGTGAAGCCGGGCTACGTGCACGGCGCGAGCGACGACCTCGGCTTCAAGATCGCGAGCGACATGGTGCACATCCACGACCTGCAGGCCACGATCCTCCACCTGCTCGGCTTCGACCACACGAAGCTCACCTATCGCTTCCAGGGCCGCGACTTCCGCCTCACCGATGTGCATGGCCACGTGGTCAAGGCGCTGCTGGCCTGAGCGAGAAAGCCCGGGAGTGCCGCAAATGCTTCGCCTTGGGCCGTGAAATGCGGCCCGGGGCTTCATGCCGCCTCGGGCCGCAGTCGGACTGTGTTCCGACTATGTATGGAGAATGTAGAATGAATTCGGGCGATCCGACCTCGTAGCCCACCGACCCCGCCGTATCCGCCCGACAGTGTTCCCGCCCCGGAGCCCGTCCGAGCGGTCCGCCCCGGCAGCCGGGCCCGACACGCAGAGAGCAGGCTTCGCGACGATCGCGGTCATTGCCCCTGCTCCGCAAGCCACCACGGCACGCTCGACCAGGGAAGCGGCGTGTGGGAATGGGTCGAGGCCAGGCGCTCGACCTCTCGGAGGCGCACGTGGAGCGCTACCTCGAAGCCGCGTGGCAAACTCGTGTATTCTGACGCCGCGAAGACGAGGAAGAACTCGATGGGCTTCCTGCCTGGTGATGGCTTCACAATCGAAGGAGATATGAAGAGATGACGAGACGTTGCCTTTCCGTAGCCGTCCTGGCTTTCCTGAATATGGCGGCTCCCGTCATGTTCGCTCTCGCCGCCGAGCCGCCGGCGGGCTTCACGCCGCTCTTCAACGGCCGCGACTTCACCGGCTGGCGGGGCCGGCCGCACTTCGACCCCGCGAAGGATGCCGAGGGCACGGCCGAGGAGCGGGCCAAGCGGCAGGGGGAGTGGAACGCCGACATGGCCACCCACTGGAAGGTGGAGAACGGCGTGATCGTGAGCGACGGCCACGGCGTGTTCCTCACCACCGACCGCGATTATGCCGACTTCGAGCTGCACCTCGAGTGGATGTTTCCGGCTCCCTGCGGCGACAGCGGCATCTACCTGCGCGGGCTGCCGCAGGTGCAGATCTGGGATCCGGCCTGCGAGCGCGACTTCAAGCACGGCTGCCAGAAGGGCTCCGGCGGCCTGTGGAACAGCCCGGCCGGCGCCGAAGGGAAAGACCCGCTCGTGAAGGCCGACCGGCCTATCGGCGAGTGGAACGCGCTCCAGATCCGCATGCAGGGCGATCGCGTGAGCGTGGTGCTCAACGACCAGCTCGTGGTCGACAACCAGCCGATGCCGAACTCCTTCACGAAGCATGCGACGCCCCCGCCCGACCGGGGCCCGATCCAGATCCAGACGCACGGCGCCCCGATGCATGTGCGCAACGTGTTCATCCGTGAACTCGGCACGCTCGACGGCTCGGGCCCCGGCTGGCGCGACCTCGGCGAGGCCGACTTCGAGAACGTGAACTGCGCAGCCGACACCTGGACCTGGAAGAACGGCACGGCCCGCTGCACGGGCCAGCCCATCGGCGTGATCCGCACGAAGCGGCCGGTCACGAACCT
>Ga0315902_10006528_pt1 | contig 16134 bp, 19 predicted proteins | sample LakEriMetagenome_9_FD_203523 | JGI IMG/M metagenome (GOLD analysis project Ga0315902, IMG submission 203523) | Freshwater fungal communities from buoy surface, Lake Erie, Ohio, United States - Buoy 12 MA117 | ecosystem: Environmental > Aquatic > Freshwater > Lake > Lake biofilm | place: USA...
TCATGCGGGTGATCGGCACCCGGATCACGGTTTCGGCCGTGCGCGAATAGGCGTTGTTGGCCACGCCCGTCACCAGGATGGTGACCAGGCGGGAGCCGCTGGCCTGGGTGGCGCGGCTGCCGGCCATCACCGGCAGGCCACCCACCCGGTCGGTGCGGTCGCTGTTGAACACGGCCACCGGCTGCCCCAGGTCGCCTTCGTAGAGGCTCGAGGTCACGGCGGAGCGGAAGAAGGCGGGCCCGGAGCTGGGGGGATTCACCGCGATCGCCCGGTTGGTGTGCACCACCTTGTTCAGACGGGACTGCACGCCCGCCGCATCGCCCTTCACCGAGGCCGCCGCCCCCCGGGCCAGCTGCATCAGCCAGGAGAACTGCCGGCCCTCCTGCCCCTTGGAGTAATCCCAGCCGTGGATGTAGGGCACCACGTCCTGGCCGAAACGCTCCTGGTATTCAGCACTGTCGACGTAGGAATCAATTTCGGCGTCCACCCCCTGCTCCTGCAGGATGGTGAAGTGGTGCAGCATCTCCTCACTGTTCTGGGGAGCCCGGCCCAGCAGATGCTTGAAGTTGAGCTCAATGAAGCGGTAGGGATTGCAGTTCTCGAAGAACTTCTGCTTGTACAGCCCGCTCTTGGCCACCTGGCGCACCAGTTCCCGCACGGTGAGATCCCCATTGCGGAAGAGGGATTCCAGCCCCTCCAGCCGCTCGCTCTTCATCACGTACTGATTGCCCAGCACCTGTTGATACACGGCACGGATGATGGTGTCGCGGTCCTCGGCGGAGGCGTGCGACCAGTTTTCCTTGTTGCGGGCGTTGGCGAAACGTTCAATGCCAAGAACTGGAGCTTTGAGCAGAGCCATGGGTGAACCGGCAGGGAGGAGAAGGCGCCTGTTGCGGGCGCGCAGGCGACCGTAAGGGCGTTCTCCAGGGCGCAGACCCCGGATTCACTGAAATTTTCGATTGATGTGAAGAGGCTTGAAGCAGGCGACCCCGCCGAGGCTCGCTAGCCTCAACACAATCCCCACCTCGACCATGCACTTCTGGGCGCCTGAGATCGATCCGTCCCATCCCATGGAGTGCACCCAGCCGGAGCGCTACGCCATCGTGCGCACCGACAACGGTCACTACCTGGCGGTGCAGGGGGGTGATCAGGCGGTCACCGAAGTGGGCCAGGCCAGGGATGCCCATCTGTTCCACACCCATGAGGCGGCCCTGCGGGCGGCCCAGGAGCTGAACCACACCGGCCGCGGGCCCGTGGATGTGGTGAAGATCGAATGGGAACCCCAGGCCGGCTGAGCCTGCTACCCCAGACCCTCCAGCCCGGGGATGCAGCCGGGGGCACGATCCCTAGGCTGGTGCCGCTCCGGCGAACCGCCATGACGATCTACGCCGACAACAGCCTCAGCATCGGCCGCACCCCCCTGGTGCAGCTGCAGCGGCTGACGCGGGGTTGTCAGGCCCGGGTGCTGGCCAAGATCGAGGGCCGCAACCCCGCCTACTCGGTGAAGTGCCGCATCGGCGCGGCCATGATCTGGCAGGCCGAACAGGAGGGGCTGCTGGGGCCCGGCAAGGAACTGATCGAGCCCACCAGCGGCAACACCGGTATCGCCCTGGGCTTTGTGGCGGCGTCCAAGGGGATTCCCCTCACCCTCACCATGCCGGAGACGATGAGCATCGAGCGGCGCAAGCTGCTCACCGCCTATGGAGCCCGGCTGCTGCTCACCGAGGGCCGCATGGGCATGCCGGGGGCGATCAGCGCGGCCCACGACCTGGCCGCCTCCGATCCAGAGCGCTACGTGCTGCTCCAGCAGTTCGCCAACCCGGCCAATCCCCAGATCCATCACGACACCACCGGCCCGGAAATCTGGGAAGACACCGGCGGTCAGGTGGACGTACTGGTGGCCGGCGTGGGCACCGGCGGCACGATCACCGGCGTGAGCCGCTACATCAAGACCACCCTGGGAAAACCGCTGCAGTCGGTGGCGGTGGAGCCGACGAACAGCCCGGTGATCACCCAGACCCTGGCCGGGGCGGAACTCAAGCCAGGGCCCCACAAGATTCAGGGCATCGGCGCCGGTTTCGTGCCGACCAACCTCGATCTGGCGATGGTGGACCGGGTGGAGACCGTGGGCGACGAGGAGGCGGTGACGACGGCGCGGCGGCTGATGAAAGAGGAAGGCATCCTGGCCGGCATCTCCTGTGGGGCCGCCACCGCCGCCGCCCTGCGTCTGGCCGCCGACCCCGCCTACGCCGGCAAAACTATCGTGGTGGTGCTGCCCGACTCCGGCGAGCGCTACCTCAGTTCGGTGCTGTTCGAAGGGATGTTCGACGCCAGCGGCCTGGCGCTGGTGTGACCAGGCCGGAGATGCAGCTCAACCGCCGCCGCCTGCTCGGCCTGGGGGGCAGCACCGCCGCCGCCCTGCTGCTGGCAAGAGGTGGGCTGCGGGCCGAGGCCGGCCAGGCCCCCACCCTGACGGTCGCCGCCGCCATCCCGCGGGGAGATCAGCGCATCGTGCTGATCAGCGATCTCAATGCCAGCTATGGGTCCACCAGCTACATCCCCCAGGTGCACCAGGGGGTGGCCCTGGTGCGCCAGCTCAAGGCCGACCTGGTGCTCTGCGCCGGCGATATGGTGGCCGGCCAGAAGCTGGGCCTCGCCGCCACCCAACTTGATGCCATGTGGGCAGCCTTCGAGCGGCAGGTGCTGTTGCCGATCCGCGCCGCCGGCGAGCCCTTCGCGCCCGCCATGGGCAACCACGATGCTTCCAGCAGCCGGGGCGCCCAGGGCTACACCTTCGCCCTCGACCGGGAGCGGGCGGCCCGCTTCTGGCGCGCGCGCCAGGCCAGCCTGGGCCTGACGCTGGTGGAGGCCAGCCGCTTTCCCTTCCGCTACAGCCTGCGCCAGGGCGACCTGTTCGCCGTGGTGATCGACGCCTCGTCGGCAGGGGTGCCGGCCGAGGACTGGAGCTGGGCCGAGGCCCAGCTGGCCTCAGCCGCCGCCCGGGAGGCCCGGCTGCGGCTGGTGATGGGCCACCTTCCGCCCTACGGCGTAGGGCAGGGGCGCGACCGCCCCGGAGAAGTGCTACACAAGCCGGAACGGCTGCTGGGGCTGATGCAGCGCCAGGGGGTGCACCTCTATGTGAGCGGCCACCAGCACGCCTGGTACCCCAGCCGGGTGGGAGGCGTGAACCTGCTCAGCCTGGGGGCGATGGGCAGCGGGCCCCGGCGCCTGCTGCAGGGCGAGCTGCCGCCGCTGCAGACCCTCACCGTGCTCGACCTGTTCCGCGGGCGGCAGCAGCTGGTGGAGACCACCGTGGAGCTGAACGGGCTGCGGGTGCTGCCGGTGACAGCCCTGCCCCCCCAGCTCCAAACGAGCACCGGGCCAGTGCTGCCACGCCGCGATGGAGTGGTGGCACTCCCCCGGACAGCGCCGATGGCCTGAAGAGCGCTGATAATCGTTATTATTCCGAAAGATGACCCCTCTTCGGGGGTGCCAGCGACCTGTGGGAGGTGTGCCCTTGCCGTCCGTTCATTCCCTGCTGCTGGCCATGGCCGGCACCGGCCTGGTCGCTCCAACTGCCGGGAGCGCAGCGGAGCTCAATCTCGGTGCCGTTCAGCGCTACGCCGCCGCTTCCCAAGGCACCGAGCAGGTCACCAGGGTGTCCCAGTTCTCCGACGTGCGCCCCACCGACTGGGCCTACCAGGCCCTCTCCAACCTGGTGGAGCGCTACGGCTGCGTGGCCGGCTACCCCGACGGCACCTTCAAGGGCCGCCAGTCCATGACCCGCTATGAAGCGGCCGCCCTGCTCAACGCCTGCCTCGACCGCGTCACCGAGGTGACCGACGAGCTCAAGCGCCTGATGGCCGAGTTCGAGAAGGAACTGGCCGTGCTCAAGGGCCGCGTCGACACCCTCGAGGGCAAGGTGAAGACCCTGGAGGCCCAGCAGTTCTCCACCACCACCAAGCTTTCCGGCCTGGCCACACTCGTGGTGGGCGGGGTGAGCAACAACCCCGCCGGTGAACAGGTCACGTTCAACTACGACGTGCAGCTCAACCTCGACACCAGCTTCACGGGCAAGGATCTGCTGCGCACTGTGCTGCGGGCCGGCACCTTCGACGGTGATGGCAATGCCTTCGGTGGTGGCCTCTCCACCCTGGAGATCGCCTTCCAGGAAGAGGCTGGCCCCGATGTGGTGGGGATCGACAAGATCTTCTATCAATTCCCGCTTGGAGCCTCGCCGCTCGGCAGCCAGTTCACCGCCACCCTCGGCGGCCAGGTGGGCCAGGAGGACATGCTCGCCCTCTGGCCCAGCGCCTATCCCAGCGACACCATCCTCAACGTGCTCACCCTCAACGGGGCACCGCTGGCCTACAACAAAAACCTTGGCCCAGGCTTTGGCCTCTGGTGGCAGAACCAGGGCTGGAGCTTGAGCGCCAACTATGTCGCCGCCAATGGCGCCGACTCCTCCCAGGGGCTGTTCAGCAGCGCTTCGGCTGGCACCAGCACTGTGCAGCTGGGCTACGGCCAGGAGAACTGGGGCATCGCCGCCATCTACTCCTTCATCGATGGCGGGGTGGGCGTGCCGGGAGCCACCCCCTTCATCACCCGCCAGATCGAGGAGGAGGGCGAGCGCACCAACGCCCTCGGCATCAGCGGCTTCTGGCAGCCGGCCGAGAGTGGCTGGATTCCCTCGATCAGCGCCGGCTACGGCATCAACAGCAGCAGCCGGGGCGATCTGCGCACCAGCCAGTCGTGGTTGGTGGGCCTCCAATGGAGTGATGTGCTGGCCAAGGGCAACAGCTTCGGGATGGGGGTGGGCCAGCCCGCCTTCGCCACCGCCACCCGCAATGGCGCCGACACCGAAAACGGCGTCTGGGCCTGGGAGTGGTGGTATTAATGGCAGGTCAGCGATGCGATCGCAGTGACCCCGGCGATCTTCTACCTCAACAATCCCGGTGGATCTGAGGGCGGCAGGGATCAGTTCGGGGCGCTGATCAAGACCAGCTTCAGTTTTTGATCACAGGCTGCGGGCCCCGGTTCAGGGAGCCAGTCAGGGCGCCAGCCGCTCGATCGACCAATTCACTTCCTTGCCCTCCGGCTGGGGCGAGCGGCGGTAGCGGAAGCGGTCGTGCAGGCGGTTCTCACCGCCCTGCCAGAACTCCAGCTCCAGGGGCTCCACCCGGTAGCCGCCCCAGCCACTGGGCAGGGGCACCTGACCATCGGCAAAGCGCTGTTTGAGGTGCTGCCACTGCATCTCCAGGATCGAGCGGGAGCTGATCACCGTGCTCTGCTGCGACACCCAGGCCCCCAGCCGACTGCCGAAGGGCCGCGACACGAAGTACGCCAGCGATTCGGCCGTGGAGATCCGCTCAGCTGGCCCGAGCACGCTCACCTGGCGCTCCAGGCCGTACCAGGGAAAGAGCAGGCTCACCTGGGTGGTGGCATCGATCTCCTGGGCCTTGCGGCTGGCGTAGTTGGTGAAGAACACGAAGCCGCGCCAGTCGAAGGCCTTGAGCAGCACGGTGCGGCCGGAGGGCCGCTGGCCATCGCTGGTGGAGAGCACCATGGCGTTGGGCTCCAGCAGCTCGGCCGCGCAGGCCTGCTCGAACCACAGCCGGAACTGCTCGAGCGGATCGGCGTGCAAGTCGGCGCGCCGCAGCCCACCTCGCCTGTAATCCCGTCGCAACTGGCTCAGGTCTTCAGCCATGGCAACCACAACCCACGCAGCCGATCCTCTCCCCCGTCAAAAGGCCCCTCCGTGATCACACGGTGCGTTTCCTCCAGGATCAAAACCTGAAGCTCCAGCACGGGGGTCACCGTGCGGCAAACCCTGTGCCTGTTCGCGCAGAAGTCGTTGGGGGCATCGTCGTCAAGTCCGGGCACCATCAAACGCCGCTGGCGGCGCTGAGGCCACCCTTCACGTGCGCCAGGGCGGTGCCCTCAAGGAACTGCTGGTCGAGCAGCAGCAGGGCCGCGCTGTTGTCGCCTGCCAAGCGCAGCCGCTTGCACACGAAGCGGGCCTCGGCCTCCTCCTGGAGCTGTTCGGCCACGAACCAATCGAGCATGGCGGTGGCGCTGCGTTCCCCGGCGCTCTCAGCGGTCGAGTACAGGCGATTGATCGAAGCCGTCACCCCCTTTTCCATGTCGTAGATCTGGTCGAACAATTTCTGCACAGAGGGCCAGCTGCGCTCGGGCGCCTCCACCGTGGGCAGTTCCACCTGCTCATCGCTGTCCACCAGATAGGCGATCATCCGAGCGGCGTGGTCACGCTCCTCATTGCTCTTGGCGAGCATGTAGGTGGAAAAGCCCGCCAGATCCTTCTCCCGCAGCCAGATCGACATCGCCAGGTAGGTGTGGCTGGCCTGGAACTCGGCGGCCAGGTGCCGGTTGATCGCGCTGGTGAGCTCTTTCATCACTTCCTGAGAGACCGCTGTCCATTCCTGCTTAGCGCAGATGGTTCGATCCCGCCCCCTCGATCCCGCCCATGGATACCGCCCATGGATACCGGGCCAGGTGCGATTGGTTGCCTGGGCCGGTGACCTGCAGCGCAGGCCACACGCCAGAGGGGCTGAGCATGACCCTGGCCTTCGCTCAACACTCCAATGATTCGCACGCGTGGAGATCGCGCCAGCCTGCTGGCAGCCCTGCTGGCCCACTGGAGCGAGGAACAGCTCTCCCTACCGCAACAACCCCAACCCTGGATGTTCAAGCCCACCAGTCGGGGCGCAACAGCAGCACAAGGCCGAGGGGCAGCATCACGACGCCGCTGAGAGCCTGGGGGCAGCGAGCAGCGCAAAACGGAGCCCAGAATGGCAGCAGTAGCGCCCACAGGCCCCTGCTGCCATGAGCCATCTGCGCGCCATCATGCAGAAACTGGCTGCAGCCCAGCCGGCCGACACGGAAAGCCCAACACCCCAATCGTCGCTGCCCCAGCGGGAGGCCTACCGCCAGCAGCTCCAGCAGTGCAGCGAGGCCATGCTCCGCTACGAGTGGACCTGGCTGCACCAGCACCTGGAAGACCTGCAGCTCTGCAACGCCAACAGCGCCATGGCCCAGGCCGCCGGCGGGGCCCAGCATGTGCGCCAACTGATCCTCCAGGCCGAGGCCTGCCTGGCAACCCTGGCGGAGGAATGCGAACGGCGTGGTGTGCAACCGGAGCGGCAGGCCCAAAGCGTGGCCAGCGGTGAACATGCCTGGGAGGTGAGCAACAGCACGATCCGCCGCGCCTGGGGCCTGGACGGCTGAGTCAGAAACCGGCAGGCAGGAGGGCACCCTCCAGATCTGCCCCCCGCAGATCGGCACCGCTGAGCTGGGTGTCGCGCAGGTCGCAGCCTTGCAGGTCGGCCTGTTGGAGATCCGCTCCACTGAGGTTGGCGCCATAGAGGCAGGCACCACGCAGGTCAGCCCCGTGCAGCTGCACCTGTTGCATCAGGGCAAAGCTAAGGTCAGCCGCCTGAAAGTTGGCCTGGCCGAGATCGGTGAGCTGGTCGAGACCGGAGCGGAAATCGGCCTCCACCAAGCGGGCCTCGCGCCAGCAACTCGCGGCGGCCACCACCCCGCGCAAGCAGCAGCGATGCAGCAGGGCCCCACTGAAATCAGCCTGTTGTAGGCGAGAGCCCGAGAGATCGGCCTCATGCCACTGGGACGACTGAGCTTGCAGACCGGACAGATCAGCCCCCCACAACAGCGCCTGCTGAAAACAGCAGCGCTGCACTTGGGCGCCCCGCAGGTTGGCACGACCAAAGCGAGCCTCCTTGAAACAGCCCCCCTCAAGGGCGCAACCGGAGAGGTCGAGATCAACGCCGTCCAGGTCGGCCAACTTGAGGCCAGGAAAACACCGCTCTCCCGCCGCCAGGGCGGCAAGGAGGCTCTCCAGGCTGGTGGGTTGGGACGCGGATGTCACAGCGGAATCCCCCGCAACCGCAACGGATCAGAGGATGGCTGCGAGGGCATCGAGCTGCTGGCGGCGGGCGGCGAGCAGTTGCTTTTCAGCCTGGGCGAGCAGCTTGAACACACTGCGATCGATCACGTCATAGAACACCAGACTGCCCTCTGGACGGCGCTTGACCACGCCGGCGATGGTGAGCAGCTTGAGGTGCTTAGAGACCAGAGCCTGGCTCAGACCGGTGTGCTCAACCACCGCAGTGACATTCAGCGGCCCCTGGCGCAAGGCATCGAGCACGGCCAACCGGTTCGGCTCAGAAAACACCTTGAAGTAATCGGCGAGAGCTTCCATGGTTGAAGAGAACGACTGGTCGGAACGACGCTGAGCCTTGCGGCGCGGTGAGTGGACGGACATGACTACCCCGGTCATGGCCGCCCGGACATGAACGCCCCGGACGAGGCTGAGCGGGATAAAAATACGCTCAGAGCTTAACAGACAGTCAGACTGTACGGATAACGCATCAAAACAGGCAAAGACCATCGCGAACACGTAGGATCACGTTGTCGTTATGTCGTTGAGTGAAAACGCGACATCCCATGGTCCTTGCTTGTGCAGCCCACACGTCCAGCGTGGCTCCCGCCGCTCCGTCCGGCTGGCCGCGCCACTGGTTCCAGCAGGAACCCCTGCTCGAACGTCAGCACGATCGCCTGGAGGCCCTGCTGGACAGCCTGATCCAGCAGCACCGCCAGCCCCTGCCCTGCGCGCAACTGGCCGTGACCGACCAGGCCGAGCAGCTGGCCTGCCGCCGCCTGCTCTGGGATCTGCGCCTGCACCTGCGCCTGGAGGAGCGCTGGCTGGACGCCGCCGGCGCCCTCTGCCCCGGCCACTGCGGCGGGCACCAGGAAGCCGCCCGGGCGGCCCTGGCCCAGTTCTCCCAAGGCAGCGGCAGCCGCCGGGCCCGCCTGGCCTGGTTGCAGGAGCTGCACGCCTGGTTCGCCGCCCATCGCCGCGGACCGGATGCCATGGCCTACGCCCTGGCCCGCCAGCGCTGCGGCGCCGAGGCCGCTGCCATCGCCTGAATCCTCCCTCGGCCTGCCCGGCTCCTCTGGCCGGAGCGCTCGGGATTCGCCCCTCTCGCTGCAGTCCCGCCCCAGGCCCACCGCCCAGCAACATCCCCCCACCTCCACCGTCCACCAGCAACCGCCCGCCGCCATGACCGCCACCCCCGCCGCCCCCCACCTGCGCGAAGACCTGCTCACGCCGCGCTTCTACACCACCGAAATCGAGAAGGCCGCCCGCACCTCCCTGGACGCCCAGCGTCCTGTCTTCGAGGCGATGCTGGGCGAGATGCGGGCCGACTACAACCGCGACCACTTCGATCGCCAGGCCCCGCTCGAGCGGCTGCGCGACCTCAACCCCGAGGAGAAGGAGGCCTACGAGAGCTATCTGGTGCGCTCCTGCGTGTCGGAATTTTCCGGCTTCCTGTTGTTCAAGGAGCTATCGCGCCGGCTCAAGCAGGCGGATCGCCCCGAGCTGGGCGAACTGTTCCAGCTGATGGCCCGCGATGAGGCCCGCCACGCCGGCTTCCTCAACCGGGCCCTGGTGGCCGAGGGCATCACGATCGACCTGCCCAGCCTCAGCACCAAGCGGCCGATCACCTGGTTCCCCCTGAGCTGGGTGCTCTATTCGGTGTATCTCTCCGAAAAGATCGGCTACTGGCGCTACATCCTGATCAACCGCCACCTCAAGGCCAACCCGGACAACAACTTCGCGCCACTGTTTGATTTCTTCGAGCCCTGGTGCCAGGACGAGAACCGCCACGGCGACATCTTCAACATGCTGATCCGCTGCTGGCCCCAGCTGCGGCAGGGCATTCGCGGCAAGTTGCTGAGCCGCTTCTTCCTCTGGAGCGTGTTTCTCACCCACAGCCTCACCGTGTGTGAGCGGGGCAACTTCTACACAATCCTCGGCATAGATCCGGCCCGCTTCGATGCCGAGGTGATGCGCCAGACCAACCGCACCGCCAGCCGCGCCTTCCCCTGGGTGTTCGAGCTGGAGGGCAGCAACTACCTCGCCCTTCGCGACCGGATCGTGGACACCTTCCGCCAGATGAAGCAGGCCGGGGGCCTGGAGAAGCTGGGCCTGAATCTGCGCTTCGCCGCTCTGCTGCTGCGCCAGTTCAGCCAGCCGATGCGCGCCACCCAGGCTGGGATGCAGGAGACAGCAGCATGAGCGGCACCGCTCCGGCATCCGCCACGCCATACGCCACGTTCCCCGGGCCCGCTGTCCCGACCCTTGCCTATGACAGCCCGCCTACCGCCAGGCCTACAGCCGCATCAACGGCATGGTGGTGGTGGGGGAGACCCTGGCCGACCGCCACTTCCGCCGCCTGGCCGAACTGCTCCCCCCCGACCGCGAGGAGCTGCTGCGCCTCGGCGCCATGGAGGCCCGCCACGCCCGCGACTTCGTGGGCTGCGGCCGCAACCTGGGGGTTAAAGCCGACACCGGCCTGGCCCGGCGGCTGCTCGCCCCCCTGCACCAGCAGTTTCAGCAGGCCTAGGCCCAGGCCGATCTGGTGAGCTGCCTGGTGATCCAGTGCCTGATCATCGAGTGCTTCGCGGTGGCGGCCTACCGGCTCTACCTGCCCGTGGCCGACCCCTATGCCGAGCCGATCACCGCGGCGGTGATGGCCGATGAGCAGGAGCACCTCAACTACGGCGAGCAGTGGCTGCGGCCCCGCTTTGCCGCGGTGGCCCAGCAGGTGGAGGCCTGTGCCCGACGGGCCGTGCCCGTGGCCCTGGGGATGCTGCAAGAGCTGCGCGGCGACCTGGCCACGATCAGCATCGAGCCCACCGAACTGGTGGCCGAGTTCATGGTGCTGTTCCAGGAGTCGCTGCAGGCCATCGGCTACGGGGAAGGGGCGGCCCGCCTGCTGGTGAACCGGCTGGCCGCAAGGGCCCTGGCCTAGCGACCCTCTCCCCTACGCCAGGGGAGCCAACCGGGCAGCCGGCGGCAAGGCCCGCGCCTCAGCCTCCAGCCATTCCGTGGGGATGGCAGCCGCGCTGGTGCGGCCCCCGAAGCGCAGCTGCAGCCAGGTGAGCACGGCAGAGCTGAAGGTGCCCACTGCCTCCTCGCCCTGGCCCTGGCCCAGGGCCGCCACCTGGGCCGACGGGAGGTACCAGATCGGGCCGGTGCCGCCCCGGCAGGCTCGGCGCTCCTCGATCAACTCGCGCAACTGACCATCGCCGCTGAGCTGGCCCACCGGGGCCAGGAGCAGGGAGCAACAGCCCGCCACACCATCAGTGGGGGTTGGACGGGGACCAGGAAAGGGAACGGCCATGGCGAACATGCGAAGAATTTGCAAGCTTGAAACCGTGTTAAAACGTTAGCGTTATACCGTTGGCTCGTGAACCGGGTTGGCGGCATTCCTCGCCTTCCACTCCGCCCGGCCTCCCCAGTCCTATGTCAGCCGTCATGACCATCACGCCTCCCCCCTCCATCTCCGACCACGCCAGCGCCCAGGACGCCCAGCTACGCCGGGGCTTCGGCCCGCGGGTGCGCAGGCTGCACGCCCGCATCGGCAAGGCCCACCACCAGGCCGAAGGCATGGGCTTCTCCCGGGCCCTGCTGGCGGGAGAGGCCACCCCGCTGCAGCTGGCCGCCCTGATCCGGGCCCTGGCGCCGGCCTATCGCCTGCTAGAGCAGCAGGGCCCCGTCGCAGCCCAGGCCCTGGGGGGGCGCAGCATCCCCTGGAACGCCCTGGCCCGCTCCACCGCCCTCGACCACGACCTGGCCAAGCTGGCCGGCCTGCCCGCCACCCCGGCCTCGGCCGCCGCCCAGGCCTGGCTGGAGCAGCTCCACACCCTGGCCGCCAGCGCCCCCCACCGGCTGCTGGCCCACGCCTACGTGCGCTACGGCGGCGACCTCTCCGGCGGGCAGCAGCTGGCGCAGCAGGCCGCCGGGATCCTGGAGCGGGCCGGTCTGCCCGGCCTGAGCTTCTGGGTGTTCGAGCGGCCCCTGGCTGAGCTCAAGGCCGGCCTGCATGACGGCGTCGAGGAGATGCAGCTGAGCGAGCCCCAGGAGCAGGAGCTGCTGGAGGAGGCCGAGGCCGCCTTCCAGCTCACCCAGCGGCTGCTGGCCGAGCTGGCCGAGCTGGCCGATCTCCGCTGAACCGCCGATCTCCTGCCACCACAAGCAGACCAGACCAGGTCAGTGCAAGCAAGAGAGCTGCTGCCAGCTCTCACCACCGCAATGGCCACAGCCCCACCCGCCCCTGCCATGACCGCCACCGGCCTCAGCCCCCACGCCCTGCTGCTCAAGTACGACCAGCCCGTGCCCCGCTACACCAGCTACCCCACCGCCGCCGCCTTCAGCGATGCGGTGGGCGCGGAGCAGCTGGGCCGGCAGCTGGGCGAGGCCAGCGACGCGCCCCTGTCGCTCTACGTGCACGTGCCCTTCTGCCGCCATGCCTGCTGGTACTGCGGCTGCAACCGGGTCACCACCCAGCTGGGCTCCAAGGTGGTGGCGCCCTACCTGGCCACCCTGGCCCGGGAGCTGGAGCTGGTGAGCGCCGCCCTGCCGGCGCGGCGGCGCCTGGCCCAGTTGCACTGGGGCGGCGGCACCCCGAACTACCTCAACGCCGTCGAACAACACCAGCTCTGGGAGCTGATCGGCCGCCACTTCGATCTGGAGCCCGACCTGGAGGCCTCGATCGAAGTGAACCCGGAATTCCTCAGCCGCAACCAGGCCCTCGAGCTGCGCCAGCTGGGCTTCAACCGCATCAGCTTCGGCATTCAGGACGCCAATCCCGAGGTGCAGCAGGCCGTGAACCGGGTGGTGCCGGCCCAGCAGCTGCGCCACGCCATGGAATGGCTGCGGGAGGCCGCCTTCGACAGCGTGAACGTGGACCTGATCTGCGGCCTGCCCCTGCAGACACCGGAACGCTTCAACACCACCTTGGAGCTGGTAGGCGAACTGCGGCCCGACCGCATCTCCCTGTTCTCCTTTGCCTACCTGCCTGAGCAGCTGCCGCTGCAGCGCAGGATCGCCGCCGCCGACCTGCCCAGCCAGGAGGAGCGGATCGCCATGCTGGAGGCCGCTAACCGGCTGCTCACCACCCACGGCTACGAGGCTATCGGCATGGACCACTACGCCCTGAACGGCGACAGCCTGGCGGTGGCGGCGCGCAAAGGCCGGTTGCACCGCAACTTCCAGGGCTACACCACCGGGGGGGAGCTGGATCTGCTCGGCATCGGCCCCACGGCGATCAGCCAGTTCCCCCACCTGTTCACCCAGAACCAGCGCGATCTCAAGGCCTGGCGACAGGCGATCGAGGCCGGCCGCCTGCCGGTGGAGCGGGGCCTGGAGGTGCGCGATGCCGAGCTGCTGGAGCGCCGCCACCTAATCCGGGAGGTGATGTGTCACGTCCAGGTGGAGCTTGATCTGGAGCGCTTTGCCCAGGAATGGGCAGACCTCCAGGTCCTGGCCAGCGATGGACTGGTGCAGCTGCAGCGTGAGGGGTCGCTCGGGCTGATCCGGGTCACCACCGAGGGGCGCTGGCTGATCCGCACCATCGCCGCCGTATTCGATCCCCAGCAGCGGCAGCAGGCCCGGGGCTCCCGGCTGGTTTAAGCGTCCATAGCCAGCACTTGCAACCGAGAGCCAACCAGCAACAAAAAAGCCCCCGGTTTCCCGGGAGCTTTGTAAACCTTGTGTTTCAGTGCACGGTACGCACGCCGGCAAGGTTCACTTAGCGGAAGCGGCGAAGTCGGGATAGGCCTCCATGCCGTGCTCGCCGATGTCGAGGCCCTCGATCTCCTCTTGCTCAGTGACTCGGATACCGCCGGAGAACGCCCCGAGGATCGACCAAAGAATCCAGGAAGTGACAATCGAGAAAATGGAGATGGCCAGGATACCCACGATCTGGGCGCCCAGCTGGCCAAACCCATTGCCGGTGAGCAGGCCTTTGTCGGTGTTGAACAGGCCCACGGCCAGGGTGCCCCACATGCCGCACACACCATGCACGGAAAAGGCTCCCACCGGATCATCGATGTTGAGGGAGTCGATGAATGCCACGGCCCACACCACCAGGGCACCGGCGATGAACCCAACCACCCAGGAGGCGGTCATCGAGAAGCCGTCGCAGCCAGCGGTCACACCCACCAGGCCGGCGAGAATGCCATTGATGGTCATGGTGAGGTCTGGCTTGCCACTGGTGAGCTGGCTCACCAGGGTGCCGGAGATGCCGCCGGCGGCACCGCCGAGGGTGGTGGTCACGGCGATATAAGGGACTTCAGGGGCCATAGAAAGCCAGGACCCGGGATTAAAGCCGAACCAGCCCAGCCACAGGATCAGACAACCGAGTGTGGCGAAACCCAGGTTGTGGCCTGGAATGGCCTGGGGCTTCCCATTGGCAAACTTGCCGATGCGGGGCCCAAGGATGATCGCCCCAGTGAGGCCCGCCCAGGCGCCGAAGGTATGCACCAAGCTGGAGCCGGCGAAATCAATGAAGCCGAGCTTGTTAAGCCAGCCCTCGCCCACGTTCCATTGCCAGGAGCCGGAGATCGGGTAAAGAATGCCAACGAGAACAAGCGAAAAGATCACAAACTCGTTGAATTTGATGCGCTCAGCCACCAGGCCGGACACGATCGTGGCGGCCGTGCCGGCGAAGGCGGCCTGAAAGAGGAAATCAACGCTGGGAACCAGCTTGCCCTCGGTCACCATCTCGGGAGTGACCGTGGGGTCGAAAAACAGACCACCGAATTTGAGCCAACCCGGAATCACCCAGCTGGCGTTGTACATGATCTTGTAGCCGATGAACCAATAGGCCGTCACCGCTAGGGCGAAGACGATCAGGTTCTTGGCCAGGATGTTGACGGCGTTCTTCTGGCGGCACAGGCCTGCCTCCACCATGGCAAAGCCTGCGTTCATGAAGATCACCAGAGCGGCGCAGATCAACAAGAACATGTTGTTGGCCAGGAAGGCCGGGGTGAGCTCGGGGAGCTCGGCGGCATGGGCCGAGAGGTTGAAAACCCCCAGACCAAACAGCGCCAGGGGAACGCAGGCAAGCCAGATGAGCCCCCGCTGGGAGGACATCCCACGGATGCTGCGCAGAAGCATCGAGGGGGCCTCGAGCAAACTCGCCTCCTGCAGGCGCCTGGCGCGCCGTGGAGGGTGGGAAGCAATGGTCATGGGCAGTTCTGAAGGACGGCTGCACGGGAATTGGATGCCCTTCGACATCCAGCGGCACTGACAATGCGCGGAAGCCGCCCCCCTTGATGTTCGCTTCGCTACAAAATCGCCGATAGCAAACCAAGGAGCCGGGCCCAAACGGGCTGCGACCAGCCAACCAGCGTGCCGATTTGCCACCATGCTGGAGGGTCTGCAGCCATCGCTACAGAAGGATGGACGGGCCGACCTTAAATAAACTTTCGCTTTTCCGGTAACGCGTGAAACAGATTCAAGCCATCATCCGGCCCGAGAAGCTGGATCCTGTGAAAGACGCGCTGGTGTCCCTGGGCATCAACGGCATGACCGTGACCGCTGTTCAGGGCTTCGGCCAGCAGATGGGGCATACAGAGGTGTATCGAGGCGTGAAGCTGGAAGCCCGCCTGCTCTCCAAGGTGATGATCACCACCGTGGTGAGCGATGGCAGCGTGGACGCTGTGACCGAGGCCATCCGCGCCAGCGCCCGCACTGGCGAAATCGGCGACGGCAAGATCATCGTCACCAACGTGGAACAGTCCATCCGCATCCGCACCGGCGAAACCGGCGATATCACCCTCACCACCTGACAAAACTGGCATACGAAAAAGCGCCCCCGCGGGGGCGCTTTTTTGGGGCCATCACCGGAGCCGTGTGGGCTCAGCCGACAGCGGCGGCAGCGCGGTCGAAGTAGGTGCCCACTTCGCTCATCAGAGCGGAGCAGTCGCCGGGGGTGATGCCGTTGCGGTCGTTGGCGATGGCGATGGCAGCGTCCTTCATCTTGCGAACGCCTTCAGCCACGGAAGCGCCGGGCACGCCGAGAGCCAGGTAGGTCTCGCGCAGGCCATTGAGGCAGCGGTCTTCCAGCACGGAAGCGTCGCCGGTGAACACGGCGTAGGTGACGTAGCGGAGGATGATCTCCATGTCGCGCAGGCAGGCGGCCATGCGGCGATGGGTGTAAGCGTTGCCGCCGGGGGCGATCAGGGCGGGCTGGGCCTCGAACAGATCGCGGGCAGCGTTGGTGACGATCTTGGACGCGTTGGAGG
>Ga0315902_10006531_pt1 | contig 16128 bp, 19 predicted proteins | sample LakEriMetagenome_9_FD_203523 | JGI IMG/M metagenome (GOLD analysis project Ga0315902, IMG submission 203523) | Freshwater fungal communities from buoy surface, Lake Erie, Ohio, United States - Buoy 12 MA117 | ecosystem: Environmental > Aquatic > Freshwater > Lake > Lake biofilm | place: USA...
AGGTCGATCGTCTGTCGCGGCGTGAGCTCCACGATCCGCAGCGTGGCCCCCGTACTCCGGGCCAGCTGCTGCCAGGGGACGAAGTTGGCATGATGCTCCAGCGCCGTGATCACGATCTCGTCACCGGACCCCACATGCGCCCGCCCCCAGCTGGACGCCACGAGGTTCATGGCCTCGGTGGTGCCGCGCGTGAAGATCAGGCAGGCGGGATCGGCCACGCCCACGAAGCGCGCGAGGGTCGCGCGGGCCTCCTGGTACCGGTCGGTCGCGAGCGCCGAGAGCGCATAGGCGCCGCGATGCGGATTGGCGTTGGCCGTCTCGTAGAAATCGCGGATGGCGTCCAGCACCACGCGCGGCTTCTGCGACGTGGCGGCCGAATCGAGGTAGTGCAACGACGGATCCCGCGCGAGCAGCGGGAAGTCGGCGCGGGGCGCGAGCGCCTCGAGCGTCAACGCGGATGATCCGGCGATGGTAGGCGTAGTGACTGCGGTCATGTGGGGGGTCCGTCCGTGAGGCGTGGGCCGACCAGGAGCAGGTCGCCATCGACGTGCACCGCATGGGTGCCCAGCGGATCGAGCCCGGGTCCGCCCACCGGAGCCCCCGTCCGGACGTCGAAACGCGCACCGTGCCAGGGACACTCCAGCACACAGGGGCCAACCACGTCGCCACCCGAGAGGGCGAAGTCGCGATGCGTGCACTGGTCATCCACCGCATAGACCGCGTCGCCGTCCCGCACGAGGCAGAGCCGGCGGCCATCCGCGAGCTCCACGCCGTGCGGGATGGCCGGGTCGAGCGCCGACAGCCGGGCGACAGCGACGTAGCCGGCTGGCGCGGAGCTCATTCCGTGCTGACGGCCGGTGCCGTGGCCGGACCGGCCACGGGGTCGGCCGGCGTGTCGAGCGCCGCCTTGAGGGTGTGCCACGAGAGCGACGCGCACTTCACGCGGACCGGGAAGCGGGAGACGCCCGAGAACACGACCAGTTGGCCGAGATCCTTCCCTCCGGCCGCGTCCTGCCCGAGCACGAGGGCGTGGAAACGCTGGAAGAGCGCCTCGGCCTCCGCTCGCGTCTTCCCCTTCACGGCGGTGGTCATCAGGGAGGCCGAGGCCTTCGAGATGGCACAGCCGTGGCCGGTGAACTTCACGTCGGTGATCCGGTCGTCCTCGACCACCACGGCCACGTGCACCTCGTCGCCGCAGAGCGGGTTCTTCCCGTCCGCATGCCGGTTGGCCAGCGGGAGCTCGCCGAAGTTGCGCGGCTTCCGGTTGTGGTCGAGGATGACCGACTGGTAGAGCTCCTGCAGGTCCGACATGGGCTCAGTGTCTGGTATCGCCGGTGAAGCGGGCCACGGTGAGCTGCTCGAGGTGCTCGACGATGTCGGCATTCTCGATCGTCTCGAGCACGTCGGCCGCGAAGGCGTACATGAGGAGCTGCTTCGCCAGTTGGGCGCTCACGCCGCGACTCTTGAGGTAGAAGAGCGACGTGTCGTCCATCCGCCCCACGGTGGCTCCGTGGGTGCACTTCACGTCATCGGCGAAGATCTCGAGCTGCGGCTTGGTATCGATCTGTGCGTGTTCCGACAGCAGCAGCGTCTGGTTGGTCTGCTTGCCGTCGGTCTTCTGGGCCTCGGGGTGCACGTACACCTTGCCGTTGAAGACGCCGTGCGAGCGACCGTCCAGCAGCCCCTTGTACACCTCGCGGCTGAAGCACTGTTCGGCCACGTGCTCCACGCGCGTCTGGTGATCGCCGTGCTGCGTACCGTCGAGCATGTAGAGCCCGTTGAGCGTGCAGCCGCAGCCGGTCCCGTTCAGCACGGTGTAGACGTTGCTCCGCGAGAGCGCGGCGCCCGTCTGGAAGGTGAAGGTGAGGAAGTGGCTGTCGCGCCCCTGGCGCGCTTCCACCGTGCCCACATGATGCGCGGTGGGCGCTTCCCGCTGGATGCGGATGAGATGCAGGGTGGCGCCGTCCTCGACGTGGGCTTCGACCACCGCATTCGTGAGGTACGGGACGTCGGCAAGCGCCACGTAGCTCTCCACCACGGTGGCCTTGGCATGCCGCTCGGCCACCAGGAGGTGGCGCGGGTGGCTCATGGCTCCCGCCCCGTTGGCGTCCATCACGTGCAGCAGGTGCACGGGGACGTCGCTCACCATCTCCTTGGCGACGTGGATCAGTGTCCCCTCGCCGGCGAAGGCGGCGTTGAGCGCCGTGAACCCGTCCCGGTCGGCCGGAGCCGCCACGCCCAGGTGCCGCGCCAGCAGCTCCGGCTCGTTGGCCGCCGCACTGGCGAGATCCATCACCCGGATCCCATCAGGGAGGGTCTCGAGTCGCGACAGTGCCGGGGCAAAGCGGCCATTGAGGAAGACGACCAGCGGCCAGCCGGTCCCCAGCGTGAAGGGGGCCAGGACCGAGGGATCAGCCAGCGTCCCCACCGGGCGCTCGATGGCCGGCACGAACTCCGCCGTCGCGATGGCGTCCACGTTCGTGTAATGCCAGTCCTCGTCCCGCGTGCTCGGGAAGCCGAGCGAGGCAAAGGCGGCCGCTCCAGCCTCGCGAAGCCCCTTCAGGGAGCCCGGCGCATCGGCCGCCGCGGCCGTGGAGGCCAGGGTGGCAAAGGGTGACGGGGCAGCCATCAGGCCACCCCCTCCAGGACCCAGTCGTAGCCGCGGTTCTCGAGTTCGAGCGCCAGCGTCTTGTCTCCCGACTTGATGATCCGGCCGCCGGCCAGCACGTGCACGTAGTCGGGGACGATGTAGTTGAGGAGGCGCTGATAGTGCGTCACCACGATGGTGGCGTTGTCGGGGCGCTTGAGGGCGTTGACCCCCTCGGCCACGATGCGGAGGGCATCGATATCGAGCCCCGAGTCGGTTTCATCCAGGATGGCGAGCGCCGGCTGCAGGACGGCCATCTGGAGGATCTCGTTCCGCTTCTTCTCGCCGCCGGAGAAGCCGGTGTTCACCGACCGGTTGAGCATGGAGGCGTCCATGTCCACGAGCTTGAGCTTCTCCTCCACGAGATCGAGGAACTCCATCGGGTCGACCTCCTCGAGCCCCTTCGCCTTCCGGATCTCGTTGTACGCCGCGCGGAGGAAGTAGGCGTTGGAGACGCCGGGGATCTCCACCGGATACTGGAAGGCCAGGAAGACGCCCTGCTGCGCGCGCTCCTCCGGTTCCATCTCGAGCAGGTTCTGCCCCTGATAGAGCACTTCCCCACCGGTGATCTCGTAGGCCGGGTGGCCGGCGAGGACCTGGGCGAGCGTGCTCTTGCCGGAGCCATTGGGGCCCATGACGGCGTGCACCTCGCCGGCGTTCACCGTGAGAGAGATCCCCTTGAGGATCGGCTTGCCGTCGATTTCGGCGTGGAGGTCGCGGATCTGGAGCATATATCGGTCAGACGTCAGAGGTCAGGAACGGCGGAAGCCGGGGGAAGGGTCTCGGGGGGCAGGGAGCGGAGGCGCGCCTCAGCCCACCGAGCCCTCGAGGGTGATGCCCAGCAGCTGCTGGGCCTCGAGCGCAAACTCCATGGGCAGCTCCTTGAACACTTCCTTGCAGAAGCCGCTCACGATCATGGACACCGCCTGCTCGGCATCGAGCCCGCGGGCCTTGAGATAGAAGATCTGGTCCTCGCCGATCTTCGAGGTGGATGCCTCGTGCTCCAGCGTGGCGCTGTTGTTCCCCACCTCCACATACGGGAAGGTGTGCGCGCCGCAGGCGTTGCCCACGAGCATCGAGTCACACTGCGTGTAGTTGCGGGCGCCCTCGGCCTTGGGCAGGATCTGCACCTTGCCGCGGTAGCTGTTCTGCCCCTGCATGGCCGAGATGCCCTTCGAGACGATCGTCGACTTCGTGTGCCGGCCGATGTGGATCATCTTCGTGCCGGTGTCGGCCTGCTGCTTCTTGCTGGCCACGGCCACCGAGTAGAACTCGCCCACGCTGTGATCGCCCTGCAGGATCACGCTCGGATACTTCCAGGTGATGGCCGAGCCGGTCTCCACCTGCGTCCAGGAGATCTTGGCATTGGTCATCGCCTTGCCGCGCTTGGTGACGAAGTTGTAGATGCCACCCACCCCGTGCTCGTCGCCGGCATACCAGTTCTGCACCGTGCTGTACTTCACGGTGGCGTTGTCCAGCGCCACGATCTCCACCACGGCGGCATGCAGCTGGTTGGTGTCGCGCTTGGGCGCGGTGCACCCTTCGAGGTAGCTCACGTACGCGCCTTCATCGGCCACGATGAGCGTGCGCTCGAACTGCCCCGTCTCCGCCGCATTGATGCGGAAGTAGGTGGAGAGCTCCATCGGGCAGCGGACCCCCTTCGGGATGTAGCAGAAGGACCCGTCGGAGAAGACCGCGCTGTTGAGGGCGGCGAAGAAGTTGTCGCTGTACGGGACCACCGAGCCCAGATAGCGCTGCACCAGCTCGGGGTGCTCGCGCACCGCCTCGCCGAAGGACATGAAGATCACGCCGTGCTTGGCCAGCTCTTCCTTGAAGGTGGTGCCTACCGAGACGGAGTCGAAGACGGCATCGACGGCCACGCCGGCCAGGCGCTTCTGCTCGTTGAGCGAGATGCCCAGCTTGTCGTAGGTCTCGAGCAGCTTCGGGTCCACCTCGTCGAGCGAGGCGAGCGGCTTCACCGACTTGGGGGCGCTGTAGTAGGAGGCCGCCTGGTAGTCGATAGGCGGGTACTGGACGTTCGCCCAGTGCGGCTCGGTCATCGTCTGCCACCGCCGGAAGGCCTTGAGGCGCCAGTCGAGCAGCCAGGCCGGCTCCTGCTTCTTCGCGGAGATGAAACGGACCGTCTCCTCGGTGAGCCCGGGCGGCAGCGTCTCCGCCTCGATATCCGTCGTGAATCCGTACTGGTACTCGCGATTGACGAGCGCCTCGATCGTCGCACTCATGCCTGCTCCTGGTTCACCGTCGAAAGATGCGGGGTAATGCCGTACTCACAGCGGCCGCAGCCGTCCCGCCGGTGCGCACTGCGCACGAGCGGCACGCCCAGCAGCCGTTCCACGAACTTCTCCTCCACTGCACACGCTTCGGGAAACCGCTCGGCGATCTCCCGGAGTGCACAGTTGTGAATGCGGAGGGAGCGTGACGGTTCCCCGCCCGGGAATCCCCCATCCCTGGGAGATTCCACTTCCACCACCTCCGCCATGTAGCCCTTGGCCGTCAGCAGCTCGGCCACGAGCGGGATGCGCTCCGCGAGCGGCAACGCGTCCAGTATCGGGCCGGCCTCATCAGCCAACCGCTGCCACTCCGCTTCGAGGACCGCCTCCACGGCCGCATCCCCGCGCTGCGTCCGGAGGGCATCGAGTGCCGCCGACAGGACCTGGACATAGCTACGTGGGAAGAGCGCCTCGCCGGCCGACGTCAGGGAGTAGGCGTAGACCGGTGCGCCCACCCCCCGCACGTCCCGCTGGTATCGGACCAATCCGTCCTCTTCCAGCGCCTTGAGGTGCCGGCGCAGCGCGTTGGCGGTGAGGCCGAACTGCTCTCCCAACTCGTGCGCCGACCGCGGCTGCGCCTTCTTGAGCGCCACCAACAACTCGGCCCGGACCCCACGAAAGCCCCCCAGCGCGCCAACTACCTCTTCCATGGGGAGAAATCAAATCGGGTTTCCCTCATACGTCAACGAAAGCGTTCACGAATCCTCGGGCAAGCCTCTGTTTTCCAGACAAAGGAAACGCCTGCAATGACAGTACCTGCCCCGGCCGTTAGACTAGAGCAGTCCTTCCGCTCCGTTCGATCGCCCCTCGTGCACCCGACGACTTCCCTCCTGATTGCGGCGGCCTCGCTCACCATTGCCGTGGTGTCGCTCGCGTGGGCATTCCGGGTGCGGCGTCAGGCGGCGGAAGTCGATGGCCTGTCACGCTTTCGCGCGCAGGTGGACGGCCGCTACCCGGAGCTGCTGCTCTTCCATGTGTATGGCGTCTTGTCAGAAAGTCAGGGGGATCGCCCGGCCCATTATCGGGTGAACCTCCGCGATGATCTCTTCGCCGTGCACGGGCTGGCCGACCTCGACCTCGAGGATGTGATTCTGCTGGCCGCCGATCGATCCGGCGCCCGCATCCCGAAGGTGTCGGATCTGGAAAGTCTTCATGGTCGCGTACAGACGGTGGAGGACATGCTGGCGTTCCTCGAACCGTTCTTCCGACCGGAGGTCGTGCGCGACTGACGCCTCCCCACCGTGGCCGACGGCAGCGCCCGGCCAGGCGGTCCGCTGGTCTGCTGGCGGCCATGCTCCTCCTCTCGGCCTGCCACCGGAACCGCCACGAGTGGGACGAGGCCCCTCGGCCCGTGTCCCCCGAGCGGTATGCCATTCCGCTGCACGCCGGGGCGCGCGCGGCCGGGGTGGCCACGGCGGACCTCGAGGCGCTCTGGCAACGCCAGCTGATGGTCCCGGTCGCCGGCATCGCACGCGAATCGCTCCGCGACAGCTTTACGGCCCCACGTGACGGGCGCCGCATCCACAACGCCATCGACATCCTCGCGCCCAAGTCCACGCCCATCGTGGCGGCCGATGATTGCATCATCGGCCGGCTCACCACGGGGAACATCGGCGGCATCGTGATCTATGCCACCGACCCGTCCGAGCGGTTCGTGTACTACTACGCGCACCTCGATCGCTATCGGAAGGATTTGCGGGTGGGGGACCGGATCGCCAAAGGCTCCGTGATCGGCTACGTTGGCACCACGGGGAATGCCTCCGAACGGGTGCCGCACCTCCACTTCCAGGTCATGAAGCGCGGGGCGGGGCGGGTCTGGTGGGATGGGCCCCCGATCAATCCGTACACCTTCTTCGCGCTCGACGGCGCGGCGCCCTGACGGACCCCCTTCCGGTCGCCGCGCGACCACGGAACACTCGCATGAACATGACCGGCAAGGCACGCGCCGCCCTCCGCAGTGAGGCCCATCACCTCAATGTGCAGGTGCATGTGGGGCATGCCGGCCTCACGGACACGCTCCTCGCCAGCTTCGATGACGTGCTCCGCACGCACGAGCTGGTGAAGGCCCAGGTGGCCAAGGGGAGCGAGCAGCCGGCCAAGGTCGTGGCCAACGACGTGGCGGCCCGCCTCGGCGCCGAGGTGGTGCAGACGATCGGCCGCACCTTCACCGTCTATCGGCACAACCCCGCGCTCCCCAAGGGGGAGTTGCCCCCCTGGCGGCGCTGATCCCGCCTCCCGCCTTGTCGCGTCAGCGGCGCGGCGTATCTTCCCGTCGGATCTCTCGTTTTCCATCCGGTCCTGTCTGACCCGAGCCTCGAGCCATGCCCTACGTCATCACCGAAGCCTGCATCAGCGTCAAGGACAAGTCCTGCGTGGACGTCTGCCCCGTCGACTGCATCTACGAGGGGGAGGACCAGCTGTATATCCACCCCGACGAGTGCATTGACTGCGGGGCCTGCGAGCCGGAGTGCCCGGTGACCGCGATTTTCCCCGAGGAAGACGTCCCGGTGCAGCTCAAGAGCTTCATCGGGAAGAATCGCGAGGCGTTCACCGGACCGAACCCGCCCGGGCGTCCCACGCGCTAGTGCCCGCCGCCCGCCGTCGAGTGGGCGGGCGCCACGGGCGGGGGGTCAGCCGAGCGACCAGCCCCGCGCCTTGAGCCAGAACGCCGCGCCAAGCGCGACATACTGCAGGAGCGTGCTCCGCTCGCTCCAGATCGCTTCGCGCCAGTCATGCGCCCCCGCCGTGCTCCCCGCCGGCGGGCGGCCGAACCAGCGCGGCGTGCGCGCCTTGTAGGCCAGATACTCCGCACCGAAGATCGACTCGAGGACGCCTTCCTCGTAGCGCACGATCAGCGTGTACTCGATCGCGAAGAGCAGGGTGGCCACGGGAAGGAACCAGAAGACGCCGCTCACCACCGTGAAGCCCATCCACGCGAGGTAGTTCCCCACGTAGAGCGGGTTGCGGCACCAGGCGAAGGCCCCGTACGTCACCAGCCGCTGCACGTCGCGCGACCGGCGACGCGTGACGGTGCCGGCGGCCGCCACCCCGGCGGTGCGCACGAGTTCGCCGAGCGCCACGAGCGCCAGCCCGGCGATCCAGGTCATGCGGCTCTGCGTGCCCGGGACCAGCAGGGGCACCGCGAGAAAGGGGACCGGCAGCCAGCCGCGATTGCGGAAGAGGACCTGCCCGATGCGGGCAGCCGGTGAGCGTTCGGCCTCGGAGATCGTCGTCGTCATGGCGAGCCCCGAAGGGGGCGTCAGGGAGAAAGCGTCGAAAGGAAGTCGCCGATGGCGTGCGTCATGGCCGAGGGCCGCTCGAGGCACGGCACGTGGCCGGCGCCGGCGATCACCTCGAGCCGCACCCGTGCTGCCGGCGGGAGCCCCTCGGCAATCCGCCGGGCATCGGCGATCGGCGTGAGCGCATCCTGATCGCCGACCACCACCAGCACCGGAACGGTAATCGTGCCGAGCGTGGGGCGTGAGTCCGGTCGGTCGCGCAGCGCCTGCAGCGCACCAATCACCCCCGCGGCGGACTGCCGCCCCATCATGGTGCGGAGCCCCGTGAGCACCTCGGGGCGCTGGGCCCGCGTGTCGGCACCCACCATCCCGGTGAGCATCGGCTCGACGATCGCCGAGGGGCCCTGCGCCCGCACCAGCGCGATCTGTGCCTCGCGGCGGCCACGGGCCTCCAGGCTGTCGGCCTCCGCCCGGGTATCACAGAGGACGAGCGCGCGCACGCGCGACGGATGCCGGCGCCAGAGTGCGAAGGCCACGTAGCCGCCCATCGACAGGCCACAGATCACCGCCTGCGGAATCCCCAGCGCATCGAGCAGCGCCACCACATCGTCGGCGTACTGGTCCATCGTGAAGGGGCCGTGCGTCGAGGAATCTCCGAAGCCGCGCAGGTCGGGAGTGAGGCAGCGGGCCTGCGCCGCCAGTGCGGCGCGCTGCGCCGTCCAGAGCGTCCGGTCGTGCGGAAACCCGTGCAGGAACACGACCGGGAGCCCGCTCCCCGACTCGTCGTACCCGATCCGGGCGCCTGCAATCGCCGCAATCACGCGGTCGCCTCTCCGGGCGGGGGGGCGGGGGGCGGGGGCGATGTCGCGACCTCGGCCGCCGCCAGCAGCGCCGCCTCACGGGCATCCTCCCGTTGCGCCCGCAGGCGGATCGGTACGAGCACCGCGGCCGTGAGCGGCACCGCCACCATGAGCCCCAGGAAACCGAACACGAGCGTCATGAGCGTCTGCGCCACCAGTGTGAGCGCTGGCGGCAGGTCCATCTCGCCCCGCATCAGATACGGGATGAGCAGGTTGTTCTCCAGGAACTGGATGGCCCAGTAGGCGATCGCCACCGCCGCGGCCTTTTCGGGCGAGTCGGTGAAGCCCATGAGCACCGCCGGGATCGCGCTGAGCAGCGGGCCCACCGTGGGGATGAACTCCAGCACTCCGGCCAGGAACCCGAGGGCGAACGCCGCCTTCACGTCGAGCATGAACAACACGCTCATGCTCACGAGCCCGATCACGATCATCGCGATGAGTTGCGTGACGAGCCATCGGCGGAGCACCACGGCGATGGCCGCGAACAGCCGGCGCGCTTCCGCGCGAGACGGGGCCGGCACCAGCGCCAGCAGCCAGCCGCGATACACCTCCGGCTCGGCCGCGATGTACATGGCCAGGAACACGATCAGCACGAAGGCCGTGATCGCCGCCAACGTGTTCGACACGAAGGAGAACAGGTAGCGCGCCGCCAGTTTCGACCCCTCGGCGATCCGCTGCCGGATCATCTCGCTGGGCTGGGCCGGCGCCACCGGTGTTCCATCGGCCGCCGGGACGGCCGTGCTGTCGGCCGCCGGGGTGATCAGGGAGCTGACCCACCCGCCCTGCCCGGAGTCCAGCCAGGTCTGCAGCTTGTGCACCGCCTCGGGGAACTCCTGCTGCAGCACCTTCCCCTGCTGGATCAGCGTCGGCGCGGAGAACCCGAGCACCCCGCCAATTCCGCCCAGCGTGCCCAGCACGATCAGGGCGGCGCCCACCCCGCGTCGAACCCCGAAGCGGGCCAGTCCGTCCACCCCCCGGCTGATGGCCAGACCGAACAGGGTGGCGAGAAAGACCAGCAGGACCAGCGAGCTGACCGACCAGAGCAGCTGGAGGCTGAACCAGAGGGCCAACACGATCAGGGTGGCCCGGGTGATGTCCACCGTGGGCCAGCCGCGTCGGGGCGGGGCGGGAGGGGGGAGGGGGGCCACCGGGTCAGGAGAAACCATGCCCTCGAAAACTACTCGAGGCACTCCGGTGGAGGGTCGGGACCCCGATCCGGCCCCCGGGTTCCCCGGGGCGGCTTCCTGCCGGGTGTACCTTTCGGTCACCGATGACCGCCCCTGCCACGCGCTACCTCGACACCGACCGCGACGTCGACGGCTTCCTCACGGAGCTCTCCGGGGTGCGCGCGATGGCCCTCGATACGGAGGGGGCGAGCTTTCACCGCTTCATCGACCGGATCTACCTGCTGCAGCTGTCGACGGCCGCGCATGAGGCGATCATCGATCCGCTGCCGATCCGCGCTCCGGAGCGGTTGGGTGCGTTGCTTGCCGATCCGGCCGTCGAGATCGTGTTGCACGATGCCGACTACGACCTCCGGCTGCTTCATCAGGACTACGGGTGGACCGTCACCCACCTCTTCGATACGCGCGTGGCGGCCCAGCTGCTGGGCATCCGGTCGTTCGGGTTGGCGGCGCTGCTGGAGCAGTTCTTCGGCGTGCGGCTCGACAAGAAGCATCAGCGCGCCGACTGGAGCATGCGGCCGCTCACGTCCGACATGCTTGCGTACGCGGCGCAGGACACGCGCCATCTGCTGGCGCTGCGCGACGAGCTCCGTCGCCAGCTGGAGCAGAAGGGGCGCTGGGCCTGGGCGCAGGAGGAGTTCACGCGCGCCGAGTCCACGCGGTGGGAGCCGGAGGAGGCGGGGCAGGGGTTTCTGCGCCTGAAGGGTGCCCGGGATCTCACGCGGCGCGAGCTGGCCCGCCTGCGCGAGCTGGTGCAGTGGCGCGACGGCATCGCGGCCGAGCTCGACCGCGCAACGTTCCGCGTGGCCGGCAACGAGTTGCTGCTCGATCTGGCGAAGCGCGCGCCCACCACGCGCGAGGCGCTGGTGGGGGTGAAGGGGTTTCCGCGAGGCATGTCCGAAGCACGTGTGCAGGAGGCGCTCCACGGGATTGCACGGGCCGATGCCGAGCCGGAATCGGGGTTGCCGCGCTTCCCGCGCGCGCCGCGCTGGGACAAGCCGGCCGATTTCGACGACCTCGTCGGGCGGCTGCGCACGGTGCGCGATGCCGTGGCTGCCGAGCTGGACCTCGATCCCGGCGTGCTCTGCTCGCGGGAGCGATTGGAGGCCGTGGTGCGCCGCCGGCCCACCGCCGTGGAGGAGCTCGCGGAGATCCCCGGCTTCCGGCGCTGGCAGATCGGCTTGCTGGGCGATCCGTTCCTGCGCGCGATGCACAAGCCGGGACAGAAGCCGGCCTGATTGACCATCCGTCCGGCGCACCCGCTGCCGGACGTGCCCGCTCAGAACCCCATGTAGGCGCGTACGCGCGGTTCGATGCGCTCCGGCGTCCAGGGGGGTGACCAGACCAGATTGATCACCGCGTCGGTGACGCCGGGCATGCCGCGAAGCTGCGTTTCGATTTCGCCCATGATTTCGGGACCCGACGGGCACCCCGGCGACGTGAGGCTCATGTCCACGCGGACCACGGGCCCGGACTCCGTCGCGTCGATGGCGATTTCGTAGATGAGCCCCAGATCCACCACATTCAGGTTGAGCTCGGGGTCCTTCACTCGGCGCAGCACGAGCCGCGCCTGATCGGCGGTCACGCCGCCCGCCCCGTCCGCCTCGGCGGCGGGTGATTCATCCGGGGCTCCTGCCGCCGGCGTCATGTCGGTCGAATCGCTCATCCCCGCAATCTAGCGGGTAGCCACCCGCCGCTCCGACCCCTTGGCGGCCTTCCCGGTCCGCCCCTTCGCCACCGTCTGTTTCGCGCGGGTCTTGCTGGCGGTCGCCTTCCTCGCGGTCGTCTTACTCGTAGTCGCCTTCTTCGCGGTTGCCTTGCTCGCGGTCGCCTTGCTCGCGGTTGGCTTCTTCGCCCTTCCCGCCGTCGCTTTCCCCGCCCCCGTCGTTCCCGCGGTCGCCGTCCTTGCGGTCGCGGTCCCCGCCTTCCCCCTCGCCTTTCTCGCCGCCGCCCTCGCGGCTGCCGCCCGTCGCCGGGCTGCCGCTGACTGTGCCCGTGTCCGGGTCGGCCGATTCCAATCTTCCGCCAGGTCCGCCCGGAAGCTCGCCGGCATCGCCAGCACACCGCCCGGATCGTCCAGCACCGCCAGCGTGGCCGCGTCGGCCAGATCGTTGCGGACGTCCGCGATGACCTTGGCGGGGCGCCGCGCCTTGGCGGCATGCACCCGGTTCGTGAGCAGGACCACGAACATCTGGCGGTCGGGGTCGATCCAGAGCGACGTACCGGTGTACCCCGTGTGGCCGAAGGCCTTGGGGGACATGTATTGCCCGCAGCCCCCGTCACCGTCGCAGGTGTCCCACCCCAGAGCCCGCCGACCGGCGGCGCGACGGGTGAAGAGCGTCACCGTGGAGTCCGAGACGATGCGCACCCCTTCGTACACGCCACCGTTGAGCAGCATCTGGGCGAAGACCGCGAGATCGGTGGCGGTGCTGAAGAGGCCGGCGTGGCCGGCGACGCCGCCCAGTGCCCAGGCGTTCTCGTCGTGCACCTCGCCGCGCAGCGGATAGCCACGCGGGGGGGCCACTTCCGTCGGTGCCGTGCGAGCCACCTCGTCAGGGTCCACGCCGAAGCGCGTATCACGCATCCCCAGCCGGTGGAACACCTCGTCCTGGAGAAAGAGCTGCAGGGGGCGATCGGCCACCGCCTCCACGATGAACCCCAGCAGGTCGGCACCGAGGTCGGAGTAGGTATAGCAGGTGCCTGGTGGGCACTGGATCGGCGACCGCAGGACGGCCTCGCGCGCCTGGGCCGGCGTGCTGGCCACCCGCCAGAGCTCACGCCCCGCCGGGAGTCCGCCCCGGTGCGTCAGCAGGTGGCGGACCGTGACCTGCTCCCGCCGGTTCCCCGTGAACTCCGGCAGGTAGCGCGACACCGGAGCATCGAGCTCCACAAGCCCCCGGTCATACAGCACCATCACGGCCGTCGTAGTGGCCACCACCTTGGTCAGCGAGGCCACGTCGTACAGCGATTCGTCGGCGGACACGCGGGCGCGACGGGTCCAATCGAGTGTCCCGAACCCCTGCGAGAAGACGGCATACCCTTTGCGGCCCACGACGACTGCCGCGCCCGGGAAGCCCCCGGCCTCGACCCCGCGCTGCACCACCCGCCGGATCGTGGCCAGCCGTTCGGCGGACATCCCCACGGCCGCCGGCGCGCGCTCCGGGAAGCGGCGCGCGACCGGAGCGCCGACGCGTGTGGCGTCGGAGGCGGCGATCGACAGGGAAGCGAGGAGGAAAAGCACGGTGCGCTGATATGTGACAGGGAGACTACGGCACTATTCCGGATACGACGAGGGGTAACATTTCGCAACGCGAATATTTCGCTCGTCACCAAAGTTCTCGGCTGTTGGAAAGCCAAGCTGAAGAACGCCGGCCAGCAGGGAAACCCTGAGGGCCGGCACGGTGACAGACCCACTGTCCACCACATGGAAACCGATCCCGCCATCCTTCGACGTGCCGCTCAAGGCGATGACCGCGCCATGCGTCTGATCTGGAACCAGCATGCCCCGCAGGTCGAAGCCGTCGTGCGCCGGTTGGCCGGCGACCCGGAGCTGGCCAAGGATATCGCCCAGGAGGTGTGGATCCAGATCTTCCGGGCGCTCCCCTCGTTTCGCGGGGACGCGCAGTTCGGGACGTGGATTCACCGGATCGCCATCAACCGCACTCTGAATGCCATGCGGCGGGTGCGTCGCCTGGCACTCCTCGAGACGGATCTCGAGCCCGGCGTTGCCACGGTGGAGCAGGATACCGAGCATCGGCTGCTGGCCCGGCACATTGCCGATGCCGTTGCCCAGCTGCCGGCCGGAGCCCGCGCGGTCTTCCTGCTGCACGACGTAGAGGGATTTACGCACGAGGAGATCGCGGCCGAGCTGGGCATCACCACGGGGGGCTCCAAGTCGCAGCTCTTCAAGGCCCGGGCCCGCCTCCGCCGTCTGCTCTCTTCCCAGATCGATCTTCCGCTCCCCGCGGTGTCCCGTCCCCTGGCTGCGCCCTGACATGACCTTGACCGAACATCTGCCGGCGGAACGGCTCGCGGCGTTCGATGATGCCACCACCATGGATGAGTTGGCCCACCTGGCCAGCTGTGCCGTCTGCCGACAGGAACGGGCCGCCTATGCGCGGCTGGTGGCCCAGGCTGCATCGGACGTGTCCGTGGATCCCGAGGCGCCCCGATTGGTGGCATGGGAAGCCATCGCGGCCGGATTGATGGCGTCCCCGACGGTCAGTCGACCGGCACGGGTCCGGTCGGATACCGAGGGCCGGACTGACGGCACGGAGGGATCCGGGGCTTCCGGGACTTCCAACCGTTGGTGGCGGTACGCCAGACGCGCCGTCGCGGCGGTTTTCCTGCTGGCCGCCGGCGCCTCGATCGAACGTCTGAGCGCGCCCGAGTTCGGGGAGCGGCCGGAGGCGTTGGCCGCTTCGCCCGCTGGCGGAACCTCGGCTGGTCCCACGGAGGCCGGCTTCGCCACCATCGACGACGCGAACGACGCCCTCGGCCGCGCGTACCGGGATTACGAGCGGGCCGCGCTCTGGTTGGCGGCGAACGACACGACCCATCGGGAGCCGGAGGCCGTGCGCGCGCGCCTCGCGGCGCTTGACCGCATGTTGGCGGCGTCACGACTCGGTCTTCGGGAGGCCCCTCAGGATCCGGTGCTCAATCACTATGTGCTGTCGGCATGGGCGGTCCGCGAAGCCACGTTGCAGCAGTTGGGCGGGGTCCTTCCCTTGGGAGAGTCCATTGCGCGCTATTGATCGCCGCTGTCGCATGGTCGGGATCGGGGCACTGCTGGCGCTGCCGGCTCCGTGGTCGGTGGCCCCGCTATCGGCGCAAAGCGCCGGGGCCCAGCCCGGAGCGGCGCCCAATCGCTGCACGCTGGCGTCATCCGAGGCACGAGCAGGCGGTGCGCCCGAGGGCGAGATCGTGCTCCGGATGCAGCGCGAGCTGACCAGTGCCGCACAGTCGTTGCAGGACGCCCGCGCGGCGCAGGGACCGCCGATCATCCGCCTTCGGGAAGCGCAGCGGCAACTCGACTCGCTCCGCGAGGCGCTCCGCGCCGGGCCGGGCGCCCGCACCACCATCATGCTCCGGGCGCTGCAGCCCGAGGTCGCCGCGCTCACGGACGTGGCCGAGGCGAAGCTTCCCGCCCGCATTTCGGCCACCTCGGGCTATCTCGGCGTCACCCTCTCCGGGGCCCAACTGCGCACCGTGGAGGCCACGGGCGTGCTCACCAGTCACTGCCGGTATCCGCTCGTGGAGAGTGTGGAGGCGCAGTCTCCCGCCGAGCAGGCGGGAATCCGCGCGGGGGACACGCTCGTTGCCTACAACGGGGTCGACCTGATGGCGTGGGCCGTGAACTACACCGAGCTGTTGGCCCCGGGCGGAACGGTGCGCGTGCGGGTGCGTCGCGGCGGGCCGCCACGCGAGCTGCCCGTGGCGGTGGCCCCGCGGCCACGGCCGCCCCTGCCGGTCCGCTCCGATCTCACCTCGGCCATGGTGGCGCTGGGTGGCGCCCAGTTCGTGGCCCTGGATGCCCCGGTGGCCGCCACGCTGTCCGTCGAGGCGGGCGTGTTGGCGCTTCGGGTGCCGCCGGGGACACCGGCCGCCGACGCCGGCCTGCGCGGCGGTGATATGGTGCTGCGGGTCAACGAGGCGCCCGTGCGCGAGCTGGGCGATCTGCGTCGCACCCTCCTGTCGGCCGGACGAGAGGTGCGGCTGGTGGTACGAGGGCGCGGGACGCCGGAGCGCACCGTGGTGGTGACGCTCCGGCCGTAGGAGCACTGCCGGCGCCTACTGCCCCTGACCGAGCGAGAAGCCGGAGACGCCGTCGAAGGTGTAGAGATGCTCCGTCTTCACGAAGTCGAGGCCGGCGTTGCCCACGCGCATCAGCAGGCTCAACACCTGGGC
>Ga0315902_10006536_pt1 | contig 16122 bp, 11 predicted proteins | sample LakEriMetagenome_9_FD_203523 | JGI IMG/M metagenome (GOLD analysis project Ga0315902, IMG submission 203523) | Freshwater fungal communities from buoy surface, Lake Erie, Ohio, United States - Buoy 12 MA117 | ecosystem: Environmental > Aquatic > Freshwater > Lake > Lake biofilm | place: USA...
GATACGACTACCCGGTGCTCTCCTATTCAGGTCCCGACGAAGTCACCGAGATTCCGTATGAAAAAGCTTGGGCACCGGAGCGGAAGGATGTCGTCATCGCATTGCCGAACGGCTCACGCTTTGTCTTCTGGCGCGGCGCGGCCTACACGCCCTTCTGGGCCGGGAAGCATAATACTGGGCTGAACTTCGAGTTCGCCGAAGCGCCCCGCCGCCCGGACGGCGTCGACTGCATCGACGCCGCTTCCGACAAAGAACTACGCCGCAGCCGCGTCGAGATCATCGAATCCACCGCCGCCCGCGTCCACGTCCGCTGGACCGCGCAGCCCTGCGACCTCAACTACAAAGTCTGGGGCGAAACTGCGACGGAGGATTTTTACTTTTACCCCGATGGCTTCGGCTCGCGCACCGTCACCCTGCAAACCGAACCCAAGGCCGAATACGAAATCGAGGAACTGCTCATCCTCACGCCGCCCGCCGGCTATCCGCTCCGCGTGTTGCCGGAAAACCTCGTGGATGTGCTCTTCCGTGATGGCACCAAGCGCGAACTGAGGTATCCCCTTCTCGAGCAAGAGCCCGATTACGAAAAGCTTATGTCCGGCGAGCGGCCTCCGCTTTATCGCATCCGATTCGGCACGCAGGAGCCGCTCGCGGCGATCTACTTCAATCCCGGCTGGACGCGACTGCCCGTGATGGCTTTACGCCCGTTCTATAGCCAGGGTCAAATGGTCACGCCGTTCTACTGGGGCAATCATTTGCCACTCGCCCGACGCAAGCCCACTGGCCACAACATAGACGACCTCGCCTCCATGACACCCGCACACAACGCCATGATGTCCTGGGGCCACCGTCGTCCGCAGCCTCTCGAAAGCCGCACCGCCGACATGCCCGACGCCCTCGGCGTCACCCGCAAGATGCAGGTCGAGAAATGGGCCTGGCTCATCGGCCTCAGCGATAACGACGACGCACGTCTCCTCGAATGGTCCCGCAGCTTCAGCACACCGCCGCAGATCCAGGCTGAAGGTGCACGGCTGCAAACGCCCGCTTACAACACCGAACGCCGCGCCACGCTCCTCACCGTCGAAAAGCCCGTCGTCTCGCTCACGATCACCCCGACCACGCCCTACGTGCATCCCGTCTTCGAGCTTCAAAACTCCCCCAAGACGCTTTCACGCGTGGAACTGAACGGCCGCGAACTCGCCGCCACCGACTACGCCTGGGACGGACGCGTTTTCTGGCTCAACGCCACCCTGCGAAAACAGGCCCAACTGGGGCTCATGTTCCATGATGCCTCCACGAACCGCTAAAGTCATGAAGCGCTTTCTCTGTCTACTTCTCGCCCCGCTTGCCCTTTTGCATGCCGCCGAGCCGCCGCTGGTGCTCATCCTTTCCGGTCAGTCGAACATGGCGGGTTATGGAAAGGCCGCAGAGCTTTCTGAGGAATGGCGCACTCCGCCTGCGAATGTCACGCTCATCCATTGGGGCCGCACGCAAGCGCTCGCCAAGGGAAGCATCGGCCCAGAGGTCACGCTGGCTCATGCGCTGGCGCGGGCCATGCCTGGACGCCAGATCGTGCTCTTCAAAGCCGCGCATGGCGGCACGTCGCAGCTCGCCTGGCAGCCGGAGCTGGATCAGGCTCGCATCGACCGCTTGAAGCTCAGCCACGATCAACGTGTCGGCCACGCCTACGCGCAGCTCATCGCGGCATGGAAGAAGGCTTTTCCCGACGGTGGCGTCAAACCCGCTGCCCTCCTCTGGATGCAGGGCGAGTCCGATGCCCGTGTGCCCGAGTTGGCAAAAGACTACGAGCAGCACCTCACGAACCTCATCGCCTCGCTCCGTCGCGATCTCGATGCGCCGCAGATGAAAGCCGTCATTGCGGAGATCAATCCCGCCAAAGTCACCCCCGTCTCGCCCTTTCCCTGCGTGGATGAAGTCCGCGCCACTCAGCGTGCCTTTCCGGCCAAAGACCCGCTCACCATTTGCATCAGCACCGACGGCCTGACCAAAGCCAAGGACGAAGTCCACTACGACACCGCAGGTCAGCAGGGCCTCGGTCAACGCTTCGCCGAGGCCTTGCTTCCGTTGCTCGCCAAGGATAGCCAGTGATCCACGCATGAAACTCATCGTCGAAAAACCCTCGCCGCTCGCGGCCACCGAAGTCGTGGCGTGCGAGACTGTGCGCGGGGCGGACTTTGGCTGCGTGTGGCATCATCATCCCGAGGTTGAAATCACGCTGGTGAAGCGCGGTGGCACGGAGCGTTGGGTGGGGGACAAGCTAACGCCCTTGAAGCCGGGAGATCTCATCCTGCTCGGCTCGGATTTGCCGCACGACTTTCGGAATGATCTTGCCCCTGGGCGGCGGTTGCAGAAAGTGGAGGCCATCGTGGTGCAGTTCATGCCACATTTGCTCGGTGCAAACTGGCTCCAGCACCCGTCCATGCGACCGGTGCGGGAGTTGTTCCAGCGAGCCCAACTCGGGCTGGAAGTGCGCGGCGCGGCACGGCGGCGTGCCACCCGGCAGGTCATGCAAATCTCCAAAGCCAAGGGTCTGCGCCAAGTGGTGCTGTTGCTGGAGTTGCTCGATGACCTCGCCCGCTCCAAAGAGCTCCGCGAGATCGCCTCACCAGGCTTTCATGCCGCCATCGGCACCGCATCCTCGGACCGCCTTGGCACGGTGCTTGCCTACATTGAGGAGCATCTCACAGAGCCCATTTATGTCCCTGTGCTTGCGGCCATGTCAGGGCTCAGCGAGAGCGCCTTCAGCCGCCTTTTCAAGAGCTGCACCAATCGGACCGTGCCCCAGTATGTGAATGAACTGCGCATCGCACGTGCCTGCCGCCTGCTGGCAGAGACGGACCAGACCGTGAGCCAGATTGCCGATGCCTGCGGTTATCCCACGCCCGCCCATTTTCAGCGGCAGTTTCAACGGCACCAGAAACGCTCCCCGCTGCTCTACCGCGCTTCGGTGCGGAAGCAGGGCTGAGGCGCGCCGAACCCTTCGGGCACAGCTTGTTCACCACAGGTCCACGTCGGTGTTGTAAGCAGACGCTGTGGCTCTTCACCCTTTCACCACCGCTTCGCGGAAGGCGCGAACGTGGCTCATCTCGTGGCCTTGGGTGCGGTGGAGCATGAAGACGGATTCTTTGCCGAAGAGTTTCGAGACGTCGCGCAGGTGGAGGTCGTGGCCGCCGGATTCCATCCATTGGGAGACGATGACGGGGCTGAGTGAGACGAGCCCGACGCCGTAGCCCATGCGGACGTAGCCGTTGACGAGGCTGAGGCTGTTGGCGCTCATGCTGACGGTGATGTCGCGCAGCCCGGCCTCGGCGAAGACGGCGGTGACGCGCTCGCGCAGGACGCCGCCGATGACGGGGAGCACGAGCGGATGACGCGCGATCTGGGCGAGGGTGAGGCGTTTGGATTTGAGCAGCTCGTGACCCGCCGGACAGACGAGGTGGGCGCTGTAGTCGGTGACGGGCTCGGCGTGGTAGTGCGGACCGGGTTCGCTGGCGGCGGCGCCGACGATGGCGAGGTCCGCGCGGCCTTGCTCGAAGGTGGCCCGGGCTTCGTGCGAAGGCTGCTCGATGAAGGTAATCTGCACTTCGGGATGGGTCTTGCGATACGCGGCGATGACCGGCGGCAGGTCGTAGGTGAGCAGGCTGGTGGTGGTGGCGAGGGTGAGTTCGCGCTTGAGACCTTTTTGCCGTTCTGAAAAGGCGAACCGCAGGGACTCGAAGCTGCTCACCACGGGCGCAGCCAGTTCGGCGAGCAAAAGGCCGTCGTCGGTGAGTTCAACCTTGTTGCCGCGCGCGATGGCGAGGCGCACTTTGAACTCATCCTCCAGGGCGCGAATCTGCTGCCAGACGGAGGGCACTGAGAGTTGGAGCTGGCGGGCGACTTCGGCAAAGCCGCCGTGGCGGTGCAGCTCCACGAGGGCGCGGATTTGGCGAAAGCGGAGTTCTTTGAAGTAGCGACGTTTCATGGCGGTATTAGGGCGGACCTAACGGGCGTTAGGGAGATTTGTCGAGTGCGGGATTAACAAGGCGGGACGCGCGGCGTTATGCTCTGCAGAACGATGAAACCCGTGATGACTCCCCTGATGAAACCCACCCTGCAATCCCTCGTCTGCGCCGGCGTCCTGGCTGGCGCGTTTGCCTGCTCGCTCACTCACGCCGCTGACTCCGCATCACCGGCCAAACCCGCGCCCGGCGGCTTTCGCGTGCCGGATGGGTGGGCGGTGGAGAAGGTGGCCGATGAGTCGCTGCTGAAGTATCCGCAGTTCGCGTGCTTTGATGACCGCGGGCGGCTGTATGTGGCCGAAGGGACGGGAAAAAATCTCCCCGGCACCGACATCGAGCCGCTGAAGCTGGCGAAAATCAGCGTGCTCGAAGACACGGATGGCGATGGCAAGTTCGACACGAGAAAGGTCTTCGCCGACGCGCTGGTCTTTTCCTCCGGCGTGCAGTGGCATGATGGCAGCGTGTATGTGGCCTCGCATCCGGCCATCTGGAAGCTCACGGACACGGACGGCGATGGTGTGGCGGACCGGCGCGAGGAACTGGTGGGCAAGTTTGGCTTCACCGGCAATGGCTGCGACATTCACGGCCCTTTTTTTCAGCCGGATGGCTGGCTTTACTGGACGCAGGGCCGCCACGGCTATCGCGTGGAGACGCGCGAGGGGAAAAAGCTGGAAGGTCTCGCCGGGCGCGTGTGGCGCAGCCGCCTGGATGGCACGGGCATCGAGCGCATCGCAGGCGGCGGCTTTGACAACACGGTGGAACTCGTCCTCAGCGAGACCGGCGACCTCTGCGGCACGATGGACCAATATCCCGGCGACATGCTGCTGCAATACATCGACGGCGGCGTGTATCCGCGCCCGGACGAGCCGACCATCGCCGAGTTTCCGCGCACGGGACCGCTGCTCACGCCCATCGCGGGATTCAGCGCGGCCTATCCGGCGGCGCTGTGCGGGCTGGTGCGGCTGCGCTCGGACCACTTCGGGCCGGGGCATCGCGGCACGCTCCTCACCACGCAGTTCAATGTGCGCCGCCTGCAACGCCACACGCTCCAGCATGACGGCGCGCGGCTGACCTCGCAGAACACGGATTTCCTCGTCTCCACCGACTGGGATTTTCATCCCACCGATGTGCTGGAGGATGCGGACGGCAGCCTGCTCATCATCGACATGGGTTCGTGGTTCAACTACGACTGCCCCACGCAAAAAATCGCGAAGGAGCAGGTCACCGGCGCCATCTATCGCGTGCGCCGGCTCGATGCGCCGAAGCATGAGGACCCGTGGGGAAAGAAAATCGCGTGGTCCTCGCAGCCCGAGGGGAAATTGGTCGGCTTGCTGGGAGATGCGCGTCATCAAGTCGCCGCTCGTGCCGTGGAGGAACTGGTAAAACGCGGCGCAGCCTCCGTCGCCGAGCTGACGAGTTTTGTGAGGGGAAAGGATGCCGCTGCGTCTCTCGCGCGGCGCGAGGCGGTGTATGCGCTTTCGCGAATCAACACCGCGGAAGCACGCGCCTCGGTGCGCGCGGCGCTGGCTCACGGCGATGCTGCGGTGCGCGAAGTGGCGGCGCATTGCGTGAGCGTGGAGCGCGATGCGGCGGCGCTGCCTGCGCTGGCGAAGCTCGTCGTCGAAGACAACGCGCCCATCCGGCGGAAGGCGGCCGAAGCGCTCGGACGCATCGGCAAAGTGGAAGCGGTGCCGCCGCTGCTCGCCAGTCTGCGCAAAGGCGCGGATGACACCTTCCTCCAGCACAGCCTTATCTACGCGCTCATTCAGATTGGCGCGTTCGATGAAACACTTCCCGCGCTCAGCGATGCCTCCGCCAGCGTGCGACGCGCGGCCTTGATTGCGCTGGACCAGATGAACGGCACCGAGCAGCGCGCGGAGCAGCCGGCGTCGCGCGGTCATGCGCTTTTGAATCCGCATCGCGGAAGCACCTACCGCTACCTCGCGAATGAAAAGCTCGCCCGCGAGCACATCGCGCCGCTGCTCGATGCGGACGATGCCGGTTTGCAACTCGCCGTCTTGGAAGCCATCAGCCGCCGGCCCGCGTGGGCGCAGGAACTCGTCACCGTCGCCGCCCGCTGGGTGCGCAAGGCCACGCTCGATGCCGCGCAGCGCGAGGCGCTCGTCACCGCGCTGCTCGGGGCCTCGGCGGAGACGCAGGTGCAGCAGTTCATCGCCGCCACGCTGCTCGATGCGGGCATTCCGGCGGAGATGCGCAAGGACCTCTTCGGCGTCATTGCCCGCAGTCGCGTGCAGCCGCAGCCGCAGACCTGGCTCGATGCCTTGGAGAAAGTCCTGCGCGGCACTGATGCCGTAGCGCAACGCGAGGCCTTGAACATCGTGCGCATCCGCAACCTCACGCAGTTCGACAAGCTGCTCGCCGAACTCGGCAACAGCAGCACCGCCGCGCCGGATGTGCGCCTCACCGCCACGGCCATCCTCGCCCCGCGCACCACACTCGACGCAGCGGCGTTTGACCGGCTCACCGCACAACTTTCCGCCACCGGCGACCCGCTGCTGCCCGTCGCCGCCGCCACCGCGCTCGGCACGTCGAAGCTCACCGCCGCGCAACGCCAGGCGCTCATTGCCCGGGTCGCCGAGGCCGGCCCGCTCACGCTGCCGCTGCTGGTGAAGGCGTTTTACCGCACGCCGGACAAGCCCACCGCCATTGCGCTGGCCAAGGCGCTAGTCGCCTCGCCCGGCGCACGCGCCTTGCCCGCCGATGAGTTGGAACAAATCTACAGCGAGCGATTGCTGCGCGACCCCGACATCGACGCCGCCGCGAAACCGCTTATCGACCAGCACCGGCAGACGCACGCCCAGCAGGCGCAGTATCTCGCCGAACTCGGCGAAAAAATGAGCGCCGGTGCCGCCGACATCCGCCGGGGCGAGCAGGTCTTCTTTTCGCAAAAAGCCATGTGCTCCGTCTGCCACAACGTCAATGGTCGCGGCGGCCATCTCGGCCCCGACCTCTCGCGCATTGGCAGCATCCGCGTCACCCGCGCCCTGCTGGAGGCCATCGTCTTCCCCAGCTCCACCATCGTGCCCGACTTCCGCGCGTATAACATCAAGCTCAAGAGCGGTGGCACCGCCTACGGGGCCATCGCCCGCGAGACCGCCGACGCCGTCTTCCTACGCACCACCACGCTGGAGGAAACGCGCATCACCCGCGCCGACATCGCGAGCATCGAGCCCTCCGACGTTTCCTTCATGCCGCAGGGTCTGGAGAAAACGATGACCCCGCAGGAACTCAACGACCTGCTCGAATACCTCTACAGCCTGAAGTGATGAAACCGTTGCTGCTCCTCGCCCTACTGAGCGCGTCCGCCTTTGCGGTGGAAAAATCCGGCTCGCGCTTTGCCTATCTTGATGAGCGAGACCCGTATTATCCGGGACTCGGCTCGGCAAAACTCACCACGCCGATGTGGGTCGGCGAGGACGGGGTCGAAGCCGTCGTGCAGCTCTCGATTGATGACATGGGGCGGCTCGAGCCCGCGTTCCGGCTGATGAGTTATGCGAAGTCGCCGCAGTTCTATTACCAGTTCCTCCAGCAGGCCATTGAGCGGCTGCGGCGCATTGATGGACGCGCGCCCATTTCCATCTACACGCTCCAGGCGCAGGCGGATGACCCGTGGTTTCAGCGCATGCTGAAGGAAGGCCTCTCCATCGAGGCGCACACCTTCACCCATGCCGTGCCTTTCCTGCGCCGCGACCCCTCGACGATGAGCGAGGAGAGCCTCGAATGGTGCATCCGCGATTTCACCGATTGCGTGGCCGGACTCAGCACAGCGCTCGGCACGCCGCCCGTGGCCTGGCGCATGCCCGGCTGCGACGCGCGCAACACCACCTCGCCGCGCTTTTACTCCGAGGTCTTTCCGCGCCGCACAGCCACTGGTGATTTCCTCGCCATGGACAGCAGCATCTTCACCGTATTCACCTCCGCCGATGCCTCGCTGCCGCGCGACCTCGTGCTCGATGGCGAAGGGCGCGAGCGCTTCCACCGCTTCACCACCGGCATCCCTTTCACCAAGCTCTACGTCAACAGCGTCCCCAACTACCCCTATCCCTACGTCATCAACGGCCTGCTCTGGGAACTGCCCGCTGCCATGCCCGGCGACGCGCACGGCGTCCACGCCTACGGCATGGGCAACACGCAGGTGCTCGGCGACTGGCAGCGCGCGCTCGATGTCACCGTGCTCAAGCAGGGCCTCCACACCATCTGCTTTCACCCGCACGGCTACAGCCTGCCCGAGAGCATCGCCGGACTCGTCGATTACGCCGACCGCACTTACGGCAAACGCGTGAAGTTTCTCAACTGCCGCGAAATCATCGACCGGCTAACCAAGAACGCCCTCGGCGGCACCCCGCTGCGCTCCGCCACCGGCGCCGACAACGGCGTGCGCCTGCTCGACGTGAATGGCGACGGCTTCCTCGATGTCGTCATCGGAAACTCGCAGCGCCAGCTCACCCGCGTCTGGCAGCCGAAAGAAAAACGCTGGCTCGAAACACCGCTGCCGCTCGCCCTCGTGAGCGGCGAAACCACTCCGCGCTCCACCGCCACCGGGGCTCGCTTTTTCACCGCCGCCGCCGATGGCCGCGCCGGGCTCGCTATCGCCACCGCCGGGCAGCGCGGCGTGTGGCATTTCGAGAACAACCAATGGGTGAAACAAACCACCGCGCTCCCCGCCGAAGCCGACGGCGAGCCACTCCTCACCGCTCGCGACGGCATCGATCTCGGCGTCCGCTTTCGCGACCTCGACGGCGACGGCCTCTCCGACCTCATCGTCAACAACGACACGCAAAACGCCGTCTTCCTCTGGCAGCCCGCATCCTCCCGCTGGCAGCGCGCCCCCTTTTCCCTGCCCGAAAAAAACTGCCTCGTGGACGCGCACGGCACCGACCTCGGCCTGCGCTTCATCGACCTCGACGCCGATGGCGACGACGACCTCATCCTCTCCAACGAACGCCACTACTGGGTCCGCACCTTCGACGGCCCCGCCAAAGGCTGGTCCACCCTCGCTCGCAGCGGCAAAGCCACCGACGCGAACGCCATCCCGATGATTACCAAACAAGGCGAACTCATGGGCGTCTGGTTCCACTCCGGCAAGATGGCCCAGGTCAATGAATTCACCGCCCAAGGCCGCAACGACAACCTCCGCCACCTCGACTTCCAAGCGCTGCTGCAAGCCCCCACGCAAGAGGGAAAGTGAGCGCGACTCGACAGACAAACCCATTTCACCAACTGCGACCCATTTCATGAGACTGACACTTTCCATCCTCACCGCCATGCTGCTCGCTCCGTCGCCTAGGCGGAGACGGACCAGACGGTGAGCCAGTCCCCGCTGCTCTTCCGCAGCGCGGTGCGGAAGCAGGCGTGAGGCATCCGGCGGAACTGCCGGAAAAGGAGTCCATTTTGCGGGATTCGGAGACTATTTTACCTGCGGGGACTTCGTTCTCTCAGGGTTATCCTTTTGAAAGTCTGAGAACCGCAATCGTCATCACCCTTTTATGAACACCTCCCGCTCCATGTCTCGTCGTCAGCTGATGTGATCTAGAAACAACGCCATGCCACTAGAACTTGCCTCTCTCAACGCCGTGGTCTCCCGTTCGGGCCACGAAACGATTACTCTGCTGCGAATAAACGTACTGCGACTGGTGCTGCTCTTCGTCAGCGCGCCAGCGTTTGGCGCGAGTGATGAGGCGGTCGGCTACAACCGTGATGTGCTGCCGATCCTCGCCGACAACTGCTTCCAGTGTCATGGCTTCGACAAGGCGCAGCGCAAGGCGGGTTTGCGGTTGGATTCGGCGGCGGGAGCGATGGTGGTGCTGGAGTCGGGTGAGCGGGCCATCACGCCGGGCAAGGTGGCGGAGAGCGGACTGATCGAGCGCATCCTGACGACGGACGCCGATGACCTGATGCCGCCGAAGAAAACGGGCAAGCATCTGACGGCGGAGCAAAAGGAAACGCTGCGGCGCTGGGTGGAGCAGGGGGCGAAGTATGAGCCGCATTGGGCCTACATTCCTCCGGTGCGAGTGGAGCCGCCGTCCATGCCTGGCTCGGCGCATCCGGTGGATCGTTTCATCCGCGCACGACTGGCGCAGGAGAAGATCGCGCCCGCGCCGGAGGCGGATCGCGCGACGCTGATCCGGCGTGTCAGCTTCGATCTCACGGGCTTGCCGCCATCGGCGCTGGAGGTGGACGCATTTTTGAATGATGCGCGTGCTGATGCCTACGAGCGGGTGGTGGAGCGGTTGCTGGCTTCGGAGCACTTTGGCGAGCGCTGGGCGCGGTGGTGGCTGGACCTCGCGCACTATGCGGACAGCGATGGTTACTTGCAGGATTTCCTCCGGCCAGTGGCGTGGCGCTACCGGCAGTGGGTGGTGGAGGCGTTCAATCGCGACCTGCCTTTCGATGAGTTCACCATCGAACAACTCGCGGGCGATCTTTTGCCGAATACGACTACTTCGCAGCGCATGGGCACGGGCTTTCTGCGCAATACGCTGAGCAATCGCGAGGGCGGCGCCGACCTGGAGGAGTATCGCGTGAATCAAATCATCGACCGCACTTCCACCGTAGGCACGACGTGGCTGGCGCTGACGACCGGTTGCGCGCAGTGCCACGATCACAAGTTCGATGCGATCTCGCAGCGCGAGTTCTACCAGCTCTACGCCTTTTTCAACAACGCCGACGAGGTGAACGTCAACGCGCCGCTCCCCGGCGAAAGCGAGCCCTACGAAGCCGCAAAGAAGGAGCATGATCGCAAGCGTGCGGAACTGATCGCGCCCGTGGCCGCGCCGCTGGATGAGTTGCAGGCGGATTGGGAAAGGCGGCTGCTGGAAACGGAGGCGAAACCCGGCGTGGATTTCGCCTGGGATCGCACGCTGGAACTGCTCGGGCTGCAATGGGGGCAGAATCTCGGCGAGGGACAACTCGAAGGTCTCAACATCATCAAGACGCCGCGCGCACAGCGCACGCAGGACCAGCGGGACCGGCTCCTCGATTACTTCCTGAAGAACAGTCCGACCATCTATCAGGCGAAGTTCAAGGAACTGAAACTGGACGAATTGAGGACGAAGCTCGATGCCTTGCATAAAGACCTGCCTGCGATCACTCGCGCTCCGGCGATGATGCAGGCCGTGCTGCCGCGTGCGACGCACATCCATGTGCGCGGCGAGTTCCATCGCAAGGGCGACGAGGTGCAGGCGGGCACGCCAGCCGCCATGCCCGCTCTCGCGAAGCTGAACGATGCCAACCGCCTCGACCTTGCTCGCTGGCTCGTCTCGCCGCGGCATCCGCTCACGGCGCGCGTCGTGGTGAACCGGCTGTGGCAGGAGTTGTTCGGGCGCGGCATCGTGGGGACCTCGGAGAACTTCGGCGTGCGCGGTGATCGTCCGTCACACCCCGAACTGCTCGACTGGCTGGCGCTGGAGTTCATGCGCGAGGGATGGAGCGTGAAGACGATGCTGAGGCAGATCGTGTTGTCGCAAACCTATCGGCAAAGCTCAGTCGCAAGGCCCGAACTTGCCACGCGCGATCCCTTGAACAAGCTCGTCGCCAGACAGGCGCGTCTCCGCCTCTCCGGTGAAACCGTGCGTGATGCCGCGCTCGCGGCGAGTGGATTGCTCAACCGCACGGTCGGCGGCCCGAGCGTGAAGCCGCCGCAGCCCGCCAGCGTGTCGAAGGAAGGCTTCAAGAACCTGTGGGAGACCAGCCCCGGCGCGGATCGTTACCGGCGCGGACTCTACACCTTCATCCAGCGCACCTCGCCCTTCGCCCAGTTCGTCACCTTTGACCTGCCTGACACCAGCCGAAGCTGCACTCGCCGCGAGCGCTCGAACACGCCGCTCCAAGCACTCAATCTTCTCAACGATCCCGTCTTCCTCGAAGCGGCGCAGGCCCTCGCCGTGCGCGTCCATCGCGAAGCGCGCGGCGGCGACGAACCACGACTCGCACATGCCTTCACGCTCGTGCTCTCGCGCCCGCCCACGTCCGCCGAATCGAAGCGCCTGCTCGCCTATCTCCAGCAACAAAAGTCACTCTTTGAAAAGGACGCCGCATCCACTCACGAACTCACCGGAGAGGAAGGAGGTGCCGACCGCGCCGCGTGGATCGCACTCGCCAGCGTGCTGCTGAATCTCGACGAAACCATCAACCGTGAATAATCGCATGAGTCCACGTCACCTCTCTCGCCGAAGCTTTCTAGCCCTCTCCACATTGGCAGCGCTGCGCGTATCCGCCGCGCCTTCCCCGCATCCAAAGCACCGCTACATCGACATCCACACGCACCTCGGGGCGTTTCGCTTCGGGCAGAACGTGAGCGTCAAAGGATTGCTCAACTGGATGGACGAGCACGATGTTGAGCGCGCGGTGATTCAGCCGCTCGTCTCGCCGGAGGCGGCCCCCACGTTGCAGCCGATGCAGACCAGCGATGCGGCGCTGGAAGCGGCGAAGGCACATCCCGACCGTTTGATTGCCTTTTGCTGCCTCGACCCGCGCGTGACGGTCGATCCGACCGCAAAGAAAACGTATCCCGAGCGCCAGGGGCATGTGGCGGGCGTCAAAGGCCTGATCGAAATCCTCAAGCGCTACAAAGATGCCGGCGCACGCGGACTCGGCGAACACAAGGTCGGCCTGCCTTTCGATCATCCGCAGATGATGCAGCTCTACGAGGCCTGCGACGCGCTGGAGCTACCGATCCTTTTTCACCTCGACGACCTTCGCGGCATCGACACCGTCGGCCTGCCGCGTCTGGAGAACGTGCTGAAGGCATTTCCTAAACTCCCTCTCATCGGCCACGCCTGTGGTTTCTGGTCCTCCATCTCCGGCGAAGCCACCCCGGAAGACTTCGGCCGCTATCCGAAAGTCCCGCGCCCAATCACCCCAGGCGGCGCGCTCGACCGCCTCATGGACGCCTATCCGAATCTCTACGGCGACCTCTCTGAGCCCGGCGGCGCCATCGCCCTCACCCGCGATCCCGAATTCGCCCGCGAGTTCATCCTGCGCCGCGCCGACCGCCTGCTCTTCGGCAGCGACTACCTCGCGCCCGGCCAGCAAATCCCGCAGTTCGACATCCTCGCCGCCATGAATATGCCCGACGAGGTGCAATACAAAATCCATCGCGGCAATGCCATCCGCCTCCTGAAACTCGCCGGCCGCTGACCGTGCATCACCCCTTCGAACCATGAATACCTCACTCAACACCCGCCGTCAGTTTCTCGCCCGCAGCGCGCACGGCTTCGGCGCGATGGCGCTGTGGGACTTGCTGGCGCGCGACGGTCACGCCGCCGCGCCGCTGCCGCACCTCGCGCCGCGCGCGAAGAACGTCATCTTCATCTTCATGATGGGCGGGCCGTCGCATCTCGATCTGTTTGATCCGAAGCCGAAGATGGCCGCGCTCCACGGTCAGCCGATGCCAGCATCGCTCATGCAGGCCAAAAAAAGCGCGACCGGCGGCGTGCTGGAAACCCTGATGGCGAGTCCGCGCAAGTTTCAACGTCACGGGCAGAGCGGCATCGAATTCTCCGAACTGCTCCCGCACACCGCCGCAATGGCGGATGATATTTGCCTCATTCGCTCGATGCACGGCGAGCAGGCGAACCACGACCCGGCCCAACTCCTTTTTCACTGCGGCACGCCGCTCTTTGGGAATCCCAGCATGGGCTCGTGGGTGAACTACGGTCTGGGCAGCGCGTGCCAGAATCTGCCCGGCTACATGGTGCTCATCTCCGATGACGGACATGGCCTCGAAGGCGCGGGCGCCTCGCTGTGGGGCAGCGGCTTCATGCCCTCGACCTATCGCGGGGTGTCGTTCCGCAACTCGGGCGATCCCATCCTGCATCTCAACCGCCCGCCCGGCATCAGCGCCGTCACGCAGCGTGCGCGGCTGGATGTGCTGCGCGATTTGAATCAAATGCATCAGCAGAGCACCGGCGACGCGGAGATCGCCTCGCGCATCGCGTCGTATGAGATGGCCTTCCGCATGCAGACCGCCGCGCCGGAGCTGCTCGACTTCGGCGGAGAGAGCGCCGCCACGCGGGAGATGTATGGCCTCGATGCGGAGAAGACACGCGCCTTTGGCACGAACTGCCTGCTCGCACGACGCATGGTCGAGCGCGGCGTGCGCTTCGTGCATCTCGTGCATAGCACTTGGGATCATCACAGCGACCTGAACGGTCGTCTGGCGAACAACTGCGCCATGACCGACCTCGGAGCCGCCGGGCTGCTCAAAGACCTCAAACAACGCGGGCTGCTCGATGACACACTCGTCGTCTGGGCTGGCGAATTCGGCCGCACTCCGATGGGCGAGGTGCGACGCGGCAGCACCGCAGGCAAGGAAGGCCGCGATCATCATCCGAACGCCTTCAGTCTCTGGATGGCCGGTGGCGGTGTGAAGCGCGGCCACATCCACGGAGCCACCGATGACTTCGGCTACAACATCGTGGAGAACCCCGTCCACGTTCACGACCTCCAGGCCACCATCCTGCACCTGCTCGGCATCAATCACGAACAACTCACCTACCGCCACGCCGGACGCGACTACCGCCTCACCGATGTGGCCGGCAAGGTGGTGCAGGACATCTTGGCATAGCCCGCCATGAAACTCTTCCTCACCCTCACCGCCATGCTGCTCGCGCCGTCGCCTAGGTGGAGACGGACCAGACGGTGAGCCAGATCGCCGATGCCTGCGGCTACCCGACGCCTGCGCATTTTCAGCGCCAGTTTCACCACCATCAGAACCGCTCCCCGCTGGTCTATCGTCTGGCCGTGAGAAAGCAAAGCTGAGGCGATTCCTCCCAGCCTGTCGTAGAGTTAAGCGGTGCGTGTTTCGGCCTCACATGTTTTTGATGGCAGTAGAATGAGGGCAGTAGAATGGCTTTGAATCCCAACATTCTACTGACTAACTACACCTCCAATCCTCTGAGAATTGGCAAGAAGATTAGTGGGCAAGAAGATTTTCTTGCCCCTGAATTTTCTTGCCAAAAAAGAGGTGAGTTACTCTCCCTTCCACAGACTAGCCCGGTGGCGTTCGTTTGCTACTGCCCCCCTGATCTGCTGCCATTCGTTTTCCCGTTCGCAGGGGAGGTTCGTCAGGAGAACTCATAAAACCCTTCTTTTGCCTGCCACCAGCGTCTTGCATAGCCAATGCGTGATCCGAATGGCCGAATGGCCGGAAAAGGAGTTCATAACGCCGGATTCCGCACCTAGTATTCAGCTGACACCCGGTGCACCTGCCCTGAAGCTAGGCAGCAGATGAAACACTATCGCCTCAATCGTCTCTTCAATCCCCAGTCCAACCGCTGCTTCGATGTGGCAGTGGATCATGGTTTCTTCAATCAGCCTGGATTCCTCATGGGCATCGAGGACATGCGCACCGTCGTGAAAACGCTGGTGAATGCGGCACCGGATGCCATTCAGCTCACGCTGGGAATGGCGCGGCATTTGCAGGAGATCCCCGGACGCTTCAAGCCCTCCCTGGTGCTGCGCACGGATGTGGCGAACATCTACGGCAAGGAGCTGCCAAGCTCGCGCTTCAGCCTCATGATCGAGGAGACCATGCTCCAGGCAGTGCGCTATGATGCAGCCTGCGTGTGCGTGAATCTTTTTCAAATTCCCGGTGCGCCTGAAGTGCATGCGCAATGCGTGGAGAACATCCTGCGTCTCAAGCCGCAGGCGGATCATTACGGCATGCCGATGATGATCGAGCCGCTGGTGTTTCAACCGAATGAGAAGGCGGGCGGCTACATGGTGGATGGCGACGAGACCGCGATCACCTATCTGGTGCGTCAGGCAGTGGAGTTGGGGGCTGACATCGTGAAGGCCGATCCCACCGATGATGTCTCGCGCTATCACAAGGTGATCGAAGCGGCCTCGGGCATCCCCGTGCTGGTGCGCGGCGGTGGCCGGGTGAGCGATCGCGAGATCCTGGAGCGCACACAGGGACTGCTGGCCCAAGGTGCGGCGGGCATCGTCTATGGGCGCAATGTGATCCAGCACCCCAACCCCAAAGGCATCACGCAGGCGCTGATGGCGATGGTCCATCAAAACGCGGGTGTCGATGAAGCTCTCACTTTGATCTGATCATGAAAGACATTCACATCGGCAT
>Ga0315902_10006541_pt1 | contig 16112 bp, 18 predicted proteins | sample LakEriMetagenome_9_FD_203523 | JGI IMG/M metagenome (GOLD analysis project Ga0315902, IMG submission 203523) | Freshwater fungal communities from buoy surface, Lake Erie, Ohio, United States - Buoy 12 MA117 | ecosystem: Environmental > Aquatic > Freshwater > Lake > Lake biofilm | place: USA...
CGGGGATTGTACACGCTCGGCTTCGCCGTCCGGGCTCACCTCGCTTGGGCACCCTCCGGTGCCTGGTATGGGGCGGGCATCGTGCCCGCCGATCGCGGCAATACGCCCGGGTGGACTCGAACCACCGACCCTGGGATTAGAAATCCCATGCTCTATCCGGCTGAGCTACGGGCGCGAAGGGGGTTGCGACGGCCTACGACGAGCCCGCGACTTCTTCGAAGTGGACGAATTGTAGCCTTCCGAGCGCGGACCTGTCTGCTTGGCGCCGAGCAGTCGGAGTTTCCCGGCCCGCGGGAGGGCCTTGATCGCCGCCTCGCGTTTGAGAGCCAGCGACTTCGTCGGCTGCGGTTCCTGGTAGGCCAGACGCACTGGGAGCCGGCTGCGGGTGTAACGCGAGGCCTTGCCCGAGCCGTGGGCCCGCAGCCGCTTCGGCAGATCGTTCGTGATGCCCGTGTACAGCGAGCCGTCACGGCAGCGGAGGATGTACACGAGCCAGGGGGGCGGCGGGGGACGGCGCCGGACGGCGGTGTTCAGTGACGGCATGCTCGGGCCTTCGTGCCATGCGCGCCGCGGCCGGCGATCCTGTTCACCACTCACCCTTGCCGCAGCCGAGCGCATAATACCGCGGGTCTACCATGCATCCAGCCGCCCTGCCGCCCGACGCGCTGCTCGCCGACGTGCAGGAGATGCACACCCGCCGGTCGGGGCCCGGCGGCCAGCATCGCAACAAGGTGCAGACCGCCGTCGTGCTCGTCCATCGCCCCACGGGGATCGCCGCCGAGGCCGGCGAGCGGCGGTCGCAGGCTGAGAACCGTCGCGTGGCCCTGGGACGCCTGCGGCTCAAGCTCGCCCTGGAGCACCGCACCCCGGCATCGACAACGCCGTCGGCACGGTGGCAGGACCGCGTGCGCGGCCGGCAGTTGGCGGTAGCGGTCGATCACCCCGACTATCCGGCCCTGGTCGCCGAGGCCCTCGACCAGTTGCAGGTCCACGCTCTCGACATGCCGGCCACCGCCGCCGCCCTGGGCGTGACCACGACGCAGTTGCTGAAGCTCTTCAAGAAGACGCCCGTGGCCTGGACGACGCTCAACCGGCTGCGGATCGGCGTGGGTCTGCCGGTGCTCAAGTAACCGACAGCGGAATGGTCGTTCGGCATGGACCGCAGGGCGGTCTTCACGCCCGGTGTCCCCGGGTTTCCACCCGGGGCTTCTTGGGGTCGCGGGTTCCGCGCACAAAAAGCCCCCGGCGGAAGCCGGGGGACTCCGCGGCGCAGCGGAGACCGGTCTCCATCGCCAGTCGAACGCAGTGCAAACCCGTTCGTGCATGGAACACGAGATGGTCTTCACGCCCGGTGTCCCCGGGTTTCCACCCGGGGCTTGTTGGAACTGAGACGGGACCGATCCCCTGGTCAGCGGCGGGTGGCGATGACGCCGACCGCCAGACGCCTGTCGGTGAAGTACGGGTCGCCGCCACCGTTGCGGCCCTCGGGCTGCCGGTGGAAGGCATCGACCCAGTAGTAGCCGTCGAGCATGCCCGCGCGGATCATGTCGCCCACGAGTTTGTTCCGCTCGCGGTCGATGTCGGGGCTGATCTTGTGCGTCACGCCCCCCGTGGTGCGGCTGATTTCGACCCGCTCGTCGTAGGTGGCCGCCCCGATCCAGAGCGGCTTGCCGGCGGCATCCACGGCCTCCGCCCGCCAGAAGCGGACGTGGTGCCGCTGCTTGGGACTGTCGCCCACGGGCTGCTCGAAGGCAGCGTCCTGCTTGCGATCCCACAGGTAGAGGTCGCTGACCGGGGCGTGGGCGTAGGGTTTCCGCAGCACGACGTCGGCGGCGATTCGCACCGACGTGCGCAGCGTGATCGGGTCGGCGGCGTACCAGCCGGCCGCGGCGAGCGTGCGGTGCAGTTCCTGTTCGGAGCCGATGAACGCGATGTTGACGGCGTCGCCCTGGCGGCCGTGGGCCGTCGTCGTGTGCCGCGGGCAGCGGGCCAGGGCGGGGTGCCCGGCGATCGTGCCCGCCTGCGGATGCTGTAGAGGTTCCGCCGCCGAGCCGGATGACGATGCCAATGCGATCAGCACGGCCGCGAGCCGTGCCCAACGGCCAGACAAGGTGCACACCATGGAACGGCCCTCGGAGTGTGAGCGGAGAACGGGTCCGGGAAACGGCGCGGGAACGGTAGCTGACGGCCGCGTCGGCCCTCAAGCCCAACAGACGGCCGGCCGCTGCTTTGCAGTGCCGTCCGCTCGGGCGATATACTCCGCGGCATGATCGTCTGGCTGGCGTCCTATCCCCGATCCGGCAGCACCCTCACGCGGCAGGTGTTCCGTCAAGTTTTCGGCATCCACACGCATTCGCGCTACAACGACAAAAAAGACATCAGTTTGCTGCCCGATGTCGTCGAGGCGGTGGGCCATCGGAGCTACGAAGGCGAGTGGCAGAATTTTTACGAACAGGCGGCGCGGTCCGAGGAGTTGTTTCTCGTCAAGACGCACGAACCGCCACCCGATGGAAACAAAGCGATCTACATCGTGCGGGATGGGCGGGCGACCATGGTCTCTTTTTTCCATTTCCTGTGTGAACTTCGGCAACGAGACGACATCGACATGCCGAGAGTCATCGAGGGACGTGTGCCCTTTGGCTCTTGGAGTGACCATCTCAATGCATGGGCGCCGCTCGATCGTGCCGATACGCTGCTGGTGCGGTTTGAGGATCTCGTCGAGGATCCACGGGGCCCGACGGCACGGATCGCGGAGTTTTTGGGCGTCCGGGAGGTGGCGGCCTGGAGAAACGAGATCGACAGACTGCGAGAGATCTTTCCCGGATTCTTTCGCTTCGGCTCGAACGAACGAAACATCGGCGAACTGACCGCCGAACATGACGAGCTTTTTTGGGGCCTTCACGGCGACTGGATGCGGCGCCTGGGTTATGCCCGATGAGCGTCGCCGCCGGTCCGTTTCGGCTCTGTGACAACACGACGATGCAGCGGACGGGGTGTCCGCTGCCCGATGTGTTTGCCGAACACGGGTTGTCGATTTCAGACCCGCCCGCGGTCGGCGAACGCCGACTGCTGCACGTCTGTAATCCATATCGAGCGACGGCGGGCTCGGCCGGCGAACGCCTCCAGGAATTGACGTTCGCGACGATGCGGGAAGCCAGCGAGTTTTCCCGGATCGGCGGGCCGACGAATCGCGGCGTCGATTTTTTGGCCGTTGCCTATCCGGAAGACGAGGCGTTTGCGGGCCGCTTTTTCACGGACGTGGCTCCATTGTCGCGTTCGGTTCTGGACGTGGAGTCGTTTGCAACGCCGCGCAGGCTGCCGTTGTTGTTCGATCTGCTCGAGCCCGCCGGACGCCGGATGGCCGACTACGTGGTGTTCACCAACACCGACATCTGTCTCGTGCCGGGCTTTTACCGAGCGGTGAACCGCCTGCTGGATTACGGCTTCGATGGTCTCGTGATCAACCGGCGCACCGTCGCCAATTACGCGTACGACCCGTCCTTGTCCCCCGTCCTAGCGGCCGATTGGGGGGCGCCGCACGAAGGCTACGACTGTTTTGTGTTCCCCAGGCGATTCCTGGGCCGCTTTCAGCCCACGCAGGCCTGCGTGGGGGCGGGGGGAGTGATGCGGAGCCTGATCTATAACCTCGTTGCGGAGTGTGAACGGCTGCTGTTTCTCGCCGACGTGCACCTCACGTATCACATCGGTCTCGATCGCGCTTGGACGCAATTTCCCGATTATGTCGATCACAACTGGCGTGAGGCGATCGTGCTGCTGCGGTCGCTGGCCCAGCAACGGCCCCACAGGTTTCGCGACTTCTGTGACCATCTGCCGGAACGGATTCGGGTCGAGCTGGGAGGGGATGTACCGCGACTGGTCAAGGCTCCGGGCAGTACGGCCCGCGTGCCGCCGCTGGAGTGATGGGAGATACAGCCATGCCGGCGGGCTTCGTTTCATCCAGCGAACTCCTCGACACCCGTGACCGTGAACAGGTGCTCGCCGGCCTGTTTCTCGGCCGTTCGCCGCGGTTGGTCTGCGACGTGGGGGCCAGCATCGGCCGTGTGACGGCCGCCTATCTGCGACTGTTCCCCGAGGCCCGCATCCATGCATTCGAGCCGCATCCGGACAGCCATGCGCGGCTCGTCGCGGCCTTCGGCGGCGAGCCACGCGTGCACATCGAGCGCGTCGCGGTGACGGATGCAGAGGGGCCGATCGTGCTGCACGCCAATCTGTTGCGGGCTACGTCTTCCACGTTTCCTCGGCCCGCAGCGGGGCGGCGCTACTTTCCGGCTGCTGACGGCTGGGATCGCGACGTCGAGGTGCGGTCGATAACGCTCGATGCGTATTGTGAGCGGAGCGGGATTGAACACATCGACATTCTCAAGCTGGACGTCCAAGGAGGTGAACTCGCCGCGCTGCGGGGCGCGAGGCGACTCCTGGCCGAGCAGCGGATAGCAGCTATTTTCGCCGAGGTGTTTTTTGTGCCGCACTACGCGGGAGCTCCGCTGTTCCACACGCTATGGAGCCATTTGGAGGCCTGCGGCTACACGCTCTTCACGCTGTTTCCGACCCGGCAAGGGCGGAATGGTCAACTGCGGTTCGGTGATGCCATTTTCATTAGCCCACAGGTGCGGGCCGAAGTTGTGGATCAACAAGCGGCGGAGCCCTGAGCGGCCAAAGCCGGAACTTCAGGCCCGTACGCCGCGGAGCTCCAGTTCCGCCAGCCCATCGACGTGCAGGTCGTATCCCAGCGCGGCCGCCGGCTCGATGCAGGCGTCGGCGATCGCCTCGATGTCGGCCGCCGACAGGGTCGCGCGGCGGCTCCGCGGTGCGAGCGGCGGGAGCCTGTCGTCGGCCGGGGGCGTGAAGCCCGGGCCGAGGATCCGGTTGAGTTGTCCGCTCGGGGCGGCCGTCAGATCCTCGTAGCGGACGATGTGCAGATCGCGCCGCCGGGCGAGCAGCACCCCGGCGAGATGCCGCCACAGCAGCGCCCGCCGGCGCGGCAGGTCGGCGCACGCTCCGATCGCAGCCAGGTCGCGGCGCTGCTGTTCCGAGAGCAGGGTGTCGGCGGGGCCGCCGAGCGGGAAGCGGTCGACGTCGGCGTCGCGAAGATGGGGGAAGGTGCCGATCCACGAGGCGATCGTGTCGAAGGGATGGCGGACGCAGGCCACGACGACGGCCTCCGGCATCACGTCGGCGAGCTGCGGGAGCCGGGCCGAGTAGGCCAGGGTGTTTTTGGTCCAGAGGGTGAAGTCGTCGCCTCCGGCATCGGCGACGTGCGGCACGCGGACGTCGGTCACCGCAGTGTCATCCACGATCTGCCCCGCCACGACCTTGTTCTCGATCGGCTCGTGGGCCAGGATCCGCCGGCGCCAGTCCCGATAGAGGGTGGGCATGCCCCAGGGTCGCGGAGCGCGTTCGAGGGCGGAGAAAATCTCCGCCGGCTCGTTGAGAACGACCTGGCCGGGCAGGTCGTCGAGCAGGCGGCATAGCAGGCTGGTGCCGCTGCGCGGGATGCCGGTGATCAGGCCCGTGCCACCGGTCACGGCGGTGGGCGGGGGCGCGGCGGATCGCACCGTCACGCGGGGTGCCCGGCAGGCCGTGACGATCGGCCGCCATGCGGGTTCGCGGTCGAGCAGGTCGGTGAGCGGGGCATGTCTGCGGATGAGCTCTGCCACCGCCGCCAGCAGCCGCGGCTCACCCGCCACGACGGTCGGCCAGTGGTAGTGGCAGATCGCCGGCGCCGAGGCGGGGAGAGGCTTGATGTGGGCGGGAAAGTTGAACGCCTCGGGCAGGGCCGTGAACCGCAGGCCCTCCCGCGCGGCGGCGATCGGCAAGGCGATCTGGTCAAGGTGCGGGCGTCGACTTGGGAACGACTGGTCGGCGTCGATCGCCCGCGCACAGGCCGCCCATGCGGCGCCGAATCCGGCCCCTGCCGGCACCCCGACCACGCCGGCGTTGAAATATGGCCACATCACTTCACCGAACACCGTAGCGAACACCCGCCGGATTGGCGCCGTGACGCCGCACATCGCGTAGGCGCGGTGCCAGTCCTCCGGCGCACCTTGGAAGGAAGTGGAAATGTCAGCGGGTTTGGCGGTAAACGCACCGGCCATGTGTCGGGCCGGGTCGAAGGTGTCGAGCAGGAGGATGTCGCTGTCGAGAAACACGATCCTCTCCGCCGGCACGACGATGTCCACGCAGGGAATCTTGTTGCCGATCGGGTAGTCGCTGCCGAACGGACTGACGATCGGGGCGCTGGCGACATCGAGCGATGCCAGCAAGCGAGCCGTCTCCGCCGTCGGTGCGCCCCAGTCTGTCGTTGGCTGCGGCACGCACGCGACCAGCGGCGTGGACGCGGGGAGATGCCGGCGGAGGGAAGCGGCCAGCAAGGCCGCCTTCACCTCCAGTTCCCCGGCCTGACATACGAAGACGAAGGCGTGCGTCATGGCGGTGGCGGCGAAGAGTGGGCGGCGGCGGTGGATGACCAGTGGTGGCGACGCCTCCGCAGGCTACCGCAGGAGACACGGTCGCGACGAGGGCCGAGATGCCCCTCGTCACGGGGCGGGGAGCGGGACCACGACGGAATCACCAGGCTTGGGAACCGGTCACCAGACTGGTGAAAAGCGGTTTTTCTGCGGGCGAAAGCGCGGTTGTGGGCTGCGGAAGGCCTGGTGGCGGCCACCAAGTTGGTGAGGCCGACTGCGCCCGCATCCGGGGGCGAAAAAAATATTTTTCAGCGTCGCGACCCCTGGAAAAAAGGCCTCTTTCGCCCGCCGCGCAGCCTGCGGAACGAATTGGCACGGCGCGTGCATTTCTCCTCCTTCGCCGCGGAGGTCCGCGAGGCGTGCAGACGGTCGCCGTCACACGCCCAGCGATCGGTCGCGGGAGTCGTCGTCCGCGTGGCGGCGACCGGTGACATCCAGCGGGGCGGCGCGTCCGCCCAAAAGGAGGTGCGAGATGATGGTCGTGGCAGTGGGGATTACGTCCGAGGAAGTGCGGTCGCTGGCCGGCAAGGCCGACCGCCGCGCGGTACGGGCACCGGGCGACATCAAGTGCCTTGTCGTCTCGGGTGACGCCGGGTTCCGCGGTCGTCTGGAGGCGGTGGCCGATTTGAGCGGCTGTGCGACGTGCGAGATGCCCGTCGACGTCGCGGAGATGGCCGGCGTCGTCGACGGCGATTACCAGCTCGTGATCGTCGACGTCGCCCATCCGTTGGGCGATCGCGTCAACGACACGGTCGAGGTGGCCGAGGAGTTTGCCGGCCGCACGGGCACGCTGCTCGTGGTCTGCGGCTCCGAGGACAGCGTCGAGGAGGAGTTGTGGGCGCGGCAGCTCGGGGCCTGGGTGTATCTGCCCGGCGTGTCGAGCGGCGACGCACTCGTGTCCTTGTTCGCCGAGGCCCGGCGGGTCGCGGATCGGCGGAACGCCTGGCAGTTGGTCTAGCGGTCGGTGGCGGTGGTCCGCATCCGGCCGTGTGGCTGGACGGACGGTCGATGTGAGATCGGTTTCGAGTCCGTCCCTCTGATGGGGACATTTTTCAAAGGAGCAGAGTCATGAGCGCAGGAATGGGTATCTATAGCGACGAGATGGACGTGAGCTACGCGGTCGACTTCGGTCGAGATCGCGAGCCGACGCAGAAGCGTAGCCGGCACCCGGAATATCGCCGCAAGGGCTCAGCCCCGGCGCGGGTCAACGGTATGCATTGCCGGCGCAACAAGCGCTGGACATGGGGTTCCGGCCGTGGAGCCCGGATGCAGAATGCGAGGGCTTTCGCGGGCTGCCTGGCGTTCGCCGTGGCGAGCTTCGCGGCCAGTGCCTTCGGTGTGCCGATCGACTACCAGACCATCGGGAACCCGGGCAATACGGCGAACACCAATGGCTGGGGGGCCGTGACGAATGTCTTCAAGATGGCCGCCACGGAGACGACGAACGCCCAGTACGTCGCGTTCCTCAACTCGGTGGACGCAGCCGGCAACAATCCGAACAGTATCTACACCGCCTCGATGGGGTCGAGCGCCAATGGCGGCATCACGTTCAACGGCGGGGCTGCCAACGGGGCCAAGTACAGCCCGAAGGCAGGCTTCGAATCCAGGCCCGTGACGTTCGTGACCTGGTTCTCCGCCGCTCGCTTCGCCAACTGGCTCAATAACGGGGCCACCGGTACGTCCTCCACGGAGACCGGTGCGTACACCCTCAACAACGCGACCAGTGGACCGATCGTGGCCCGCAATACTGGCGCCCAGGTGTTCCTCCCGAGCCGTGACGAGTGGTACAAGGCCGGCTTCTACAACGGCACGACGTACACGACCTGGGCGACCAATAGCGGGACGACGCCGACCGCGACAGTGACCAATGTGACGCTGGCCAACGCCGCCAACTACGGAGGCTCGGCAACGCCGACCGTCGGACCGCTCGCGGTGGGCTCCTACACCAACACCACCTCGGCGTACGGACTGTACGACATGATCGGCAACGTCACGGAGATGACCGACACGATCAACTCCGGCAACACGAGCCAGTATCAGCAGTTCTCTGGCAACTGGACGATCTCGTCCGCCAGTATCACCCAGTGGAATGCGACCGCCTCGGCTCGCTTCGCTCTCGGTACGAACAACGGCGGTGCTCTCGGCTTCCGCGTCGCCGCGGTGCCGGAGCCGGGCACCATCGCCCTGGCCGGGATGGGAATCGCGGGCCTCGCCGGGCTCGACTGGATGAAGCGGCGGAAGAAGCGGCTCGCCGCCCGCCAGGCCGCCTGATCCGCGTGGCTGTCACGGTTCGAACGCATCACGCCCCGCCCCTCCGCGACCGGAGGGGCGGGGTCGTTGTGTTTCCACGGGAAGCGTCCGGTGCCGGCTTTGACCGGCAGCGCGGCCCGGTGGTAGGGTCCGGTCATGGAACGCGACGACGCTTCTCGCCCGGCCGCCGGCCCGCCGACCGGCGGCCCCGATCCGGCGAGTGATGCCACCGTGATCTCTGCCGCAGTGGCGGCCCCGCCCGAGACGGTGTCGACGACGGCTATCGGCGGCGCCCTACAGGGGACGATGCTGGGCCCCTACCGGCTCGAGCAGTTCGTCGGTGGGGGCGGCATGGGGGCGGTCTTCCGGGCCCACGACACGACCCTCGACCGCGTCGTGGCGGTGAAGGTCCTCTCCCGGGCCCAGTCGGCCGACGACGAGATGCTGCGGCGGTTCCGCAACGAGGCCCAGTCGGCGGCCCGGCTCGACCACGAGAACATCGGCCGCGTGCACGCCGTCGGCAGCGACCGTGGCTGGCACTACATCGTCTTCGAGTACATCGAAGGGCGGAACCTGCGGGATCTGGTGCGTGACGAGGGGCCGTTCGCGGTCGGCCGGGCGATGGATGTCGTTGCCCAGGTGGCCGACGCCCTCGAGCATGCCTCCGCGCGGGACGTCGTGCACCGCGACATCAAGCCTTCCAACATCGTCATCACACCGGCCGGCCGGGCGCGGCTCGTGGATATGGGCCTGGCCCGCCTGGCGCCGACCGCCGGCGACGCCGACCTGACCGTGAGCGGCATGACCCTCGGCACCTTCGATTACATCTCTCCGGAGCAGGCCCGCGATCCGCGGGCCGCCGACGTGCGGAGCGACCTGTATTCGCTCGGCTGCACGCTGTTCTACATGCTGGTGGGCCGGGCACCGTTCGCCGAGGGAACGATGGTGCAGAAACTGCTGCAGCACCAGCAGGATGCACCCCCCGACATCACGGCGATCCGCCCCGACGTTCCCGTCCGGCTTGCCGCAATCCTCGCCCGCCTGATGGCGAAGGATCCGCACGACCGCTACCAGCGGCCGGCGGTGCTGATGGCGGATCTGGCCGCCTGTGCCGAGGAGCATGGGATCGTATTGTCATCTCCGGCACGGGGCATGCCGACGGTCGCGATCGAGCGGCGGCCGGCGGCGAGCCGGCTGTCGTGGCTCCTGCCCGTGGTCGGACTGCTGTTGACCGTCGCCGCGCTGTGGCTCAAGGCGGCGGCTGACCGGCGGCCGAGCGTTGCCCCGGCGCCGGGCGCCACGGAGGGCGACAGGCCGTCATGACCAGGCGGCGCCAGCCTGTGCCGGCAAGGGGGTTGGCCTGCGTCAGGACTGCGGGTTGTGCCGGACATGCCACTCACGTGGCGGACGGGGCTGAACAATTCCTTGACGGCCGTGCGTAGTAAAGGTCTAGTGATGCTGTCGTTCGGCGGCAGGCCGGACCATCCCTCCTGGAGTTATTCGATGAATCGCACCCGCATGCACGCCTTCCTGCTCGGTCTCGGTGTCGCCCTGGTCTGCGGCACCATGGCCCGGCCCGCCTGGGCCATCAAACAGTTTCAGGATGAGTTCAAGGACCTGTACGTGAAGGAGGGGTCGCCGCTCGCCGCCGAGGTGGAGCGGGTGAAGTGCAACGTCTGCCACGTGGGCAAGGACAAGAAGGAGCGCAACGCCTACGGCAAGGCCCTCGACGAGCGGCTCGACAAGAAGGCCGACAAAGACAACAAGGAAAAGATCCGCCAGATGCTGGAGGAAGTGGCCGGCCTGCCGAGCGACCCCGCCAAGCCCGACTCGCCGACCTTCGGCGCGCTGATCAAGGCCGGCAAACTGCCGGTGGCGGTGCCGTAACTCTTTCTAGCTGACCGTGGACAAAGCCCTCCATGGCCTTTGTCCACTTGGCCGACCGGTGGAAACGCCGAGGGTTTCCACGGTCGGCATTCGTCGCATCCTGCTCGGGCAGACTTGTTCCACAGTCTGCTAGCCGCCCGCCGCCTCGAGGACCAGAGCCTCGAGGTCGGCGCAGCGGCGGATGACGGGTGCGACGTCGGGATGGGCGAAGAGCCGCACCCGCTTTACGAGGTCGTCGAACTGCTCGCGTGCCAGGCTGCGGACGACGGGTGAGAGCTCGTCGAGCCGCCGCCAACCGGGGGCTGAATCCGCCGGTCCAGGGCGGCCGCGGACCTGCAGGCGGAACTCAACCTCCCGTTCGGCGGGGGGCGCGTCGAGCAGCAGGTGGGCGGGAGAGATCGGCATGCCGATCCGCGCTGATAGGCGGGCAGCCAGACGCGTAGCGATCGCGACAGCGTCGGCGTAGGGCCGCCCCGCGCAGACGCGGTGCAGGTCGGGCTGGTGGATGGCGTCGAACGTCGCCACCCGCTTGAAGAGTCGACGGCACGGGCCGAACAGCCCGCCGGCGAGTTCCTCCGCCGGGGTGCCGGCCGCCGTGCGCTGGAGCCAATCGGCGAACTCCCGGTCGTCGCTGCGGACCAGCGTGCGCAGGTCGATCCGCTCGCGGACGATCCACACGGCCCGCTGCAGCATCGCCGTCGCGGCTCGCACCGCATGATGCCAGTAGACCTCGCTGAACATCACGTAGCGGGCGAAGACCATCAGTTCCGCGGCCGTGCGTCCCTTGTCGGTGATCGCCAGGCCATGGCCGGCGGCATCGAGGCAGAGGCTGGAAAGCAGCCGCTCCTGGTCAAAGTGGCGGCCGTAAGGCACGCCGGCGTGCAGGCTGTCGCGGCCGAGATAGTCCATCTTGTCGACGTCGATCGGCCCGGACAGCAGCGAGTGCAGGATGCGGCCGGCCGGGTCGGTCGCCATGCCGCCGATCAGGGCGTGAACCCGCTCGGGGGGGACGCCCCATTCCCGCTCGAGGATGGCTCCCATGCCGCCTCCCGTCAGCACCCCGTGGACCAGGGTTTCGTGACGGGGCAGGCTCTCCAGTCCCATGTCTTCGAGCGGATGACAATAGGCCCAATGGCCCACGTCGTGAAGGAGAGCGGCCGCCAGGAAGGCGGCCGCGTCGCGCGGCCCCACCGCGGCCGAGAACCGAGCGTCATGCTGGAGCCGCTGGAGGAAGCAGATCGCCAGGCGATAGACGCCCAGCGAATGCTCGAGGCGGGTGTGGGTGGCGCCCGGATAGACGAGGGCCACGAGGCCCAACTGGCTGATCCGCGCCAGCCGCCGCATCTCGGGGGTATCGAGCAGCGCCCGCACCCGTGGCGTCAGCGGCACCGTCACGTCGGGGGGGATGCGCACACCGTCGGCGGCGGAATCTGCGGCCTCGAGCTCGGGCAGCGATGAGAGCGTCATGGAGGATCCGCGGCGGTGTGCGGAGTCAGAGCGGGGCCAGACCGGCCAGCCACCGCAGCAGGGACGTGAACATCGTGTACAGCGACATGTGGGCGACGGCTCGGCCCTGATCCAGGTCGAAGGCCGCCATCGCCGCGATCACTCCGGGCACGAAGAGCAGCGGCCCGAGGTAAAGCCACTGCCACATCTCGGCCGTGTGCTCCGGAGGCAGGATGCCCTTGGCGCACCACAGGCCCGCATAGACCGCGGCACAGATCAGACTGCGGACGAGAAAGGCGCGGCCGTGATAGGGCTCCAATTCCCGGTCGCGAACGCCGACATAGCCGAGGGCGGCGCAGGGAATCGCCACCAGGAAGCCCCCCACGGCGAGGAGCCAGTCCGGCGGCGGCTCGGGCGCGTAGGTCACGCCCGCCAGCCACGCCAGGAGCATGGTCGCGACCGCACCGGCGGCGGTGGCCGTGAAGCCCAGGGGCGTCACCGGCTTGTCGATTCGCCTGATGGGCGCGAGCGGGGGTCGGCCGGTGGCCGTCGATCCGGCCGTCGGGGATTCGGGCTCGTGGATGGTGACCGTCTTGACGACGGCCGCCGGGATCGTGATCGGCTTTTTGCACTTCGGACACGGACCCGTGCGGCCGGCGAACTGGTCGCTGACGGTGAACCGAGCCTTGCAGCCGGAGCAGATGACGGGGATCGGCATCGAGGGACCGGGGAAGGGGATTGGCCCGGGCGGGACCGTCGGTTCGGCGGACGCCCGCCACCGCCGGGCAGTGTCAGACGGCCGCCCCGGCCCGTCAAGCCGGCCTCCACGAGGTAGACTTTGGGAAGCCAGGTCCCCGCGCCGTGCCGGGCACGGGTCTGGCGTCATGGAGCCGCGCGCGTGTCCGAAGAGAAGACGAGGATCATTCCCCGCAAGCAGGCAGAGGCCGCGATCTCCGCGCCCCGGCGAGTTGGCGACAAGATCGTGTTCTTCTGTCCGAACGGCGACAAGATCGTCGTGCCGGCCAAGCTGGCCGGCAAACGCGGCCTGTGCACCAAGTGCAAGGTGGCGGTCGTCATCCCGGTCGTGGGCACGCGGGAGCGAGACGAAGCGGAAGCGGTGCTGGAAGTTCCCGACCTATCGGTGGAGCCGGTGGCGGAGCCGGAACCTGCGGCAGATGAGTCGCCGGCCGCGCCGGAACCCGAGGCCGCGGCCTCCGCGGTCGAGGCGGCCCCGGTTCCGTCGCCTCCCTCCGCGGCGGCGGAATGGAACTTCGGCGGCGATGTCGAGGCCTCGCACGCGGGGCTCGACATCGGCCCGCCGGGGGCCGCGGAAGCGGCCTGGAGAATGCCGCCGCTCCCCGAGTCCAATGGTGCCCCGGAGCACCCCGCAGCCCGGCTCGTCGCCCGGCTGTGGGTGGAACGCGACCATCACGGCGGCGTCGTCGAACTGCACCTCTCCGGCGGGAGCGTGATCCTGCCGGAGTGGTACGAGCCGAACTGGTCCCGCGGCACGCACGGCCTGTTTGCGAGTCAGGCTGTCGACGGCAGCGTCACATTGACCGCCGTCGCCTGGGACACGATCGAGAAGATCGTCGTGCGCCAGGTGCAGGGGCTGCCCGACGGCATGTTCGAGTGACGGCCTGTGTCACTCGTCGCCGTCGAGGTCGCCCTCGGTGATCATGGTGAACCCCTTCGCGCCCAGGGTTTCCAGGCCCATTTCCGTGTTGTCGACCATCAGCGCCACGGCCGGCCGGCCCCGGGGCCGGGCCAGGATCGGGTAGGCCTGGATGATGTTCACCTCGGCTTGCAGCAGCGCGGTGCAGATCCGCAACAGGGGCTGCGGATCCTCCGGCAGTTCGACGCCGATCAGGTCGCTTTCGATGAGCGCCAGCCCGGCCCGCTCGAGGATCTCCCGGCCCTGTTCGGGGTGGCTGAGCAGGAACCGCACGAACGCGCATTCGCCCGAGTCGTTGATCGACAGGGCCACGATGCGGACCCGCGATCCGTCGAAACGCCGCACGACCTCGAGCAACTGGCCGACACGGTTCTCGAGGAACACCGTGAACTGTCGGAGGGTGGGCCAGCCGCGGCCGCGGGCGGTCGCAAAGCCGATGCCGCCGTCACCTGCTTCGCCTAGGCTCAAGGGAGAACTCCGAAGATCGGGGCGGGAGGGTGGGGACGCCACGTCGCAGAGAGGATAGATTCCAGCGACACGCCCGGTCAACGAACCCGCGTCGCGCGGCCGCGACGCCAGCCGCCCACCCGGAGGACTCCTGATGCCTACCGTCCACGAACTGGAGATTCGCGTTCGCTACCAGGAGACCGACGGGCAGCGGCGGGTGCACCACGCGAACTACCTGACCTACTTCGAGATGGGCCGCACCGAAATGCTGCGGGCCCATGGCCGCACGTACCGCGAGTTCGAGGATGCGGGGCTGTTCATGGTGGTGGCGGACGTGTCGTGCAAGTATCTCGCCCCGGCGGAGTACGATGACCTGCTGCTGCTCCGCACCCGGGTGGAGAAGGCGGGGGCCGCTCACATCCGCCACGCCTACGAGTTGATCCGCGGCGCGACGATCATCGCGACCGGCACAACCACCGTCGTGTGCGTCGACCGGGAGGGCCGGATCCGCCGCCTGCCCGATTGGATGCTGTCATAGCAGGCCGCCGGTCAGCCGCAGGGCATGAACACGAACCGCTGCTCGCCACAGAGGAACTGTGCGGCCGCCGCCATGCGGACCGGCGCTGTGAGCCGCACCCAGAGGCCGTTCATGCCGGCGTTGTCGATCGTCCAGCCGCGGAGTGTGCGGCGGATGTCCGCGTGGATCGGGCTCACGAACGGGTCGTCGAGGCCGATCTCGCAGCCACCGCCACTGCGGCCGATCGACGTGACCGGGGCGTGACACTCGTGCCGCGGGCCCGGTCGATGCGGTTGGTCTTCGATCAGCCATGCCTCGGTGAGGTCGACCGCCTGAAACCGCAGCCGCGTTCTGCCGATCTGCAGCACGGTGCCGTCACGCAGGCGGGCCGAGGTCACCCGGACGAACGTGCCCCCGGCGCTGCCGAGGTCGGACAACCGCCAGCCAGCCTCGCCGAGCCGCTCGATGGCGGCGTGGCGGGGCGACATCGAGATGTCGTGGGGGACGACCACGTCCCCTTCGCTGCGACCGATGACGAACCGTTCCTGGCGAATGCGGAGCAGTTCACCATCTTCGCTGCCGTCGTCCACGACGCGTAGCAACGCCATCGGCTCGCGGACCGTGGGCCGGAACGGGACCGCGTCGGGGGCCGACGGATCCGAGGCAGCCGGATGTCGTGGGAGGGCTGCGGGGCGCGTTGCTGCGCTGAACCGTTGGGCCCAATCGGCGAACGCAGGGGTGGCCGCACCCCTCAAGCCGCCGATCGGATCGGCGCCGTGCTCCAGCGTGCTCATGGCAAGTTCGTGCCTCGTGCCCCTGCCGAAAGTGTACGCGGGGCGAAGGCAATTCCCAAGCGAAGTGTCCAGCGGCGGGTGCCGTGAGCGAACGGCCCGATTTGGCCCCGGCCCCATCGGCAGCGACACTAGAGCCGTGCCGCAGGCAGTGCGGGTTCGATCGGTCCAGGGACGGTACGAGTTTTTCGCCCGTCGGCCAGGCCAACGGGCAGCCCACCCTGGAGATTCGCCGATGACGCTCGCCGCGGAACGGGAACTCGCCCACATGGGCGAGACTGCCGGATGCTCGGACCACGATCACGATCTCGTCCACGAGTTGAGCCGCCGGCTCGACGCGCTCTGGCGATACGACCAGTACATCGCCAACGCCGAGTGGCGGGATGACCTGCGTCAGTTTTGGTGCGACGCCAAGGCGCTGGAGCAGCAGGCGATCCAGCGGCTCAAGGAATTGATCTCGCAGGAAGTTCGCAACGGCTGCTTTTGACTTTACGGCTGTCGGGCCATCCATGGCCCCGACAGCCTTGGGCCGTCGCGGCGAACGCCAAGGGTTCGCCGGACGGCCGGGCGGCCGCACCTCCGGGCGACCGTGGCCGCAGCGGGGCTGCGGC
>Ga0315902_10006542_pt1 | contig 16110 bp, 16 predicted proteins | sample LakEriMetagenome_9_FD_203523 | JGI IMG/M metagenome (GOLD analysis project Ga0315902, IMG submission 203523) | Freshwater fungal communities from buoy surface, Lake Erie, Ohio, United States - Buoy 12 MA117 | ecosystem: Environmental > Aquatic > Freshwater > Lake > Lake biofilm | place: USA...
TCGCGCCCAGGCGGTAGGCGGCGGAGGGCGCGCCCTCGCTGGAGGGGTAGCGGTTCACCACTTCCTCCCAATACGTGGCCGCCTGCTTCAGCATGCGTTGCTCGCGGTAGCATTCGCCGATGCGGAATAGCGCGTCGGCCACGCGGCGGCCGTTCGGATGCTCCTGCAGATACTTCGCGTAATACTGCGCGGCGAGCTGCCACTCCTGACGCTCGTAGGCGAGCGAGGCAAAGTCGAACTGGTCGTCCCCGGGGCTGCTGGTGAGGCCGGGCTGCACGGGCAGCGCCTTCGGCGGTGGCGCACCGTCCTCCACCGGCAGCGCACGCGGCGGCGCCTGGGCGAGCAATCCGGCGGACGCCGTGCCGAGCAGGAGGGTGAGGAGGCCGCGCGAGATGGGGGACACAAAAAGCATGCTGATGAGGGAAAGACGGAGGCGGGAGAGCGGCTATTTCGGCGGCGCGGCGCCCTCGGCGTCCGGCTTGCGCGTGGCAAAGGCGATGTTGTAGATGCCGGCCTTCTGGCACGCGTCCATCACACGGATGACGTGCTTGTAATCGGTGATCTCATCGCCGCGGATGATGACGGCCTGCTCGTGGTTCCCGGCCATCTGGATGATGTTGTTCAGCTTCGCGAGGAGCTCGTCCACGTTGTAGTTCTGGCCGTTGACGATGATCTCACCCTCTTTTTTGATGTTGATGATGATCTCACCGACCGTGCGGGTCTCTTTATCCTTGCCGGAGTCGGCCGCGGGCACGCTGACATCCATCGCCTGCTCATCCTTGGCGTATTGGAAGGTCACGGCGAAGAAAATGACCAGCAGGAACAGCACATCGACCAGCGGCGCGAGCTGCATGGGCGTGGGTTCGATGCTGTGCTGTTTGCGGAAGTTCATCGCAGGTGGATTGGGGGGATCAGGACTGCGAGGCGGCGCGGGCAGCGCGTTTGTATTGCACGGCGAGCAGCGCCATCAGGTGCGTGGTCGCGGCCTCCATCTCCGAGATGAGGCGGTTCACCTTGCCGCGGAAAATGGCGTAAAACATCAGCGCCGGGATGCCGATCACGAGGCCGGAGGCCGTGCAGTAGAGCGCCTCTGACACGCCATGGGCCAGACTGAGCTGACTGCTGCCGCCCGATGCCTTGTCGGAAATGGAATCGAAGGTCGTGATCATGCCCAGCGTGGTGCCGAGCAGCCCGAGCATCGGCGCGACGGCACCAACGTCACCGAGATAGGCAATGCGGGCCAAAAGCAGGCTCGACTGGCGATTTCCCTCCGCCTCGGTCACTTCCTTCACTTCTTCAAAGCTCGCCGTCGGGTTCCGCGTGGCAAAATCCAGCGTCTTCGCGGTCACGCGGGCGATGCACTCGTTGCGGCGGTTGCAAACGGCCAGCAGGCCGAGGTAATCCTGTTTCCGGATGAGCGCGTCCGCGCTGTTCATGAAGGCATCACTCACCACGGTGCCCTGGCGGATCGTGAGCGTGAACAGCACAATCATGAAGAAGGCGATGAACGACAAGGCAATGATCGGGTAGGCCATGACGCCTGCGCGATCGATGAAACCGCTCAAGGTCAGCGCAGAACTCGTGGCAGCAGCAGGTGCGGTGACGGCGGCAGGCGCGGCAGTTTGCGCCACTGCGGAGCCCGGCGTGGCGGCCATCCAGGCGAACACGAGCGCCAACACGGTCAGGGCGGAGAAAAATTTACGGTGCATGGGGCCGCGACAGTAGGCGTCCGTCGCAGCCTTGCAAGCGGCCCATCGGGCCCGCGCAGCGAAAGGCGGCGCGCAGCCCGGAGTAGGGCCGGGCAGCCTTAAAATGGCCATAGGCCCCGACTTTGTGAAATTTTTCACAAAATGCGGTTGCCGCCCCTCGCCCTCGCTCGCATCATCGCCCTTCCCGTGTGCTTTTTGGCCTGTGACGTGCTCCCCGGCAGTCACTCGCCATTCGTCATTCGGAAATTCGTCATTTTCCAATGCCTCCCCTTCTCTTTTACCTCCTCGCCGCCATCACGCTGGGCTTTGGCCTGCTGGTGGTGCTGGCGCGGAATCCGGTCACCAGCGCGCTGTCGCTGGCCTCGTGTTTTGTCGGCCTAGCGGCCCTTTTCATCAGCTTGGACGCCTACTTCATCGGCACCATCCAGGTCCTCGTCTATGCGGGCGCGGTGATGGTGCTCTTCCTCTTCATCATCATGCTTTTGGACATCAAAGCGGAGGAAGGCAAGGCTCCGAACCTCCTCGCGATCGGCAGCGGCGTGATCGTCGCCGTTTTGCTGGCGATCCAGATCATCACGGCGGCCAGCAGCATGAAACTGGCGGGCAAATCTGCGGAAAACACCCCGCTGGACTATGTGGAGGCCAAAGCCAGCCTCGGTGCCGCGACAAAGCTGCCCACCATCGCCAAAGACCTCGATGCCGGCACGCTGCCGGACACGAAACTCATCGGTTTCACCCTTTTTGACCGCTACGGCTTCCATCTTCAAGTCGTCGGGCTGCTGCTGCTCGTCGGCACGGTGGGCGTGGTGGTGCTGAGCAAACGCGAAAAGAGCACAGGAGGTGCCGCATGATCACTTTGGGCCATTATCTCGTCGTCAGCGGCCTGTTGTTCGCCCTCGGACTGGCCGGCGTCATCGCCCGGCGCAACATCCTCATCGTTTACATGTGCCTGGAGATGATGCTCAGCGCCGCGAACCTCGCGCTGGTCGGATTTTCCCGGTTTCACACCGTGAGCGGCCTGCCAGACTACACCGCGCAGTCGCTCGTCTTCTTCACCATCACCGTCGCCGCTGCGGAAGTGGCCGTCGGCCTCGCCATCATCGTCGCGCTCTTCCGCGCGAAGCAAAGCGTGGACACCGAGTCCATCACGAAGCTCCAGGGCTGATCCGCACCTCCGCCGCACGAACCCACGTCGTCCATGCCAATCCTCGCCGCCGCCACCGAAGCGCCCACCCAGGGCCAGTTCATCCCCACGCTGCTGCTGCTGCTGCCGTTGTTTTCCGCGCTGGTCATCCTGATCGGGCATCGCGTGCTGAAAAACGCCAGCGTGCTCATCTCCGTCGGCTCCTCGGTGATTTGCTTTATCGCCAGCATCGCGCTGCTGGCCACCAAGGGCGCGGACGCGCCAGATGTGCCGCTGCTGAATTTCATCGACCTGCCGGGCTTCAGCGCTGGCATTGATGCCATGATCGACCGCCAGAGCCGCGGCATGATGTTTATCGTGACCTTCATCGGCATGCTGGTGCACATTTTCAGCCTCGGCTACATGAAGGACGACGAGGCCAAACCGCGCTTCTTCGGCGCGCTGGCGCTGTTCATGTTCAGCATGACCGGCATCGTGCTCGCCGCGAACCTCGTGATGATGTTCATCTTCTGGGAGCTCGTCGGTCTCAGCTCCTACCTGCTCATCGGGCATTGGTTTCAAAAAGCGAGCGCCGCAGAGGCCTCGAAAAAAGCCTTCCTCACCAACCGCATCGGCGATTTCGGCTTCATGATCGGCATTCTGATCCTGTTTGGCCTGAACGGCGGCAATCTGAACCTCGATAACCTCAAGGACGCCTTCGTGGCCGGCGGCCCGCTGTTTGAAACCGCGAAAAACAATCCCGGCATCATCACCGCTGCCGCGCTGTGCCTCTTCATGGGCTGCGTCGGCAAATCCGCCCAGTTCCCGCTCCACGTGTGGCTGCCGGACGCGATGGAAGGCCCCACGCCCGTGTCTGCGCTCATCCACGCCGCCACCATGGTCGCCGCGGGTGTGTACATGATGGTGCGCGTCTCCTTCGTCGTCACCGCCTCGCCGCTCGCCGCGGAAATCATCGCCGGCATCGGCTGCGGCACCGCCCTGCTCGCCGCGCTGATGGCCACGCAGCAGAATGACATCAAGCGCGTGCTCGCCTACTCCACGCTCAGCCAGCTCGGCTTCATGGTCATGGCCGTCGGAGCCGTATCCATCATCGCCCAGCACGGCCACGCGCCGCACGGTGCCAATCCGGGCCATCCCGCGATGTTCCATCTCTACACGCATGCGTTTTTCAAAGCGATGCTCTTCCTCGGCTCCGGCGCGGTCATCTACGCCTGCCACCACGAGCAGGACATCTGGAAAATGGGCGGTCTGAGAAAGCACATGCCCGTCACCTTCTGGACCTTCGCCATCGGCACCGCGGCCCTCATGGGCGTGCCGGGTCTCAGCGGCTTCGTCAGCAAGGAATCCATCCTCGGCGCGGCCTACGACAGCGATTGCAAGATCCTCTTCTACGGCGCGGCCATCACCGCCACTCTCACCGCGTTCTACATGACGCGCCTGCTCGTCGTCGCCTTCCTTGGGAAGCCGCGCACCGAGTCCGCTCACCACGCCACGGAGGTGCCGATGGTCATGCTGCTGCCTTTGATCGCGCTCGTCATCCTCACCGTATCCTCCGCATGGGAATCCATCGCGGAATTCCTCCAGGCCATGATGCCGGAGCACGTGCCGCCGCACAAAACCGTGCTCGCCGCATCCATCATCGCCCTCGTCGTGGGTGCTGGCAGCGCCATCTTCCTCTACCGCGGCAAGGACAAGGATCCGGTGAACATCAAGCTCTTCGCCAACAAGTTCTACTTTGACGAAATCTACGCCGTGATCGTGCGCGTGCTGCAGGACCGCCTCGCGTGGATCGTGAACGGCCTGGAGCGCATTTTTGTCGATGGCCTCGTCGCCAGGCTGCCTGCGGCGATTTTTGCCCGCATCGGCGCGGCCACGCGCCAGCTCCACGGCGGTCATTTGCAGGGGTACACCTTCCTCATCGGCGGCGGCGTGCTCGGCGTGATCTACCTCCTCGTCTTTGTGCTGCCGCGCTGATGTGAACCTCCTTTTCTCGCGAACTTCATGATCCTCGAAATCATCATCCTGCTGCCGATCCTCGCCGCGCTCGCGATTTGGGCCGGGGCGCCCGCGCGGCCCGTTTCCATCGGCGTCGCCAGTTTCTGTCTCGTGGCCAGTTTGGTGCTCTGCGGCCAGTATGCCGGCCAGGGCGGCACCGGGCTCGTTCACGCGCATGCGCTGCCTGTGCTGGAAAATCCCGCGATCAGCTTCTCCGTCGGTGCGGATGGTGTTTCGCTGCTGATGGCCCTTTTGAGCAGTCTGGTGCTGTTTGCGGCCGTTTGGCAGATTCAGGACCGCCCGCCGCTTTTCTACATCGCCTCACTCCTCATCGGCGGCGGCGCGCTCGGAGCCTTCCTGAGCACCGATTTGTTCTTCATCTACGCCTTCCATGAGCTCGCGCTCATCCCCACCTTCCTCATGATCGCCCTCCACGGCCATGCGGAGCCGGAACAGCGGAAAAAAGTCGCCTGGAAGGCCACGATCTACCTCGGCGCGGGCAGTTTGGTGCTGCTGGCCGGTCTGGTGTGGCTCGTGCTCGAATTCAGCCACGGCAACGTCATCACCTTCGACCTCGAAGCGCTCAAATCCGTCGCCGCGAAGGCTCCGCTGACGCCGGAGAAGCAAGCCTCCATCTTTTGGGTGCTGCTACTCGGTTTTGGCACACTGGTGAGCCTGTTCCCCTTCCACAGCTGGGCCGCGCCCGCCTACGCCACCGCGCCCACACCCGTCGCCATGCTGCATGCGGGTGTTTTGAAGAAATTCGGCCTCTACGGCCTGCTCAAGATTGCGCTGCCGCTGCTGCCGCAGGCCGCACAGGTGCCTTGGGTGCAAAATGCGCTGCTGCTCATGCTGCTGGGCAACATCCTCGTCATGGGCCTGGTCACCATCAACGCCACGCGGCTCGACGAGACTCTGGCAAACTCCAGCGTCATGCACATGGGCTACATCTTCCTCGCCCTCGCCGCGGGCAGCGAACTCGCGCTCAAAGGCGCGGTGCTGCTCATGTTCGCGCACGGCGTGTCCATCGCGCTGCTCTTCGCGCTCGCCGGAAAAATGCGCAATCAGCTCGGCACGCTCGAATACACGAAGCTCGGCGGCCTGGCCTCCCACGCGCCTGCTTTCGCCGTCATCTTCGCCTTTGGCGCGTTTGCCAGCATCGGCCTGCCCGGTCTGACGAATTTCGCGGGTGAAATCCTCATCTTCGCCGGCAGCTTCACCACCTTCAGCGGCACGCTCACCAATCTGCACTGGACCGTCATCCTCGCGCTTTGGGGTGTGGTCATGAGCGCCGTTTACATGCTGCGCGCCTTCCGGAACATCTTCCAAGGCGGTGCCACCACCGGCCTGTTCATGCGCGATCCGGCCTTCTCCCAGCGCATCCCCCTTCTCCTCCTCGCCGCCACGCTCCTCATCACCGGCTGCTGCCCTTGGCTGCTGCTGAACCTGCTGAAGGGCACTCTGGCCGCTGGTTAAACTTCTTTCTCCTCCTCCTACTCTTACTCCTCCTCCCCTGAAACGAGAGCCCATGGACGCTCTCTCCCGGGAGGAGGAGTAAGAGTAGGAGCAAGAGGAGGATTTCATTTCTTACCCATGTCCGTCTTCACCATCGAATCCCTCATCGCCCTGCTCGGCGTCGTCCTTCTCATGGTCGAGGCCTTCATGCCCGGGATCTCACGCCGCACGCTCGGCTTCACCGCCATCGGCGGCACCTTGATCGCCCTGCTCCTCCTCGCCTTCGCGGGCGATGCGCAACCGGCCTTTGTCGCCCCGTGGCACCGGCTGGATAGCCTCGCCTTCTTCTACAAATCGCTCGCCCTCGTCATCACCGCGCTCGTGCTCTGGCTCACGCTGGAATGCGCGCCCTACCTGAGCCGCTTCACGCTCGATGGAAAGCTCGGTGAGATGTTCAGCCTGCCGCTCATCGTCTGCGCCGGCATGATGTGGATGGCCTCCGCACGCGATCTCGTCACGATCTTCATCACGCTCGAACTCGTCACCATCAGCTTTTACATCCTCGTCGCCTTCGCGCGCAAAAGCGCCCTCAGCCTCGAAGCAGGCGTGAAATACCTCATCCTCGGTGCCCTGAGCACGGGCGTGCTCGTTTACGGCATCGCGTGGATCTACGGAGCCACCGGAACGATGAGCCTCGACGGCATCGCCGCCGCGCTGGCCAAACCCGGCGCTGACAAGGCCACCGCGCTCTTTGGTGCCGCGCTGCTGCTCGCCGGACTCGCCTTCAAAGTCGCCGCCGCGCCCTTCCACATGTGGGTGCCGGATGTCTATCAGGGCGCGCCCACGCCGGTGACCGCCTACCTCTCCGTCGGCTCCAAAGCAGCCGGTTTCATCGTGCTCACTCGCGTCGTCACCGCCTTCACCGCCGAGGGCAGCCAGATCGCCGCGGAGGTGAATAGCATCCTGCTCGTCGCTGGAGCGCTCACCGTGCTGCTCGGCAGCCTGCCCGCCATCTTCCAGACCAGTGTGAAGCGCCTGCTCGCCTACTCCAGCATCAGCCACGCAGGTTATCTCGTGCTCGCGCTCGCCTGCGGAGCCGGTGGCCGTTTTGACATCGGCAGCAGCGGCATCGTCGCCTTTTACCTCGCCACCTACCTGCCCATGACCGTGCTCGGCTTCCTCGCACTCGCCATCATGCGCGTGAACGGCCACGGCGAGGAGTTGCGTGACTTCCAGGGCCTCGCGCGCCGCTCACCGCTGCTCGCGCTCGTCATCACGCTCGCCTTTGCCAGCCTCGCCGGCCTGCCGCTGACCGCCGGGTTCATCGGCAAGATGTTCGTCTTCCTCAGCCTCGCCGATCAGGGCCACTGGGGCGCGCTCGGCTGTGCCGCCGTGGCCGCCGCCGCCGGTTTCTACTACTACTTCCGCATCATCCTCTCGATGTACACCAGCGCGGGCGCCGAGGACACCCCCGCCCCGGCTTTGACCCTCAGCCCGCTCACCAAAGGCATCGCCATCGCCCTCGCCGCCGTCGTCGTCGTGCTCGGCGTCTATCCAAAGCCGCTGCAAAAAGTGCTCACGCCGAATGCCGCGGCCGTGGTGGCGAAGTGAGTCAGGAAAGGCGGCCAAGTTCTCCACCTGGGTCATGCCGCGCGCTGCAAAGCAGCCGTCACTTTTTCTTCCGGTTGGCCTCCTCCGCCTCCAGCTCACGCACCGCGTCAGCGATCAGGCATTCCAGCACGAGATCCCGCGTTGGCAGGTCCATCAGCTTCTTCAGCTTTTGCAGGCCCAGGCAGGCCGTTGTCGAGAGCACAAAGGACACCGGCTCCTTCAATGCCTCCGGCAGCGGCATTCCTGCCCATTGAAACATCTGTGCGATCTTGTGGTCCCCGATGAGGCGATAATTGCGCAGCTGTTCGACTGTGATCGTGCCCTTGGCATACAGCTCCCGGAAGTGCTCCCGGCTCCGCACGCCCGCCGCTTCCAGCGCCTGGACGATGTTGTTGGTGAGCGAGCCGTCATAAAGCTCCGCGTTTTGCAGCAGACCTTCACGGGCCAGTTCCCGCCAGGTCTCATCACCGTAGATCTTGAGTTCCCAAAGTTTCTCCGGCGAGACGGGAAACGCGCAGCCTGCCTCGCGCAGGCGTTTGACAGCAGATTCGGCACGGGGGCTCATGACGGAGAAAAGGTGGAGGGTTTACCGCCGCAGCGCCAAGATCAGCTCATTCATCTTCAGGCGTAGCGTCTCAGCATCGGGATCGCTAAAGCCGCTCGGCAGTTCGGACACGTTATTGGTCACGTTGCTGCTCTGGTTGAGCATGTTCAGCGTCGCGTTATTCAGGTCGGTTTGTGAAACCTCTCCGGGAGGGCCTTGCGGCCCCTGCTGGCCGTCGTTTCCGGTCTGCCCGACCGGTCCCACGGCTCCTTCCGGCAGGGCGAAAGTGAAGCGCAGCTCCGACCCGACGAGAGACACCGTCGCACTGGCTGGATTGCCCGGAGGCAGCGTGGTGACGGATTCGATCACCGCTCCAGTGATGCCCGCACCGGTCGGTAAGGCGTCGATCAGGTCTTTGAGGCCGTTCAGTTGGGCCCGCATCTCCGCGCTGGAGTTCGGGCTGTTGTTGGCGGGTTTGTTGGGGTCAAAGGGCATGGCGTGCGAAGAGGTGAAGACGTTGAGACTTGGAGAACTTAAGACTTGGAGAGGGGAGCGATGAGCCGGTCTCACAGTCTCATCGTCTCCCCATCTCCTGGGTTGGATGGGCAGGCATCAGCCCACCGTCACGCTCACCTCGTCGCTCCACAGACCCACCTGCGTGTCGTCCACCCGGTAGATGGCGCGGTATTTCCACTTCGCAGGCGTGGCGGGGTGCGGCGTGCTGTCCGTGTAGCCCGGCGTGGTGTCGAAGGTGAGCACCTGCCAGCCGCTGCCACGGTCCACTTGCAGCTCGCACTGGTCGAGAAAGGCCGCGAAGCCGCCCCAGCCCCAGTCGATCTCCACCTTGTTGCCCACCACAGACACCTTGATCGCAGGCTTCAGTGTGTTGAAGTCCGGCGGCGTCTTGCCCGTGCCCACCGCGCCCAGATCGATGCCAATCGCCGGAGTGTAGGTATTGCTCTCCTTGATCTCCGCCACGATGTCGAAAATGCGCAGCAAGGCACCCTCCGCCTGCGCCGCCACGCCCGCTGGCAGGGCGGGCGGGGTAAAGACCGGCAGCACCATCGCACCTGCAGCAGCGCCGGTCTGCGCGGCGGTGGCGGCATCCGTGCAGGATTTCTGCCAAGCCCTCACAGCCGGCAGCCAGGAGCCCAGCGTGTAGATGAGCCAGCGGGCATCGGCCACCGCCGCATCACAGCGGGCCACGGTGATACCGAGCGTCGGGGCGTGCCCGGCCAGTTTGTTGCGGAAGTTTTCGAGCCACACGATCTGGTCGGCGACCCGGGTTGGGTAATAAGCTTGGCGGATCATACGCGGTGTTCTTCTATGGGTTGGATGGTTGGGTGTGCTTTCCGCATCCCACGTCCCGCTGTCCCAGTTGCCTTGATCCCAGTTCATCGTCACCAGAGGGGTGTTGAGGGTTGGAAACAGGCCCAAAACGGCGGTTTTCGGGGCGGAAAGGGGTCAAAAAGGCGTTTCGTGAGCCCGGAGCCGGGTTTCGCGACGCGGGAGCTGGCTTTCGTGAGCCTCCGCCGCCCTTTCGCATCCATCCCCGGCCTTTTCGTGAGCATCTCGCCCGGGTTCGCACGCATCCCCGGCCATTTCGTGAGGACGGAAGGGAGTTTCGTGAGCATCCCCTGCTGCGTCGTGACGCTTACGCCGGGTTTCGCATCCATCCCGCCGGGTTTCGTGAGTCTTCCCAGCCCTGGCGCGATCATCCCCTGGAGCGCTCCCGCACGAAACAAAACCTCCCTCAGGCCTGCGGCGTTCGCAGGTCGGTGCCGCAGTGAAACAAGGTGCTTCATCTGAAAACCTCCGGGAATTCGCGCAGAGACTACCAGACCACCCGGCACTTTGGGAAGAGAAATTTATCCGCAGGCAGGATCGGCGGCATTCATGACGGTTGTTGCCATGCTGCCGAACCTTCGGCATCATCGCCACTCCATATGAATCAAAGACGCGCCGCAGAGTTTTTCGCCGGGATTGGCCTCATGAGAATGGGGCTGGACCACGAGGGCTGGACCACGGTGTGGGCCAATGATCTCGATGAGAAGAAGTGGGAAATGTACCGGGAGAATTTCCCGGATGCCGAGCCCCACTTCAAGCTGGACGACGTCCACGACATCAAAGGAAAAGACATTCCAGACATCGAACTGGCCACAGCCTCATTTCCCTGCAATGACCTCTCGCTAGCCGGCTCCCGCCATGGGTTGGCGGGCACCCAATCTTCGGCGTTTTGGGGCTTTGTAGATGCCATCAAAGGAATGGGCAAAAGACGGCCACCGCTTGTGCTTTTGGAAAATGTGGCCGGGTTCCTGACCTCGAATGATGGCAATGACTTCAGAGACGCTCTTTTGGCTTTGAACGAGCTCGGATATGCGGTGGATGCCTTCATCATTGATGCTTCCCGTTTTGTGCCACAGAGCCGTCAGCGGCTTTTTGTGGTAGGAAGCAAGGCGGCAAACATCATTCAAGACGCCCCCCGCACCTTCATGCAGAGCGATGTCCGCCCTCCAGCTTTGGCGGATTTTATCTTCATGAATCCTGAAATTGGCTGGGTGATTCGTTCACTGCCCCCGCTGCCCCCTTCTACCGAGCGACTGGCTGACATCATCGAAGATGTTCCCCTCAATTCCGAACTCTGGTGGTCGAAAGAGCGTTGCGTCTATCTGTTAAACCAGATGAGTGACAAGCACCGGGCGGAGGCAGAGCGCATGATGTCAGGCTCCAGATGGTCTTATGGCACGGTGTTTCGTCGCGTGCGCAACGGGCGCAGCATGGGTGAGCTTCGAACAGATGGCATTGCTGGCTGCTTGCGCACGCCACGTGGCGGCAGTGGCCGTCAGATTCTATTCTGTGCCGGGCGTGGGCAGTATCGCGTGCGTTTGCTGACACCTCGCGAGTGCGCCCGTCTGATGGGTGCCGATGAATACAAGATCAACGTGCCTCTCAATCAGGCCTTGTTCGGATTCGGTGACGCCGTCTGCGTGCCGGTGATTCAGTGGATCGCCCGCCATTACTTGAACCCGGTCCTCGATGAAATGTGCGAGACGCTTCCTCCTCTGCCTACTGTGCGAGACGAGGCGCGATACTCACGAACAAGAAAGACGCGGATCTTGAAGAGTTAAACGAGACAGTCTGGTTTCAACACTTCTCACTCTATGTCATTACAGCTCACCACATTTCTGAAAACACACAGTATGAAAGCGGGGAGGGTTGTGCCCGCACGTCTTCAGGCTGCGTTGGCATTGCTTGAACGCCTCCGGCAGTTTCCCTCCTTATTACTTTCCGATCACCGTGCAGAAGGGAGTTCTGGTGTAATATCACACGAGACTCTTGGGGATAAGGCTCATGAGCGGCTAAAACTTCAGCCTATCAACAAAAACCACGGACGGCGCTCGTCCAACTTGACCGCATGGGGCCAAGACTTGCTTGGTGCCATCGCTGCTGCTGGCTTTGCGGATGCCCCATCTAAGGTAAGGGAAGACATCATCTCGAAAGCTCAACTTGAACTCTCTAAACCATTGCGAGCCATCATTGAGCAAGAGCCTTTAGAAGCCCGTATCAAGGGGCGTAGCGCTGAGGCCATCATCCATCATCTACTCCGGGACGCTGAGGAAAAAGGTAAATCAGGTGACGTCGCTCAGTATTTGGTCGGGGCTAAACTCGCTTTGCGATTCAAGCGCGATATTCCTATTCATCCGGCCAACAAGAGTGACCGCAAGCATCGCGCCGACGCGAATGCAAGACTGGGAGACTTTGAGATCGAGAATGCCGTGATCGAAGTTGCCATCGGCCCCGCTGATCAAAAGCATCTCCAACAGATAGCCGAAATCCTTGATAAATCGGACAAGGAAGTTTGGCTTCTCACGCGCTCGGACCGAGTGAACGGCTGGAAGAATGAAGTGGAGAGGTCGGACGACATCGTGAACGACAAAGTGGTCGTGACCTCGGTCGAGGCGTTCGTTGGTCAAAACATCACCGAACTGGCAGAGTTCTCCACCAAAGGCAAAGCCACCCAGTTTCAGGCATTGTTCGACATCTATAATACTCTGTGGGTCGAGAAGGTTGGAACGCCCGGCATTCGCATTGTTTTGAAGTAGCCCTGTATGGCATGCGCTTGAATTCAATTCTCCTGAGAATTGACACCCGCTCCGCCCATCTGCTAAAACCGGGCCATGAAAATCCGCGTGCTTGTCCTCGCTCTCGCCAGCTTTGGCTGGGTGTCTTTGCCGCTGGTGGCCCAGGAGGAGGACAGGGAGCGGCAGCCGGTGCTCTCCGCGAACCTCGACGCTTTCCTGAACTTCGCCGCACTCTGGACTTGGTCTGCCGACGACTTTGAAAAGAACTACACGCCGAAAGCCGCGAAGCAGGAAGATCAGAAAAAGCCGCCGCAGTTTGAGTGGTTGAGCTCGGACAAGTCCCGGGCTCGCTTCTCCCGGCAGATGTTTTCGAATGTGGAGACGAAGCTGACGATGTTCGCGGGCTCCATCAAGCTGGAGGAGGCGGTGGTGGAGTTTGTGAACGGCAAAGCGGCGCGTTCGACGATCTCCTTCTACAATCGCGGCGACAGCGGGGACATCGCGGTGGCGGATTTTGAGCGGATTTTCAAAACCATCGGCCAGGGGCTCGGTCAGGTGCTCAAGGTGGCACCGAAACGGCAGCTCAACTCCGCCAACGCCGCGCTGCCGGTCACGGGATGGATGTGGACGTCGCCGCAGGCGATCGCGCTGCTGGAATACAACGAGTACAACACGCCGGGCCGCGTGACGAAGCCGGAATTCCTCCGCCTGAAACTGGCCGCGCCGAGCCAGGCGGACTTTACGATGGGCAAGATGGTCACCGGCGTTCAAAGCATGGAGCTGGCGAAGCGCGTGACGAAAGGCCCCGAGGGCGACATCTACATCACCGGCGTGCCGATGGTGGACCAAGGAGCGAAGGGCTACTGCGTGGCCGCGAGCTGCCAGCGCCTCTTTGAATACATGCGCATCCCCTGCGACCAGCATGAGATGGCCCAACTGGTGAATGTGGACGCGGAAAGCGGCGCGAACATCTTCGCCATGCAGAAGAGCCTCGCGAAGATCGACGAGCGCTTCAAGGTCACCTTCAAGCCGCTGGTGAATCCCACGCTCTACTACAGCAACAACGGTAAGCGCCGCGTTTCGGAGAAGGAGTTCACCAGTCTGGTCAAAGAGTATGCCACCAAAGGCATCCCGCTGCTCTGGGCGCTGGAACTGGGCAAGGCGGCCGAGATTCCACCGCTCCCCGGCAGCGGCCAGACGCGCGGCGGCCACATGCGCATGATCATCGGCTACAACGACGCCAAAAAGCAGGTCATCTTCACCGATAGCTGGGGCGCAGGCCACGAACTGAAGCGCATGGCCCTGCTGGACGCCTACGATGTGACCATCGGCCTGTTTTCGATGGCTCCGAGGGGGCTGTGAGCACCCGCTCACGCACCGCGGTAGATGTGCTGAACGACCGCCTGCTCTCTCATGCGGCCGCAGGCCATGGGTAGCGGCCCGTGCTTTTTCCACAGCTGCTTGCGATGATTGTCCGCCAGCGTGCGGATGCCCCACGCGGCCAATGCGCCGACTAGGAAGCCCAAAGCGGTGAGCACCGGATTCACACTCTTCTCACGTGTGAAGATGAGCATGTAAGTCTCCGTTTCAGTCCCGGCTGCCTTGCCGATCATGCCGCCAAAAAAGATGTAGAGGACAAGCATGAGGTTGAGCCAACCGGGGCGCGCCGTTCGCCCCTCTTCCTCATCGAGCTTTTCCAACTCTGGCGTGCGCTGGCGGAGATAAGCGCGGCGTTTGGCCGGGTTGCGCAGATCAGCCAAGAGGTCGAGGCGCAGATCTTCCGCGGACTACTCCACCTCGTTTCGCATGCGGATGGTGGACGGCTTCAGACGCTGGATCAATCGCTCCAGATCGGTCTCCTCATCTAGCACAGGACGGATGGACATGCCCTGTTTCTCAAACAACGGGCGTAAAGTCACGGGCAGCTCTTCGATTTCGCGTGTGGTCGTCGCCGCACGCATCACCCAGACGGGAATGACGTCCACGCCGGGCGTGTTGAGCGCCAACTCCACCTCCCGCCTCACAAAATCACTCTCCTCCTCCAGTCGTGGCCTGCCGGTGTGCTTGTCCAAGATCGAGCACCATTGCGGGCCGATGATCACCAAGGCGTAACGCGATGCGGCGAGCCGCTCCCGGATCACTTCGGCAAAGGGGCGGCCCAGCGGAATGCTGTCGTGATCGAGAAAGACCGCCTCGCGGGGGAAATGCTTGCAAACCTCGCTGTAGATCCGGCCAACAATCACCTCGCTGTCGGAACGTCTGTAGCTGATGAAAATCATGAAGGGAGAGGCAGCAGGAAACGCACCTGAAGCGAAAAGCTAGCCGACGCAGTTGAAACAACCGTTGCTAGTAGGCAAAAGCCGCCGTTCTCTTCGTTACAGGCCTACTACTTAGCAACAAAGCGTCCTTTGGTGAGCAAGTCGGACCCGTCAGACAAATCGGACGGGTCCGAGGCAGGAGGCGCGTATCACTGGCACGCCTCACACGTCCCGCCGTTCCGCATGGCTTCGATGGAGCAGGCCATGGCTTCTTCGGAGGTGTAGGCGCGTTTGTTGGCGTTGGCTTGGCCGACAAGGCCGCGCATCTCTTTTTCGACTTCGGCGGTGCTCTTTTCGATGTTCGAGGCGCTGCGGGTGCGGAGGTAGTAGGTGGTTTTGAGGCCTTTTTTCCACGCTCCACGGTACATGTGGCTGAGGGTGCTCATCTCACTGCCGCCAAAGAAGAGATTCACGCTCTGGCTCTGATCGATCCACTTCTGACGACGCGCGGCGGCGTCCACGAGCCAGCTCCAGTCGATGCTGAAGGCGGTGGCGTAGCGGCGCTTCAGATCGACGGGGATTTCCTCGATGCCTTCGATCTCGCCATCCATGTACTTGAGCTTGTTCTGAATCTCGTCGGTCCAGAGGCCGCGTTTCTTGAGATCGCGGATGAGGTAGGGGTTGAGGACCATGAAGTCGCCGGAGAGGTTGGACTTCACGAGCATGTTGCTCATGAGCGGCTCGATGCAGGGGCTGGAGCCCATGATGTTGGAGATCGTGGCGGTGGGGGCGATGGCGAGGACGTTGCTGTTGCGCATGCCCTGCTTGGCGATTTTGGCGCGGAGGGCGCTCCAGTCCATCTTGCCGCCGCGGGGGACGTCGATTTCGACGCCGCGCTCTTTTTCGAGCATGTCCACGGTGTCCTGCGGGAGGATGCCGCGGGACCATTTGCTGCCCGGATAGGTGGAATAGGTGCCACGCTCGGCTGCGAGGTCGCTGGAGGCCTCGTAGGCATAGTAGGCGATGGCTTCCATGGCCTCGTCATTGAACTCGACGGCCTCTTTGGAGGCAAAGGGGATGCCTTTGCGATAAAGGGCATACTGCAGGCCCATGACGCCGAGGCCGATGGGGCGATGACGCTCGTTGGAGGTCTTCGCCGCGCCGGTGGGGTAGTAATTGATGTCGATGACGTTGTCGAGCATGCGGACGGCGAAGCGGATGGTCTCACGCAGGCGGGCATGGTCGATGTGGCCGGCGTCATCGAGATGGTTGTCGATGAGGACGGAGCCGAGATTGCAAACGGCGGTCTCGT
>Ga0315902_10006543_pt1 | contig 16107 bp, 12 predicted proteins | sample LakEriMetagenome_9_FD_203523 | JGI IMG/M metagenome (GOLD analysis project Ga0315902, IMG submission 203523) | Freshwater fungal communities from buoy surface, Lake Erie, Ohio, United States - Buoy 12 MA117 | ecosystem: Environmental > Aquatic > Freshwater > Lake > Lake biofilm | place: USA...
TGGCAGGCGTTACCGGGACGGTTCACTCTGGAAGCTCCGCATTGACGCCGACCGGCACGTGCGGTTTCCAAATCGACGCGGCGCGGCGGCTGGTTCTGCAGCCGTGCTCATCCGTGCTCGCCCTGACCAGCCCGCGACCGCAGTGGGTCCGCGTCACATCGTCCTGGATGATTCCTGGCCCGACCGTCTCCGGAACCGAGGACACGAGGTTTCGTCGCTCCTTCGTCGTTCTCGACCCCAATCCGATCACGAGCAGCACGACGCAGGAACTCCGCATCGTCGGCTTCGAGGGCCTGCTGCGCGTCGATCACTATCCGGTGACGCTCGACTGACGAACCACACGGGATGCCGGTTCAGGGGCCGGCCTCCCCGCGGAAACCACACCATGAACCTCCTCGCCCATCCACGGCAGCGCCGCGGCATGCTGTTGCTGCTGGTGCTCACCATGCTCGCGCTGTTCGTCATGCTGGGGGCCTTCCTGCTCGTGACGGCCATCCGGTCGCGGGCGGCCGCCCGGGCCTTCGCCAGCGCCACGCAGGGCGCCGCCGTGGACGGCATGCAGGCGCGGGCGCTGCTCGACGAGGCCCTGCTGATCGCCGTCCGCGGGACGAAGAATGCGTCGCCGGTCAGCGAAAGCATCCTCGGCGACAAGTATGGGCCGGTGGCGGGCAACTGCAACGTGACGCTCGCCTACGACGCCGCCGCCCCGCTGCTGGCGGCCCCGATCAGCGGCTTTACGCTCAGCCCGCGGGCCATGTTCGGCCGCGTGCTGACGCTGTCAACGACGTCGTCTGCCTCCGATGCCGAGCGCGGCCTGCCGGTGAGCTTCCGGATCGTCGGGGCGAGCAGCGGCAGCGCGAGCACGGTGCTGCTCGCCAACGCCCCTGTCCGGCCCGGGCTGCGGCTGCCGGCAGCGACCGGCACCTACACCGCCGTCATCAACGGCCGCGAGTTCGCGGTGGAGCCGTGGGATGGCTACGACGACGCCAATATGTGGCTGGCCCAGCCGGTGCTGAAGGACGGACAGGTCGAGCGGTTCAAGCGGGTGTCGTTCGGTGGCACCACTTCGCCCACAGTCGACAACGACAACGACGGGGTGGCCGACGGCATCTGGCTGTCGGGCGTCCTCCCGGATCGACCGTCGCCGGGGGGCGGCAGGTTCTCCTACCGCGTCTCCTATCTGATCCTCGACCTCGACGGGCGGATCAACATCAACGCCTGTCCGATCGGCGGCGGCTTCGCGTCGGGAACCACGACCCTCGGCATGGGCTACGGTCCCGCCGACGTCGATGCGGGGGGCCTGCTCACGATCACGGCGCCGCCTCCCTCTCCGCCCTTGCCGCCGCCGTTGTCCGGCGCCGGCGGGCTTGGATTCGCCGGGCCGCTGCAGGTGACGGGATCGGTCTCGATCCCCATCGGCGGGAGCGGAGGCGGCTTGGTCACCACGTCGGCCGGCGGGCCGTCACCCGACCAGCGGCGACCGCCGCCTGGTGTGACCGTGGTGGGGCGGCTCGGCCAGGACGGCTACCCCGGCGCCCTCGGGGACCAGGTCTCCGGCTACCAGCAGACGATTTCCTCCGCCGAACATCCGGGCTACGGCCAGTCCCTCTATCTGCTCACCGTCGCGGGCACGAACGCCGTGGCCGACCTCGAGGGCCGGGCGGCGGTGTCGATGGTCGCGCCGACCGGTTCGGCGACCATGTCGATCCTGTGCTTCGACTTCGGGGCGAGCGGCATCGACGACGGCGTGGACGACCCCTACGAGGTGCGGCTCGACACCTCGGCCCCGCGGCTGACCGTGGCCGCCACGGCCGCGGGCCTCCCCGGCGTGAACGACGACAATCCCTACGCCGCCGCCGACATGGAGCGGCTGCTGCGGGCCAATGACGCCGACGCGGCCGCGCTGCCGCAGCGGCTGGCCGCCGCCACCGGCACCATGGCCCAGCGGCTGCGGATGCGGGTCACGACCGACAGCTGGGACACGCCGGCGATCACCGGCGACGCGGCGGCACGCGTGGAGGATTACCTGACGGGTGCCGTGCCGGCGATCGTCTACCCATGGCAGGACACGAATCCCGTGTCGCCCGACGTCGCCGCGGGCCTGCGGTTCAACCTCAACCGGCCGGTTCGCTCCGGTACGACCCTGCAGGCGGTGGCCGAGCAGCAGGAATACTGCAAGGGGCTCTACACGCTCGTTCGCGCCTTCGGCGGTGTGACCGCCCCCCAGGCCGCCCAGTGGGCCGCGAACGTCCTCGACTTCCGCGACGACGACTCGCGGATGACCCGCTTCGTCTACGACACAAATCTCGCCGACGGCTGGAGCCTGATGGATCCCACGACGACCGGCACCGTGTTCGGCATCGAGAAGCCCCAGGTGCTGATCGCCGAGACCGCCGCCTGGTCGAGCATCTCGGCGACCGGCACCATCGGCCAGGTGTTCGTGAACCTGCATCGCCCGTTCCGGATGGCGATCGTCACCAGCACATCGGGCACCTGGGCCCGCGAGGTGCTCGCCCGGGAACTGGCGACGGGGGCCGACCTGTCGAACCTGAACATCGCCGACGTGACCGGCACCTTCTCGGGCACCGCGATCGGCGTCTGGCAGCTCCGCTACGACAGGAACAAGGTGGCGAAGTTCCACGCCGTGCCCGGAGGCTCGGGGTCGGAGGTGCAGTGGTCCCAGACGATGGCCAGCGGCACGCCGACGGTGACGGGAACGATGGTGGAAGTGGTCGGCGCCACCGGCGCGGCGCCGCCGCTGGCCGGCAACGGGCATCTGTGCGTGCATTCGCCGGCCCCGACCTTCTTCACGGTGAACGTTCCCGGCCACGCCGTCGGCAGTTCCGGCTCGACCGGCTTCACCCAGCCCGTGGACTTCTCCGTCACCCTCGAGCGGCTCGCCGACCCGACTCGTCCCAACGGCCACGACAATCCCTACGTCGTCGTTGACACGGCGCGGGTGGACGTGATCAACGTTCCCGACCCGCTCACGCCGCCTCCGCCGAGCGCGTTCCAGAAGCGCCGCCGTCCGGGCCCGACCGATGCCACCGTCGCTGCCGCCAAGGGACTGGGCATCTTCTGGAACAACGCGGGCGCCTGGGAGCCGGGGCCGCTCTCTTTGACGACCTACTCCGGCGCCTCCGCCGCGAAGCCGATCCCCTGGCTCCACTGGCCGAACCGGCCGTTCGTGAGCGCCGGAGAACTGGCGCTCGTGCCCTCCGACTTCCCGGCCCAATTCCTGTCGAACTATGCGTTCCCGACCACCTCGCTCGCGGCCGGCCCCGCGGCCCTCGCCCAACGCCTGCTCGACGCCGTGCACGTGCCGTCGCGGTTCGCGGGCACGTCCCTGTCGCTGAACGCCACGTCGGGGACGGAGGCGGGGCTCGACCTGCTCCGGGCGGGCCAGATGGCCTCGTGGCGCGAGCCCGGCCGGGTGAACGTCAACACGATCGTTTCCGGCACCGCGGCCGCCGATGCCGACTCCCTCGTCTGGTCCACGCTCGTCGGCGGCACGGCGCGGCAGTTCCGGCTCGCGTCGGGAACGGTCGCCGTCCCGTTCACTCCGTTCAATTCCTCCGGCACCGCCGGCTCGTGGCCCGCAGGGTCGCTCGCCCAGCTCCTGTCGCTGTCGAACGCCGCCGGCCAGCCGCTCGCGGGCGATGTGTACGTCTCCTCCGGCACCGGCCTCCACCCGCGGGACAACAACCCCTTCCTCGCCCATGCCACGGCGATCCGGCTGGCCAACACGGCGACGATCCGCTCCCAGGTGTTCGCCGTCTGGATCACGCTGGAGACCACCGATTCCGCCGATGGTTCGACCACCTACCATCGGCTGTTCGCCATCGTGGATCGGTCGATTCCCGTCGGCTTCCGCGAGGGCGAAAACCTCAACGTCCGCGACACGATCCGCCTGCAGCGGTACCTGGAGTAACGCCATGCCGCCATCCATCCGCAGCGCGGGCCGCCACGGGGCCGCGGGCCGCGCGGCATTCAGCCTCACCGAGCTGCTCATCGCCATGACGATCGCCATGATGGTGATGGGGGCCGTAGCCTCGCTGTTCGGCGTCTTCGGCCGCATGGTGTCGCAGAGCCAGGGGCTCGTGGATCTCGGCAGTCGGATGCGGGCCACCGCCTGGCAATTGCGGCAGGACCTGGCGGGCGTGACGGCGGATCTCGTGCCGTGGGCCAGGCCCGAGGCGAATGCCGGCTATTTCGAACTGCTGGAGGGGCCGCGGCGCGACACGGACGCCGGCGCCGGCTCGACGAACCTGGAGGCCGACACCGACGACATCCTCCTGTTCACGACGCGGGCGGTGGGCGAGCCGTTCGTGGGCCGGTTCAACGCCGGCACGATCGAGTCGGATTGCGCCGAGGTTGCCTGGTTCTTGCGTTCGGGTTCGAGCCAGCCGGTCGCCGGCACGACCCTCTACAACCTGTACCGACGGCAGCTGCTGGTCATGGGCTACGTCGGCCAGGCTCCCTTCTTCGACGGCTCCACGGCGACGTCCGTTCCGGTCGGCAGCCTCGTGGCCGGTTCGTCGCCGCTCTTCGACCTTTCGCTGCGGCTGGAGGGGGGCGGTGCGGTGCCGAACACGCTCGCCGACCTGGCGAAGCGGGAGAACCGCTGTTTCCTGGGTGGGTCCGGCCCCGTGCGGGCCGCGGCGTTTCCCTTCGCCGTCTCCACCGACGCGACCGGCCGGATGCCGGCCAACGCCACCCTCGACGGCACTGACCGCGTGTGGGAGGACGTCTTGCTGACGAACGTGATCGCCTTCGACGTGCGGGTGTTCGACCCGCGTGCGGCCGGCGGCGGCGGTTCCATGGGCGGCTACGTCGATCTGGGCCAGTCCGGGGGATCGCCCACGGCGATCACGTCAGGAGCCGCCTGGCCGCCGGCCGGCCAGACGGCGTTGCAGTCGGCGGGGATGCAGATCCGCAATGCCGCCACGAACAACACGCTCCCCGTGGCCACCTACGATACCTGGAGCCTGCACTACGAGTTCAACGGCCGTGACGACGACGGTGACGGCACCGTGGACGACGGCACGGACGGCGTCGACAACAACGGCAACGGCGTGCCCGACGACCCGGCGGAATACGAGACCTCGCCCCCCTATCCCGTGCCGCTGCGGGGGATCGAGGTGCGGATCCGCTGCTACGACCCCACGAGCCGGCAGGTGCGGCAGGTCACGGTCCGCCACTCGTTCGTGAAAAAATAGGCCGGCGGCCGATATACTTTCGTCAGAGGGTTTGGATCAGCCACCAGGAGACCCCGCCATGCGACGCCCCGCCTGTCATGCCTCCGCGGCCCGCCGGCCGCGAGCCGGCTTCACCCTCGTCGAACTGCTGGTGGTGATCACGATCATCATCTTGCTCCTGGGCGTGACGATGCCGGCCATCAACGCGGCCCGTGAGCAGGGCCGTCAGGTCGTCTGCCGCGGAAATCTGCAGAACATCGGGACGGCCGTCGTGCGGTACAACGACACGAACGGCTTCATTCCCGGGTGGCGGATGACGCCCGTTGGTGGAACCGTGCAGCGATCATGGACGGCGATGATCATGCCGTTCATGGATCGAAAGGACATCGGCGATCTGGTCAGTGGCTCGTCCACGATACCGGCCACGTACGTCGGGTCGTTCGTCTGCCCCACGAGCCCGCCCGACACCCAGATGGCCAGTTGGCTGTCGTATGCCGGCGCTTCCAGCGTGCAGCGGGCCGCGGGCGTCATGGTCGAGGCCGCGCCGCGGGTCTCACTGGACGACGTGAGTGCCTCCGGCGGTGGAGATGGTCAGCCGACCACGCTGCTGCTCGCCGAAAAGTGCGGTTCCGCGCGGGGCGGCACGGTGGGCACTTGGAACAACGCGACAAACGCCGCAGATCTTCGATTCGGCATCTTGAACGGCGGACCGAGCCTCAGAGCGATCAATGGCAATACCAGTGATGCGGCCCTTCTGCCAAGTTCGAGTCATGCCGGCGGCGCCATGGTGGCGTTCTGCGACGGCCACGTCGAGTTCCTCAAGGAATCGCTGCGGAAGGAGGTCTTTGCGCAACTGATGAGTTGGAGGCACTCTGACGCAAGTGGATCCGAATACACCGCATTTGTAGGCAGCTATACGATTCTCAACGAGGGCGACTACAAGTAGCCGCCCCGCGGCTCACTTCGCCGCGGCCAGTTCCATCTTCTTCCGCTCCTCGATGATCTCCTTCTGGATGTTCCCCGGAGTCGGCCGGTACTTGGCGAACTCCATCGTGAACACCCCCTGCCCCTGCGTCATGCTCCGCAGGTCGGTCGAGTAGCCGAAGGTCTCGGCCAGCGGCACCTCCGCCACGATCGTCGAGGTGTTGCCCACCGTCTCCGTGGAGATGATCAGGCCGCGGCGCTTGTTGAGCTCGCCCGTCACCGCGCCCTGGAAGTCGGCCGGCACCTCCACCTCCATCTTCATGATCGGCTCGAGGAGCACGGGCTTCGTGTTGAGGAAGGCCTCGCGGAAGCCGGCCCGGGCGCAGATCTGGAAGGCCATGTCGCTCGAGTCCACGTCATGGTAGGAGCCGTCCTCCAGCGTGGCCTTCACGCCCACGATCGGGAAGCCGGCGATCGGCCCCTTGCCCAGCACCGACAGGAAGCCCTTCTCCACCGAGGGGATGTATTCCCGCGGCACGCGGCCGCCCACCACCGCGTCCTCGAAGACGAAGTTCTCGGTGGCGTCGTCCGGCAGGGGCTCGAGGTGGCCGATGATGTGGGCATACTGGCCCGAGCCGCCGGTCTGCTTCTTGTGCTTGTAGTCGTAGGCCGTGGCCTTCGTGGGGGCCTCGCGGTAACTCACCTTGGGCGCGCCCACGGTGACGTCCACCTTGTATTCGCGGCGGATCCGCTCCACGTAGATGTCGAGGTGCAGCTCGCCCATGCCGGCGATCAGCGTCTCGCCCGTCTCCTCGTCGGTGAACACGCGGAAGGTGGGATCCTCGCGGGTGAACCGCTGCAGGCCCTTGCCCAGCTTGTCGAGGCCGTCGCGGTTGGTGGGGGTGATCGCCATCTTGATCACCGGCTCCGGCACGAACATGCTCTCCAGCGTGCAATACTTCGCGTCGGCGGAGTAGGTGTCGCCGGAGGCGGCGTCCACGCCCATCACGGCCACGATGTCGCCGGCCTCGGCGGAGTCGATCTCCTCTCGCTTGTCGGCGTGCATCCGCACGATGCGGCTGAACCGCTGCTTCTGGCTGGTTCGCTGGTTGATGTAGGCCTCGCCCTTCTTCATCGTGCCCTGGTAGAGCCGCATGAAGGTCAGCTGGCCGTAGGGATCGTCCACGATCTTGAAGGCCATGGCCACGAGCGGCTTCTTGGGATCGGCCTCGAGATCGAACTTCTCGTCGGGGTTCGACCAGTTCTTGGCGATCACCTTCCGCTCGAGCGGATTGGGCAGGTAGCGGACGACGGCGTCGAGCAGGGGCTGCACGCCCTTGTTCTTGTAGGCCGAGCCGCAGAACACCGGCGTGATGCTCTGGCTGTGGACCGCCGCCTTGGTGACTGCGTGGATCTCGTCCTCCGTCGGCTCCTCCTCCGAGAGCAGCTTCTCCATCAGCGAGTCGGAGTACATGGCAAGGTCCTCCAGCATCTTGTGCCGGGCCTCGGTCGCCTTGGCCTGGTAGTCGGCCGGGATGGCCTCCTCGCGGACGTGCTCGCCGTTGTCGCCGTCGAAATACAGGGCCTTCATCCGCACGAGGTCGATCACGCCCTGGAGCTTGTCCTCCTTGCCGATCGGGATCTGGAAGGGGATGGCGTGGCAGCCGAGCTTGTCCTTGAGCTGGCCCACGACCCGCTCGAAGTTGGCCCCGGTGCGGTCCATCTTGTTGACGAACGCCAGCCGCGGCACCTTGTACCGCTTCATCTGCCGGTCCACCGTCATCGACTGGCTCTGCACGCCGCCCACGGAGCAGAGCACGAGGATGGCGCCGTCGAGCACGCGGAGGCTGCGCTCCACCTCGACGGTGAAGTCCACGTGGCCCGGGGTGTCGATGAGGTTGATGGCGCAGTCGCCCCACTGCACGCTCGTGGCGGCCGAGGTGATCGTGATCCCGCGCTCCCGCTCGAGGTCCATGTAGTCCATGGTCGCCCCGTCGCCGTCGCCCTTCACCTCCTGGATGCGGTGGATGCGGCCGGCATAGTAGAGGATCCGCTCCGAGAGGGTGGTCTTGCCGGAGTCGATGTGGGCGGAGATGCCCATGTTGCGAAGCTTGGTCAGGTCCATGGAAACGAAGCACCTTCTGGAAACGGAGGGAAAACCCGCGGGCCGCCGGGCGGGACGAGGGGGCTGCGGCGCCGAGCCCGTGGAATATACTCGCGGCCGGAAAAACGGGACAGACGAGGCCGTTTGGGCCTTGAAAAGGCGGTCCGCGCGAGCGGCACCGAGAGTCCATGCCGACGCCGACCTCGTCGTCCGATCCCGCCGCCACCGACCACGGCCCGGCCCGTCCCTGGCGGGCCTGCGTCGTGCCGATGGTGGCGTTTCTGCTCTGCGGCGCACTCGAGCCCACGCCTGCGGGAGGCGGCCTGGCCGGCAGCCTCGGCATCCCCTACGCGGCCTATCCCTGGGTCTACGCCGGCCGCCTGGCGGTGACGATCGCCCTGGTGGCCGCCGCCTGGCCGGCGATCGCCGCCTGGCTGGGCCGCCCCGCGTGGTGGCCGCCGCTGCTCGGTTTGGTGCTCGTGGTGCCCTGGGTGGTGCTCGCCTCGCTGCAGCGGGAGGCCGGCTGGACGTTCGGGGCCGCGACGGAGCGGAGCGGCTTCGATCCGTGGCGGCAGTTCGGCGGCGGCCGGGACGCGTGGCTCTATCTCGCGGTCCGCGGCCTCGGGCTGGTCGTGATCACGTCGCTGGTGGAGGAGCTCTTCCTGCGCGGGTTCTTGCTCCGCTACGTCGTGCGAGAGCGGTTCTGGGAGGTGCCCTTCGGCCTGGTCACGCCCGCGGTGGCCGCGACCACGGCCGTCTACGCCGCCGCCACGCATCCCGGCGAGGCCGTGGCCGCCGTGGGCTGGTTTGCCGTGGTCGGCGGGATCGCGGCGGCCACCCGCAAGCCGATCGACTGCATCCTCTGCCATGCCGCCACCAACCTGGCACTGGGGGCCTACGTGCTCGCGACCGGCGCCTGGTGGCTCGTGTGACGCGCTGCTACCCGGACCGCCTGCTGGACGGCCAGGTGATCGAGACCTACCCGGACGACAAGTACGGACCCAGTTGTCTCGTGCTCGGCAGCACGTCTGGCGGTAAAATCCTGCATGTGCACTGCAGCGACGAAACCCGACCGATTCTGAAGATCGTGACCGCATACGAACCCGATCCAAGTCGGTGGGACGAGCACCGTTTCCGCCGCACACCGACGCAGGAAGGCTCCGATGGCAACTGACACTCCGGCGCCCCAGACCGAAGACTTCGTGGACCGCCGCGTGCGCTACCGGGTCGATCTCGGCGACCGGCTCGTGGTCATCGAGAACGTGCCAGCTCGGGTTTGCGAGCAGACGGGAGAGCAGTTTTTTGCGCCCGAGACGGCTGAACGGCTCTGGCAGATCGTTCACGGGGGCGAGCGGCCGGCGCGGGTGATGCAGGCCGACGTGTATGACTTCCAGTGACGGCTGATCCGCCACCATGCCCTTCGCCCGCCGCGGACGCCTCGCCCCGACGCCCACCGGCCTGCTCCACGTGGGGCACGCCCGCACCTTCGCCGTAGCCGCCGCGCGGGCCGGCTCCGCCGGGCTCGTCCTGCGGATCGAGGACCTCGACGGTCCCCGCTGCCGGCCGGAGTTCACGGCCGCGGCTATGGAGGACCTCCGCTGGCTCGGCCTGGAGTGGACCGAGGGGCCCGACATCGGCGGCCCGCACGCGCCCTACGTGCAGAGCGAGCGGGCCGCCTGGTATCTCGAGGTCTGGCGGCGGCTGGAGGCGACGGGCCTGATCTACCCCAGCCCCCATTCCCGCCGCGACGTCGAGGCGGCCGCCACCGCGCCGCACGAGGGCGAGCCGATCTTTCCCCCGGCCCTGCGGCCCGCCGGCCGGGAACGGGCCGCGGCCCCCGGCGGCGTGCCCTGGCGATTCCGCGTGCCCGACGGCCGCACGATCGAGTTTCACGACGGCCTCCAGGGCCGCGTGACGCGAACCGCGGGCGTGGACTTCGGCGACTTCGTCGTCTGGCGGCGGGACGACCTGGCCGCCTACGAACTGGCGGTGGTGGCCGACGATCACGCCATGGAGATCGCCGAGGTGGTCCGCGGTGAAGACCTGCTCACGAGCACGGCGCGGCAGCTGCTGCTCTTCGAGGCCCTCGGCTGGCCACCGCCGGCCTTCGCCCACGCGCCGCTCGTGTGCGACGCGACCGGCCGTCGGCTCGCCAAGCGAACCGGCGGCCTGGCGATCCGCGAACTGCGGGCGGCCGGCTGGACCGCTGCCGACGTGCTCCACCAGCCCGTCGCCACGCTCGCGGGGCCGCCCCATGCTTGAGCCATCCGCCGCCGAGTCGCCCGCCGACACCTGGCTCCTCGACCTCGCCGTCGATGCGACCGTGACGCTGCCCGGCGGCGAAGCCCTCTCCCGCACCGCCTTTCTCGACTGGCTGTGGGGCGTGGCGGACGGCCTCGCGGGCATCGACGAGGGGGCCGTGGATGCGGCCGCGGCGGCGGCGGCCGGTCTCGTGGCCTCGCCGCTGGTGATCGACGCGGCCGCCGCGCCCGCCGACCGCGACTGGGTCGGCAGCCTGGCGACGGCCGCCGTCACCTGCGCCTTCGCGGGCGAGACCGCCGCCCGCGCCGCCGCGACGCGGCTCGCGTGCCTGTCCGGCTGCCGGGTGGCGGGCCTCCGCGCGGCGGTCGCGGTCGATCCCGACGCCTGGCGGCACGCGTTCGGTCCGATCGCCGTGGCGGGGTTCGGCACGGTGCGGCCGGCCTGGGAGCCCGGGGAGGCCGGCAGCGGCGGCGACGGGACGACGATCTTCATCGAGCCGGGCGTGGGCTTCGGCACCGGCCTGCACGAGACCACGCGGCTGTGCCTGGTGGCGCTCGCCGCGTGGCACCGCGGCGGTGGTCCGCTCGAACGCGTGCTCGATTACGGCGCCGGCTCGGGCATCCTTGGCATCGCGGCGGCCGTGCTCGGGGCGCGTGCGGTGGACGCCGTCGAGATCGACGCCACGGTCCACGCCGCGATCCTGTCCAACGCGGCCCGCAACGGCGTCGCTGACCGCGTCCGCGTGGCGGCTGCGCCGCCCCATGCCGCCGCCTGCGATCTCGTGCTCGCCAACATCGTCGCCCCGGTGCTCCTCGAGCAGGCGCCGATCCTCTGCGACCGCGTTCGCCGCGGGCCCGGCGGCCGCCCGGCGGGATGCCTCGTGCTCTCGGGCCTCCGCGGCGACGACGTGGACCGCGTCGCGGATCGCTACGCAGCGGCACTCGGCGTCGCCCCGACGCGGTCGGCCCTCGGCGACTGGCACGGCCTGCGGTTCGGCTGACGGCGGGGCTCACCGCCGCCAGAGCAGCTGCAGCGAGAGGCCCAGGCCGGGATCGAACTCGACGACGTCGGTGCGGCCCGACGTGAAGTTCGTTCCCTGGAAGAGCTCGCGGTCGAAGAGCCAGGAGGCGAGCGCCTCCAGCGTGAAGCCGCCGCCGAGCGACCGCTCCAGGCCGATGGCCGCCCGTTGGTCGAAGACGTAGAGCCGCTCCTGGTCGAGGATCCGGTCGGCCAGGAAGTAGATCTGGGTGTCGGTCCGATAGAAGGCCACGAAGCTCCACGCGTCGCCGAGCCGCCGCCGGGCCTCGACGTTGACGTTCACCAGCGGGAAGTAGGCCGCCGAGATGGTCCAGTCGTCGTCGGGCCGCCATTCGAGCGACGCCGGCACGCCGAGTTTGGCCTCGAAGGCGTCGCTGGGCCGCCAGGCGTAGGCCAGCCCGGGAAGCGGATAGGGCAACTGCGACGTGGGCGAGTAGAAGAGGCTCATGTTCCACTCGTCGCGGTCGTTCCTGGCCGGCGTGTTCCAGAAGGCGATCGCCATCAGCGTCAGGTCGCGGCCGGCGGCGAAGGGCCGGTCGCTGGCCGAGCCGAAGAGGAACGTGCCGCCCGCCGAGCCGCCGCGGTCGAGGGGCCGGACGTGCGTCAGGCCCGTCTCCACCAGCCACAGTTGGTCGGGCACCGGCTGCCGCGAATCGGGCAGGATGGCGTCGGTCGCCAACTCCAGCCGCCCGAACCGTCCGATGCCGATCCACAGCGGTTCACCCTCCGCCGGCGGCACCAGCGGCGCCGCCACCCGCGCGAACTGGGCGTTCATGCCGAGCGTGGCCGGCTGTCCGACCACGTCGGTCGGGGCCGCCCAGAAGCCGCCGAGCGACACCGGCGCGGCGGCCCCGAACGGCCCGCCGCCGCGCCGCGCCGACCGCTTCGGCCGCGGATCGGGATCGGCGTCGGCGATCGGCTCGCCGGCGAACAGGCCCTCCTCGAGGTTGAACTCCACGGGCGGCAGGGCCGCGACCCGCAGCGGCTCCGCCACGGCCTCGGGCTCCGCGGCCCCGACCGATGTCGCGAGCAGGCAGCACCACGAGACCGCCGCCAGGGCGACCCTCCACGACGGCGGGCACAGCGTCGGCAGCGGCACGGCCATCGTCCTCCCGGTCGGTCGGTCGCGGACGCTCCGCGGCGCGGGGAGGGTAGCGGCGGCCGGCCGTCCCGACAACGCGGGAACCATCGCGTCGCCAGGACAAGCGTGCGCTCATCGCCTACATTTGGATGGCGCCGACCGCTCGGCGCGGCCCTCCCGCCCGCGGAACGCTCGCCCCATGGAAGGATCGATCGCGGACGCAGGCTGGCGGTTCGACAACTCCTACGCGCGGCTGCCGGCGCCGCTGTTCTCCGCCGCGCCGCCGGTGCCCGTGCGGGCGCCGTCCCTGGTGCTGCTCAACGAACCCCTCGCGGCCGACCTCGGCCTCGACCCGGCCATCCTCCGCGGGCACGGCGCCGCCGTCTTCGCCGGCAACGCGCTGCCGCCCGGTGCCGAGCCGATCGCGCAGGCCTACGCCGGCCATCAGTTCGGCCACTTCACGAACCTCGGCGACGGCCGGGCCATCCTCCTCGGCGAGCAGATCGCGCCCGACGGACGGCGGCACGACATCCAGCTCAAGGGCGCGGGGCGGACCCGCTACTCCCGCGGCGGCGACGGCCGCGCGGCGCTCGGGCCGATGCTCCGCGAATACGTCGTCAGCGAGGCGATGCACGCCCTGGGCATCCCCACGACCCGCAGTCTGGCCGTGGCCGCCACCGGCGAGGTCGTGCTGCGAGCCGCCCCGCTGCCGGGCGCGGTGCTCGTCCGCGTGGCCGCCAGCCACGTCCGCGTGGGCACGTTCCAGTTCGCGGCCGCCGTCGGCGACCCGCTGCTGCCGGCGGCGCTGCTCGAGCACGCCATCGCCCGTCACGACCCGCATCTCGCCGCGGCCGCCGCCGGCGAACGCGCGGTGGCCTTTCTCGACGCGGTCGTCGCCCGGCAGGCCGACCTCGTCGCCCGCTGGATGCTCGTCGGCTTCGTCCACGGCGTGATGAACACCGACAACATGGCCGTCTCCGGCGAGACGATCGACTACGGGCCCTGCGCCTTCCTCGACACCTACGATCCCGCCACCGTCTTCAGTTCCATCGACCGCGACGGCCGCTACGCCTATTCCAATCAGCCGGCCATCGCGCATTGGAACCTGGCCCGGCTCGCCGAGAGCCTGCTGCCGCTCGTGCCCGGCGACGAGGCCGCGGCGGTGGACATGCTCCGCGGGCCGCTGGCCACGTTCCCGGAGCGGTTCGCCCGCAGCCACCTCGCGCAGGCGCGGGCCAAGCTCGGCCTGGCCGACGCGGAGGCGGGCGACGCCGACCTGTTCGCCGGGCTGCTCGAGCGGATGCACCGCGGGCGGGCCGACTTCACGGCCACGTTTGCGGCGCTCGCCCGGCTGGCTGAGGCGCCCGACCTCGCCCCGGAGGCCGGCGACGCGACGCTCGGCGACTGGCTCCCGGCTTGGCGGGCCCGCCTGGCGCGGCAGCCCGGATCGTCGGCGGACGCCGTCGCCCTCATGCGGCGGTCGAATCCCGTCGTCATCCCGCGGAATCAGCGGGTCGAGGAGGCGCTCGCCGCCGCCGAGGCCGGCGACCTCGCGGTGCTGCACCGCCTGCTCGCCGCCGTGCGGTCGCCGTTCGTCGAGACGCCGGAGAACGCCCCCTACCGCGCCGCTCCGCCCCCGGGCTGCGGCCCCTACCGCACCTTCTGCGGCACGTGACGGCGATTGCGGGTTGGCGGTCGGCCCGGCTATCCTGCACGCCCCGCAGGCCACCATGCCCATCTTCGACTGGATCAGCCGCCGCGTCTTCAACGCGGTGCACCGCAACAACCTGGTCTACAACACCTGCTGGGAGGATCCCCGGCTGGACCGGGAGGCGCTGCGGATCGGCCCTGACGACGAGATCGTGGTGATCACGTCGGCCGGCTGCAACGCCCTCGACTACGCGCTCTGCGGCCCGCGGCACGTTCACGCGGTGGACATGAACCCCCGGCAGAACGCGCTGCTCGACCTGAAGAAGGCCGGCATCCGCGGGCTGGAGTTCGACGACTTCTTCCGCATGTTCGGCCAGGGGCGGCTGCCGGGCGTGCGGCGGGTCTACGAGCAGAAGCTCCGCGCCGGGATGCCGCTCTGGTCGCGAACCTTCTGGGACAAGCGGATCGAGTGGTTCGACGACCCCGAGCGGTCGTTCTACTTCCGCGGCACCTCGGGCTTCTTCGCCAAGCTGGCGAAGGTCTACACCGACAAGATCATCAAGGTCCGGCCGCACCTCGACCGGCTGCTCGACGCCGAGAGCGTGGCGGAGCAGCGGCGGATCTACGATGGCCACATCCGCGACAAGTTCGGCAAGGCCCTGCGGTTCGCCCTCAACCGCGACACGACGATGGCCATGCTCGGCGTGCCCCGGGCCCAGCGGCGGCAGATCGAGGCCACCTACTCCGGCGACCTGGCGCAGTTCGTGCAGGACTGCCTGGAGGGCGTGTTCGTGCGGTTGCCGATGAAGGACAACTACTTCTGGCGGCTGTACATGACCGGCTCCTACACCCGGGCGTGCTGCCCCGAGTATCTCGTGCCGGAGAACTTCGCGCGGCTCAAGGCGGGCCTGGTGGACCGGGTCACCACCCACACCGACTCCGTGCAGGGGTTCCTGGAGCGGCACGACCAGCCCGTGACGCGGTTCGTGCTCCTCGATCACATGGACTGGCTCAGCGACCGCTTCTTCCCGCTCCTGGAGGCGGAGTGGCAGGCGATCGTGGACAAGGCGGCGCCGGGTGCCCGGCTCATCTGGCGGAGCGGCGGCTTCAACACCGACTTCCTCGACGACGTGCGGGTGACGATCGCGGGCCGCACTCGGGCCACGCCGGAGATCCTCGCCTACGACCGCGACCTCGCCGCCCGGCTCCACCCGCTCGACCGCGTCCATACATACGGCAGCTTTTTCATCGCCGACCTGGTCGTCTGAACGGCCGTTGGCCACCCAGGGCCGGTTGTGCGAGTCTTTGCGGTTGCCGCGGACTCAGGATCTTTGACCACCCCCCGAAGAGCCGATATTCTTACGAGCGTCGGGAAGGTTTCGGCCGCCGCCTTGCGGCACCTGCCTGGCAACCCTCGAGGTCGGGTCGAGACCAGCATGGCACTCGGTCGTCCACTCGTGGCGTTACCATCGCGCCGGCTTCTGGCCGTCGCCCTGGCGGCGGTGTTGTTCGGCTGGCAGGGCCGCGGCTTCGCGGCGACCGGCGGCGGGGCGTTCGTCGCAAAATACTGCGGCGACTGCCACGGGGCCGACGAGCAGGAGGGCGACGTGCGGCTCGACACGCTGCCGGCCGCTCCCGCCAAGCCCGACGACCTGGCGGCCTGGAAGCAGGTCTACGAGAAGATCGAAAGCCGGCAGATGCCGCCGGCCGACGCCGAGCAGCCGCCGCTCGCCGAGCGGCGGGAGGTGATGGCCTGGATCCGCACGACGCTCGCGGCGGCGGGGGCTCCGGTGGACGAGTCGAAGGCCCGCAGTTCGGCCCGCGGCAACTGGGTGGACCACGAGTTTCTG
>Ga0315902_10006544_pt1 | contig 16107 bp, 13 predicted proteins | sample LakEriMetagenome_9_FD_203523 | JGI IMG/M metagenome (GOLD analysis project Ga0315902, IMG submission 203523) | Freshwater fungal communities from buoy surface, Lake Erie, Ohio, United States - Buoy 12 MA117 | ecosystem: Environmental > Aquatic > Freshwater > Lake > Lake biofilm | place: USA...
TGGGTGATGGCGGGCGGACCACCGCCACTGGCACGATGTTGCGGTTGCCGCTGACGCTGACCTGGTGCGGCCTCAGGTCTGGAAACGGGCGCAGCTTGTCGTTGACGATGACCTGTGCGCACTGCTCGATCTCGCGCATCGACACCGCGCCGGACCCGTCCACGTCACGCGCCCTTCCGAGCAGGCAGTCCCGCACGGCCTGGGTCGCGATGCCGCCCTTGCCGGGCTCGTCGAAACTCACCTCATCGGGCCGCGACGACGAGATCTGGACGAAGTTCTCGCTCAGCCCGCCCAGGCGAGTGGCTTCTGCCATCAGGCTGCGCGTCTTCAGGTTCGATGGGCGCGAGCAGGCCTGGGCGTCCTCACCCCCCTTGAGGAAGAACTTGGAGGTCAGCGCAGTCGCGTCGGCTATCGAGCGTGTGCGGCCACGTGGGGCGTTGACGCCTTCGGAGTGGCAGGCGTCGAACATCACCAGCACCTTGTCGGCCACCTCGCTCATGCGGCGGGTGTGGCGCGCGATCTCCTCGTTGGTGAGAGTGCCGCGGTCGTAGGCCAGCAGCCCTTCCTTGCAGCCTGACACCGACGGGTCATGCCAGCGCGTGCCGTGGCCCGAGAAGTAGATGAACACCCGGCTGCCTTCGCTGGTGGAGGCGGCCAGGCGCTCCAACTCGGCCACGATCCGCTCCTTGGTGGCTTGCGCATCGCGGATGACGGTGGTGCGGCTGTCGGGGATGCCCATGGCCCGCGCGATGCGCCTTGCGCTTTCCATGTCATGGGGCACGCCGGGCAAGGGGGAGATCTCCGCCGAGGCGTACTGCGAGACCCCCACGATCAGGGCGCTGCGGGTGCCGCGCTCCTGCGCGATGGCGGGGGACTGCACGGCCACCAATGCCGCGGTGAGGGCTGCAGCCAGGCTGATGCGAATGAAGTTCATGGTCAGGGCTTGAAGAAGAAGTCGCCCACGGCCTGGTCATACAGCGCAGGCGTCTGTTCCTTGCCGACGGAGCGGGCAAGCTGGACCACCTCCTGTCGCACGTTGCGCAGCACCCGGTCCACCGGCAGGCCAGGCTTGAGCATCTCGCGCACGAATACCCGGGTGAACACCCCGTTGGAGGCGGCGTCGTTCGGGTTGAGCTTGTCCAGCGCCTGCTGTCCCGCGCCGGCCGAGAAGATGATCATCTGCCCGGTGGCGGCGGCGGTGGGGGCCAAGCCGCGGCCGCCAATGGCGCGGCCGGTGGTACGGAACGGGTTGTCTCGGCACGCGTCCACGACGGCCAACATGAAGCCGGCGCTGCGCTCCTGCATGTCGTCGAGCACGCGCTGCAGCTGGATGGCCTCGTCGCGCACCTGCTCCTCCGTCTCGCCCTGGATGTCGGTGGGCAGAAGGTAGTTGATGCCGCCGATCTGCACGCCGTGCCCGGCGAAGAAGAACAGCACCTCATCGCCGCCCTGCACGCGGGCCTTGAACTCGCGCAGCGCCTGCTTCATCCCGCGCTCGGACAGGTCGGTGTGCTGGACGACCTCGAAGCCCACCGTGGTGAGCGCGGCGGCCATGGCCCGGGCGTCGGCCACGGCGGCCTCCAGGCGCGGCACCCGGGTGTAGCTGTCGTTGCCGATCACCAGCGCCTTGCGGCGGCCGGGCCGGTAGCTGGTCTTGCTGCGCTCACGCTCTGCCTGGGCCACTTGCTCGGCGCGGGCGAGTTGCTCGCGCATGCGGGCCACTTCCTGCCGCGCGGCTTCGGCCTCCTGCTCGCGCTGGCGAGCCTGTGCGACGAGCCGATCGCGCTCCTCGGCCTCGGCTCGCGCCCTGGAGTCAGCCAATCGCTGGGCCTCGGCGAGTCGCTGGGCTTCGGCCTGCCGTTGCGCCTCTGCCAGTCGCTCAGCCTGCGCTCGCCGATCGGCTTCCGCACGACGCTCAGCCTGCGCCCTCTGCTCGGCTTCGACTGCCCTGCGGGCTTCTGCCAGCTTCTTCTCCTCAGCGAGGCGACGTTCCTCAGTCAGGCGCCGCTCCTCCGCTAGGCGCCGCTCCTCCGCCATGCGCAGTTCCTGAGCCGCCCGGCGCTCCTGCTCCGCGCGTGCCGCGTCCTCCTGTGCCCTTGCCGGCGCTGGCGCTGGCGGGCTCACCTGCGAAGCGCTGGCCGTGGATTGAGCAGCCGAACCCGCAGCCTGCGGCGCAGACGCCTGTCTCTGCGCTTGCTGTATCTCCAGGGCGAACTGTTCGAGCTGTCGCTTGCGCCGCTCATCAGCCAGTTGGGGCTCGGTGGCCTGTGCCGCGCCAGTGCCGCCGCTGGAAGCCTCTAGGGTGACGAAGTCCATCATCCGCAGCAGGCTCGGGTGGCCTATTTCGCTGCTCACGATGCCGGCTTCCCGGTTGCGCTTCGGCCCAACGATGGCCTGCAGGATGAGACCGCCGGTGACGTAGATGTTCTCGCTGCTGCGGATCTCGTTGCCGAAGAAGCCCTTTTCCACAAACGTGACTCGGTGTTCGCCCGGAGGCAGCAAGACGGGCAGGGGGGCCAGCGAGCCTGTGGCGACCGGCCGGGACGCCACTTCGACCTGCAGAGCCCCGGGCTTGTACTGGGATGACGGTGTCAGCACTTCGAACTGCCCATGGTCGACCAGTTCGAGCACCGACATCACCTTGCCGCCAGTCAGCCACCGTGTCGCCTGTCCCGGGTTCTGCACGAAGTCCTGGGCCGTGAATTCGCGCGGTCCCTCACCCGGCGGAGCCACGGCGGCAGACGAGCCTTCGACGGACCTGGATCCGGTCGGGAAGTAGGCCAGCAGTGTCCACTCGAGGGTGCCGGAACTGCTGTCGAGGGTGCCGATCATCTCGCCTTGCTTGATCACTCGCCCCGGCTTGGTGGGATCGTCGAGAAAGGAGCCCACACGTCCCACGGTAAGGATGGAGTAGAGGTTGGCGCTGTGCTTCAGCAGCAGGCCGTCACCCCAGACCCAGTCGAATGAGCCTCGGTACAAGACCTGACCGTCCTGCGGCGCGATGATTCGACCGCTACCTCGCGGGTGAACCACCAGGCTGCGCCTGTCGGTAACGTAGCCTTCGACGTGACCTCGCTGCGCCACGGGCAGCACCCAGGAGCCCGCACCCATGGAGGGCTTGGGCAGTTCCGAGCCTTGAGCCCCCGCCGCCCAGGACAGAGCCAGCAGGACGATGGCCCTCAGAAATGACAGCATCTTCTTCACAGCCACGGATTATCCCGGCACGCCCAAGTCGCTGTCGGCCCTGGGAAACCGCTCGGCGTGAAGGAGTGCCCGGCCGCCCGGGGATTGCGAGGTACTCTTGGGTCTGAGCGTCCGTCCCGGCCGCATCGAGTCCCCGCCCATACCCGCTCAAGCCATGAAACGCAGAACCTTCTCCGCCGCCACCGCGTGCGCCCTCGCCATCCCCGCAACCCGCGCCCAATCCGCCTGGCCCACCGCCAAGCCCATCCGTCTGGTGATCCCGTTCCCCGCGGGCGGCGCCACCGACATCATCGGCCGCACCATCGGCCAGAAGCTGTCGGCTGCGCTGGGTCAGCAGGTGGTCATCGACAACAAGCCCGGCGCGGGCGGCACGATCGGGGCCGACCTCGTGGCCAAGGCGCCGGCCGATGGCTACACGCTGCTGATGGCCACCAGTTCCACGCACTCGATCGGGCCGGTGCTCAACCCGCGCATGCCCTACGACGCGGTCAAGGACTTCACCGCGGTGGCCCATGTGGCCAACGCGCCCAGCGTGCTGGTGGTGGGGCGCAGCTTCCCGGCGCAGACGGCCAAGGAGCTGGTGGATCTGCTCAAGCGCAACCCGGGCCGCTACAACTTCGGCTCCAGCGGCATCGGCACCTACCCGCACCTCACGGCCGAGATGTTCAAGTGGCGGGCGGGCGGCCTGTTCGTGGTGCACATCCCCTACCGCGGCACCGGGCTGGTGATCACCGACCTGGTGGCCGGGCAGATCGCCTTCCTCATGGACAGCATCGTCTCGGCCCAGCCGCACATCGGTGATGGCAAGGTGCGGCCGCTGGCAGTCAGCGGCCTGAAGCGCTCGGCCACGCTGCCGCAGGTGCCCACTTTCGAGGAGTTGGGTATCCGGGGCATGGACTTCAGCAACTGGTTCGGCATGTTCGCGCCTCCGGGCACGCCGGCAGACATCGTGCAACGGCTGAACCGCGAGCTCAACGCCATCGTGCGCTCGGCCGAGGTGGTGGAGCGCCTGGGCCGCGCCGGTGCCGAGCCCGCTGGTGGGACGCCCGAGCAGTTCCTGAAGACCTACCGCGACGAAGCCGAGAACTGGAAGGCGGTGATTGCGCGCGCCGGCATCAAGCCCGAGTGAGTTCCGGCCCGATGCGCTGGCAGCTCGACCCCGATATCCGGCGCTCGCGCACGCCGGACGCCGCCTTCTACCTCGACGACGAGGTCTTCGCTCAGGTCCGTGAGCGGGTCTTCGCGGGGCACTGGCAGTGGGTGGGAGACCTGGCCGATGTGCAGGAGCCGGCCTCGGTGTCCCCCAGGGTGCTGGCGCCGGGCCTGCTCGACGAACCCTTGATGCTGGTGCGCGACGCCCAGGCCGCGTTGCGCTGCTTGCCCAACGTCTGCACCCACCGCGGACACCTGCTGGTGGACCGCCCCTGCCGCGGCGACCACCTGCGCTGCCCCTACCACTCGCGCCGCTTCGGCCTGGACGGGCAGATGCAATTCATGCCCGGCTTCGAGGGCGTGGAGGGGTTCCCGGGCGAAGACGATCACCTGCGACCGGTGCCCTTCGCATCCTTCGGCGGCCACGGCTTCGTGTGCCTGCGCCCCGGCCCCGACTTCGAACCACTCGTGGCCCCCATCCGGCGCCATCTGCCGGCGCTGGACATCGCCGCCCTGCGCCACGACCCCTCGCGTGACCGCGACTTCACCTTCGATGCGCACTGGGCGCTGTACGTCGAGAACTACCTCGAGGGCCTGCACATTCCTTTCCTCCACCCCGGTCTGATGCAGGCGCTGGACTGGAAGCGCTACCGCTATGAGCTGCACGAATGGGGCAACCTGCAACTCGGTCTGGATGAGGCGGGCGCCGTGGCGGCGCACTACTTCTGGCTGTACCCCAACCTGATGCTGAACTTCTACCCCTGGGGCCTGTCGCTGAACCAGGTGCTGCCGCTGTCGCCCACACGCACCCGGGTGATCTTCCGCGCCTACGTCGGCCGCCCCGATCTGCTGGAGCAGGGTGCGGGCTCGGCGCTGGACCAGGTGGAGCTGGAGGACGAGGCGGCCGTGCAGTCGGTGCAGCGGGGGCTGCGGTCGCGTCTGTACCGGCCGGGTCGATACGCACCCTTGCACGAGCAAGGTGTTCACCAGTTCCACCGCCTGCTGATGCGTGACTTGCAGCACGACGCGGCGGTGTCCGGCGGCTGATCGCTGGGCACAATCGGGCTCGTCACCGTTTGCACGTCTGCACGATGTCCACGACCCGTCCGACCCTGACCCGCCGCCACGTTCTGGCCAGCGCTGCGGCGCTCACACTGGTGCCTCCCGCCTTGGCCGCCTCGGTGCGCATCCGCGTCAATGGCCTGCAGGACAAGCCGCTGGAAGACGCCGTCGTCATGCTCGAGCCCAAGGCGGGCCGCGCCCCCGTGCGTCCCATGCCCGACCAGGTGATCAGCCAGCGGCGCCGCCGTTTCGAGCCCGCGGTGTCGGTGGTGACCGCGGGCACGCGGGTGGAGTTTCCGAACCGCGACGATGTGCGGCACCACGTGTACTCGTTCTCCGAGGCCAAGCGCTTCGAGCTCAAGCTCTACCAGGGCCGCCCCGAGGCGCCGGTCACCTTCGACCGCGCCGGCCTGGTGGTGCTGGGGTGCAACATCCACGACCACATGGTTGCCTGGGTCGTCGTGTCCGACACGCCCTGGTTCGCCCGCACGCCGGGCAACGGCGAGGCGCAGTTGCCCGATGTACCCCCCGGCGACTACCGGTTGCGCGTGTGGCATCCCTCGATGCCGCCAGGCGCCACGGGCGAGGTGCAGGACGTGAAGGTGGACGCGGCAGGGCTGAACATGACGATGGGCCTGAAGCTGCGGCCGCTGCGGCTGCCAGAGCCCAGCACCCTGGGCAACTACCAGTGACGGGCCGATGAGCCCCGCCGAAGCGCCGCCCGAGGGCAGCCCGCGCGGGGCCTGGCGCTGGTTTCCCCGGCAACTGGGCCGTCGCCTGATCGGCGGCTCGCTGCTGCTGCTGCTGCTGGTGCAAGGCCTGGTCTACGCCGTCATCGACGAGGGCATCGACCGCAACGCCCGCGTGCAGCTCGACGCGCAGTGCACCGTGGGCGAGCGGGTGCTGAGCAACCTGCTGGCGCAGAACACCCGTGTGCTGTCGGAAGGGGTGGGGCTGCTGTCGCGCGACTTCGGCTTCTTCGAGGCCGTGAAGAGCGCCGACCGGCCCACGCTGTCGTCGGCGCTGGACAACCACGCTGCGCGCATCGGTGCCGATTTCGCAGCCCTGCTGGCGCCCGACTTCAAGCCCATCGCCATCGGCGAGACGGCCGACAAGGCGGCGGCCCGGTTCGTGGCGTCGCTGAAGCTGGAGGACGTGGCCGAGCTGCCCGCCAGCCGCTACGTGGTGCTGGACGGGCGGCCGGTGCAGCTGGTCATGACGGCGCTGAAGCCGCCGCAGCTCAACGAGGTGGTGGTGATGGGCTTTGCCATCGACCAGCGCGTCGTGGGCGCGGTCGAGGAGTTGTCGGGCGTGCGTGCCGTGCTCGTCACCCGGTCGACCGACAACGCCATGGCCATCCGCTCGGCCTCGCCCTCGGCCAGGCCGTCTCCAGCCCTCGCATCGCTGACCCAGGGCCGCGCAATGCTGACCCTGGACGACGCGGCGGGGCGCGGCGAGCGGGTGATGGCGCATGCGATCTCGCTGCCCACGCTGGGCGAGGGCCGGCTGCACGCGGTGCTGTTCCGTTCTCTGGATGAGGCCGTGGCCCCCTACCGCACACTGCAGATGACCTTGCTGGTCATCACCCTGGTGGCCATCGCCCTGTTCGCCGCCGGCAGCCTGGCCGTCACGCGGCAGATCACGCGGCCGGTGGGCGAGCTGGTGCAGGCCAGCGAGCGCCTGGGCCGCGGCGACTTCGCCACGGCAGTGCCCGCAGCAGCGCTGCAGCGCGAAGACGAACTCGGCGTGCTCGGCCGCGCCGTGGACCGCGCCCGGCAGGACCTGTCGCGCGCCGATGCCGAGCTGAACCGCCTGGCCTACATGGACTCGCTGACCGGCCTGCCCAACCGGACCAGTTTCGAGGCCCGTCTGCGCGAGGCCGTGGCCGCGGGGGGCGGCCTGTCGCTGCTCGCCCTCAACCTGGACCGCCTGGAGCACGTCAACCAGTTGCTCGGGCGTGAGCAGGGTGACCGCGTGCTGCAGGAGGCGGCGCAGCGCCTGTCGCGCCTGGTGCAGGCCTGTGCGATCGGTGGAGACCAGAAGGCGCTGACCTTGGCCCGCCTGGGCGGTGACGAGTTCGCGGTGCTGGCCCCGGGTGCCGATGCGACGTCTGCTGCTGCCTGGGCGGAGGCCATCCACGATGCCTTCGAGTCACCGATGGCGCTGGCCGGCGGCTCGGTGGACATCTCGGCGGCCATCGGCACCTGCACCTGGGGCGGCCAAGGCGAGGCGCCCTCGGCCGGCGTGCTGCTGTCGCGCGCGCTGCTGGCCCTGTCGCGGGCCAAGCGGGCGAGGGAGCGCACGCTCGCCCACGACGCCTCCATGGACGCCGGCAGCGCACGGGCGCTGTCGCTCACGGGCGAGCTGCGCCAGGCCCTGCGCCAGGGCGAGTTGCGCCTGTTCCTGCAGCCCAAGCTGTCGATGGCCGACGGCCGTGTGGCCGCTGCCGAGACCCTGCTGCGCTGGCAACACCCCGAGCGCGGCCTGGTGCCCCCGGGGCAATTCATCCCCTTTGCCGAGGAGACGGGCTTCATCCGCGAGCTCACCGCCTGGGTCATCGAGGAGGCCGCTCGCCTGTGGGCGGTGCATGCCGCCCGGGGCCTGACGACGACGCTGTCGGTCAACCTCTCGGCCCACGACCTGATGCGCGCCGATTTGCTGGACCAGCTGCAGGCCAGCGCCCAGCGCCACGGCATGCCGACTTCGGCGATGTGCCTGGAGATCACCGAGAGCGCGATCGCCCTGGACCCGCAGCGTGCGCTGCAGACGCTGCACGCACTCAGGGCTCTGGGCCATCCGCTGTCGATCGACGACTTCGGCGCCGGCTACACCTCGCTGGCGCAGCTGACCTCGCTGCCCGTGGACGAGCTCAAGATCGACATGCTCTTCGTGCGCGACATGGACAGCGACCCCGCCAAGGCGCGCATGGTCGCGTCGCTGGTGCGCCTGGCCCATGACCTGAAGCTGCACGTGGTGGCCGAGGGTGTGGAGAACGCCGCCATCCTCGCGCAGCTGCAGGAGATGGGCTGCGACGTGGTCCAGGGCTGGCATATCGGCAAGCCGATGCCGGCCGACGAGTGGGCCGGCTGGATGGAGGCGAGGGCGGCCCGCTGAGACAATGGCGGCCATGCTTGCCAAGCCCTCTGCCATCCTCTTCGACCTCGACGGCACCCTGCTGGACACCGCCGCCGACATCGCGCTGGCGCTGTCGCGCGCGATGGCCGACCGCGGGCTGCCTGCGCCCGGCGTGGACGCCGTGCGCCAGATGATCGGGCGCGGCGCCCCGGGCCTGGTGGACCGGGCCTCGCTGGCCCTGGGCCTGGGCTTGCAGGACGCCCGGAAGGCGGAGCTGGTGGAAGGCTTCTTCCACCACTACGGCCGCCTTCAGGAAGTGGACGAGTGCGTCGCCCAGCCCTATGACGGCGCACGCGAGGCGCTGGCCGCGCTGCACGCGCAGTGCCTGCCGCTGGCGGTGGTCACCAACAAGCAGCAGCGCTTTGCCCGCGGTCTGCTCGACCGGCTGTCGCTGTCGCCTTTCCTGCGCCTGGTGGTGGGTGGTGACACCTGCGAGCGCCGCAAGCCCGACCCCCAGCCCCTGCTCTGGGCCTGCGCTCAATTGGGCGTGGCCGCAGGTCAGACCCTGATGGTCGGCGACTCGGTCAACGACGTGGCCGCCGCCCGCGCCGCGGGCATGCCCGTGGTGTGCGTGCCCTACGGCTACAACGAGGGCCAGGACCCTCGCAGCCTGGACTGCGATGCCCTGGTCGAGAACCTGATCGAGTTGCCCCGCCTGTGGGCGGCGCAGCCGGCCTGAGCCATGGGACCGCTGGCCGGCCTGCGCGTGGTGGAGCTCGCCAGCATCGGCCCCGGGCCGATGTGCGCCATGCTGCTGGCCGACCTGGGGGCCGACGTGGTGCGGGTGGACCGGCTCGAGGCCAGCGGCCTGGGCGTGCCCATGGCCCCGCGCTTCGACGTCAACGGGCGCAACCGCCGTTCGGTGGCGGTGGACCTGAAGTCTCCCGCCGGACGTGACACGGTGCTGCGCCTGCTGGACGGCGCCGACGTGCTCATCGAGGGCTTCCGCCCCGGCGTGGCCGAACGCCTGGGCCTGGGCCCAGCCGACTGCCATGCCCGCAACCCGCGTCTGGTCTACGGCCGCATGACCGGCTTCGGCCAGAGCGGCCCGCTGGCGCAGGCGGCCGGGCACGACCTGAACTACATCGCCCTCACCGGCGCGCTGCACGCCATCGGCCCAGCCGGAGGCGACCCGGTGCCGCCGCTGAACCTGGTGGGTGATTACGGCGGCGGCGCGCTGTACCTGGCCTTCGGCCTGATGGCGGCGGTCTACGAGCGGCAGACCTCGGGGCGCGGGCAGGTGGTGGATGCGGCGATGGTCGACGGCGCCGCGTCTCTGATGTCCATCTTCCACGGCATGCGGGCAGCGGGTGCCTGGGGCGGGCCCCGCGGCAGCAACCTGCTCGACGGCGGCGCGCCCTTCTACGCCGCCTACGAGACGGCCGACGGCCAGCATGTGGCCATCGGCGCACTGGAGCCGAAGTTCTTCGCCGAACTGGTGCGACGGCTGGGTCTGGACGAGTCCTTCATCGCTTCGCAGCACGACCGCGAACGCTGGCCCGAGTTGCGCCGCGCGCTGGCCGACGCCTTGCGCGCAAAGACGCGCGACGAGTGGTGCACGCTGCTCGAAGGCACCGATGCGTGCTTCGCGCCGGTGCTCTCGCTCGACGAGGTGCACACCCACCGCCACGCCGCGCAGCGCGGCACCTATGTGGAGGTGGACGGCGTGGTGCAGCCCGGCCCCGCGCCGCGCTTCGACCGCAGCGTGCCCGCCGCGCCGCGCCCAGCGCCCGAACCCGGCCAGCACACCGGGGAGGTGCTGGCCGAGGCCGGCTTCGCCGCGGCGGAGATCGACTCGCTGCGCTCGGCCGGCGTCATCCGTTGAACCCCTTGCCTGGGTCGGCACCGCGCCGGCGCACCTCATGACACCGCATCCCTACGACCCCTTCGCCGACGCCCGCAAGGCGGCCTCGGTCATCGTCCTGCGCGACCGGCCCACGGGGGGCATGGAGCTGCTGATGATCCGCCGCGCCGAGCGCGACGGCGATCTGCGCAGCGGCGCGGCGGTCTTCCCCGGCGGCGTGCTCGACCCCCGCGACCGCGAGGCCCACGCCTGCTGTCTGGGCTGGGACGATGCGCGCGCCACCCGCGAGATGAGCCTGGGCGAGGGCGCTCTGGACTATCTGGTGGCGGCGGTGCGCGAAAGCTTCGAGGAGGTGGGCCTGCTGTTTCTCGACGGCTTGACGCCCCAGGCGATGGACGAGGCCCACGCGCAGTGGCGCAGCCCCATGCAGCGCGGCGAGCGCGCACTGGCCGAGTTGTGCCGCGCCCTCGGCGCCCAGGTGGACCTGCGCGACTGGGCCTACTTCAGCCACTGGCTGACCCCGCCCGGCGCGCCCAAGCGCTTCGACACCCGTTTCTTCATCACCCGCGCTCCCGAAGGGCAGGCGGCTGATGCCGACCTGGGCGAGGCCGTCGAGCTGATGTGGCTGACCCCTGACGAGGCGCTGGACCCGGCGCGCGGCCTGAAGCTCCTGCCGGTGACGCAGCGCACGCTGAAGGACCTGGCGCGCTTTGCCGATGCAGAGGCGGCCATGGCCCACGCGCGTGCCTTGACCGGCATCACGCTGAGCATGCCGCGCCGGGCGGACTCGGCGCGGGGCCAGCGCGTGGTGCTGCCCGACGACCACGCCTGGGCCGAGATCGGTCGCATCGACCCCGCCGGCAAGGGCGGCGCCTGGGCCGATATCGCGCCCGGCCGAGTGGTGCGGCTGTCGCCGCGCGTCCTGCGCGTGACTGCGCCCAACGCCGGCATGATGACCGGGCCGGGCACCAACAGCTACCTGGTGGGCTGTCCCGAGTCGGGCCGCTGGACGGTCATCGACCCCGGGCCGGCAGACCCGGCACATCTGCAGGCGCTGCAGGCCGCCGCGCCCGGGCCCATCGAGCGCATTCTGGCGACGCACACCCATGTGGACCACTCGCCCGGCGCCGTGGCACTGGCCGCGGCCACGGGTGCCCCGGTGTTCGGTCGCCGGCCCGACTACTCCGCCGGGCAGGACGCCACCTTCGCCCCGCTGCGCGAACTCGATGACGGCGAACTGATCGAACTCGGCCCCACGGCCACGCTACGGGTGCGCCACACCCCGGGCCATGCCTCCAACCATCTGTGCTTCGAGCTGCTGCAGGAGAAGCTGCTGTTCACCGGCGACCACGTGATGCAAGGCAGCACGGTGGTCATCAACCCGCCCGACGGCGACATGGCGGCCTACCTGGGCGCTTTGCGCGGCCTGCTCGAGGCGGACCTGGAGTGGCTGGCCCCCGGGCACGGCTTCCTGGTGGCGCAGCCGCACCGGGTGATCGAGGCGCTGATCCGCCACCGCTTGGGCCGCGAGGCGCGGGTGGTCCGCGTGCTCGGAGAAATGGGCCCCGCCACGCTGGAAGCGCTGGTGCCGCAGGTCTACGCCGACGTGCCCGCCGGTCTGCACCCGATCGCACGCCGCTCGCTGCTGGCGCACCTGCTCAAGCTGCAGGGTGACGGCCGTGCCGTGCTTCGAGGCGACGACTGGCTGCTGGCGGGCTGAAGACCCCGGAGGCCCGGGCAAGGCCCTTGCGGTGGCTCAGGGCTCGCGCTGCATCCATTGCCCGTCGATCAGCACCTCGCAAGGGCGGAACTGCACCTTGTAGGCCATCTTCGGGCTGTCCTCGATCCAGTAGCCGAGGTACAGGTGCGGCAAGCCCAACTGCCTCGTCTGCTCGATCTGCCACAGCACGCTGTAGGTGCCATAGCTGGCACCGTCCTCGGGCTCGTAGAAGGTGTACACGGCCGACAGCCCGTCGTTGAGGACGTCCAGGATGGACACCATCTTCAGCGCCCCGACGGCGCCGTCGGGGCCCGGCTCGCGGAACTCCACCAGGCGCGAGTTGACGCGGCTTTGCAGCAGGAACTGGGTGTACTGGTCCACGCTGTCCTGGTCCATGCCCCCGCCGCTGTGGCGGCCCGACTGGTAGCGCAGGTAGAGCTGGTAGTGCTCGGGCACGAAGCCCAGGCGCAGGACACGCGCTACGAGACCCCCGTGGGTCTTGAAGGCGCGGCGCTGGCTGCGGCTGGGCGCAAACCCGGCCACGGGCACACGCAGCGGCTGGCAGGCGCGGCAACCGTCGCAGTAGGGCCGGTAGGTGAACATGCCGCTGCGCCGAAAGCCATTGGCCACCAGCCCCGAATAGGCGTCGGCGTTGATGAGGTGGCTGGGGGTGGCCACCTGGGAGCGCGCCTGGCGCCCGGGCAGATAGCTGCACGGGTAGGGCGCCGTCGCGTAGAACTGCAGCGAGGCGAGCGGAAGCTCTTTCGGGTGCGTCAAGGGCGGGCCTCCCGGGGCGCGCTGGCACCTTCATCATCCAGATGCGCCCACAGTCGCGGATGATAGGTCCAATCGGTGATGCCTCGGCCGGCCAGGCCCTTGCGCACCGCAGCCTCGAAGACCTCGCGGCTCACCTCGTGCGCCCCCAGGCTGGCCAGGTGACGCGTGTTCTGCTGGCAGTCGATGAGCGGCACGCCGTGCTCGCGGCACAGGCACACCAGGGCGGCCAGCGCGATCTTGGAGGCGTCGGTGCGGTGCGCGAACATCGACTCACCGAAGACCATGCCGCCCAGGCTCACGCAGTACAGGCCCCCGGCGAGTTCGCCGTCGATCCAGGTCTCCACGCTGTGCACGGCGCCGGCGCGGTGCCAGGCGCAGTAGGCGCGGACCATTGCCGGCACGATCCACGACCCGCGCTGTCCTGCCCGGGGCGTCTCGGCGCAGGTCTGCATGACGCGCTCGAAGGCCGAATCGATGCGGATCTCGCAGCCCGGCGTGGTGGCAAAACGGCGCAGCGTCTTGCGCAGCGAGCGCGAGACCTTGAAGGTGTCCACCGGCAGCACCATGCGCGGGTCGGGCGCCCACCACAGCACCGGCTGGCCGGGCCCGTACCAGGGGAAGATGCCGTGCCGATAGGCCTCGTCCAGCCGTTCGACGCTCAGCTGACCTCCGGCCGCCAGCAGGCCCGGCGCCTCCGAGCCCTCGGGCAGGGCGTCCCGGGTGGGGGGCAAGGGAGCCTCGTCATCGATCCAACGCACCATCGGTGCATCGTATCCATGGCGCAGCCCCCCCCGTGACGGGGCGGCACGTGCCCGGCGGCTCAATGCTCCTCGATGCGCGTGCGCGTGTCCTCTGCCAGCGAGCCGGTTTCCGGGTCTATCCAGTCGGCCTGGCCGATCTCGCGCTCGGTGTCGGCCAGCACCTGGCCGCTGTCGGGGCCGCTGTCCACCAGGTCCATGTCGGCCAGCACCGCCTCCACGCTGTCGAAGGGCCCGAACTGCTGGTGACCGTCGGGCGCCACCCAGTACCAGCCGTCGGGGTGCTCCACCACGCGCGACAGGCGGTCGTCGGGGTCGGCCAGGCCTTCGGGCACTTCGGCCAACTCGTCGAAGATCTCGGGCGGCGGCTCCACGGGGTGATGCGCCGCGGCGCGGCGGTGGGACTTGGATGGCTTCATCCTCAGGGCTCCTTGTGCTGTCGAGGGGGGAACGCTTGGGCCATTGCAGTCTGTCGTCGCGGTACCGGCCGCTGTTGCGGCGCCTCAAGAAGAGCGGGGAGGCTGGGGCATCATTCCGGTCATGTGCAACCGCTACGCCCCGCCGCGCCCCGAGGATGTGGTGCAGCGGTGGCTGCCGCGCCAGGCGCAGGTGAACTTCCCGCCGGGCCCGGTGTTCCCGCGCGGGGCTGGGCCCTTCCTGCGCGCCGCGCGCCACGGCGAGGCCGGCGAGCGCGAACTGGTGGTCGGTCAGTGGGCGCTCGTGCCCGGGTTCGCCAAGAGCCCGAAGCTGCCGTACTCGACCAACAACGCCCGCTTCGAGGAACTGAGCGCCAAGGCCAGCTACCGCCAGCCCTGGGCCCGCGGCCAGCGCTGCGTGATCCCGGCCGCCTGGTTCGACGAGCCCTGCTGGGAGACTGGGCGCAATGTCTGGTGGCGCTTTCGCCGCGCCGACGGCGACCCCTGGGGCCTGGCCGGGCTGTGGAACACCTGGGTCGACCGGGCCACCGGGGAGGTGGTCGAGAGCTACACCATGCTCACGCTCAACGCCGATGGCCACGCGCTCATGGGCCGCATGCACAAGCCCGACCCGGCCCTGCCGGCCGATGCGCAGGACAAGCGCTCGGTCATCCCCATCGAGCCCGAGGACGTGGATGCCTGGCTGTTCGGCACTGCAGCGCAGGCGGCCGAGCTGGCGCGGCTGAGCCCCGCCGAGCGCTTCGATGCTCAGCCCTTGAAGCCCGGCGAGGTCTGACCCGCCCTGGGGCGGGTTCGGCTCAGGCCACGGGTGGCAGCGGCACCGTGAGCCGCATGCCCGGCACGACGATGCCGCCGCGGTCGCCAACCTCCAGCGAGCCGTAACGCGCCGCGAAAGCGGCCGGCAGCTCGCGCGCCCCGGGGGCGGCCAGCCACAGGCGCAGCAGGTGGCGCCGCTGTGACGGGTAGTCGAAGTCCTCGAAGGCGGTGCGGTCGTGCAGCATCACGTGGTTGTGCACGAACTGCAGGTCCCCGGGGGCCAGCCGCATGCGCAGGTGCAGCTCGGGGTCTTCGGCCAGGGCGTCGAAGGCATCCAGTGCCTGCACGTCCTCCTCCTGCAGGCGAGGCGCGGCCTCGAAGCGCTGCGCGCTGTCGATGTACTGGCGCTGGTAGAACACGGTCATCGCCTGGGCGTGCCAGCTCAGCACCGGAATCATGAAGAAGGGCTGCTGGCCGGCGGGGACCTCGCCGCGGCGGTCGTGCGCCATGGGGCGCAGCAGCCGTGCGGCGAGATCGGGTCTCGTCTCCCGCAGGACGTTGAACAGCGTGAGCGCGCTCACCAGCAGCGAGTCGCCGCCCCGCCGCGCCTCGCGCAGGCACAGCAGCCCGACGATGTCGCAGGAGTCGGTGTGGAAGGTCTGGCGCTCGTTCGTCTGGTACAGGCGCACATGGGGGTCCGCGCTGGCCAGGCCGAGGTCGCGCACATGGCCCAGCACATGGCCCTGGCCGTTCTGCGAGCGTGCGCGGCCCAGGTGCGCGCCCAGGCCCATGAAGAGCGCAGCGCATTCGGCCATGGAGTAGCCCTCCACCGGCAGCCGCCGAACCAGGGCAAAGCCCCTGCCGTGCAGCAGCTCGTTTCGCAGCGCCGAAAGCCGCGGGGCCAGGCGAGGCAGCGCAAAGTCCTCCGTGGTGATGCCGCCCAGGCGCTGCGCGACATCGCCGCCGCGATCGAGGAAGGCGTGCGCCGCGCGCTCCAGCTCCTCGATGTCGGGCCCGTCCAGCGGCAGGATCCAGTCGTCGCGCGCGGCCAGGTCGGCGCCACGCCAGGCCGCAGGGCCATGCTGAGGCGGCGGCAGCGGGTCGGGCGGGGTCCGTACGGCCGGGTGCGCGGCAGCAGCAGCGACCCGCGCGGCCACCTCGCGGCCGAGCAGGTGGTCCGGGAGGTGGCCGCGTCGCCCGCCTGCGCGTCGACCACCCTGCGTTCAGGCATCGAGCGCAGCCAGGTGAGCTGCCGCTTGGCGAGCTGCCGCGTGGCGGCGATGCCCGCATCGCGCAAGGCTG
>Ga0315902_10006546_pt1 | contig 16107 bp, 12 predicted proteins | sample LakEriMetagenome_9_FD_203523 | JGI IMG/M metagenome (GOLD analysis project Ga0315902, IMG submission 203523) | Freshwater fungal communities from buoy surface, Lake Erie, Ohio, United States - Buoy 12 MA117 | ecosystem: Environmental > Aquatic > Freshwater > Lake > Lake biofilm | place: USA...
TGGAGGACACATTTGTAAGCAAGTTATTTGTAGATAATCGCGTATGCAATTTCTATTTACCCTATTATATGATTATTGTGAGCGAAAAGGTGAAACAATTTGAGACCATGATTAAAATGTATCAAATCATATTTTTAAAACGAACCGCGCAAATAGAGCCTCAATACATCTCAAATTTATTATATAATTTTCAGTTTGTCATTCCTATGTTGAATGACATTGTAAAATCTGTCCCTGATTTCGTGCAGCATATCTTTGAATTATTAAATAATTACATTGGGTTTGCCATAGAAAGCAAGTATGATGTGGTCAATTATGATTTTTGGGGCAAATATGAGCAACTGCAAATACCCATTATCATGCAAATTTTAAAGATGCAGCAAGATAAAAAAGGCATTAAACCGCAAGCGCAACAATCCGTGCAACATTTCGCAATCAACCCTCACAAGTTTGATGTAAATTGCAAAACAGTGTTAATTTTTGCGGGGTTTGGTAACATTAACTGGAACTATACATATGGGCTAAATAACGCGCTAGGTGGGTCTGAGCGAGCGGTGAATTATCTTGCGGCGGCATTTCCAAAAGACTATAAAATAATTATTTCAGGGAATGTAGAGGAAGAAACAATCGACAATATTCAGTATGTGAATTTATCTAAATTGGGGTCGCTCATATCGCAAACCCTATTTCATACGATTATTGTGTCCAGATATGTCAGCTTTTATGAGATATTCCCCAATGCAAAAGCATTACAAACTTTTGTATGGGTTCACGACACTGCATTATCTCCATACGGTTGCAATTTAAGCGATGCGCATATTTTGGAAAAACATGGTAACCGCATTGATGGCGTCGTTTGTTTAACGGAGTGGCATAAAACTCATATAGGGAATAGATACCCTTCTTTGAAACCGAAGATACACATCATTAATAATGGCATAGTGTTGTCTATGTTTAAAGAGCCGTCTAATATTAAAAAGGTTAAAAACCGTTTTGTATACACTTCATGTTCAGAAAGAGGGTTAGAACGGTTGTTGCAACTTTGGCCGGAGATACTTAAAAACATTCCTACCGCAGAATTGAAAATATCTTCCTATAATAATTTTCCCGGCAATAGCGATGATGAGAGAATGCTTAAAATTATAAAACAGCACTCTTCTAGTATCCAGCATTGTGGAAAATTAAGCCAACCCGAATTATATAACTTGATGGAATGCGCGGAGTATTGGTTGTATCCAAGCAACTGGCCAGAAACGTCATGCATTACTGCAATTGAGATGATGCGGTCGGGTGTGTTATGTTTATATTATCCTGGCGCGGGTCTAACTAACACGATGAATGGAAATGGCATTCAAATTAATCCAAATGAAGAAATTCGCGCACTAATGTCGCTGCACAATTGTCCTCAAGAAATTAAAGATGCGATGATTACGCAAGGCATTGAATATGCAAATGCATCTTCATGGAATAGCCGTGCGATAGTATGGGACAACATGTTACAAACCAATGTTCAAGAAAAAATGAAACGCCGAAAATACATTAAAATAATAAATCTTCCCCACCGGTTAGATAGAAAAAAACAAATGACAGAATACTTGAACGCGTCGTGTGTTGAAAATTATGATTTTATCAAAGCCGTGTATGGTAAAGATTTGGTCCCCACAATGAAAATTAAAGAGTTGTTTTTAGGGAATGATTTTAAATATAGAAAAGCGGTGATTGGATGTGCATTCAGCCACATTAACTTATGGGAAGAACTTCTTGCGGATTGCATGAATGATTATTATGTGATTTTAGAAGATGACGTTACCTTGTGCGATGATTTTAAAAATAAGTTGGAGTATGTCATTGAGTTATATAAAAATAAAAAGGTAGATTATTTATTGATTGGAAGCCAATTACTCAAAGATGAGAAGTTTGCAAAGGAAGAATTGGACATTAACATATTAAAGCACAGCATAAGCGCATACGGCGCGTTTGGTTATATTATTAACAAAAACGCATGTAACAAAATTTTAAAATACATTAATGTTCATCATGTTACGCGCGCGATTGATTGGGTTGGTATATATATTAATGCAGGGGTTGTAATGTGGACTGTAAACAAGTGTTTGGTAGACACCCCTTCATTCCAACTGAACAATAATCAAGACACAGATATTCAAACGTCTCATGATGCGTTTGATTTTACCGAGCTTGAACGTGCGGCAGATAATCAAGCAAATGCAAAAAACGCAACAAACGCAACAAACGCAATTAAAGTTGCATATACAGACTGGTGGGTCAGTGAATATTGTGGAGGCAACTTTGACAAAAGTAATAATTTCTTGATAAATATCATTCGGAAAAATGCGGCACTAGTTTCCAAAAGTGTCATTGTGGTAGAGCATAATGAAGAACCGAATATTCTATTTTATAGTTTGTTTGGAAACACACATGTGCAATACATTAATAACCCTAATATGAGCTGCATATTTTATTCAGGAGAGCCGCATTCTCTGCGACCGGAAGCTGCACATAATTTTACATTTGATAAAACCTCTATAAAAACCAATAATACTAGATTACCATTGTGGTTATTGTATGACAATCAACACTTAATTCAGTTAAGCAATGACCGTAAAAAGGGTATTTTTGAGAAAGTAGATAAAAAAGAGCGTTTTTGTTCTTGCATTGTCAGCAATAATGGCAATGAGACTAGGCGCACCATTATAGAAGCCCTAAGTGCATATAAACGGGTGGATTGCGGCGGGAATTTTTTAAACAACCTTGGGTATGTCGTGCCCAGAGGCGTGAATTGTTCTGGGAAGCTTGAGCATAACAAGCATTACAAATTTGTGCTCGCCATGGAGAACAAGGATTACCCTGGTTACTGCACTGAAAAATTGGCCGATGCATATAAGTCTGGGTCTTTGCCTATTTATTGGGGGAATAAAGACGTTATTACGGATTTTAACCCGAAAACATTTATTAACGCGAATGATTTCGGCAGCATTCATGAGTTGGTGCAACACATTGCGAAAGTTGACAATGACACTGAACTATATGAAAGCTATTTTAAAGAGCAGATTATTACGGACCATTGGTTAGATATTTTGAACAATGCCCATGGGTTAGGGGACGCATTTTATAGAGGGTGTTTTGATAACATGCTTTGCATTAATGATGCGTCATTGTCTGTTTCTAAAAAAATGTCTCGATATATAACAATTACAAACAAAGAAGAGGTGTTTGACAATTTAAAAAATAAAAAGGTGGTTATTTGTGGGGACAATGGGTTTGTTAAAAATGTGCTTAGTGACTTTATTAATAGTGTGAAAATGCGAATAAATATTGTGTATTGCGCAAATGTAAAAGAAGTAATTATTGAAAAACCAGATGTAATCTTATTTTGTGCGGTTATTGCGAATGATGTTATTGCATATTGTAACCAACACGCCGTTGAAATTAGTTATATGAATTTTGAAAAGTTGTCCGTGCCAAATAATTTAAATAATATTTTAAACCGCGTGAAAACAAATAAACCAGTCCATGTGTATGATTATAGCAAATCAAATATTAATTTATGGAAAAAACACGAGGTGCATAATGTAGGTTGGTTCCCAATGTTGCATAATAAATATGATACATACAAGTTGCAGCAAATGCGTAAACATAATGGTGCCCCTCAATATGACTTTGGCATCATTGCATACAATAATGATATTAATTGTTCTAGTCGGCGAAAACAAGTGGTAACTCATTTACGTAATATTGGTCACAGCGTGAATGTAGCGTATGGTTGGGGGGATGCACGCGACAATGAGTTGGCAAAATGTGAGGTGATTTTAAATATACATCATGCAGAAACCTATAAAATATTTGAACATTTAAGGTGTGACCGTTTGTTGTATGCTGGCTTTAAAGTGGTTAGCGAGGAGTGCGAGGATTTGTGCGCGGACTTTGTATCCACATTTAATAATTTGAAAATAGTAAGTTATAACACATTGTTGAGCTTAACTAAAAAATGTGATTGGAATGATTTGTAATTTATTTGTGGGGTTAACATTTAATGCCGCATGATGCGTTAATTCAAAAATCCAGGTCGTTGGGACTTTTCTACGATTAGCGGGTCTGGAATGTAGGTGGGTGTCTTTTTGAAAAAGTCGACGGTATTATTTTGCACCAGGTCTGGGGTGAAATGTTTCATTGGATTAACGAGATTGGTAGTGCCAATGCCAAATAAGAAAGACTCCACATCTGCCGGATTATGAGATAATTTGTTCCAAGCAACCGCGCCTTGGAGAACGCCGTTGCCGGCAAGGTTTGTATTCACGGCTTCGCCGCTGGAGCCATTTTTATATAAATTGTATGTTTCAAAGTTTTTGTAACGTGCTTCTTCTAAACTATAATTGATGGAAGTGTTTTTATTTCGCGTGGAGGCCATATTATATTTTTACAACATAAAAATATTATACTCAATAACCAATAACCAATAACCAATAACCAATCACCAATAATTTAAGCCAACTCATACAAGCGATTATACGCCTGAATTAGCTCTTGTTGAGCGATTTCGCCTAGTTGTTTGCATGTATGCAACTGTTTGATACAGGCTTGCGTTAAATATAGAAAATGATATGAAAATAGTTGCATAAAACACATTTCTAAATCTGGTTCCTTCATATGCGCGCTTACTAAATCAAGTATGGCTTTAAATCGCGGGTCTTTGGAGCAAGTTGCGCACAACTCTTTCACATATAAATTAATGATATCATCCTCAAATTCATCTAAATGAAAACATTTTAAAAATTCAAACCGATAAATCTCTTCGCACAAAAATGCAACATCATCTATGTCTACATCGGCGTCGGCGTTATTTGAATACTTTTTTTCAGTTTCTTTATAAGTGCATTCAAAGGTATAATTATATGGAGGTAAATTTGACATAAATATAATTAATATCATATATAGTGTTTAAGTGGTTACAATTAGTAATTAGTAATTAGCAATTAGTAATTAGTAATATATATTTTTGAAACATTTATTCGCGTATTTTTTTCCATATTCGGTTATGTCCCACTGCATATGCGTGTAGAAATCTATCGTCTTTATCTAATACTGTTTGAATTGCTCTAGCTACATCTGCATGTCCTAAAAATTGTCCATACGCGCCTTTCAATAATGAAGATGCATCATCCAATACTAAATACCCGCCAACTTTAAGCATGGGGGAATAATTTATAATATCTAAACGCACAATCTCATAGTCATGGCATCCATCAATAAAAATGATGTCGTAGACTGCTTGCTCACGAACTTCTGCGATAATGTGACCATGTTGCGATAAGCCATTAATAATTGTGGTGTTTTCAAATGTTAAATCTAACGCAGAAAATGATTTATGGATGCAACTTAAAAAATCCGCTTTTTCATAATTTGAATATTTATCTCCAAAATTCTCAAGAGGCGTTACTCCATATATTTTTGCAGATTTATTGAATACATCGCTTAATAATTGTATTAACGACAATACTCTTCCTTTATACACTCCAATCTCTAAAAAGTTAAAATGGTCTGGCATGCTTTTTACAAGCAACAGCCAATTCCAGTAAAAGGCCAACTCACCAAATCCATCGGTTTTATCATAGTGGTTGCTTAATAATCCATTATTATAAACGGTGGCATTATTTTTGAAACAATCATAAATAATTTTATGTTTTGCGTCATGCTGAATTGTATATAATTCAATTACCTCATCTAATGTATTCATTATAATAAAATATAATCATTAAAAAAATATATTTTATACGAATAAGTGCATTGACTTATTTACAAATTTACAAATTTACAAAATTACATATACTTTGTATTATTCTTCGCATTTTCAAAATCCCTGTCTCGCGCGAGCTCTCTAGATGGTAGACCGCCTCTAATCCATCCTGCCGCAGCATTTGTCTCCATATATTTGGTGGAGTCGTCCAAATTTTGTTTCATCTCCGGGATTAATGGCGTAGTTCTATACTTCATGACACTTTTCTCCGCTAAGTTGGTGACCGTGCGTTTGTTTGTGCCCATCTCCCCCTGCATCATTTGCGACTCCATTACGGGGTCTACGGCACCTCTTCCTAAATAAGGCACCGTTGCAAAAGGTCGCTGAAATAAATCAATACGGCTTTTGGGGTTTGTCTGAATACTGCCAATCAATAAATTAGAGCTGTCGTCCACGTTGCAACCGCCCACGCCAATATTGTGGCTCCCCTTGTAATTTACACAAGGCTGCGTTGTTGCTAAAGCAATTGGCTTCTGCATCGTGCAATCATTGGCAAAAAAACTTTGTAGCATGTAATTGCATTGTTGCGTATCCTGGATTGTTCGTTGGTCTAGATTAGCCCCATCATTGCCAATTCTTGCCATATTATCAAATGTAAAGGAAGAAACATATGCCATTATATTATATATAATACAATAAAATTATATATTGTATTATTTTGTCGCTATTCTCGTTGCCCTTCTCATAGATATTCTTATGAACCTTACATTAACACGTGCCTATAACTATCTTGCACTCTTGCTAATGCTCCGCCTTCGTTACTTTCTTTGCTAGATATCATCCCTCCATATAAATATTCCGCAAACGCGCCTTGGTCGCTTGTAACCTTTGTATTCGCCGTTGAAAAGAATGGTCTCATCGCGGAATTCTCAAAATCATAATTGTGCCACAAATCGCCAAATAATTGCTTATTTGTGTTCTTAATTCCGGGATTTAAATGCTGTATTGTTTTTTTTGCGGATGCGTTAATGTCTTCATATACATCTGGATTAAAACTCGGAGGCGCGGGTTTTCTATTTGGGTTGTCCGTGATTTCATTCAATAATACATTGCTAAGCGGGTTGCGCTTGTTTGTTTCATAATAATTCTTTTTTAGCACGGTTTCAAGAGTGACCGGATTTGTAGTAGTTTGTTTGTCTTTTATTATTTGATTAACGCTAAAGCCTTCATCTAAAGATTGGATGATTTTCTGTTTTCTAATTTTATAAAGGAAGACAATCATTACTAGTGAAATAAACCCTACCAACAACACATTGGTTCTGGATGTCATCAAAAAAGATATTAATGATAGCACGATAATGCCACGTGTAAGTGCGTTCATTTTACTCTCAAATGACATTGCAGATGTGGGGAAAACCTCAAATATATAATCCTTACCAAATAGTATTGTAGGCTCGTTAGACCAAAATGGCGTTGTCATTATAATATATATACAAAATTATTATTCTACATTCTATTGGTATTATTAGCATTATTGGCATTATTAGCAATCCATTATTTCTTCCTTTTATCCTTCTTTTTCTCTTTAATAACAGGTGGTTCTTTAATCTCTTGTGATGCGGTTACTTGTGATGCGGTTACTTGTGATGCGGGCACTTGTGTCGAGGTAGGCGGCGGTTTTGCACCTCTTGGCGTTCTCTCCGCCTTATCACCTTTGCTAAATATAGTGAACAATTGCTCATCAGTTAATCCAGGCGCGCTTGCCGGTTTCGGGGTATTCTGCGGTTGGACTGGTGTTGTCGCAGCAGTGGCCTTCTTTTTCATGCGCTCTTTCATTTGCGCCATTTTTAGGTTCTTTTGCATTTGAGCCTCCATTGCGTTCACATTTACCTTGCCTCCTTTGGCCATTCCTGGCATGCCCATTTTACTGAGGATTTCGTGCATATTGTTCATTCCTGGCATATTTTTCATATTATTTAGCATCTCCATGCTCTCACTAATAAGCTCACTCTCTTTTAATTCGCCTGACTTGATTTTTTCGTCCAACTTACTGCCTAAATTTTTAACAATGTTCATCAATTTGCCTGGATTTTTGAACAACTTCTGGAACACATCGTTCGCAGACGCCTCATTGTCCATATCTAGGTTCAACTCGCCTGCCGTTTCTTCCGCTAGCTCCATCGCAAACTTCCCTAATTTGCCTTGCATCATCTTTTGAATATGCTCCTGGATGTTCTCCGCAGACGGCATTTCATTTGTACCTTTAGCACCTTCATTCGTTTGATTATCATCATCCCCGTCCCCGTCTCCGTTTCCTTCTTCTCCTTCTCCTTCTGTTTGCCCAGAAAAGTTAAACATGTCTTGCACGTGATTGAGCGTTTCTTCCAATTTGCTCTTCAGCTCATTCTCATTAATTGCCTCAAATAACTTGGCACTGTCTCCAAAGTCATCACTGCTCTTGACCGAGTTAATAATTGAAAACAGCATCAATTGCAAATATTTCCAAATGGTGGCGCGAGTGGTCTGGCTAATGTCGCATGTCCATAAGTATTTGAATATAATGCCCGGCAAAAACTCTGTATTAATGTCCGACCCTTCCTCAAAAATCTTATCATTTTGGTATAAAATATCAAAAAATCGTTCGGGAATAACGCGAAGACAGTGCAAAAATACTTTCTTCGTTTTTGTCTCTTTTTCTTCCAATCGGGCTGCGCATTTTTGGCGTATCTCTTCATCCGTTAACCCTTCTGCGTCAGTTGTAGGAGAATTGGTTAGCCACCATTTATTAATAATTGGGATATACTCGGGAAAAGTAATTGAAATGTCTTGCGTAAAATCATTGATAATTTTAAAAAACTCGTCCGGGATTTTATCGGGGGCCTTATCTTCTTGTTGTTCTTGTTCTTCCTTGGAAGTTTCAAATTTTTTGGCAGATTTGTTCTTTTGCATTATATATATTCTTATTATGTCATATATTTAAATCATTCTAATTCAAATATATATATGTATAAATTGCAATAATACATTGCAATATTACAATTAATAATATTAAACATGCTACATCGGGTTCGTAGCAAAATGTAGCGCAGATAATTTAGACAAATTCTGGATATATTTCATTACGTTTTTTTGTTCTGTTTCATTCATTTGCTGCACCGGACCGCGCAACCTGTTAATCGCCTCTATAATTTGGGTTGAGTTGCCAGCATACACTAAATCCTGTGAATAATCTTTTACAAGGAAGAAATCTATATTTCCGGCATCAATGTGTGTTTTATAAGGGGTAATAATGTATGTATTCCAAATTTTAATGAGCATTTTGGGGTTGGCTTTTCTAATCGCGAGAAGTGAGTTCTTTGCAGTTAAAATATCCGGGTCCGACGGAAATACCGCCTGGATGGCAGAAACAAACTCTAAAAAATGGTCGTTGAACAATGTTTGAAAATTCGGAGTTGCCATTTATTATTAATATTAATAATATTAGTAATATATTATTTTTAAGTCATAATCTTATTAATATATTTAGTAAGTATTACATTTGGCGGTATTACATTGGTGCCGGCTTCACATTAATCCCCTTATCCCGCTCTAGCTGATACTTCTCAATCTCGCTTGCGGTCATTCGCCCCGAGTTTTTCGCGCTACTGGCATCATCCCCTGCAGCACTAATTCTATCACTATAGTCTAAATTCACATAATTGTGCATCTGTCGCACCCCTCCATTTCCTTTTGCCGTTAACGAGTCGGCATCCATATCTAAAAAACTATACTGGTCGCTTACAATCCCACCAAATCCTCCACTACCTCCTAAAGAAAACGCCATAGGCTCTAAATTATTATTGGTCGCCTGTTTAGTGATGGCCTCTTGCCTGGGCTTGAAGTGGTTATAAATTTCATCGCCATACAATATTTTATAATTTTGATTGATTAATAGCAGCGCAGGCACCTTGGTGACATTTTCAGGCATCACGATTTTTTGCCCATTTTGCAACTGGATAAACACCTTTCCGTTTTCTCTTATTCTATTGTCAATGCAAATAAAATGAATGTCCTTAGACACCTGGGATTTAGACAATCCTTGCAATAATTTTTTAGAATGGTCGCAAAAGTTGCTATAGTAAATGATTGAACTCATTAATTTATCTTAATCTTTTTTGTTGAGCCTTTTAAACGCCCTCACAAACAAAACAAACAAAACAAACAAAACAAACAAAACAAACAAAACAAACAAAACAAACAAAACAAACAAAACACACAATCCAAAAAATTGATTATTATTTTATTTTAAATAGTATATTAAACAATAAACAATACAATATATATAATCATTATGGAACCAAAAATTGAAAGCGACATCCGGACCGACGACTTTAATAAAACCTCCTTTACTCTATCCGGAGTAAATGTATCCTTCGCGAATGCATTGAGACGAACCTTGCTCGCAGATATCCCTGTAGTTGTATTCAAAACAACCCCCGACGACCCTAATGCCCCGCCTCTGGCGAACTTTATAACCAACACAACTCGCCTAAATAATGAATTGCTCAAGCAACGCCTAAACTGTATTCCCATTCACTTGAACCCTCAAGAATACCCTCTAGAACGCCTCTTATTGGAAGTGGACGTTGAAAACAACACCGACAGCATGATGATTTGCACCACAGAACATTTTAAAATTAAAGACATCCAAACCGGCGATTACCTTCCCCCTCATAAAATAGAAGAAATATTCCCCCCTTACATCCCCAATGGGAACAAAAAATATTTCATTGAATTCGTTCGGCTTAGACCCCGGATTACCGATGAAATCCCCGGCGAAAAAATCCGGTTCACGTGCAAATTCTCCCTTGCCACCGCCCATGAAGACGCGTGCTTCAATGTCGTCGGCACATGCTCATACAGCTTTACCGTGGATAAAGACGCGATGGAAACCGCTCTTGTAAAAAAGGCGCAAGAATGGAAAAACGCCGGCGAGAGCAAAGAAGCCATTGCACTAAAAGCCGCGAATTGGCGATTATTAGATGGTCTGCGAATAATTAAAAAAGATAGCTTCCAATTTGTCATTAATAGCGTGTGCTTCTATAGCAACGAAATGCTTATGGTGATTGCATGCAACGTCATGAACAACAGGTTAGCCGCATTGGTCACATTAATGGAAACCGACGAGCTATCTATTGAACCTTCGCAAAACACCATGGAAAACAGCTACGACATCAAATTAGTGAATGAAGACTACACCCTTGGAAAAGTATTGGAATATCTATTATACACAAAATACTTTGAACAAATGAAAATTATGTCCTATTGTGGGTTTAAAAAGATGCACCCTCACGACAATTATAGCATTATCCGTGTGGCATATAAGGAGCCCATTGATAAAGCCAGCATTAAAATCAACCTGAAGTCGTGCGTGGATGATGCCGTCAAAGTGTTTAACCGCATTAAGTCTATGTTTGTGGATAACCGGTCTAAGTTAGAGGAAGACGTATAATAACGCATCACTAAATCCTATTATTCAGCAACACATTCGCCACAATCGTATCCATACATTCCATAAACTTGGACAGCCCATCAATCAACATCAATTTCAAGTTGACGTTGCTCACCTCCAGTATCTCCTTCACATATCCAAATAATACATTTTTTCTATGCGGTGTCCATGCAGCATTCAGATGATGGTAAATGTTCTCTTTAATCTTATACATCGGCGTATCTATATTCACAATGGAATTGGTCTCACTCAAATTAATTTTTTCTGCATTCTCTAAAAACATGCTAATGATATTTACAATGTGTTCAATGTTGTAGACAATCGGCGTCCCCGCATAGGTTTGCTTCATATTGGTGAGGCCTTCTAGCGCGTTCTTAAATATCGGCAAAAATGTGGTGCGGTCTTCTTCCTCTTTTAAATAATGAAGACATGCATATAAAATAGGACACAACAATATATTGACATCATTCTTTGTATCGCCATTCCATTTGCGCCAAATGCCTTGCACATAGGTATTCTCCTGTATGCAGAGCTTATTGTTCCCGATAGATATTTTAGAGCCGACTGGCTTGTGCGAATAAATAAACAATTTGATAATTATGGATAGCGGGTCTAATATATCATTTTTATTACTATATGTTAAATTTGTGATTGATTCCATATGCTTATGGCGTGAATTGTATTTATATTATAAATTAATATTTATTATAACAATATTTGTTTATTACATTTAAATTATTTGTAGACAAATAAATAAATTTGTATATTATAATGGGCAGTTATCCAATTAGTTTTGTCAAGAATTCAGGGGATGATTATACGAACGCGTTATATCAAGATAAAATTACTGATAATGTATGGTTTACGCGTTTAAATACGGGAGGTCCATTATTTAACTATAAATACTATATAGATAATTCAATAATTCCTACAAAAAATATTTTGAACGATGACTTTTGGTACGATGTGCAAAATTCTCAAGGTGGAACAATAGGTGTGAAATGGGCTATATTAAGTTCAAACGGGTTCCCAAATGTTTCTGCTCCAGGAATTAACACAAATTTATTTGGAACTATTGGAACTCCAAATAATTTTTTTACTTTTTCTCAAATGTGCACATTATTAACAGCAATGATAAACCGACAAAGTAAACCGGTGTCTTTAGTTGATGCAAATAATGATAATGAATGGTTATTAGAAGACACTAACACAGCTACTGGAACAGATATGCCTTATTTAGAAAATAAAGATATAGGTTGTTACATACCAGCTATAAATAAATATTTTAAAATTATTATTAGTAGTTGGGGGATTGGCGATAATGGCAATCCAGGCGCGATTACATATTCAAGAACTGAATTATACAATCCATCAAATATTTGTTTTCCAGGAAATACTCCAATTCAAACCGACCAAGGTATCATTATGATTGAGAAAATTAACCCAGACATTCATACCATAAAAAATAAACCGATTATTGATATTACCAAAACAATCACAAGTGATAAATATTTAGTGTGTTTTACTAAAAACGCGTTAGGAATAAATTACCCGACAACTACTACTGTAATGAGTAAATATCATAAAGTGCAATACAAAGGGAAAATGATTGAAGCATACAAATTTATTGGTAAATTTAAAAATGTCATTAAAATAAAATATAATGGTGAAATCTTATATAATGTTTTAATGGATAAACACTCTAAAATGCGAGTGAATAATTTTATTTGCGAAACGTTGCATCCAGACAATATTATCGCAAAATTATATACACGCAAATGTAAATTTGAAGATGATGTCAGAGATAAAATTATTATTTTATTAAATGAATGCATCCAAAATAAAGACTACAAGAAATACAATCAAATAATTAAATGCTGTTAAATGTATAAACAATGTCTAATAGTTATTTAAAATAAATAGTTATAAAATAATTATTTATTTATATTTAATGCACATTGTTTATAAGATAGTAGTTACACACTATCTCCAGTCGCGCGAACTGGTCGCAAGTTATAATTGAGCGAATACATAAGATGCGCCGGCAATAGATTATTCACATATTCTATCGTGACCGCATTGGACACATATAAATTCATCATCTTCAGCTCATTCACATATTTCTCGTGCAGCTTAAACATGTGCGTCCGAAATTGCTTGGGATACTCGCTAATCGGCTTCTCCTTTTTAATGTAACAGTTCACATAGTTTGCATGCAAATTATAGGTAAACGCATGCAACTGGAAGCGAAACTGAGCGAACATATGCTGATGCTCCGGAAAATGCCGCAAATACTCCGCTACTTTCCCTTCTTTTCTCAGAGTTAAATAATGATACTGGGGTTTAGAATGGTTCCCTCGCAATCTTCGCATTTCTTCATAGGCGGGATTACGAATTTTACATCTTGCGCCACTCCTCATATTTTTTATAACCACCCCTACCACCGTATATGGGGTAGTTGATGATGCATACTGATTTTTCAAGTCATCATAACTATGCCATTCGGTAAACACTTGCGGGAACTTTACGATAGTGGTTGTCCAATCATACGCGATTTCTGGAGAAACCGGCATAACAGTTACCTCTTGCTCATTCGTCAGCTCATTGTAATTGTGAATGTCATAGGTCGCAATCAGATATAATTGTGGTTTAGAAAACGCGACTACAATACGATTTTCTGGATGCTGCATTACAAAACTATAGCAAAACCTCTTATTCAATTTATTCACATCGAGCTGGCAAGCGGCCGCGCATTCGGTGAACATGGTTTTAAATGTTTTATTGGACGCACCTGCCCCCCTGTAAAAGGTGACATCCGCGCCGACATTATTGCGGGTGGCAAACTCAAACGCATTCAAGGCCTCGTCCCAAAAGACATTAATCATTGTTCCCTCCACAAACTCCTCGGCCACAAGGTATTGCTGCCATATAGATTGTGCGGGATACTCACTGATAAACGTGTCCGCAGACAATGATTTGGGAGGGGAAAAACATACAATTTGGTTAGATGCATTCACAATGACTGACCGAAGTAACCCATAGGTATAAGTTAACTCCGCAGTTAATGCAGACTTGTTATAATGATACAAATTGTATGACCTTTCAAAACTTTCAGGTAAATTTGGGCCGTTGCATTTATCCACCTTGGTTTGTCTGGTGCATACAATATTTGGGTCTGTCACCGGGTCATCCATATTAGAGATGATGGTCATAAAATTGGGGATTTTAGTCAAGTTGTAGGTTAGCATTGTTCACGTATGTATAATGCATTTTGGTAAAATGTCTTTATATCATATTTTTTTATTATATGATGTATTGGTTTAGTATGTTTAGTGAACCAATATATCAATATATCAATTATCAATTTAAAATTTCTTTATTATATATAAGATAAATGTCAAGTCAATTATCTGACATAGCAACAACTAATCCAAAAAATGCTCCAATAAAAATAGGCGACCCTATTAATATTGATGAGGCACAATTAGGCGAACCCGTTGACGCGCCTCTCGCAAAAAACCTTGAAGAAGGAGAAGGAACAGGGGACCAAGAGGAAGAAGTAGAGGAAGATGCACGTGAAGAAGAAGAAGAAGAGGAAGGAGCAATGGCGGCGGACACAGGAGTTGGCCTTGAGCTTGGCGATATTATTGATATTGTCGCTCCATTGAACGAAGTTCTAAATAATAATCGGTTTTTTATTGATTTTATTAATGAAGACAAAATCATTCTCATTGATTTAAAATCATTTAAGAAAGTTCAATTAAACATTGACGAGAATGGGGTGGTTGATAATAATTCTATCTCTAATATTGCACTAATCAGTCGCAATGAAAAAAAGGGATACGCGCGACAAAATAATCTTTTGCCAGGCACATGGATTAATATCCATTTTGGAGGCGACGTTCCCGCCATCATTACCGGCGAAATCACAAATCTAGAAGAAGATATGATTGAAATCACCACCTTCCCAGAAAATCGCGTGATTTATATTCCATTCAACTATCAAGGTCTCCCAGAAAACCTACCGATTGAACAATTTGAAATACGCAAAAAACCAGAACCCCGCAAACAAGACTTGCAAGAAATTGGTCCATCGGCATTACTTGGCGAAGAAGAAGGGAAGGAAGGAAGGGAAGAAACAGGAGACCAAGATGCAGATTTTGACCCAGAAGATTTATATGAACCTGAAGACATCGATGACACAGAAGAACCTGATAAAACTGCAATGCAATCCAAACAGCAGCAAGCCATCAACAAACATATATTGGAAGACCAAATCGTGTTTGGTGAATTCAATCAAGCCATTCTACAGTTTGTTGAATTAGACGTGAAATTTAAACGTTACAACATTGACGTTCAAACCAATGACCTATTAGACAGCATGATGTCCACCATTCCTACCAACCAACAAACGCCATCTGTATTAAATAATATCCACACCTCTATCGAGCGGTTTACCCAGTTGCGCACAGAATTCTCGAAATTCAATAAAAACGGGGTTATTGACCGCATGACCGTAAAGTCGCATTTGCATAAACCATTAAAAGACATACTCGCGAGCAGCAGCTCAAACTTATATTGGATTTTGCCTGTAGCAAAAAATGAGAAAAAAATTTATTCGGAAGACGCGGCAGTTGTAATTGTAGATAATGATATTCCCGACATATCACGTCTGCAATTTTATGAAGACATTACCAATATGTCGACCATCATTGAAGAAAACAAAACCATGCCTATCTCCAATGACCAAAACAAATACGTAGAGCTATATAATGCTCTAAATCCGTTCTTTTCTCCATTTTATAACACTAACCCGAATTCGCAAGAAAACGCCAATGTTCTTGTCCAACAATTCGCCACTTAC
>Ga0315902_10006551_pt1 | contig 16102 bp, 11 predicted proteins | sample LakEriMetagenome_9_FD_203523 | JGI IMG/M metagenome (GOLD analysis project Ga0315902, IMG submission 203523) | Freshwater fungal communities from buoy surface, Lake Erie, Ohio, United States - Buoy 12 MA117 | ecosystem: Environmental > Aquatic > Freshwater > Lake > Lake biofilm | place: USA...
CTACATTCGTCCGTATATCGACACCCACATTGTAGACACCTACGGTACTGTAGTTGGAGTAATTAATCCAGATGCAAAATACAAAGTTGTTGTTGAAGCACACGCCGATGAGATCGCGTGGTTCGTGCATTACATCACTCCAGACGGATTCATATACCTGCGTCGCAATGGCGGAAGCGATCACATGATTGCGCCTTCCATGCGCGTGAATATTCAAACCGCGAAAGGCTTGGTGAAAGGCGTATTCGGATGGCCAGCCATTCACGTGCGTCAAGAGAAAGAAGAGACACCTTCCATGAAAAATATTTTCTTGGATGTGGGTGCAAGATCAAAAGACGAAGTAGAAGCTATGGGTATTCACGTGGGTTGCGTTGCAACGTTCGAAGATGAATTCATGGTGTTGAATGATCGATATTATTTGGGTCGCGCACTTGACAACCGCATTGGCGGATTCATGATTGCTGAAGTAGCGCGCATGCTGAAAGAGAAAAAAGACAAGCTTCCATTCGGTGTGTACTTCACGAATTCTGTTCAAGAAGAAATTGGATTGCGTGGTGCTGAAATGATTGCACATCGCATTAACCCAGATGTTGCCATTGTAACAGACGTTTGTCACGACACGCAAACTCCAATGATGAGCAAGATCATGAGCGGCGATTTAGCATGCGGCAGAGGCCCTGTACTGAGCTACGGACCTGCAGTTCAAAACAACTTATTGAAGCACATCGTTACTACCGCTGAAAAGAATAAGATCGACATTCAGCGTGCTGCTGTTTATCGCGCAACAGGAACCGACACCGATGCCTTCGCCTACAGCAATGCAGGTGTTGCGAGTGCACTCATTTCACTTCCGTTGCGCTACATGCACACAACGGTTGAAATGGTTGCTAAAGACGACGTTGAAGCAGTGATTCAATTGATCTATCATTCGTTGAAAGGAATTAAGAACAATCAAGATTGGAGATACATCAAGTAATTTCAATTAAGTGGAAATAAAAAAGAGGAACCGTTGGTTCCTCTTTTTGTTTGTCTATGAAATAAACTTATGCCGTTTTAGCTGCAAGTGCTGCTTTCACTTTGCCTTCGATTTCTTCCATTAATTCTGGATTGTCGTCTAGCAATTGTTTTACCGCATCGCGTCCTTGTCCCAATTTCGTTTCACCGTATGAGAACCAAGAGCCTGCTTTTTTCACAATAGCCAAATCAACACCCATGTCAATCAACTCGCCCACACGGCTAATACCTTGACCATAGATAATATCGAATTCAGCCGTTCTGAATGGTGGAGCAACTTTGTTCTTTACCACTTTCACTTTGGTGTGATTTCCAATTACGTTCTCTCCATCTTTCAACTGTGTTGAACGACGAATATCGATACGAATGGAAGCGTAGAATTTAAGTGCATTACCACCTGTTGTGGTTTCAGGGTTACCGAACATGACACCAATCTTTTCACGCAATTGGTTAATGAAGATGCAGCAACATCCTGTCTTGCTAATGGTACCTGTAAGCTTACGCAACGCCTTCGACATTAAACGCGCTTGCACACCAACGTTCGAATCGCCCATCTCTCCTTCAATCTCTGAACGTGGAGTCAATGCTGCCACAGAGTCAATGACAATCAAGTCAATGGCTCCAGAGCGAATCAGATTATCGGCAATCTCTAAACCTTGCTCACCGTTGTCTGGTTGCGAGATCAAGAGGTTTTCGGTATCTACGCCCAACGCTTCAGCATAGAACTTATCGAACGCATGTTCCGCATCGATGATAGCAGCAATACCGCCCATCTTCTGACACTCTGCAATCGCATGAATGGCTAAGGTTGTTTTACCCGAAGATTCCGGACCGTAGATTTCTACGATTCTTCCTTTCGGAAATCCGCCTATACCCAATGCAAGGTCTAACCCTAATGATCCGCTTGGAATGAATTCCATAGCTTCAACTGCGGTGTCTCCTAATTTCATTACAGCGCCCTTTCCGTAAGTCTTTTCTAACTTATCCATGGTTAGTTGGAGGGCTTTCAATTTTTCTTTATTTACTTCTGACATGTTTCTTTAATTTTTAAATGTTTGACAAATTTGTTGTGTGATCTTGTAATGTATTTACGACTTGTTATTTTTTTTCGGATAGAGGTCTCGTATGATAAAAAACACCAACAGGTACAAGAACGAAAATCCTAATGCCAAGGACAGAGAATTGTCTTTGGCTGGATTTTCAATCGTGCCTTTATTCTTCATAAAATGCTCAAACAATCGGTGCGATATAAACCAACTTAGTCCAAATAAAACTGGAGCTAAACCGAGATAAATGATGTTAAATTTTCTTGTCATTGTTTTTTCGTTTCGACTTAGCGAAATTGCACTAAATTTATCCATACAAAAAGAAAAATATATGCAGTTTATAAGCAAGTTATTCGTAATCGTGTTGATATTGACCGCAAGCGTGGTTTCTGCACAGAACAAGAACATCCTGAAGTTGGATATTTCATCTCCAATCATGCGCACCGCAAACATCTCTTTCGAACATCAAACGAAAGAAAGATCAAGTTTTGTAATTGGAGGTTTATACCAAGATCAGAGCGATGGATTTGCAAGCAGCTACATTACCCGTCTTGCCATTACTCCAGAATTCCGCTATTACATGGGCAAATACAACGCTCCTGAAGGAATTTATCTTTCCATGTTTGCACGTTACCAATACATGGAAGCCTTGGAAGAAGTTTACCTAGGCTACGATCCAATCACATACATGAGCATCTATGATTACACCAAGCGCAACATCAACACAGGTGGCGTAGGAATGTCTTTCGGTTACCAGCGTATTTTCCAGGACAAGATTAGCATTGACGTTAACTTCGGAACGATCTGGAACAGCGGAGATACGCGCGTTTCAACTGACGCCCCTTTCATTCAAGCACCGAACGAAGCGTTCCGTCCATACGTTGGATACTTCGTCCGCACAGGTGTTGCTGTCGGATTTTTGTTCTAAGAAATTTTAGAGAAATCGAGTTTATCAAAGTCGGCTTGCCAATGCAACGCCGACTTTGCTTTTTTAGTGGCTGCTCTATACGCTCCGTAAGACGGGGAGTTCAAGATTTTTTGAATTCCTTGAGCAATGGATTTAGGAGTCACTTCTGAAACCACTTCTCCAACTTTATACTCATTCACTATTCGCGCAGGTTCAACCAAATTGCTCACCAGCACGGGCACTCCAGCATGAATGTAGTCGAATAATTTATTTGGAAGTGAAAGTGTGTAGTTCAAGTGCAACGGCTTGTCTAGCGAAACTCCAAGGTGAACACGTTGCGTTAACTTCTTCAATTCGAAATAAGTCATGCGCGGAAGGACTTTCACTTTTTCTTCCAAATGCAATTCAACAATTCGTCTCTTGATGTTTTCTAAATCTCTTCCCGCTCCAACGATCAGCAATTGAATTCCTTCCAAATATTGAAAGGCTTCCACCAATTCCACTCCGCCTCTATCTGGATCAATGTACGCACCTTGAAGCACAACGGTTTTCATTTCGAACAATTCAACTTCCTCTTCTAACTCTTCCACTAAAACAGGCATGTTGCGTTGAACCAAGACTTCGCGCTTATACTTCGCTCTGTAGATTTCAGCTATACTTTCATTCACTGTAATAAAAACATCTACGAATGGAACACAACGTTCTTCTATGCGCGTCCAAATGGCCTTAATGCGCCTCCTTCCCGTTAGCCCTTCCGCTTCAGTAAAATATTCATGCGAGTCGTAAATGATTTTTGTTCCTCGGAGTTTCTTCATGAAAACCGCTGGCAACAAGACATCTAGATCATTCGCCCAAATGACATCGGTCTTATGAAAGAGTAAATAGAAGAACATGCGCACATTCAGCATGACGTAAAACAGCGGACCTTTGCTGAAGAATACACGTAAGCGCTTTATAGAATAATTGCGTTGAAGGGAAATGCTCTCAGGCTTTAAAACGCCTACCAATTCTACTTCCCAATTTTTATGTTGAAGGGAATCGCAAATCTTACTTACTCGTTGATCATACGCAAGATCATTCGAGACGAGGACCGCAACTCGCATAGCTTTAAGCCATCATGTTGTTTCGAAACTTACGAAGGACTTCCTTCGTGTACAAAGGGAAATCGGCATTCATCATCCAACCGAAGTAACCCGGCTCGCGCGTTAAAACATCAGCCACTTTAACACCTTTGTGCTTTCCAAATCCGAACACCATGTCACCTTCTTCATTGTACTGAAGATTGCCAATGAGGTCTGCTCTTTTCCCATAGCTGCTCATGCTTTCGATTTCTTCTATTGAAGTTGGAAGGGCGCGTTCTTCGTCTTTGTACTTTTCAAACATACCTTTAAAAACTTCGTAGGTAGCCTGTGTATCTATCAAAGCCGAGTGAGCATGCTCAAGTGTTCCACCCGTGTAGTATTTGTATGCAGCCGACAAATTTCTTGGCTCAAGCTTATGAAAAAGCACTTGTACATCAACCGTATTTCTTCCATCTAACGTAAATGGAATTCCAACACGTAGAAATTCTTCTGCTAGCAATGGAATATCAAACTTGTTGCTGTTGAATCCAGCCAAGTCACATCCTTCGATGAAATCATTCAGCATGGGTGCGCAATCTGAAAACAACGGAGCGTTCTTCACATCTGCGTCGTATATCCCGTGAACCATGGAAGATTCAATAGGTATAGGCATTCCTGGGTTGATTAAAAACTTGGTGTCTTTAAACTCGGGTAGCGTTTCAGTTGCTCCATCTGGCATAACTTTTACAAAAGCTATTTCCACGATGCGATCCTTCGCAACGTCAGTCCCGGTGGTTTCCAGGTCAAGAAAAACCAACGGTCTCTTTAAATGAAGCATGCAGTATTCTTATTGAACTTTTACTTTGATGTATTGGTATTTCTCGTATTCCGTGCGATTTATCATTGCATCGTTCTCATACTTCTTACCTTGAACCACGTTAACCGGTTCTCCGAATTTGAAGTCTACATTCTCCATGTAACCACTTTTCAATAACGCATTTTTCAATGCAGCTTTAGCATTGTTTGAGCGTTCTGCTGAGAGCGTCTCATTTGACTTTGCACCTGTTGTCGGCACCGTAGATGCGCTACCTTCAATCGTGATTGTAACAAATGCTTTTTGATCAATAACTTGCTTACACAATGCTATAAAGTCTTTGAACTCCTTTTCATCGGCTGAAAAATTACTCTTACCATATAAGAAGAAATGTGAGTATTCGGCGTAAGATTTGTCCTCTTCAATCTTCGTCTGAATTGGATTTTCTTTATCAAACTTAATTTCATCAACCTTTGCAATTTCCTTCGAAACCAATTGAATCTCGCGAGTGTATTCATATTTCTCATCCTCGCAAGGTATGGTCAGGGCCTCGGACTTAACTATTTCGACTCCATCAGAGTAATCAATTTGATACATAGAGCATGGTTTGATTACTGCGAGAAACTCCCCACTTTCAGAGTTTCCAGGAGCTTCCTGTTTCTCTCCACTCTTACTATTGGTAACAATGACTTTTAAACCTTGGGGAAGAGCTTTGTCCTTTATAGGCTTAAACGTACCTTTCAATGTTGCCAACTGTTCACCCTTTACCTCTGGCATTTCAACTTCATAGATATCTAAATCACCAGCACCTCCATCGCGACGAGAGCTATAAAACGCACGCTTACCGTCTGCCATTGGCTGGAAGAACACATCGTCATCAACGGTATTCAACGGGTAACCCATGTTCTCCGGAGCACCCCAATTTCCAGCGTCATCCTTTTTGCTGACAAACAAATCGAATCCACCCATAGTGGCATGACCTTTAGATGCGAAATATAAAAATTTACCATCTGGACTTAAGAACGGCGCGTCTTCATCGTAAGTTGTATTGATAACATCACCTAAATTCTCTGACTTACCCCATGTTCCGTCTGCATTCTTAATACAACGGTAGATATCTCTTTTTCCATTACCGTTTGGTCGATCTGAAACAAAATACAATTCATTCCCATTGGAAGAAATCGTGCAGTGTGTTTCCCAGTATTTAGTATTGATGTCAGATCCCAATTTCACCGGAGCACTCCACGTTTCTCCAATCAAAGTTGAAAACTTCACTTGTCCATCTCCAAGGCTATCTTGGTATATAAACAAAGTATTTCCATCAGGAGAAACTGAAATTGTAGCATCGTGATCATCTGAATTCAAGTTCAACAATTCAGGCTGAACCCACTGTCCATCTCTTCCCTTGAACGAAACATAGATGTCGTCGCGGAACTTATCCGTTTCAAAATCACGAATATTCGCATTCGTAGAATCTGGACGCAATCTGCGACTGGTGAAGAAAATACTGCTTTCATCGAAAGTCAATACAGGACCGAAATCAGAAAAAGGACTATTCAAAATGCTTCCTGCGTTCTTGATCTTATACTTCTTCGGGCTTGCTACTTGTTTCTTTGCCTCGTTGTTCGTCTCAATTGCACGATTGATTTGATTGGACAAACGGTGGTTTTTGCTCACCTGTTCTTTCATCGTTTCTAAACTCTCAGTTGAGTTGTCGAAACGCATGTTTAAATGTTGGGCAATAGCCAAGTAATACAATGCTTCAACAGGCGCTCCTTTTTCATTCGGATCGAACGGATCGTAATTGGTTTTCAACTTCGCTGAAGTAGCTTTTTCCAAATACTTCAGCGCATCAATCTTGTTGGTCTCCGTTTGAAGCAAACAATATCCCAATTTGTAGTTAACGTTGATGTTCTCAGGATCCATGGCCAACACACTCTTCCACTCTTTCGCTGCTTGATCCCAAAATTTTTCTTCCATGAGCTTGTTGGCTTCCGAGAAAGCTGCAACAAATTCTGGCTTACCCATATTCGAAGCCGCGAACGAATTGCTAATTGCAATCAATGCGACAACCATAAGTGAAAAGAAACGAGTTTTCATAGGTCTTGTATTTTCAAAAATTATATTTCACGATTTACATCCCACTCTTCTAAATAGTCAGCGACACGACGAACAAAACGTCCACCTAATGCACCATCAACTATTCTATGATCGTAGGAATGAGATAAGAACATCATATGACGAATGGCAATTGCATCTCCTTGCGGAGTCTCAATAACCGCAGGCTTCTTGCGAATTGCGCCCACAGCCAAAATAGCAACTTGAGGTTGATTAATGATAGGCGTACCCATCACGTTTCCAAAAGAACCTACGTTGGTTAGTGTGTATGTGCCTCCTTGAATTTCATCAGGAGTCAATTTGTTCGCTCTCGCACGCTCTGCTAAATCGTTAACCTTTTTGGCAATGCCCATCAAATTCAATTGGTCTGCATTCTTGATAACAGGAACAATCAAGTTTCCTGAAGGTAAAGCCGCAGCCATTCCAATATTAATATCACCACGCATGATGATGTTGTTTCCATCAACGCTTGCATTTACTCCAGGGAAGTCACGAATAGCCTTCGCAACTGCTTCAATGAAAATTGGGGTAAATGTTAATTTCGTTTTGGCGTTAGCTTCGAATTGCTTCTTCACTTTGTTTCTCCACATCACCACATTTGTCAAATCCGCTTCCACATAGGACGTAACGTGCGGAGACACTTGCGTGCTCATAACCATGTGATCTGCAATGATTCTTCGCATGCGATCCATTTCAACAATCTCGTCGTTCGGACCAACGGTGATAGTAGGTCCCTTCACACGGGGGGCTTCAACGGCTGGTACTGATGCAGCAACAGGTGCTTGAGCAGCAGACACCTCAGGAGCTGAAACAGTCTTATTTCCTCTGTTGGAAATATATCCCATTAAATCTTCCTTGGTCACACGTCCGTTTTGACCCGTACCTGAGATACTGTCTAATTCGGCTTGTGAAATATTTTCTTGCTTGGCAATGTTCTTTACCAGCGGACTGTAAAATCTATCTGAAGAAGAAACAACAGCCGTTCCTGAAGGAGCTGCCACTGGAGCTGAAGGTGCTGCTGCAACTTCTGCTGCTGCAGGTGTCGAAGCAGCAACGGGTGCCGGTGCACTTGCACCATCCCCAGTTTCAATAATGGCAATCACGTGTCCAACTTGAACCGTATCCCCCACATTCACTCGGCATGAAACTAAGATTCCGTCTTCCGGAGAAGGCACTTCGCTATTCACTTTATCTGTAGCAATTTCCACCAAAGGCTCATCCGCAGTAACACGGTCACCTTCTTTCTTCAACCAACTCAAAATAGACGCCTCTGCGACACTCTCACCCATTTTGGGTAACCTCAATTCAATTGTTGCCATTTTAATAAATTTCGCAGCGAATTTAAGAAAAATAAAGGACTTGTCCTAATACTCAGTATTCAGCCCTTAGGGATTGCTGAATAATGTCTTCTGTGAATGAGGAAAAACATCCAAAACCCAATAAATACAAGGCCTTGCTGAAGTTCAAGCATGCTCTCGAAGATGAAATGGAAAGACACTCCCAAGACGAAAACCAAAAAAAACAAGTCGTTCATCTGCCAAGCCCGTCTCAATCCAGCAAACAACAAGGACAATAAGCTCAGTAATCCCAACCATCCCCATTCGACTAAAATTTGTAGATAAGCATTGTGAGCAGGATGAGAATGCTCTGCCGCGAAGTTTGCTCCCTTCAATAGATATCGTTCATTGAAGTGCGACTTCCAATTGCCTGTTCCAACTCCCAACGGATAGTCTTTCGCTATTTCCCAAGCCGTTTGCCAACTCACTATGCGTTCACTTGTGCTGGCTACTTTCTCTTCCTTCTTTACCTCTGTTATGTCCTTCGAATTCTTTATGGCTTCCTTGGCCCTTGTTTTAATGGGCGTAAAGCTGAAGAACAATAGAATGAATGAAATAAATGAAGAGGCAATCACAAGAATGGCTTTCTTCCTATTCTTTCCATTTCGAAAAACATAAAACACAAAAACTGCATAAAATAAAAACAGCGCGAGGAAGCCCGCGCGAGAAGCCATGAATGCGGTTTCCAAAGAAAAGAATACAATTCCCAACAACAACAATTTCGATTTCCTCTTATTTGTTGAATCAAGGAACTCCCCTGCTAAGAAGACCATGGATAGCAAATAGAAAAAACCTAAATAAGTTGGATGAAACGTCCATGACAGTCTTCCATAAACAAACTCTGACCAGAGGCCCGTCTCGAAAAATCTAGAGATCGCATGCACATGGCAAATCAATGCGAAGAAAACACATCCGCTTACCAAAGCCCACTGAAAACGCTTAAATGAATGAAGGATAGAATTGGAAGTGAATAAAAACAAAAGCGGAAATGCGAGGTATGAAATCTTCGTTTCAATTTCGGAAAGAGCGGCCTTACGATTCCATTCGTTCCAAATTCCAGAGAGCAGAAACGCAGCAAAAACGCCATACATAATATAGGCCCAGCGGTTAAAACTAGACCATTCGATTTTCCTTCCAACCGAAAAAAATTGAATGACCATGGTTAAAAAAGCCAAGGCAAAAAATACAGTAACGCCTTTCGAATAGACACTCATACAGAAAACGGCAGCAGCCATGAACCACTCGTGAATGTTGTATTTCGTTATGGACCAACTCATGGTTTACGCTTCATTTTCAAATGCGGAATATCGTCTTCCAAATACATTTCTCCTTCTTCCACAAATCCCAATTCGTTATAAAACTTCAACAAATATTGTTGTGCTGAAATGGTGATGATCTGCTTGCCCCAGATGTGTTCACACTGGCTCAAACATTCTTCCATTAACAATTTACCAAGGCCTGTTCGACGGGATTCCATTGACGTGCAGACACGACCAATGCTAATTTCCTTGTATGAAATTCCAGCAGGTAAAAGTCGAGCTGTTGCGTGAATAATTCCGTTTTCGTCTTCCGCCCACACCCAAACAGCGTGCTCATCTTTTCCATCTAAATCTTGGTACGCACACGTTTGCTCAACCACAAAAACATCGGCGCGCAACGCCAGAATGCGATACATTTTCACGGAAGGAATTTCAGAAAAGGGAGCGGTGTAAAATTTCACTCTTCGAAAATAACACAATTGCGCGGGATTGTCTTGTGCTATAATTGAACAAATTCAACGAACTTCGCGGCATGAATGTATTATCAGTTGAAAATGTGTCGAAGGCCTTCGGTATTCGCGAGTTGTTTACAGACCTTTCTTTCGGTATTGAAGAAGGACAAAAAGTAGCATTGGTTGCGAAGAACGGAACAGGAAAATCTACGCTGCTGCACATGCTTGCAGGTCAAGACGAACCCGATTCAGGAAGGATAACATTCAACAAAGAAATTAAATGGGCCATCTTGCTTCAGGACGAAGCGTTTGATGCCAAAGGAACTGCCATTGATTTTCTTTTCGCTGCTGACAACGCCATGACGAAAGCCATTCGCGCATATGACGTTGCAATTGAAACCGGCGAAGGTCTGCAAGAAGCGCATGACATGATGGAACATGCCGATGCTTGGGACTACGACGCAAAGGCGAAACAAATTCTTGGCGCACTGAATATCATTGATCTGAACCAACAAATGGGCAACATGAGCGGTGGTCAGCGCAGACGCATTGCATTGGCGCGTGTGTTGTTGGAAGAAGCAGATTTTTTAATTCTCGACGAGCCTACGAACCACTTGGATCTTGATATGATTGAGTGGTTGGAAGAATATTTAACGAAGGCGCGCATGACCTTGTTCATGGTAACGCACGATCGTTATTTCTTGGAAAACATTACGAATGAAATTCTCGAGTTGGAAAACGGAGAACTTTACAAATACAAAGGAAACTTCTCTTATTATCTTGAAAAGAAAGCAGAGCGCGAGCAGCTTGAAGCTGCTTCACGCGACAAGAATTTAAATTTATTTCGTCGCGAAGCCGAATGGGCGAGCCGCATGCCACGTGCCCGCGGAACGAAAAGTAAAAGTCGCATGGATTCTTTCGAAGAGTTGAAAGACAAATTGAAACGCAAACCAGAAGACGGCGAATTAGATCTTGAAATTAACATTACCCGCATGGGTTCGAAGGTGGTTGAGTTTATTAAGGCCACCAAGTCTATGGGCGATTCCACTGTAATGGATGGATTTGACTATGTCTTCAAATCGAATGAACGCATTGGTATCATTGGAAGAAACGGTTGTGGAAAATCGACTTTCCTGAACCTCATGACCAAGCGCATGGAGCCCGATAGTGGAAAGATTGTGAATGGTGAAACGGTGGTGTTCGGATTTTACGAGCAATCGTCTTCGAACTTAATTCCTGAACAACGACTAATCGAATGTATTCGCGACGTAGCAGACTACATTCCACTAGCAAAAGGAAAGACCATTAGCGCATCGCAAATGCTCGAGAAATTTTTATTCCCGAAGCACATGCACTTCAACCGCATTGATCAATTAAGCGGAGGCGAACGCAAGCGTTTGCAGTTGCTTTTGGTGTTGATGAAGAATCCGAATTTCTTAATTCTCGACGAACCTACCAATGACCTCGACGTATTCACGCTTTCAGCGTTGGAAGATTACTTGTTGAATTTCCCTGGCTGCTTGGTTATTGTGAGTCACGACAGATACTTCCTCGACAAATTGGTTGACCATTTATTTCTTTTAGATGGAAAAGGAAACGTACATGACTTACTAGGAAGCACGCTCGATTTCCGCGCGGTATTGAGCGAGGCATCAGCCAAGCGAGAAAGTCTTGCCGAAGCCAAGAAGCAAGAAGAACCTTTTCCTTCCATCAAAGAAGAAAAGAAAAAAACTGCTGGAAAAATTTCCTTCAAAGACAAACACGAATTCGAAACACTCGAAAAGAATTTGCCCTTGTGGGAAGAGAAAAAAGCCCAGCTTGAGGCTGAGCTTTTAAATGCTACCGATCATATTCAGATGGAAAAAATAGCTTTAGAACTTGGCGCCTTGTCTGATCAAATAGACAATGGAACCATGCGCTGGTTAGAGCTTTCCGAGCTGATGTAATTTAAGATTGCGCTTTGTGTCCACGCATAATTAAATTGCAACGTTCGCCTCCTTTCACAACCATTGAAACTTTTTCAACTGAAGTTCTATTTTCTTCCAATCCCCATGCATCAATGTCTGTAAGCGAAATGCTTTTCAGGAATTGATGTGCTTCGAAAATAAAATTCTCGTTAACACCCAATTCATTTTCTACGCTTAAGTATTTCTGAAGGACTACGAAACGAACATCAATACTGCTGTTATATGCACCGTATGGTTCTGGTTTCTGAATACGATTGAAGTGATTCTTCTTAGCTAAATCTTGAAGTATAAAACAGAAGTAATTGTGCACTTTCGCTTGAACGCGGAAACCTAATTTGATATTTACTTTAATGATTAAATCATCTACCAATTCTTGTGCATCGTATTCCATGGTATACGGTTCGTTCGTGCGATCAACATGCAAGAACCAATAAACATCGGCACGCTTTGGTGTTCCCTCTAAAATAGAATCAATCACTAGTTTTTCTACCTGATCTGTGAAGCTAGCCTTCGTCATGTAAACCAAGTGTGTGGCGTATTTAGGCACACTTGTGTCTACAGAAAGTTTTCTCAACGTCTCAATATGTGGATCAAGAGAAATGAATCCTACACGTTCATTGCTAAATTTTCTATATCGAATGGTCACGTACATAACCATTAATATTCCGGCGTATACAATAAGCATCATCCAAGCTTCTTTCAACTTCACTGAATTCGCAATGAAGAACGAAAGTTCCACTGCGAAAAACAACGATGCTATTCCTGCAACCAAGATGAATGGCCAATGGCGATGGTAAATCAAGTAATATGAAAGCAACAGCGTAGTCATAAGCATGGCTACTGTAATGAACAATCCGTAAGCCGCTTCCATGTGTGCCGACTCTTTAAAGTAAAGCATAACGCCTATGCATCCTGCCCACAACAACCAGTTCACACTGGGTATATAAAGCTGACCTTTTGTTTCTGTTGGAAATTTAATCGCAACACGAGGCCAGAAGTTCAAGTTGATGGCTTCACCAATAAGTGTGAATGATCCTGAGATCAATGCCTGACTAGCAATAACCGCTGCTACCGTTGCAACGATAACGCCTGGTAACAAGAACCACTCGGGCATGATTTCAAAAAACGGATTTCTTCCGGTCAATTCTGTTTGTTGCATAAGCCAAGCACCTTGACCCATGTAGTTTAAGATCAATGCCGTCTTCACAAAAATCCATGTCACCCGAATGTTCGCTCGGCCGCAGTGTCCAAGATCACTGTACAATGCTTCAGCACCCGTAGTGCATAGGAACACCGCGCCTAACAACCAAAATCCTTTCGGATAATTGGCCAATAAATCGTAGGCGTATTTCGGATTTAACGCATTGAAAATTTCAGGATGAAGGAAGGCGTTATAGGTTCCTAATACTGCAAGCATCGAAAACCAAATGAGCATAATTGGACCGAAAGCAACACCCACCAATTTCGTTCCGTAACGCTGAATCATAAACAAGCCCGTTAGAATAGCCAACACGATAGGCATCACTGGAATGCCTTCATCAAAGACTTTCAATCCTTCTACAGCAGATGCTACAGAAATTGGCGGAGTAATAATGCCATCGCACAACAACGTTGCTGCACCAATCATAGCCGGCCAGAACAACCACTTCCCTCTTCTTTTCACCAAACTAAACAAAGAGAATATCCCACCTTCACCTTTGTTATCGGCACGAAGGGTCATCCAGATGTACTTGATCGTCGTCTGAATCGTCAACGTCCAGAATACACATGAAATACCTCCATAAATAAGCATCTCACTAATAGGTTTATCGCCTACAATGGACTTCATTACATACAATGGTGATGTTCCAATATCACCGTAGATAATACCTAGTGTAACAAGTAATCCGGCTGTGGAAAGTTTGTGTTGCGTTGACATATCAAAATTATTCTTGGCGAATGTATAAGAAAATGAGTGTTAGGGGCTTCACCACTTCAAAATTATTTTTCCCGAGCTTTTTCGGCTCTCTAAATATTGATGTGCTTTTGCTATTTCCGCGTAGGAATATTCGCCGCCTATAAGTGGTTTAATTTTTCCTTCTGAATGCATCTGAACCAATTGATTCAAGAGCTTTCCAATGATTTGTGGATGTTCGTCTGCTACTCTAAGCATGTTCACACCAAGAACAGACTGACTCTTTCCAAGCAATAACAATGGAATGAGTCTTCCCATGTCGAACACCAATTTCAAAGTCGCCAATTTCCCTCCCCACTTGCTGGTGCGCTCTGAAAATCCAAACAACATCAATCTTCCACCTGCACCCAACAGGCGCATGTCTTTCTTAAACGTCTTGCCTCCTATGCTGTTGAAAGTCACATCGAGATTGGCTTTTCCCAAATGCTTTCGAATTTCAATTTCATAATCATGAGTGTTGTAATTCACCGCTGTAATCCCTTGCTTCGCTAAAGCATTCACCTTCTCATCGCTTCCCACTGTTGCAAAAATTTCACATCCCCTTTCTTTCAACAACTGAATCAACGCTGTTCCCACTCCGCCAGCCGCGGCGTGTATCAGCACGCGCTCTCCCGATTTTGTATATTGAAGAAAATCGCTCATATACAAAGCGGTCACGTATTGCGTAGCTAAGGCACAGGCTTCGTTGGAAGAAATGGAATCTGGAAGCTCAGCAATGCCGGTAACAGCAGTGCAAACCTTTTCAGCATACCCACCGAAACGCGTCAAGCATGCCACGCGTTTTCCTATCCAATTGGAAGAAACTCCTTCACCAACGGCTTCCACAATTCCAACTACATCGTATCCCATAACCACAGGAGGCGCAGGCAAGGCGGGATACAATCCCTTCCTCCCCAATACATCTGCGAAATTCAATCCCGAAACTTCCACCTTCACACGCACCTCTCCTTCACCTAAAATTGGATCAGCGACTTCTCTTATTTCAAAAGCTTCGTGCGCTTTTCCGAACTTCGTTAAATAGATTGCCTTCATTATTTCACTGCGCCGTTACGTTTCAAAATTGTTGTTTTTCCGCTTGCTCGTTTCACTTGAATTTCGTCTTGTCCGTTTACTTTCTTGTATTGAATAGAAGATGGAAGATCTACTTTCATACTTGCTACATTCCAACCCGCAGTCGGCTTTCCGTTCGACATGTAATTATAGATGGTGCCGTTGGAACAACCAAAGAAAATGCGGTAATCTCTTGCGTTGGAATAATCAGCGACGCACAAATTCGTGCAGGGCTTGGAAGAGAGAACAACTGGATAACCAACGACATTTTTTCCATTGATGTCTAACATTTCCAATCTGGAATTAGTCAGAATTAGCAATTGCTTCTTTCCATTTTTAAAGGCGTCGATCTGCTCCACGCTTCTAATTTCAGCCGACAGGGTTACCGACCAAGTTGATTTTCCATTCGCAACCCATTCGATTTTCGAACCGGAATATTTCACTTGATCCGTCTTGCCTGTGATGTGATTCTTTACCGATTTTGTTTTTGCAGACGCTACAACTGGCGCTGGTTTTGGCGGTGGCGGTGGCGGAATTGCAACAGTATCCTCAGCCACTTCAACTTGTTTTTGAATTTCGATTGCCCCCTGAACCACCAAACGCACTTGGGTTCGATCTGAAACGGAAGCGTAATGCCACACGCGCCAACCGTTACCCAATTTGGCCGAGAGCGTACTTGAATATTTCGTGTCCGTCCCGGTAACTACTCCTCCACTCGGCAAGGCAGGAAAACCTCTACCGCTTATGCTTCCTGCTGTTGACAGATATTGCTGATGCGCCATTAAGATTTCTCTTGATTCCGCGAACATGAAGAAATTCTTGAATCGCACACCGTAGTATTTCACCTCACTCGGATAAATTTTATCCATTGCAAATAACTCCGCTGCGTTTGCTTCTCTGATCGGATCCACAGCCAATGAATCTGAAAACATTACGCTCACATTCACACTGTCCGATTTCAAGCCTAAAGCGTATATCATTCCGCTTTCGCCAGGAGTATCGCTACCGAAATTAGCCATAGCCAATTCGCCGGTGGCGTTGTTATTCAACCAATCTAACAGCGAAGCGTTCTTCTTCGCCTCATGCTCCATTCGAACACTCAAGAACGCATTGCGGGCGTCTT
>Ga0315902_10006555_pt1 | contig 16094 bp, 14 predicted proteins | sample LakEriMetagenome_9_FD_203523 | JGI IMG/M metagenome (GOLD analysis project Ga0315902, IMG submission 203523) | Freshwater fungal communities from buoy surface, Lake Erie, Ohio, United States - Buoy 12 MA117 | ecosystem: Environmental > Aquatic > Freshwater > Lake > Lake biofilm | place: USA...
CCAATCCGCGCGTCGCGCTGCCGACGCCCGATGTCTTCCGCGCGCGCCGCGGCGATTTCGCGCCGCCGGCCGACCTGCCCCCGGCCTGGCCCGACGCCGCGGCGATGGCCGCGGATCTCTTCCGCCTCGGCAACGATCTGGAGGCCGCGGCGATCACGCTCTGCCCGCCGGTCGCCCAAACGCTGGCCGCCATCGCCGCGCGCCCCGGCTGTCTGCTCGCGCGCATGAGCGGATCCGGCGCGACCTGCTTCGGCCTGTTCGCGACACCGGAACGCGCCGCCGCCGCCGCCGCCGCCCTTCCCGACGCCTGGTGGCGCTGGGGAGGCGCGTGCCGATAGGAAGATGCGTCAGGCGGCCACCGGGCGCAGATGGCCGAGGAACTGGCGCGCCGCGGCATCCCAGCCGAAGCGCTCCGCATGCGCGCGCGCCCGGTCGCGCGGGATCGCCAGGGCGCGCAGACACGCCTGACGCAGATCCTGGTCGAGCACCCCGGCATCGGATCCGCCGACGACATCCCGCGGCCCCGGGACGTCGAACGCCGCGACCGGAAGGCCGCAGGCCATCGCCTCGAGCATCACGAGGCCGAACGTGTCGGTCCGCGAGGGAAAGACGAAGACATCGGCCGCCGCGTAGAGGCGGGCGAGATCGTTGGGGTCGCGCGCCCCGGACCAGACGATGCCGGGACCGCCATGGCGCCGTTGCAGCGCGGCGCGTTGCGGACCGTCCCCGACGATCCATTTCGTCCCGGGCAGATCCAGCCCGAGAAAGGCCTCGATGTTCTTCTCGATTGCGACGCGCCCGACATAAAGGAAGACCGGACGGCGCAGCGCGGGTTCCGGCAGGGATGCGGCACATGACGATGCCGGCGTGAACGCGGCGAGATCGACGCCCCGGGACCACAGGACGACATTGGCGAAGCCGCGCGCCGTCAACGCATCCACGATCGAGGGCGTCGGCGCCATCACGTTCGCCGCCGGCGCATGGAAGCGGCGCAGCAGCGCGTAGCTGGCGCCGAGCGGTATGCCGAGGCGGGGCTGCAGATACTCCGGAAAGCGCGTGTGGTAGGCCGTCGTGAAGCGCAGCCCGCGGCGCAGCGCATGACGCCGCGCCGCCCATCCCAGCGGCCCCTCGGTCGCGATGTGGAGCGCGTCGCAGCGGCTGTCTTCGATCGCCTTGCCGATCCGACCGGGCCCGGCCAGGGCCAGCCTGATCTCCGGATAACTCGGGCAGGGAAAGGTCGCAAAGGACCGTGGCGTGATCATCGTCACGACATGCCCAAGCGCCTCGAGTTCGGCGCGCGTCGCCAAGAGCGTCCGCACGACGCCGTTGACCTGCGGCGCCCACGCATCGGTGACGATGGTTATGCGCATTCCCGCCACCCCGGCCCGGCGCCCTGACGGTCAGGCGACCCGCGCGGGCTGCCGCGCGTGCTGGTCGGCCCCATGCTGGTCAGCCCCGTGCTGGTCAGCCCCATGCTGGTTGGCCCCATGCTGGTTGGCCCCATGCTGGTTGGCCCAGGTCAGAATTTCCAGCCGCCCGTCCCAATGCTCGACGAGCGCCGTGCAACTCTCGACCCAGTCGCCATCGTTGCAATAGAGGACGCCGTCGATGTCGCGGATCTCGGCCTTGTGGATATGGCCGCAGATCACCCCATCGGCACCGCGGCGGCGCGCCTCCGCGGCGACCGCGACCTCGAAGGCCGAGATGTACGACACGGCGCCCTTCACCTTGTCCTTGAGATAGGCGGACAGCGACCAGTAGCCGAAGCCCAGCGCCACCCGCAGCCGGTTGAGCCCATGGTTCATCCAGAGCGCGAAGGTGTAGGCGTGATCTCCGAGCAAGGCGAGCCAGCGCGCGTAGGTGATGACGCCATCGAACGCGTCGCCATGGAGCACCAGCATGCGGCGGCCATCGGCGGTGACGTGGATGGTTTCGCCCAGGACCCAGACGCCTCCGAACTGCATGCCGACATAGTCGCGTGCGAGTTCGTCGTGATTGCCGGGCACGAGCACGACCTGCGTTCCCTTGCGCGCCTTGCGCAGCAGCTTCTGCACGACGTCGTTGTGGCTCTGGTGCCAATACCAGGACCGGCGAAGCCGCCAACCATCCACGATGTCGCCGACGAGATAGAGGTATTGCGACTCTGTCGTGCGCAGGAATTCCAGCAGCATCTCGGATTTGCAGCCACGTGTGCCGAGGTGGATGTCGGAGATGAAGATTGCGCGATAGCGGGTCGTCGCGGCGCCGGCGCCGCCGAGCCCGTCCGGTTCGCGAAGTCCCACCATCCGATGCCTCTCTTAAGACTGGAGATTCGGCACCTCTATCCCCACGGCGCGTTACAACCGCGCGACAGAACCGATTCGGGACGACGAATTCCACTGCATCAATCCCCGAGGAACGCGCGACGCGGCGATTGTCCGGCGCCGGACATGGGAGCGAAACGTCCCTGTCGCATCCCGACCCTAGACCCATCCTCATCAAAGCGGAGGGGCCATGGCATCGCGCAAGAACGTTCTTCTCGTCGTCGTCGACCAATGGCGCGGCGACATGCTGCCCCGGCTCGGGACGCCGCACCTGAAGACGCCGAACATCGACCGGCTCTGCGCCGAGGGCGTGACCTTCCGCAATCATTTCACGCAGGCCGCGCCCTGCGGCCCGGCGCGCGCAAGCCTCCTCACCGGTCTCTACCAGATGAACCACCGCGCGGTTCAGAACACCGTCCCGCTCGATGCGCGCTTCACCAATCTCGCGCTCGAACTGCGCAAGGGCGGCTACGATCCCGCGCTGGTCGGCTACACGACGACGACCCCGGATCCCCGCACGACCTCGCCACACGACCCGCGCTTTCTCGTTCTCGGCGACGTCATGGACGGGTTCCGCCCGGTGGGGACCTTCGAACCCTATCGCGACGCCTATTTCGGGTGGGTTGCGAGCCAGGGCTATAAACTGCCCGCAAATCGCGACGACATCTGGCAGCCGGCCGGCGCCGAGGCCGGCGAGGCCGGGGCGACCCGCCGGCCGGCACGCATTCCGCGCGAATTGTCGGACACCACGTGGTTCACCGAGCGCGGCCTCAGCTATCTGCGCGGCCGTGGCGATCGTCCGTGGTTCCTTCATCTCGGCTATTACCGTCCGCATCCGCCCTTCGTCGCGCCGGAGCCGTACAACGCGATGTACGACGCCGCGGACATGGCATCGCCGATCCGCGCCGCGAACTGGGAGGCGGAGGCCGCACAGCACCCGCTGCTGCGCTACTACCTGACCGCCACGCGGCAATCGTCCTTTTTCCAGGACGGACAGGGCCTCGCCCGCGACATGACCGATGCGCAGGTCCGTCAGATGCGCGCGACGTATTTCGGCCTGATGAGCGAGATCGACGACCAGCTTGGCCGCGTGCTCGATCACCTGGAAGCCACCGGACAGATGGACGACACGCTGATCGTCTTCACCTGCGATCACGGCGAGCACCTCGGTGACCACCACCTGCTCGGCAAGGTCGGATATTTCGACCAGAGCTTCCGGATCCCGATGATCGTCCGCGATCCGCGCCGCACGGCCGACGGCACGCGCGGCAGCGTCGTCGACGCGTTCACCGAGACCATCGACTGCATGCCGACGATCCTGGACTGGCTCGGACTGCCGGTCCCGCGCCAATGCGACGGCCGCTCGCTGCTACCCTTCTGCCATGGCGCCCCGCCCGCGGATTGGCGCCAGGAAGTGCATTACGAGTTCGATTTCCGCGACATCTTCTATTCGCAACCGGAATCGGTGCTCGGCGTGGGCATGGACACAGCCTCGCTGGCCGTGATCCAGGACCGTGAGTTCAAGTACGTCCATTTCGCCGCCCTGCCTCCGCTGCTCTTCGACCTCGAGGAAGATCCGGGACAGTTCGTGAACCGGGCCGACGATCCCGCCTATGCCGGGATCGTCCGCGACTACGCCCAGAAGATGCTGAGCTGGCGTCTGACCCATGCGGACCGGACGCTCACGCATTTCCGCGCCACGCCGGCCGGGCTCGAGCGACGCCCCTATCCCAACGAGACGCCCAGCCACGCCCAGGAGGCCGACCATGCCAAGGATTGAACGCCGCTCGCTGCTCGTCGCCGCCCTCGGCGCGCCCGCCATCCTCGCTTCAGGCCGCAGCTCCGCGCAGGCCGACGACCGGCCGGTCATCACGATCGCCGTGCAGCAGATCGTCAACGCGAACGCGCTCGACACGCTGCGCGAGCAGAGCAATGTCGGCGAGCGCGTCTTCGCCAGCCTCTTCGAGACGCTGATCGGACGCAACCACCAGGGGCGCGGCGAGATGGTGCCGCAACTGGCCACCGAATGGCGCCGCGTCGACGACCGGAGCGTCGAACTCACGCTGCGCCGGGGCGTGCTGTTCCATAACGGCGACGAGTTGACCGCCGAGGACGTGGTCTTCTCCTTCGGCCCCGAGCGCATGTTCGGAAGCGCCGAGGCCGGTCAGGCGTCCGGCACGCTCTTCACCCAGACCGCGGGCGCGCGCGGCGGCGGGCTGCCGCCGGAGGTTCCGGCCGTGGCCCGCCGCATGTGGCCGGCGCTTGAGCGCGTCGAGGCCGTGGACCGCTACACCGTGCGTTTCGTCAATCGCCGCCCCGACGTCACGCTCGAGGGACGCATCCAGCGCTACGGCAGCGAGATCGTCTCGAAACGCGCCTTCCTCGCCGCCGAGAACTGGCTCGCCTTCGTCCAGAAGCCCGTGGGAACCGGGCCGTATCGCGTGCGCGAATTCAAGCCCGACCAGTCGCTCGTGCTCGAGGCGTTCGACGGCTATTGGGGCGGTCGCCCGCCGATCCGCGAGGTGCGCTTCCTGGTCGTGCCCGAGATCTCCAGCCGCGTGAACGGGCTGCTGGCCGGGCAATACGATTTCGCCTGCGACCTGCCTCCCGACCAGATCCCGGGGATCGAGCGCAATCCGCGCTTCGAGGTCGTCGGTGGGCTGATCGGCAATCATCGTCTCATCGTGTTCGACAAGAACCATCCGCAGCTCGCCGACGCGCGCATCCGCCGCGCGCTGACGCATGCGATGGATCGCCAGGCGATCGTCGATTCGCTCTGGGCCGGCCGCACCAAGCTGCCCAACGGACTGCAATGGGACTACTACGCCGACATGTTCCATGCCGACTGGAGCGTTCCGGCCTACGACCCCACGCGCGCGCGCGACCTCGTGCGGGCGGCGGGATACAAGGGCGAGCCGATCCCGTTCCGCGTGCTCAACAACTACTACACGAACCAGGTCGCCACGGCGCAGACCCTCACGGCGATGTGGAACGCGGTCGGCCTCAATGTCCAGATCCAGATGCGCGAGAACTGGCAGCAGATCTTCGATCGTTCCAGCCCGCGCGCCGTGCGCGACTGGTCTAATTCCGCGCCCTTCGCCGACCCCGTCAGCTCGATCGTCAATCAGCACGGCCCGAGCGGCCAGCAACAGCAGGTCGGCGAATGGACCAACGAGGAGTTCAATCGCCTGTCCGGCGAACTCGAGACATCGACCGATCGCCCCCATCGCAAGGCGGTGTTCCGCCGCATGCTGGAGATCGCGGAGCGCGAGGATCCCGCCTACACGGTGATCCACCAGAACGCGACCTTCACCGGCAAGCGCAAGGACATCAGGTGGCGCCCGGCGCCGTCGTTCGTGATCGACCTGCGCGCGTCGAATTTCGCGGTCGTGAAGGGCTGACCCGCTTGTCCCGGCTCGATATCGTGGACCTGCGCGTCGCCTTCGACGCGCCCGGCGGCCCGGTGGAGGTCCTACGGGGTATCGACCTGTCGGTGACGGCGGGTCGCACGCTTGGCGTCGTCGGCGAGAGCGGTTGCGGCAAGAGCGTCACGATGCTCGCGGCGATGCGGCTTCTTGGCCGCCGGGCGCACGTCACCGGCCGGGTCCGGCTCGATGGCCTCGACATGCTGGCGCTTCCCGAGACCGAGATGGAGCGTATTCGCGGCGGGAGGATCGCGATGATCTTCCAGGACCCGATGAGTTCGCTCAATCCCGTGCATCGCATCGGCACGCAACTGCGCGAGACGCTGGCGCTGCATCGCGATCTGTCGGGCGGCGCGGCGGCGGCGGAAGCGGTGCGGCTCCTCGACCGCGTCGGCATCCCCGCCGCGCGCAGCCGCATGTCCGACTATCCGCACCAGCTGTCCGGCGGCATGAACCAGCGCGCCATGATCGCCATGGCGCTTGCCGGCGAGCCCGAGATCCTCATCGCCGACGAGCCGACCACGGCGCTCGATGTGACGATCCAGGCCCAGATCCTGGACCTGCTGCGCGACCTCCAGGCCGAGCGTCGCATGGCGATGGTCCTGATCACCCATGACCTCGGCGTCATCGCCGAGACCGCGGACGACGTCGCGGTGATGTATTGCGGCCGCGTCGTCGAGCACGCGCCGGTCGAACGGCTCTTCGCGTCGCCCCGGCATCCCTATACGCGCGGCCTCCTCGCCTCGCTGCCGCGCATGGACGCGCGGGAGACGAGCCTCCGGCCGATCCCGGGTTCGGTACCGCCGGCCGGCGCGTTGCCGATGGGCTGCGCGTTTGCGCCGCGCTGCGGCGCGGCCGAGCCGGGGTGCCATGCCATCATGCCGCTGCTCGCGCCACGTGCAGACCGGCACGAGGTCGCCTGCCATGTCGGAGCGCGCGCCGCCGCATGACCGCAGCGCTCCTCGAGGCTCGCAACATCGCCCGCGACTTCCTCGTCCGTCGCCCGGGCGACCTGCTCGGCCGCAAGCGTATCTTGCGGGCGGTCGATGGCGTGGACATCGTCGTCGCGCGGGGCCGTACGCTCGGCATCGTCGGCGAGAGCGGCTGCGGCAAGTCGACCCTGGGCCGGCTGCTGCTCGGGATGCTGCCGCCGACCAGCGGGACGCTGCGCTTCGAGGGTCAGCCGCTGCATGCGCGCGAGGATGCCGCCTGGCGGCGCCAACGCCGGCGACTGCAGATGATCTTCCAGGACCCGCTCGGCGCGCTCGATCGCCGTCTCACCCTCGGCGAGCAGATCCGCGAGCCGCTCGACATACACGAAACCGCTGACGTACCGGCGCGTGAGCGCCGTCTCGACGAGATGCTCGACGCGGTCGGGCTGTCGCGGACGATGGCCGCGCGCTACCCGCACCAGGTCTCGGGCGGGCAGCGCCAGCGCGCGGTCATCGCGCGCGCGCTGATCCTGGACCCGGCGCTTGTCGTCTGCGACGAGCCGGTCTCGGCACTCGACGTGTCGATCCAGGCGCAGGTGGTCAATCTCCTGCGCGAACTGCAGGCGCGGATCGGCGTCGCCTATGTCTTCATCAGCCACGACCTGAAGGTCGTGCACCATGTGAGCCACGAGATCGCGGTCATGTATCTCGGCCGCGTTGTCGAACAGGGCGCGCGCGACCGCCTCTTCGCGCGACCGGAGCATCCCTACACCCGGGCGCTGATGTCCGCGGTGCCGCGTCCCGACCCGCAGCAGCGGTCGCGACGCATCCTGCTCTCCGGCGATCCTCCGAGCCCGCTCGACATTCCTCCAGGATGCCGGTTCCACACCCGCTGTCCGGCGGCAAGCGACCTGTGCCGGCGCAGCGAGCCGGCTCTCGCGCCGCTCGCCGACGGCCACCGCGTCGCTTGCCATCACCCGGGCCGGGACACGCCTCCATGATCCGCTTCTTCGCCTCGAAGCTGCTGCGCGCCTTTGCCACGATCCTCTTCGTCGTGACCTTCGCCTTCCTCGTCCTGCGTGTTTCCGGCGATCCGGCGCTGCTGATCATGGGCGCCGAGGCGCCGCCGGACGCGATCGCGGCCTTTCGCGCCGCCTGGGGCCTCGACGAGCCGCTCTGGCGGCAATACCTGTCCTATTTCGCGGCGATCGCGAACGGCGATCTCGGCTATTCGATGCGCGACCGAAGGCCGGCGCTCGGCCTCGTGCTCGACAGATTGCCGGACACGCTGCGCCTCATGCTGCCGGCGCTGGCCGTGAAGATCCTGATCGGTGTTCCCGCCGGCATCTACGCCGCGCTTCACCGCGACACCTGGATCGACAGGACGACGATGGCTTTTTCCGTGCTTGGCTATTCCGTACCGAATTTCGTCCTCGGGCTCATGCTTGTCCTGCTGTTCGCGGTCAACCTGCGCTGGTTGCCATCGGGCGGCGCGGAGACCTGGCTTCATACGATCCTGCCGATCGTCGTCCTTGGCACCGCGGGGGCGGGTATTCTCGCGCGCTTCACGCGCTCGACGATGCTCGAGATCCTGGGCCAGCCGTACATCCGAACCGCCACCGCCAAGGGCGTGCCCTGGTTCCGCGTGGTCAGCTGGCATGCGCTGCCCAACGCGGCGATTCCCACCGTGACCGTCATCGGCTTCATGATCGGTAGCCTGATCGCGGGAGCGGTGGTCACCGAGAGCGTCTTCTCCTGGCCCGGCATCGGCCGCCAGCTCGTCGTCGCGGTGGCGAACCGTGACGTTGCCGTCGTCCAGGTCATCCTGCTGTTCGTCGCCGGCTCCATGGTGGTCAGCAATCTCGCGGTCGATTTCCTGTATGGCTGGCTCGACCCGCGTGTCCGCACCACCCGAGGCAAGGAGGGCTGAGCGATGGGATCTCCCCTCGAGATCACGGCGGCGCCCGCGCGCGACGGGCTGCTCTTGCGGACGCGGCGCTGGATGGCGGGATGCCCCATCCTCGTCGGTGCCGGCATCGCGTGGCTCCTCGCGATGCTCGCGATCGCGCTCTCGGTCGACCTGATCGCGCCCTATCCCTATGCCCAGATCGACCTGCGCGCGCGCCTCGCGCCTCCGGCCTTTCTCGGCGGCGATCTGCGCCATGTCCTCGGCACGGACGAGCTCGGTCGCGACGTTATGAGCCGGCTCTTCTACTCGATCCGCATGAGCCTGCTCGTGGCGCTTCTGGGCACGGCCATCGGGGCGGTCATCGGCACGCTGCTCGGCTTCGTCGCGGCGCATTTCCGGGGCTGGGTCGACGACGCGGTCATGGTGATGGTCGATTTCCAGGCCTCGATGCCGTTCATGATCATCGCGCTGTCGGTGCTCGCCTTCTTCGGCAACTCGCTGCCGCTCTTCATCGCGCTGATGGGGCTGTTCGGATGGGAGCGCTACGCGCGGCTCGTGCGCGGCATGACCCTCTCGGCGGGCGAGCACGGCTATGCCGTCGCCGTCCGGCAACTCGGCGCGTCTCCGTGGCGGGTCTATGGGCGCCATATCCTGCCGAACATCGCCAGCGCGCTGATCGTCAACGTGACGCTCAATTTCCCGGAGCACATCATCCTCGAGACCGGGCTGTCCTTCCTCGGTCTCGGTGTGCAGCCGCCGCTGACAAGCCTCGGCAACATGGTCGGCCATGGGCGCGAGTACCTGCAATCGGCCTGGTGGATCGCGGTGTTTCCGGGCGTCGCGATCGTGCTCACCACATTGTCCATGAGCCTCGTGGGCGATTGGCTGCGCGACCGTCTCGATCCGACCCTGCGGTGACGCGGCGCGTCACGAACCCGTCACCGCGCATCCATACCGCCGACGCGACGAGCGGCCAGCCTGTGCGGAATAGAACCTCAGGGATCCAGCCATGACCGGAATTTCACGCCGCATCGTGACCGCCTCCACCCTCGCGGCACCGTTCGTCGTCCGCACGCCGGGCGCTCTGGCGCAGACCGATCGTCGGCCCATGCTGGTCGTGGCCGTGCCGGAACTTCCGCCGACCCTGGAGCCGGCGATGGAGCTCAGCAATGTCGGCACGCGTATCACCTACTCCGTGTTCGACACGCTGATCCGTCGCGACTTCCTGGGCTCGCCCGATGGCGGCGGAAGCGCGCTGCGTCCGCATCTGGCCGAATCCTGGGAGCGCGAGAGCGCCCGCGCGCTGGTCGTCCGGCTGCGCCGCGGCGTGCGCTTCCACAACGACGACGAACTTACCTCCGAGGACGTCGCCTTCACCTTCGCCGAAGGCCGGCTCTGGGGAGCCAAGCCGTCCATCCCCGAGGGACCCGCCTATTTCGGCACGCTCGAAGCGGTGGAGACGCTTGATCGCTACACCGTGCGGTTTCGCACCCGGGTGCCGGACGTGCTGCTCGAGCATCGTCTCGCCTCCTGGGCGTCCTGGATCGTCAACGCCCGCGCCTATCGCACGCTCGGCATGGACGGCTTCGGTCAGGCGCCGGTCGGAACCGGACCATTCCGCGCGAAACGCCTGCTGCGCGACCAACTCTACGAATTCGAGGCCTTCGACGCCTACTGGATGGGGCGGCCGACGGCGCGCGGCGTGCAATTCCGCGCGGTGCCCCAACTCGCCTCGCGCATCGCGGGTCTCTCCGCCGGCGAGTTCGACATCGCGACCAACATTCCGCCTGACCAGATCCAGACCATCGAGCGGGTGCGCGACCTCGACGCGCGCTCGGTCGTGCTCGCCAACAGCCACCTGCTCGTGTTCGACGAGCGCGGCCCGGCGATGGGCGACAAGCGGGTCCGCAAGGCATTGTCGCTGGCGATCGATCGCAAGCTGCTGGTCGACGGGCTCTGGCTCGGCCGTGCGGTCGTCCCGCCGAGCCACAACTACCCCGAATTCGGCGACATGTTCCTGCCCGGGCGCAAGCTTGCCTACGATCCCGACCGCGCGCGGCAATTGCTGCGTGAGGCCGGGTACCGCGGCGAACCGATCGTCTACAGAGCCGCGCCGAACTACTACACGCGCTCGCTCGACGCGGGGCAGGTCCTGGTCGAGATGTGGAAGGCAGTCGGCATCAACGCCTCGCTCCAGGTCGTCGAGAATTTCTCCCAGATGCAAGGGCCGGGACAGCAGGTCGGGCAATGGTCGAACTCCACGCGCTTCCCGGATCCGCTCGGCGCGCTCTGGGTCTCCTGGGGACCCGCGGGCGGACCGCAGCGCCGCAAGGAATGGACCAGCGTCGCGGGCTTCAACGACGCCGGCCGGGCGCTGGAAAGCGAGACCGATCCGGCTCGCCGCCGCGCCCTGTTCACGCGCATGCTCGACGCCTGGGAGGACGAGTGCCCCGGCACCATCCTCTATCAGCCGCTCGAGACCTATGGCGTCAAGAAGCGTGTCTCCTGGCGCCCGTACAGCTTCTATTTCATGGACCTGCGTCCCGATAATCTGAGCTTCGCATGAAGACCCGCATCGTCCTCCTCGTCTGCGACGGGCTGCGTCCCGATCGCATCGATCCCGTGCGGACCCCCGCTCTCGCGCGGTTGCGCGCCGAAGGCGTCGCGTATCCGAACGCGCGCACGGTGTTCCCGAGCGAGACGCGCGTCGCCGCGGCATCCCTCGTCACCGGCTGCCTGCCCGGCGAGCACGGGTTGCTCGCGAATGATTTCTACGATCCCGTCGTGTTCGCACAACGCGCGATCGCCACGGCATCGGCCGACGATCTCGCGGAACTCGAGCGCATACGCGGCCGTCTGCTGCAGCGCATGACGCTCGCGGAGCGGCTCACGGCCGCCGGGCTGCGCTATGCAGCGGTCTCGACCGCGTCCCAGGGCACGAGCCGGATCCTCGCCGCGGGGGCTCGCGCGCCGCATGGCTTCGTCTGGTCGCCGCATCCCGGGATCGCGACCCCGGGCGCCGCGGACGCGGTCGAGGCCGCGATCGGTCCATCGCCCGCCCACACGATCCCGCGGGTCGCGGCGATCGACCATGCGGCACGCGTGATGACGGATCATGTGCTGCCGCGCTTCGATCCCGATGTCGCGATCTTCTGGTCGGGTGAGCCGGACACGACCTATCACTATCGCGGCATCGGAAGCGCGGACGCGGCGCGCGCCGAGCGCGCGGCCGACGACGCCCTCGCGCGCCTTCTCGACTGGCGCGCACGTGCCGGCGAGACCGAGCGTACGCAGATCATCGTCGTCTCCGACCACGGCCATGTCACGGGCATCGAGCGTATCGACATCGCCGCCCTCCTGCGCGATGGCGGCTGGCCGGTGGCCGAAGGAACACCCGGCGCCGACGACCTCGTCGTGGTTCCCGGCTCCGTGTCGTTCGTCCACGGCCTCGCCGAGGGCAGTCGCCGCGCGCATGAGTTCCTCGCCTGGCTCGGGGACCAGGACTGGTTCGGCGCAGCCTTCGCCCGCCGTTCGATGGCCGGCCGCGCCACCCTCACGGAACTCGGTCTGTCGCACCGCGCCGCGCCCGATCTCGCCTTCACGCTTCGGCAGGATGACGGGCTCGCACCCGACGGCACGGTCGGACGGTGCCTCTATGACGGGACCTTGCCCGTGGGCGCCGGCATGCATGGCGGATTGCACGCACTGGAGATGACGAACGTGCTGATGATGCACGGCGCCCGTTTCCGAAGCGGCGTGTCGATCGGCACGCATGCGGGCATCCTGGATCTCGTTCCCACGATCCTCGACCTGCTCGGAATCCCTGCGGATGGGGCGCAGGGCAGGCGCCTGCGCGAGGCCTATGCGCCGACGCGCGACGCAATACGCGACGGGAACCTGGACGACGTGACGCGACACGAGCTTCTCCTGCCAGAAGCCTCGTCGGGTCTTCTCGTGCTGCGCCGCAGCCATGTCGGCACGGCAAGCTATATCGACGGGCTCGCTTCGACCTGAACCCCCGGACCGGACAAGGACATATCGACATGCCAGCGTCTCACGTCGCCGAACTGGAAGCCCTCTACGCCGATCGTGGCGGACGCCGCTACGGCCTCAACGCGATCTCGCAACTCGAGCACGCCTTGCAGGGCGCCGCGCTGTCGGTCGCGGCGGGCGATGGCGATGCGCTGATCGTCGCCACGCTGCTGCACGACATCGGGCACATGATCCATCGCCTCGGCGAGTCGCCGGCGGCGCGGGGGGTCGACGACCGCCACGAGATCCTTGCCGCCAAGCACCTTGCGAAGCTGTTCGGCCCCGATGTGGTCGAGCCGATCCGCCTGCATGTCGACGCCAAGCGATATCTCTGTGCCGCCGAAGCCGATTACGGCGCGCGCCTCTCACCAGATTCGGTCCGCAGCCTGGCCCTGCAGGGTGGTCCGATGTCACCGGACGAGATGCGCGCCTTCGAGTCGCAGCCCTTCTGGCGCGAGGCCGTCAAACTGCGGCGCTACGACGAGGGCGCGAAGGTGCCGGGTCTCGAGGTTCCAGGGTTCGACGCCTATGCGGCGCGCATTGCCGCGACCCTGCGGCCGCAGGCCTGAATTCCGCGGCGGACCCATCCGGATCACCGTCGGGACGCGGAAGCGTCACCCGTCGGCAACATGCGGCGGTCATTGATCGCGTGCTGCGCCCCGACGGCGGAGCATTCGATCGACGTTCATGACCGCATGGAGCCCGACATGACCCTGTTCTCCCGCCGCGCCCTGGCGACCGGCGCGATCGCGTTGCCGCTGCTCGCCGCAACGGCCACCGCGGCGATCGCGACCGAACTGCGCTTCGCCGTGACCGACATCGTCGGGCTCGAGAACCTCCAGCGCGAATGGGGTCCGTTCCAGAAGGCGCTCAAGGACACCGCCGGGCTCGATTTCCGCTTCTTCCCGGTGCCCAACCGCACCGCCGCCGTCGAGGCTCTGAACGCGAAACGCGTCGACGTCGTGCTGACCGGTCCGGCCGAGTACGTCGTGTTCCGGGTGCGGACGAATGCCGTGCCCGTGGTCGGGCTCACCCGCGCCGATTACTTCTCGAACATCGTGGTGCGGGCCGATTCGCCCTACAACGTTCCGGCCGATCTCAAGGGGCACAAGCTCGCGCTCGGCGCGATCGGATCGACCTCGCGCCATCTTGGTCCCATCCAGGTCCTCGCGGACCAGGGCATGAACCCCCGCGCGGATCTCCAGATCACCCATCTCTCGACCAGCGTCCTGCTCGAGGCCGTGAAGCGCGGCGACGTCGCCGCCGGCGGCATGAACAACAACGACTTCCAGCGCCTGCGCGACCGCAACCCCGACATCGCCTTCCGCGTGATCGCACGCGGCCGCGATCTGCCGATGGACCTGATCCTCGCGGGTCCACATGTCGAGACGCGGGTCGTAGACGCCCTGCGGGCCGCGTTCCGGGACCACGGGGCGCAGCTGAGCGCGGCGATCCTGTCCGGCGGCGACGAAAACCAGAAGTTCAAGGGCATGCACTGGATCACGGCGATCCGCGACGAGGATTTCAACTACGTCCGCCGCATGTACGCGACGATCGGGCAGCCGCAATTCTCCGAATTCGTCGGCAACTGACGTGACGGCCTCGCCGCCGCTCGTCGACGCGGTCGGGCTGGTCAAGGACCTGGGCGGACGGCGCGTGGTCGACGATGTCGGCCTCGTCGTCGCCCAGGGCTCCTGCGTCGCTCTCATCGGACCGAACGGCGCCGGCAAGTCGACGCTGCTCCGGCTTCTGGTCCGACTGATCGAACCCGATTCCGGATCCATACATCTCCACGGCCACGACATGCGCGCGGCCTCGGGTGCGGCGCTCAGGGATCTGCGGCGGCGGACCGGGTTCGTCTTCCAGCAGCATAATCTGGTCGGTCGGGCGAGCGTGCTCACCAATGTCGTCCACGGTGCGCTCGGCCGGACCGGCTGGTGGCGCGCCTGCTCGCATCGCCTCGCGCCCGCCGCGCTGCGCGACGAGGCGATGGATTGCCTCGCGCGGGTCGGGCTCGCCGCCTTCGCGGAGCGGCGCGCCGACCGTCTGTCGGGCGGCCAGTCGCAGCGCGTCGCGATCGCCCGTGCGCTGATGCAGAGGCCCGGGCTTCTGCTCGCCGACGAACCCGCCGCCAGCCTCGACCCCGCGGCCGGCGAGGATGTCATGCGTGCCTTTCGCGGACTCGTCGATCGCGACGGGCTGACGGTCGTCTTCACCTCGCATCACATTGCCCATGCCCGGACCTATGCCGACCGCATCGTCGGCCTGCGCGCGGGCCGGGTCGCGATCGACGCGGCCACGGCCGCATGCGACCCCGCAACGGTGGACGCTCTCTATGCCTGACACCTCCCAGCCTACGACCGCGCCAGTCCGCTTCGCGCGCCCGGGCGCGATCCCCTTCGCGATCGGGGTCGCGGCCATCGCCTTCCTGATCTCGTCGCTCCAGGCCACGGAAGTGTCGCTCGGAGAGTTGGCGCGCGGCGGCCCGCAGGCGCTGCGCATCCTCGGCGAGATGGTCCCGCCCAGCCTCGACCGGCTTGGCCCCGTCTGCGTATCCCTGCTCCAGACGTTCCAGATGGCCGTGGCCGGAACCGCGATCGGCTGCGCGCTCAGCCTGCCCCTCGCGGTGCTCGCCACACGGCATCTCTGCCCGCACCCGATCGTCTATCACGCGTCGCGGGTCCTGATCGCGGTCTGTCGCACGGTGCCCGATCTGGTCTGGGCCCTGCTCTTCGTGGCGATCGTCGGCCTCGGTCCGTTCGCGGGCGTGCTGGCGATCGTCGTCGACAAGATCGGCTTCTGCGGACGCTTTTTCGCCGAGGCGATGGAGGAAGCCGATCGCCGTCCGCAGGAGGCGCTGCGTGCCCTCGGGGCCACACGTCCCGCCGTGATCCTGGGCGCCGTGATCCCGGCGGCCACGCCGGGCCTCATCAACGCGGCCCTGTTTTCGCTCGAGAAGGCGACGCGATCCTCGGTGGTACTGGGACTGGTCGGCGCCGGCGGGATCGGCATCGAACTGCAGGTCTCGATGGACATGTTCCGCTACGACGAGGCGGTGACCATCATCCTGGCCATCCTCGTGCTGGTCGTGGCCGTGGAGCAGGCCAGCGCCTGGCTGCGCCGGCGCGCGCTCTGATCGCCGTCGCGCGGATCAACCTCGCATCGACAGCGATCCGGCGTCGAGCAGCAGCGGCCGCCCATTCGCGATGACGGCCACGGCGCGGGGCAGGTCGGGCACGCGGTCGTCGACGACGACGAGGTCGGCACGCTTGCCCGGAGCGATGCTGCCGCGATCCATGAGGCAGGCGGCCGCGGCGGGCCCGGACGAGACGAGCGCCCAGGCGGACGCGAGCGGCATCACGCCTTCGGCGGCGAGCCGGAACGGCGCCTGGAGAAGCGACGGATAATAATAGTCGGAGGCCAGCACGTCGCAGAGACCGTCGCGGATCGCATCGGCAGCCGTGATCCCGCCGGACTGGCTACCGCCACGCAC
>Ga0315902_10006556_pt1 | contig 16094 bp, 13 predicted proteins | sample LakEriMetagenome_9_FD_203523 | JGI IMG/M metagenome (GOLD analysis project Ga0315902, IMG submission 203523) | Freshwater fungal communities from buoy surface, Lake Erie, Ohio, United States - Buoy 12 MA117 | ecosystem: Environmental > Aquatic > Freshwater > Lake > Lake biofilm | place: USA...
GAAGGCCCGTGACTACCTTGCGCAGCAGATGGAGAAGCATTTCTTCGGCGACGGTGCTGATCGCGCCGCCGGTTACGTGCCGCCATCGGGCTGAACGGCATGGGCCTGGCGGCGGGCGTGAGTGATGAACAACGCCAGCCGCCGCAACCGCCGCAACAACGGCAAAACCGGGTTTCCGCCCGAGCATTACCTCAACCGCGAACTCGGGCTGCTGTCCTTCAACCGCCGGGTACTCGCGCAGGCCGAGAATCCCGAGCACCCGCTGCTCGAGCGGCTGCGCTTCCTGTGTATCGTCAGCAGCAACCTCGACGAGTTCTTCGAGGTCCGCGTCGCCGGCCTGCAGGCGGAGATCGAGGCCGGCAGCGCCCCCATGGCGCCGGACCAGATGCGGGCCGAGCAGGTCTACCGCCAGGTCGCGCGCGAGGCGCATCAGCTGGTGGCCCGCCAATACGAGCTGCTCAACTGCGAAATCCTGCCTGACCTCGAGCGCGAGGGCATCCGCTTTCTGCGCCGCAGTCAGTTTACCCCGCAGCAGGCCGAGTGGATCCACGGCCATTTCATGCGCGAGGTGATGCCCGTGCTCACGCCGATCGGACTTGATCCGGCGCATCCATTTCCGCGCGTGCTCAACAAGAGCCTCAACTTTGCGGTCGAGCTCGAGGGCAAGGATGCCTTCGGTCGCAATTCGGGCATTGCCATCGTGCAGGCGCCGCGAGTGCTGCCGCGGGTGATCCGCCTGCCGCGGGCGGTGGCCGGCGCAGAATACGATTTCGTGTTCCTGTCCTCGGTGCTGCACGCGCATGTGGGGGAGCTGTTCAGCGGCATGCAGGTGCTCGGCTGCTACCAGTTCCGGCTCACCCGCAACAGCGACCTGTTTGTGGACGAGGAGGAGGTCAAGGATCTGCGCGCCGCCCTGCGCGGCGAGCTGCCGCAGCGGCATTTCGGCGACGAGGTACGGCTCGAGGTCTCGGACCGGTGCACGCCGCAGATCACCGCATTCCTGCTCAGGCAGTTCATGCTCGACGAGGAAGATCTCTACCGTGTCGACGGCCCGGTCAACCTGGCGCGGGTGATCAGCGTACCTGACTGGGTGGATCGCCCGGACCTCAAGTTCGCACAGTTCCGCCCGGGCCTGCCGCCGCGTCTGGATGATGGCCAGGATCTCTTCAGGATCATCCGAGAGGGCGACCTGCTGCTGCATCACCCCTACCAGTCCTTCCAGCCGGTGATCGACTTCCTGCAGGAGGCGGCGCGTGATCCGGCGGTGGCCGCGATCAAGATGACGGTATACCGCACCGGCTCGGAGTCGGCGCTGATGGAGGAGCTGATCGGCGCCGCCCGCAGCGGCAAGGAAGTGACCGTGGTGCTTGAGCTGCTCGCGCGCTTTGACGAGGAGGCCAACATCAACTGGGCGCAGCGGCTGGAGGAGGCCGGCGCCCACGTGGTCTACGGCGTGGTCGGGCACAAGACCCACGCCAAGATGATGATGGTGGTGCGTCGCGAGGGCGACGGCCTGCGCCGCTACGTGCATCTGTCAACCGGCAACTATCATCCCCGCACCGCGCGCATCTACACCGATTTCGGGCTGTTCACCGCAAACGAGGACATCGGCAACGACGTGGCCCAGGTCTTCATGCAGCTCACCGGGCTGGGGCGCGCATCCAGACTCACCCACCTGTTGCAGTCGCCCTTCACGCTGCACCTGGAAATGCTGCGCGCGATCGAGGCCGAGACCAGTGCTGCGGCGGCTGGCCGCGAGGCGCGCATCATCGCCAAGATGAACGCGCTGCTCGAACCCGAGGTCATCGGCGCCCTCTACCGCGCCTCCGCCGCCGGGGTCCGGATCGACCTCATCGTGCGCGGCGTATGCGCGTTGCGGCCCGGCGTGCCGGGACTGTCCGACAACATCCGTGTGCGCTCGGTGATTGGCCGCTTTCTCGAGCACACGCGCATTTTTCTGTTCTACAACGACGGCGACCCTCGGGTTTACCTGTCGAGCGCAGACTGGATGGGGCGAAATTTCTTCGGCCGCGTCGAGGTCTGCTTCCCGGTGCTCGATCCCGTGCTGCGCCAGCGGGTGATCGACGAGGGGCTGCAGCCCTACGTCGATGACAACTGCGGGGCCTGGATCATGTCCGGCGACGGCGGCTACGAGCGGCAGGCTCCGGGCTGCGGCGTATCGTTGTCGGCACAGGCCCGCCTGCTCGAACAGCTCTCCCACAAGCCGGGCGTCTGAGTCCGCCCTCCAGGTTGCTGCGACATGAGCTGCGGGCCGGTTGCCGGCATTGAAACCGAACTCAAGCTGCGGGTGCCCGCAGCCCAGTGGCCGCGATTGCTGGCCTCACCGTTGCTGGGCGCCTTCGCGGCAGAGAAAGAACTGCAGGATACCTATTACGACACGCCTTCCCGCCTGTTGCGGCGACAGGGCATGGCCTATCGCGTGCGCCATGAAGACCGCCGCTGGGTGCAGACGCTCAGGGGCGAGGCCAGGCTATCGTCGGGCCTGCATCGGCGCGTCGAGACCGGCTCGCCTCTTGCCGATGGGCAGCCCAGGCCGCAGGGCCTGCCCGCCACGGCAGAGCGCGCAGGGCTGAACGCCGCGCTGGGGGACGAGGGCCTCGCGCCGGTGATGCTGCTGCGGGTCCGGCGCATCCTGCGCCGGGCGGCGCCGGCACGCGGCATCCACATTGAAATCGCCTGTGACCGCGGCAGCATCCGCGCCGGTGTGCGGCGCGAGAGGGTGAGCGAGCTGGAACTGCAATTGAAGTCGGGTCCGGTCGAGGCGTTGTTCAACCTCGCCGCCCGGCTGGTCGCCGCCTACGGCCTGAGCCTCGAGCATCGATCCAGGGTCGAGCGCGGTTACGATCTCGCCGATGCCGTCGTGGTGCGACCGGTCAAGGCCGGTGCACCCCCGGTCACGGCGGCGATGGATGGCCAGGCCCTGTGCCGGGCGGTAATAGCCTCGACGCTGGCGCAGGTGCACACCAACGGTGTCGGCGTGCTGCAGCATGACGATCCCGAATGCCTGCATCAGCTGCGTATCGGTTTGCGTCGCCTGCGTTGTGCGCTGGACCTGTTTGCCCCGCTTCCCGGGATAGCGCTCGAGCGCGAATCAGCCGTGTTGCGCGGCGTCGCTAGCGGCCTCGGTGCGGCGCGGGACTGGGATGTGCTGGTCGGTGACATCCTGCCCCGGGTGTTCCGGTCAGCAAACCGCAGGCCTCACGGCGAGCGTTTGATCGCAGCCTGCAAAGGCGCCCGCGCCAGCGCCTGGCGAAAAACAAATAAACTAATAAAATCAACTAGTTATAATTTAACTGCGATTGCGCTCGGGCGTTACCTTGCCGACCCGCAGCCGGGGTTGATGCCGGAACAGGGTGCGCGTGACATCGCGGCCAGGATCCTTGCCGCATGCCATGCGCGGGTGTTGAGGCGGGGCCGAAAACTGCGGACGCTTGATGATGCCGACCTGCACCGTTTGCGCATCGCAGTGAAAAAATTGCGTTATGCACTGGAGTTCTTCTCGCCGTTGTTTCCGCCACAGCCAATAGAGGCTCAGCGCAGGTCGCTCTCCGGGCTGCAGGATATACTGGGCGAGATCAGTGACGCGGCGCAGATCTTGCCGCAACTCGAGCATGCGCATCGCTTTTGCCGCAGCAGGGGCCTGCGCTGGCCACGGGCGGCAGCGCGCGCCGTGCTCGACTGGCAGCAGGCACGGGCGCAGTCGCAGCGCGGGAAACTGGCAGCCGCCTGGCACCAATTCCGGCAGGCGCCGCAGCCCTGGCGGCGCGCCGGGGCAGGCGGCCACCCGTCGCCCTGAGCAGAGGAATCTGGCGATGACTGGTGGAACCCTGAACCTGGTGTTGTGGCGGCATGCCGAGGCCGAAGACGGCCTGCCGGATGATGAGCGCAGACTCACGGCGCGGGGACGCCGCCAGGCCGCGGCGATGGCGTCCTGGCTCGACCAGCAACTGCCGCGGCCCCGCCGCGTGCTGTCGAGCCCGGCCCGGCGTGCCCGCGAAACTGCGGCTGCGCTGTGTGCCGATGCCGTGATCGAGGCTGCGCTGTCCACCGCCGCAACACCCGCCGGGCTGCTGCAAGCGGCAGGCTGGCCCAATGCCCGCGACACGGTGGTGGTGGTGGGTCATCAGCCGACGCTGGGCGCGGCCGCGGCCCTGGCGCTCACCGGCAGCGCAGAACCCTGGGCGATCAAAAAGGGCGCGATCTGGTGGTTGCGCCGTGATGAAGACGGCAGCGTGCTGGTGCGGGCGGTGCTCGCGCCGGGTTCGCTTTGAACCCGACCTGATCGCGCCATGTTCGAATCTGCCAGCCTGCCCCACCGCGTTGAAAAAACGGCCTACCGCAGGCAGGAGCCGAAGCTGCGCCAGTCGCTGCTGGAGGCCCAGTATGAGCTGCTGCGCGGCGGCCGCTTCGCGACGCTGATCCTGATCGCCGGGATCGAGGGGGCCGGCAAGAGCGAGACGGTCAATCTGCTCAACGAGTGGATGGATCCCCGTCATATCGAGGTCAACGGGTTCGGTCCGCCCTCGGATGAGGAAAGCGAGCGACCGCGGCTGTGGCGTTACTGGCGGGCGCTGCCGCCGAGAGGAAAGATCGGCATCTTCTTCGGCGGCTGGCATACCGAACCGGTGATGGACCGCGTGCAGGGCCGGATCGATTCGGCCCGCTTCGAGCAGGAGATGAGTGAAATCCTGCGCCTGGAGCGGATGCTGGTGGACGAGGGCGTGCTGTTGCTCAAGTTCTGGTTTCACCTGTCGAAGCCACAGCAGAAAAAGCGCCTGCGCCAGCTCGAGAAGGATCCGGTCACGGCCTGGCGCGTGACCGGTGATGACTGGGACCTCTACCGCCATTACGACGACTTTGCCGCGGTCTGTGAGCCCTTCCTGCGCAGGACCAGCACCGCGGAAGCCCCGTGGCTGGTCATCGCCGGGGCCGAGGAACGCTACCGCAGCCTGACCGTAGGCCGCACACTGCTGGCCGCGCTGCGCGAGCGGATTGACGAACCGCCGGCGGATCGACTCCCCGATCGCAGTCCGCCATTGCCGCCGGCAGTCGACAGGCTCAACGTATTGCGCGCCCTGCAGCTCGAGCGGCCGATGACCAGGGCGGACTACGCCCGGCAGCTTGAGGAATGGTCCGGTCGGCTCAATCGGCTTTATCGTGATCCGCGGATACGACAGATGGCGGTCATCGCCGTGTTCGAGGGCAGCGATGCTGCCGGCAAGGGTGGCGCCATCCGCCGGGTCACCCGCGCGCTCGACGCCCGCAGCTACCACACGGTATCGGTGGCGGCGCCCAGCGAGGAGGAGCGTGCGCAACCTTATCTGTGGCGCTTCTGGCGCCATGCGCCGCGGCGCGGGCGGCTGCTGATATTCGACCGGTCGTGGTATGGCCGCGTGCTGGTCGAGCGGGTCGAGGGCCTGTGCCGCGAGCCTGACTGGATGCGCGCCTACTCCGAGATCAACGACTTCGAGCAGCAGCTCGCGCGTCACCGCGTGATGGTGGTGAAGTTCTGGCTGGCGATCAGCAAGGAGGAGCAGTATCTGCGTTTCAGGGCCCGCGAGAGCACCGCCTTCAAGCGCTTCAAGATCACCGCGGAGGACTGGCGCAACCGCCGGAAATGGGTGGAATACGAGAAGGCAGTCTGCGACATGGTCGACCGCACCTCCACCGGTGTCGCGCCGTGGACGCTGGTCGAGGCCGACAACAAGTATTTCGCGCGGATCAAGGTGCTGCGCACGCTGGTCGAGTCGATCGAGGCCGCGCTGGCGGGATTCGACGCAGCGGCCGGCCTCAAGGTGCGTGCCAAGTCGCCGGGCAAGCCCCGCCGGCGCCAGTCATGAGGCCAGCGCCGGCTCGCGCACGCTGACAGCGGTCAGCTCGTCGAGGCCGGGCACCCGGAGGTCATGGCCGATGCGCGCCCACTCCGCCATCTCTTCGCGCAGCGCCGCTGCGGTCAATGGATTGGCTGCGAGCCAGTCGCTGTCGAAGGCCAGGCGCAGCCTGCCGTTCTGGACCCGCACGTCGAGGGCCGGCAGCCGGGAGTCGCGGCGGGCGCGGCAGAGCAGCGCGGCGAGGCGCAGCGCCAGCACCAGTGGCCGGTCGGGCTCGGGCCATTCGAGCGAGGATTTTTTCAGGGAGCGGCGATGGCTGCGTACCAGCAGCGCCAGCCGCTCCTGCTCGTCGCGGGAAAAACCCGGCATGTCGGCGTTGCTGATGATATAGGCCGAATGCTTGTGGTAGCCGCTGTAGGCGACCGGGATGCCGATCTCGTGCAGCTTGGCCGCCCAGCCCAGCAATCGGGGTGCGGTCTCGTCCGTTTCGGTGGCGAGCTTGTCGTAGAGGGCCAGGGCGCAGGCGGCGACGCGCCGTGCCTGGCGGGCATCGACGTGGTAGCGCTGCATGAACTGCGCCACGGTGACATCCCGCATGTCATGGTGATGGAAGCGGCCGAGCATGTCGTGGAGGATGCCCTGGCGCATCGCGCCGGTAGCCAGCGTCATCGTCTCGATCTGCAGTTCGTCGAGCACCGCCTGGAGGATGGCCAGTCCGCCAGCGAGCACTGGCCGCCGGTCCGGCCGCAGGCCGGGCAGCTCAAGCTGGTCGGCGTGGCCGGCACGGATGAGTTGGCTGCGCAGCCGCCCGAGCGCGTCGCGGGTGATCGCGCCCTCGCCGTAGCCGGCGAGTTGCAGGATTTCGGCGATCGAGCGCACGGTGCCCGAGGAGCCCACCGCGTGCTGCCAGTTGCCGTGGATGAACTGGCCGACAATCGGTTCCAGTTCGGCGCGCGCGGCAATTTCGGCCGCTTTCATCGCGCCTTTGCTGATATGGCCATCACCGAAAAAGCGCAGCGTGTAGGACACGCAGCCCATGAACAGGCTCTCCAGCCTGAGCGGCTTGTAGCCGGTGCCGATGATGCACTCGGTGGAACCCCCGCCGATGTCGACCACCAGGCGTTTTTCGCGAGAGGCGGGCAGGCTGTGCGAGACGCCGAGGTAGATCAGCCGCGCTTCCTCGCGGCCGGCGACCACCTCGATCGGAAAGCCCAGGGCGGTCCGCGCGCGGCGCAGGAAGGATCGGGCATTTTTCGCCACGCGCAGGGTATTGGTGCCCACCGCACGCACCGCCTGGCGGTCAAGGCCGCGCAGGCGCTCGCCGAAGCGCGCAAGGCAGGCGATTGCACGTTCCTGTGAAGCCTCGTCGAGGCACTTGTCAGGGTCGAGGCCGGCGCCGAGGCGCACCGGTTCGCGCAGCGAGTCGAGCGGGAAGACCTGGTCGCCGTCGACGCGGGCGATCTGGCAATGGAAGGAGTTGGAGCCGAGATCGATCGCGGCGATCGTGGTCTGCTCAGCCACGCCCGATCGCTCCGGCGGCCACGGTCGGCCGCATCACGCGCAAGCTGTGCACCCGCTACGCCCCGCTGTTGTTCAATGGAAAGCCCAGTGTAGCACCCGCCGCGCGCCGCGCTCAGCCCAGGGCTTCGCGCTCCACGCTCTCCACGCCGGTGTGGCGTACATCCTTGCCTTTCACCAGGTAGACCACGTATTCGGAGATGTTCTTGGCATGGTCGCCGATGCGTTCGATCGATTTGGCGATGAACACGATGTCCAGGGCGTGCGAGATGGTGCGCGGGTCTTCCATCATGAAGGTGATCAGCTGGCGCAGGATCGCCTTGAATTCGTTGTCAACCTGCTCATCCTGGCGCACCACCTTGGCCGCCACGGTGAGGTCGAGGCGGGCGAAGGAGTCGAGCGCGTTGCGCAGCATGCCGGTGGCGATGTCGCCAACGTGCTGGACCTCGGTGGTGCGGGGCAGGATCGGACGGTCGGCGCCATAGAGCGAGGTCGTCATGCGCGCGATCTTGGCGGCCTCGTCGCCGATACGCTCGAGGTCGGTGATGGTCTTGACCACGGTCATGATCATCCGCAGGTCCTTCGCCGCGGGCTGGCGCCGGGCAATGACGGTACTGCATTCCTCGTCGATGGTGACTTCGAGCGCGTTGACCCGGTGGTCGTCCTCCATGACCTGGCGGGCAAGGGGGAGGTTGCCGGTGGTGAGGGCCTCGATGGCGCTGGTGATCTGCTGTTCGACCAGGCCGCCCATCTGCAGCACGCGGGCGCGGATGTCTTCGAGTTCGGTATCGAACTGCTTCAGGGTGTGCTCTGACATGGCGGGACTCCGCTGCGTGAAAGTCGCGAGTTATAGCCGGGGATTATGACAGTTTGATGGCCGCCGGCCCGCGCAGCGTCTTGACGCCTTCGGGGCCGGCCAGCAGCAGCGCGTCGGCCGGGCGCCGCGCAAAGAGGCCGTTGGTGACCACGCCGGTGATCTGGTTGATCTGCGTCTCGAGCCCCACCGGGTCGGTAATGGTCAGGTTGCGCACATCGAGGATGACGTTGCCGTTGTCGGTGACGGTGTTCGCGCGCCATTGCGGCTGGCCGCCCAGGCGCGCCAGTTCGCGCGCGACATATGAGCGCGCCATCGGGATCACCTCGACCGGCAGCGGAAACCTGCCCAGCACGTCGACCAGCTTGGAGGCATCGGCGATGCACACGAACTGCTTCGCCACTGCAGCGACGATTTTCTCCCGGGTGAGCGCGCCGCCGCCGCCCTTGATCATGGCCAGGTGGCGGGTGACTTCGTCGGCGCCGTCGACATAGACCGGGATCTCGGTCACGGCATTGAGGTCGAATACCGGGATGCCGGCCGCCTTCAGGCGCTGCGCGCTGGCCTCGGAACTGGACACCGCGCCCTCGATGCGGCCGCGGATCTGCGCCAGCGCGTCGATGAAGTGGTTCACGGTCGAACCGGTACCTACCCCGACCACGGCGCCTTCCGGCACCCAGGCTATTGCGGCCCGGGCGGCGGCCTGTTTCTGCGCATCCTGATCCATCACGGCTCCCTTACCGAAGAGCGTTGACTATACCGCATCCGGGCACCGTCGCCGTCGCCGCGCAGCTTCATTCCTGATACCCTTCCGGAGTTCAAAAACCCTGTTCAATCAAGCACAAACACCATGGCCCACCCCGTTTCCGGCGACTACCTCGAGCGCATCCTCAACGCCCGCGTCTACGATGTCGCCATCGAAACCCCGCTCGAGCCCGCGCCGGCGCTCTCCAGGCGTATTGGCAACCACATCCTGCTCAAGCGCGAGGACATGCAGCCGGTGTTCTCCTTCAAGCTGCGCGGCGCCTACAACAAGATGGCCCATCTCGATGCTGCTGCGCTCAAGCGGGGCGTGATCGCGGCGTCCGCCGGCAACCACGCGCAGGGCGTCGCGCTCGCAGCGCAGAAGATGGGCTGCACGGCCACCATCGTGATGCCGGTGACCACGCCGGAGATCAAGGTCAACGCGGTGAAGTCGCGCGGCGCGAAGGTGGTGCTGCATGGCGACTCCTATGACGAGGCGGCCGCGCACGCGCGCCAGCTCGAGAAGCGCCACCGCCTCACCTACGTCCACCCCTATGACGATCCGGACGTGATCGCAGGGCAGGGCACCATCGCGATGGAAATCCTGCGCCAGCATCCGGGGCCGATCGATGCGATCTTCGTTGCCGTCGGCGGTGGCGGCCTGATTGCCGGGATTGCCGCCTACGTCAAGCGGCTGCGCCCGCGCATCCGCATCATCGGCGTCGAGCCGGTGGATGCCGACGCGATGTATCGCTCCCTGAAGGCGGGGCGCCGCGTGAAGCTCGATCAGGTCGGCCTCTTTGCCGATGGCGTCGCGGTGAAGCAGGTCGGGCGGGAGACCTTCCGCCTCTGCCGTGAACTGGTCGACGAGGTGATCCGCGTCGACACCGGTGCCATGTGCGCGGCGATCAAGGATGTGTTCGAGGACACCCGCGCCATCCTCGAGCCCGCTGGCGCGCTTGCCATTGCCGGCGCCAAGGCCTGGGCCGAGCGACGCTGGTCGCGGTGGCCTGCGGCGCCAACATGAACTTCGACCGCCTGCGCTTTGTCGCCGAGGAGGCCGAACTCGGTGAGCACCGCGAGGCGGTGCTGGCGGTGACCATCCCCGAGCGGCCGGGCAGCTTCAAGGCCTTCTGCGAGCTGCTCGGGCCGCGCAACATCACCGAGTTCAATTATCGCTACGCCGATGCGCGCGAGGCGCAGGTGTTCGTCGGCGTCCAGGTGCGCAACCGCGAAGAGACGGCGAAGCTGGTGCGCCTGCTGCGCCGGCGCGGCCTGCGCACGCTCGACCTCTCCGACAACGAGCTCGCCCGGCTGCATGTGCGGCACATGGTCGGCGGCCATGCCCCCGGTGTTGCCCACGAAATCCTCTATCGTTTCGAGTTTCCGGAGCGGCCGGGTGCGCTGATGCGCTTTCTCGACCGGATGAGCCGCGGCTGGAACATCAGCCTGTTCCACTACCGCAACCACGGCGCCGACTACGGTCGCGTGCTGGTCGGCATGGCCGTGCCGGCGGCCGAGCAGGTGCGTTTCCGCGCCTTCCTCGCCGAACTCGGCTACCCTTGGGTGAATGAGACGCGGAACCCGGCCTACCGCCTCTTTTTGTCCTGATTAAATCTTTATTATCAAACACTTATGATTGGTGTTCGATGCTGCCCCAAGAGGCTTCAGAAGCCCCTGGCCGCGGTCGCTGCGGCGATGCTGCTGGTGGTCTCCGGGCCCGCGGCGGGGGCCCAGTCCGGCAATGCCGCGCTTGACGAGGCGTTTGTAGCTGCCCGCGATGCCGCCAGAAGCGGCGATGCCAAGCGCCTCGAGACGCTCGCGCCACGCTTCCAGGGCCACATCCTCGAGCCCTACATCCAATACTGGCGGCTGCGCCAGCGGCTGGAATCACGCGACGCCGAGGAGATCCGCCGCTACCTGACCGCCAGCGCCGACACGCCGCTGTCCGACCAGTTGCGCCGCGACTGGCTGAAACTGCTGGGCCGCAGCGGGCAATGGGAGCTGTTCAACGCCGAGCTGCCGGCGGTGGTCGGCGAGGAGGTCGAGCTCACCTGCTACGCGCTGCAGTCGCGGGCGCGCCTCGACAGCCATGCGCTGCGCGAGGCGCGCCCGCTGTGGTTTGTCGCCCGCGAGCTGCCGGCAAGCTGTGACCCGCTGTTCGAGCGCCTGATCGAGAGCAAACAGCTTACGGACGAGGATGTGTGGACCCGCGTACGCCTTGCGCTCGAAGCCGGGCAGGCCGGGCTTGCGAGCCGGGTTGCCGCCCATCTTCCGCGCGGCCAGGCACCTGACGCCAGGCTGCTGGCGGCGGTCTCCGGCAACCCCGCAGCCCACCTGGCCGAATCGCGTGCCGAGTTGCGCTCGCGTGCGGCGCGCGAGACCATGATGTTCGCGGCGCACCGCCTCGCCCGCAGCGCCCCGCAGCAGGCCGCGACCCACTGGGCCCGGCTCGGTCCGCAATTCTCGCCCGAGGAGCGTGCCTACGTCTGGGGCCTGATCGCCTATTTCGGCGCGATGCGCCATGATCCGCAGGCCCTGGAATGGTTCGCGCGGGCCACCGACATGAGCGACCTGCAGAATGCCTGGCGGGTGCGTGCGGCGTTGCGTGCCAACCGCTGGCCGGAGGTGCTGGCCGGGATCAACGCGATGACGCCGAAGGAGGCCGAGGACTCCGCGTGGCGCTACTGGAAGGCGCGGGCGCTGAAGGCCGTCGGCCGCGAGGCCGAGGCCCTGGCGTTGTTCAAGCCGCTGTCGTCTGAATTCAATTTCTACGGCCAGCTTGCGCTGGAGGAACTCGGCGGTGCGGTGCACTCGCCGGCGACCGCGCACAAGCCGGGCGAGGCGGAGATCGCGGCGATCGCGGCGCGGTCTGGCATCCAGCGCGCGCTGGCGCTGTTCCGGCTCGATGCGCGGCTGGAGGGCGTGCGCGAGTGGCTGTGGGCGATCCGCGGCATGAGCGATCGCCAGCTGCTCGCCGCTGCCGAGCTTGCCCGCCGGCATGGGGTGTGGGATCGCGCGATCAACACGGCCGACCGCACCGTGTTCGAGCACGACTTCGCCCTGCGCTACCTGGCCCCCTACCGCGAACAGCTGCGCGCTGCAGCCAGGAAAGTGGATCTCGACGAGGCCTGGGTCAACGGCCTGATCCGCCAGGAAAGCCGCTTCCTGGCGCAGGCGCGCTCGCGGGTGGGTGCGAGCGGCCTGATGCAGCTGATGCCGGCCACCGCAAAATGGGTCGCCGGCCGCCTCGGCCTGAAGGACTGGCACTGGGGCCAGGTCAATGACATCGAGACCAACCTCAGCCTGGGCACCTATTATCTGCGCCACGTGCTCGACACCCTCGACGGCAGTCCGGTGATGGCCTCGGCTGCCTACAATGCAGGCCCGGGCCGCGCCCGGGCCTGGCGCGCCGACCAGCCGATGGAGGCGGCGATCTACGCCGAGTCGATACCGTTCAATGAAACCCGGGACTACGTCAAGCGCGTGATGGCCAATTCAAGCTATTACGCCCACAATTTCAGCCAGCAGCTGCAGTCGCTGCGCGCGCGGATCGGCAGCATCGAGCCGCGCAGCCGCGAGCGCGAAAAGCCGCTGGGAGACACGCCGTAATGTCGCTGCGCCATGCGCAGTGCAATCTGCGAAGGCAGGCGGCGCAGCGCACAGGCCGCCGCGTGGCGATCGGGTTGGTTTCCGGTTGGTGTCCTCTACCCTGCACTTTACCCTGCACTTGATAGTCATCCACATAAACTGATCACATGCCCATCACGACCATCACTGTCATTGGCGGTTCCGGCTTTGTCGGCCGCCATCTCTGCCAGGCGCTCGTCGCCCGCGGCTACCGCGTGCGCGTGCCTACCCGCAACCGTGAACGTGCGAAGGCGCTGAGCCTGCTGCCCACCGTCGAGCTGACCGAGGCCGATGTCCACGACCCGCATGCCCTGCAGGCGGCAATCGCCGGAAGCGATGCGGTGGTCAATCTCGTCGGCGTGCTGCACGATGGCCGTGGCCGTTCCGGCTTTGACGGCGCACACGTCGAACTCGCGCGCACCGTGGTCACCGCCTGTGTCGCCTCCGGTGTGCGTCGCCTGCTGCACATGAGCGCGCTCGCCGCGGCAACCGATGCGCCCAGTGCATACCTGCGCAGCAAGGGCGAAGCGGAGCGCATCGTGCGCGAGTCCGGGCTCGACTGGACGATCTTCCGTCCGTCGGTGATCTTCGGGCCCGACGACCGTTTCCTCAATCTCTTCGCCGGGCTGGCCAGGCTGATGCCGGTGCTGGTGCTCGCCTCGCCCCACGCGAAATTCCAGCCGGTGTACGTCGGCGATGTCGCTGAGGCCTTCGTGCGCGCCCTCGATGAGCGTGCCAGTGTCGGCCACAGTTTTGATCTGGCCGGGCCGCGCCGCTACAGCCTACGCGAACTGGTGGCCTGGACCTGCCGTGCCACCGGTCGCCCGCGGCCGATCATCGGGCTCAATCGCCCGCTGTCCTACTGCCAGGCGCTGGCAATGGAGTGGCTGCCGGTGAAACTGATGACCCGCGACAACCTGCGCTCGATGGCGGTGGACAACGTCAGCGACCAGCCGTATCCCTTCGGCATCCGGCCGCAGGCGCTGGAGGCAGTGGCGCCGTCGTGGCTGAGCGAGGACCATCCACGCGGCGCCTACGACCGCATGCGCAGCCGCGCCGGCCGCTGAGACTGCCGTGTCCGCCGCGTCCTGCAGCCGTCCACGACTCCCGGCCACGACACTGGCGCAGTCACGGGACCCGTCGTGATGAAAACCTATGTCGTCGGCGGTGCGGTGCGCGATGAACTGCTCGGACTGCCGGTGCAGGACCGCGACTATGTCGTGGTCGGCGCCACGCCGGAGGATATGGTCAGGCGCGGATTCCGCCCGGTCGGACGCGATTTCCCGGTCTTCCTGCATCCCGAGACCCACGAGGAGTATGCGCTGGCCCGTACCGAGCGCAAGACTGCGCCCGGGTATCACGGCTTCAGCTTCCACGCCGCGCCTGATGTCACGCTGGAACAGGATCTGCAGCGGCGCGACCTCACCATCAATGCGATGGCGCGAGACACCGACGGCCGGCTGATCGATCCCCATCACGGCGCCGAGGACCTTGGTGAAGGCCTGCTGCGCCATGTCAGCGAGGCCTTTGCCGAAGATCCGGTGCGCATCCTGCGCGTGGCGCGCTTTGCTGCGCGTTTCGGCTTCACGGTGGCCCCGGAGACCTGCGACCTGATGCGGCAGATGGTCGAAGCGGGAGAAGCCGATGCGCTGGTCCCGGAGCGTGTGTGGCAGGAACTGGCCAAGGGGCTGATGGAGAACACGCCGTCGGTCATGTTCGGCGTGCTGCGCGATTGCGGCGCGCTGGCGCGGGTGCTGCCGCAGATCGATGCACTGCATCGCGACGGCGACGGTGGCGGGGACGGGGACGGGACCTTCGCCATCGACGAGGCGCTGTCGGCACTGGATGCCGCGGCCGCGGCCGGTGCCAGCCTCGAGGTGCGCTTCGCCGCCCTCGCGCGGGCGCTGGAACCGGAGGCGATCGAGGCGTTGGCGGTCCGGTTGCGCCTGCCTGCCGGATGCCGCGACCTGGCGCTGCTTGCGGCGCGCCATGCCCACACCCTTGCCGATGCCGACGAGCTGGATGCGCCGGCGTTGTTTGCGTTGTTGGAGGCGGCTGATGCCTGGCGGCGGCCGGAACGATTCCGCGACCTGGTCGAGGCCGCGCTTGCCGGTGAGCGTGATGTGCAGCGTGCGCGCCACACCCTGCGCCGCGCGCATGAGGCTGCGCTCGCGGTCGATGCCGGCGCGGTGGCCCAGGCCCAGGCCGATACCACGCAGATCCGTTCCGCAGTGGCGCAGGCCCGTCTCGATGCCATCGCGTCGGCACTCAGGGCTGGGGTCGGGACCGGCCAGTCCCGCAGATAAAATAAACCATATAAATCAATAACTTAAAGAGTAATTCATGATTGATTTCTATACCTGGAGCACGCCCAACGGCCGCAAGGTCTCGATCATGCTCGAGGAATGCGGGCTGCCCTACCGGGCGCATGCGGTGAACATCGGCAGGAACGAGCAGTTCAGGCCCGAATTCGTCGCCATCAATCCCAACAGCAAGATTCCCGCGATCGTCGATGCCGATGGCCCCGATGGCGAACCGATTTCTGTCATGGAATCCGGCGCGATCCTGATCTACCTCGCCGGCAAGACCGGGAAATTCCTGCCGCAGGCGGCGCGCGCCCGCAGTGAAGTGCTGCAGTGGCTGATGTTCCAGATGGCCGGTGTCGGTCCGATGTTCGGCCAGGTGCACCATTTCCTGCGCGCGGCGAAGGAACCGGTGCCGTATGCGATCGAGCGCTACACCACGGAAACACGCCGCCTCTACGGCGTGCTCGATGCGCATCTTGCTGGACATGAATGGCTCGGCGGTGGTGAATACAGCATCGCCGAAATGGCTACCTATCCCTGGGTCGCGCGCCACGAATGGCACAAGACCGACCTCAACGCCTTTACGAATGTGAAGCGCTGGTACGACGCGATTTCGGCGCGGCCGGCCGTGCAGCGCGGGATGGCGGTGCCGCAGGTCTGAGCCGCGCGCCCTGCAGCAAAGGTCAGCGCCGCGCGTGAAGCTGCAGCAGGCGCAGGATTTCCGCGGTATCGAGTTCGGGGTTGGTGCGCAGCGCGGCCACGCCGGTGACGGTGTTGGCCCAGGCCATGTGGCCCTGCATGCGTTTCACCACCGCCGGCCATTCGCGTGCGCTGTGGCGTTGCGGATCGGGCAGGGCGTGGCATTGCGAGCAGGCAATGCCGAACATCTGGCCGCTGCGGGTCGCCAGTGCCGGATGCGCGGGGTCGATCTCACGCTGGCCATGGCGGCGCAGGTAGGCGGTCAGCGTTGTCACTTCGCTGTCCGACGGCGCCTGCACCTGCGCCATCAGGTCTTTCATCAGCGTGCCCATATTGCCGTTACCGCGCATGCGCCAGACCATGCGCTCGACCAGCGCAGGCCAGCGCGCCGGGGTGTGCATCTGCGGGCTGGGCAGGTGGTGGCATTGCACGCAGTAGCGTACGGTGAGGCGGGCGCCCTCGGAAGCCGGTTCGGGTAGCTGCTGCGGCGTCACCGAGGGCGGCAGGATGCGTTCGAGCAGACGTCCCCGC